>Ga0181571_10003857_pt1 | contig 11248 bp, 7 predicted proteins | sample 101ome_17_FD_132440 | JGI IMG/M metagenome (GOLD analysis project Ga0181571, IMG submission 132440) | Coastal salt marsh microbial communities from the Groves Creek Marsh, Skidaway Island, Georgia - 101407AT metaG (megahit assembly) | ecosystem: Environmental > Aquatic > Marine > Intertidal zone...
CTGCAATTTTTCCAAAAAACACAGAAAAGTTTCGCGCGCTGCTGGATCAAGACCAGCACATGGCTCATCGAGAATCAATAACTCTGGCCTGGCCATCAAGGCACGCGCTATAAGGACTCTTTGACGCTCTCCCTGCGAGAGAACCGCCCAGGGTCGCTGTGCCAAGGAGCTGCCTCCGATCCGTCGCAGTAGAGCTTGGGCTTGTCGCGCGTCCTCTGCTGATGGCTTACCCCACAGATCGATCATGGCATATTTACCCGTGATCACCGTGTGAAGAGCAGGTTCATCCTCTGGCATCATTTGCCTGAGCGACGAACTCACCACTCCAATGCGCTGCCTGAGTTCTCTCCAGTCTCCTTCCCCATAGACCTGGCCCAACACTGAAATAGTTCCCTGAGTGGGGATAAAATAACCCAATAAAGCACTGATCAGGGTCGTCTTGCCCGAACCGTTGGCACCAAGAAGCACCCAGTTTTGATCAGCAAGGATAGACCAGTTAAAACGATTGAGTATCTTTTTCCCATTGCGCTGAACCGAGAGGTTGCGGAGATCAAGGATGGGTTTTTCTGCTGTCATGGGTTTTGGGCCGCCACTGGGCAGAGCCTTGGGCGAATGATTTTTTTTAGCTGATGCTTTGGAGTGAGGCATATTCAAACTCTCAAAAACCAAACTGCCATGATTCATCAAAAAAACCTGCGAGCAGGACGCGTCCGGGACTGCTATCGGTGGCACGTGTCCTTGAGTCGATAACGGCGTAATCCGGTAGCATGGGAATCTGGGTCGCATTGCTGCCAAAACCACGGAAAGTGAAGGCGCTATTGATGACCACGTATTTCCCAGGGTTGATCGGATTGGGATAAACCATCACGGGGACATGGCGTGCTGCATCAAAACGATGCGTTCCCATGACGAGTTGATCGGTTTGCCACTCTATCGGCAGGTAGGGCATCAAACGTTTGATCATCGCATTGGTTTCGGGCGTGCCGAAAAGGATCCAATGGGCATCCTTCCAATCGTCTTGCTTGAAATCCAGATCCAGCACCTGAAGGGCATCGCCGCGAAATTGAGATCGCCATTGTTCGGTGAGTCGATCCATTTCTCGCCTGGCCCAGCGATCGGCATAACTCCTGCGTGCCTGGCCACTGGGTTTAACCACAACGAAACGATCCATGAAGGCATCATCGATCGGCCCCTGAAGACCTGGGGCCTTGCGCCATTGCCCAGCAGGAGGCGTGAATCCCTTGACAACACCCCATTGCCCATTGTCTCGAGAGAGCGAGACCTGCCAGGAACGATCCGAGGCAACACGGGGCGCAACCAGGCGCTGCCCGTCCACCGTCACCACTGGTGCCTGATCCGATCTCAGCAGAGAGGAACCAGGAGGCATGTTCAAAGACAAGCCTGTTACGTTCTCGGTCTCCAGGCGTATCCCAATATCTTCAATCATCCGGGCATCGACTTCTGCTCTCTTCCAGTGATGCTCGAGCCCTTCGAGTTGAACCCAATGCATCCGACCATATCGTAGTGTATGCGTTACCAACCTGACTCGTTTGGGCATCTTCTCCTTACCCCCGGCCACTATTCGAGTGATTTTTTCGTCTAATTCAACACGCGTGTCTGGATGGTAGCGATGCCCTGTATCGGGACCAATCAGATGAGCCAACTGCATGCCTTCAGCTTCCATGGCTTTTTCCATCATACGAGCGGCCTGGATCTGCTTATCATCCCCACCGCTATAGGCAATGGTTGGGAGATGATACAAATTCAAGGCGTAAGCATCAGCATCATACAAATTCCACAAGTCCGTCTCATACCACAGGGGTTTGATTTCTTTTTTCCAGAGACTGAGATAATCAGCCGACTCGGCAAAACCGGCTCCGGGGGCAGCTGCAGCCCAGCGATCGGCATGATGCACTGCCAAATGCCAGCAACCTGCACCGCCCATGGAAAACCCTCGGATGCTTATCCGATCCTGATCGATAGAGTAGTGCTTTTCGAGCGCTTCCATGGCTTCGAAAACATCGCTCTCACCAGCGAATTTGAAAGCGTTGCAAAAGCGACCGTAAGGATGGAGTACAATTGTATGATCGGGAGCGAAGGTTCCTTTGGAACGCTGTCTCTGATCGATGAATTTGAGTTCGCTCAGTTTATTGTCTCGGCCATGTAACCAAACATCCAGCCGAAAGGGTTGAGTCGACTCCGGATCCCAGGTCTCGGGAATGACCAGTCCATAGGGTTGTATGGAATCGTCCAGGCGGGATCGAAAACCACGTACCACGCAACCTTTTTCCCTTAGCCAAGGGGCTCGTCCATTGAGTAAGTGGGCGGCTCTGGCCAACCCCTCCGCAATTAATGCGTGGGCTGTCTGGATTTGATTTCTGGCATGAAACTCATTGTGTTCCAAAGCTTCGGAGACAGCCTTCTGAAAAACGAGCACATCAGGCATGTGGGGCTTGGCCCAGGCATGGTCTGGTTCCTGAAGGGCGTGGATGGCTTCATTGAGTGGAACCAATGCAGCCTGCATGGCACTGGTTTCAGCTGCTGAAAGCCGGAGGCCAGGTTCCATCAAGCTGGCGGCAGTGGCTTGATGGCCATGGAGCAGCAGAGCAATGAAAAGGATAAATCCTAGTCCGGACTGGGCCTTCCTGGAACGGTTTAAATGCGCTTGCACGATGCGGTGGCATATCACGATTGCGTGATGGCTTCAAGCGATCAATCCATTGCAAGAGCCAACGAATCGTGTTTGGATGATCTCACAGGTGCCTCATTCACAAAACATGATCACAAGCCCCGTTAAGACCCCTCGTCGGCATTTTCTTGGACGGTGTACGACTGGGCTTGCTTCCCTGGCTCTCTGGGAGCTTGGGATGAAGGCTCAGCAAGATGTGGAGAGGGCAGATGGTTCCGGCTGGCTTGGCAACCCACACCACACGCCCAAGGCAAAACGAGTCATCTTCTTGTTTCAATCAGGTGGTCCCTCACAACTGGATCTTTTCGATCATAAACCCCTTCTTGAAAACCATGCAGGAGAAGATTTACCCCCATCGGTGCGCAAGGGCCAGCGATTGACCGGTATGACGGCTGGCCAGGATCGTTTTCCGGTGGCACCCTCCATTTTTGCTTTCAATCGTCACGGGCGATCGGGGCAGAGTATCAGTGAGGCCATGCCTCATCTGGGAAAGGTTGCGGATGATCTCTGCATCGTACGCAGCATGCATACCGATGCCATCAATCATGATCCCGCTATCACTTTTTTTCAGACAGGATTCCAATTAGCGGGAAGGCCCAGTATGGGCTCATGGCTCTCCTACGGTCTGGGTAGCGCCAATGAAAATTTACCCAACTTCGTGGTCATGGTCTCTCATCGTGGTGGCCAACCCCTTTACAACCGACTCTGGGGAAGCGGTTTCCTCCCATCGGTCCATCAGGGGGTCAAATTTCGCTCGACGGGCGATCCAGTCCTCTATCTTTCTGATCCAGCAGGCATGCCTCCTGAAGCAAGAAGGCGCATCTTGGAGGACCTTGTTGCCCTCAATATGGAATCCTACTCAAAGTTTGGCGATGAGGAAATCTTGACTCGCATCTCGCAGTTTGAAATGGCCTTTCGCATGCAGCGTTCGATCCCAGATTTGACAGACCTATCGGGAGAACCCTCGCAGACATTTGATCTCTATGGCCAAGAGGCAAGAGTCCCAGGATCTTTTGCTTACAATTGCCTCATGGCACGTCGCCTGGCTGAACGCGATGTGCGTTTCATTCAACTCTTCCATCGTGGTTGGGATCATCATTCAGATCTCCCTGGCAACCTTCAGTCAAGATGTCGCCAAACAGACCAACCATCAGCTGCCTTGCTCATCGATCTAAAACGACGCGGCATGTTGGATGATACCCTGGTCGTCTGGGGTGGTGAATTCGGTAGAACCACTTATTCTCAAGGAGAGATTTCAGCGCGTCATTATGGTCGAGACCATCACCCTCGATGCTTCAGCATCTGGTTAGCTGGGGGAGGCATCAAGGGAGGAACCTCTTATGGTGCCACGGATGATTTCAGCTATAATATCGCGCAGGATCCAGTCAGTGTGCATGATCTCCACGCCACCTTGCTTCACCTAATGGGCATTAACCATCAGGATTTGACTTTCCGCTTTCAAGGGAGACGCTACCGCCTCACTGACGTCTCTGGACAAGTCATTCGCCCATGGCTTGCCTGACACCCTGGCCTCTGTTGACACAGGAAAGCGCATGATTTTGCCTCAGCTCATTGCTCACCATCTTCGCCACGGAGACGACCGTCAGTTCTATGCCATGCAAGCAAAGGATGCCATCGAGTGGATGCGGACCCATGGTATCGATTTTAGCCTTGGGCCGAGGGTCCTGGATCTGGGCTGTGGCCATGGTGTTTTTGGAGCCAGCCTCAAGCAGGTTGGGTGTACGGTCAGTTTTGCTGACATTACCTGCCAGCTGAACTCGGATCTTGAGGGGGAACCCTTTCTTGCCATTGACCTGGATCAGGGAGATCTCTCTGGCCTAGGCCAATACCCCCTAATCGTTTGTTCCAATGTATTCGAACACTTGGCCAGGCCCCGCCATTTCATTGAGAACATAGCTCATGCGCTCGAACCAGAGGGCATGCTCTACCTGAGTTGGACCAACTGGCTATCACCTTGGGGTGGGCACGATTTTTCACCCTTTCACTATCTCGGGCCCAATTGGGGCCCACGTAGCTTCGACCGACTGATCGGCAAGCAACGTATCCATGAACCGTTCAAAACCCTGTATCCCACTTACATTGGCCAAACGCTGAGCTGGATTGAACGACAGGAAGGCTTGAAAGTGATACACTGTGTGCCCCGCTACTACCCTGAACTGAGCTGGATCACTCGCCTTCCTATATTGCGCGAATTCCTGACCTGGAACACGGCCATGCTGATCCAGCGAACAAACTAAATTGGGGTGCAGGACATGATTCGCATTCATGGAGCCCGCTCTCTCTAGAGAGAGAGAGGAGGCCGATTGATTTGAATGCAGCACCCATCCGCGTTAGATGGCGCTCATGGCTCCCTAGCAAGCGTTACCCGGGCATTGTAATCGGGCACCCCTCCTCCTTTGTCGGTCCGCCCCGTCGCAATCAGATCATTGCCCTCAGGCCAATGTATTTGAAGGTTACCTGGGGTGATCCTGACCGGCCAGGCCACTCCCGAAAACTGACCCGTATCACTGCGCAGCATGACTCCATCCCCCTGGGCAAGCCCCTCTCGCTCACAATCCTCCTGACTGATTAATACGGCATTCCTGGGTGCCCCATTCAAGGGGTCGACTTCACTGTAGATCAGGCTGTTAAATTGTTTACCCCGACGCGTGCTGACCCAGTAGGTACCTTCCTGGTGGCCAAGGCCGGGCAAGGGAGTCGCATGAAAGCGCGCTCGGCCGTCGCTTGTGGGACAAACGCCATCGGGGCACAAATGAGGGCCTCCATACTGAAAGGCATCCCCAGTTTGACGAAGGTGCTGAATGCCATCATAAAAGGGCACGATCCGAGCAATTTCCTCACGCATTGCCCACCCGCTTTCACAGCCTATTAGATGAGCTCTTTCGGGGAAGGTTCGAATGGCCAGTTCGCGGAGTATTTCCCATTCAGACATTGCCTCCCCCACCTGCCTGGGAATTTCAGGGGAAAACATCACACGCCTTTCGGTAGAGGTTTCAACGCCTCCATCGCGCTGTTCATAGCGAGTGCGAGCTGGCAGTAACCAGACCTCCTGTCCACCGTCCAGTAAGGCCTGGTCCGTCATGAGAATATCCTGATGCACCCGCACTGGCACTCGGCTAAGGGCCTGGGATACCTGATTCGGGTCAGGGAGAGTTCGAAGGAAGTTACCGCCGATGCTGTAGAGAATGTCCAAATCGCCTTGATCAGCCGCTTCAATCATTTCAACAGCCGAGTAGCCAGGCCAGTCAGGCACTTCAAAGCCGTATTGCTGCGAGAGTTGTGCCGCGTTATCCGAGTTGATTGGAATCCCTCCAGGAAACACCGTGCTGTAGGCCCCCATCTCGGCACCGCCTTGAACCGATGAGTGGCCGCGTATGGGCATCAGGCCATTGAAATCGCGGCCCAAGTAGCCCTGTGCAAGACCCAGGTTCAGGATGGCCTGGACAGCATCAGTCCCAAAGCCATGCTGAGTGATCCCCATGCTCCAGACCAAAACTGCATTGCGCGCATCACGTAGTAGTTTGGCCATTTCCAACATGGCAGCGCGTGGAAGCCCAGCATCTCGCTCCAGAGAATCCCATGATAGAGCCTGCAGGTGCTCTTTCCACACCTCAAAACCCTCGGTGTGATCCTCCACAAATGATCGATTGATCCACCCCTCCTGAATCATGATCTTGCTCACGCCACTCAAGAAAGCAATATCCCCACCCTGATGCACCGAAAACCAGTGATCTGTGATCGCAGTGCCAAACAAGGCACTCGAAGCGTTGGAAGGCACCCAATAGCGTTCCATGCCTGGTTCCCGATAGGGATTGACCATCACCACTTTGGTGCCAGCTGCCTTGGCTTCGTGGAGGTATTTAGTGGAAACGGGCTGATCATTGGCAGGATTGGAACCGAAGAACACCAATAGATCCGTGCCGATCCAGTCTTTGTAGGAACACGTGGTTGCAGCGATGCCAAGGGTGCGTTTCATGGCAGCAGTGGAAGGGGCATGGCAAAGCCTTGCTGCGTTATCCACGTGGTTCGTTCCCAAAAACCGAGCGACTTTCTGAGCCATGTAATACACCTCATTGGTCACACCACGCGCGGTGACAAAGAAAGCAGCCCTGCGAGGATCAGCATCTCGAAAGTGCTTCCCAAGAGAGGAGAAGGTTTCATCCCAACTGACTCGCTTAAAGCCCGGCTCTCCCTTGCGACGAAGCATGGGATAGGCCAAGCGGCCCAAAGAACGCAGCGAGCGATTGCTCATTCCCCTGAGAGAAGCAACATCCTTTAGGGCCTCCTCAGGCATCGCCGGCATGGTATTGAGGCGAAGCAGGTTGAGTCGCGTCATGCACAAGTGAACCCCCTTGATCGTCCAATCGTGAAGACCTGCTACCCCAAGAGCGCATCCATCGCAGACCCCCCGGTTCAAGACTTTCCAGGCATAGGGCAAGTTATCGCGATTTTCCCAGATCACCTTGAGCATGTCCGTAAAATGTCTGGGTTTGCGGGTTCCCAGTCCGAAGGGCAAGCGTGAGCCTGGACCTGTCGCAGGGTTGGATCGTTCGCATTTAACGGGCATGCCACATGCTAGCCATGGCCCAAGCCTGTTGTCCACCTTGGTCCGTGAACAGATTGATCCGACCCAGGTCACTGTATAGATCACCCTAATTTCTCAGCTGACAGCCATCAAGGGCATGGTCTCATGACATCGGAAGGGATTTTCACATGCCAAAACCTCCTATCCTCAGGATGGCGAGGCTTTGATTCCCTGCTTTCATCGGATGCTAGGCAAGAAGCATTCTCTTGAGAAAGATCCAGCTAAAATGATCTTGGCGAATGGACCCAAAGCAACACATGATGAGCACACCCAACGATCCAAACTTTTGATGCAAACCCATTTAACCCAGAATAACCCATGACCCAATCAACCCTTACTCTGAAATGCGTAGGCCTTTTGAGCCTCTTGGCGCCCTTGTGGCTCACCCACATTCAGGCAGAAGTGAGTCTCCCATCTATTTTTGGGAACCACATGGTACTTCAACGCGAGCAATCCAATCCCATCTGGGGCTGGGCTGACCCCAATGAGGTCATCAAAGTGACCATTCATGACCAGGAAGTCGAAACTCGGGCGGCCTCAGACGGTGCCTGGAAGGCTACCCTCAAACCCCTGCCTGTAGGAGGGCCTTACACCATGCACCTAAGGGGCAAAAACACCCTCGTGCTGGAAGACGTGATGGTGGGAGAAGTATGGATCTGCTCCGGTCAGTCCAATATGCAGTGGTCGGTCAACGCCTCCAATGACCCAGATTTGGAAAAGCTGAGTGCTCACTACCCAGATATTAGGTTGGTCACTGTGCCAAGGGTTGGAACCCAAGAACCCCAGTCGGATTTTGAAGGACAATGGCAGCGCTGTTCCCCCGACACAGTGGGTTCTTTTTCGGCGGTGGGCTACTTCTTTGGCCGTCAGCTCAATCAGACACTCAACGTTCCCATCGGTCTCATCAACAATGCCTGGGGTGGTTCAGCCGCGGAGGCCTGGGTACGTCGAGACCTGCTGGAGGCAGATGTGCGCTACCAGCCGTTGCTTGAAAGGTGGGCTAAAACAGAATCTGACCAGACCTTACTCAAGGCCATGAGCGACTACGAGCAAGCCATGGAGACCTGGAAGCTGGATGCGCTCAAGGCGCGTGGCATGGGAGAGGACATTCCCAGGCGTCCCAATCGACCCAACAACGCGCTGACCGGAAACCATCGCCCGGGCAACATTTACAATGGCGTGCTGCGTCCTACTATCGGCTATGGCATCAGGGGAGTCATCTGGTATCAGGGCGAGAGCAATGCGGGCCGCGCTTATCAATACCGAGAGCTTTTTCCGTTGATGATTCAAAACTGGAGAGACGTATGGGGTCAGGGTGATTTCCCCTTCTACTGGGTTCAACTGGCTGATTTCCGTTTGGAAAAGGACCAGCCCTCAGACAGCGACTGGGCTGAACTGCGGGAAGCCCAGACCATGACCATGAAGCGCTTACCCAACACGGGTGAGGCGGTGATCATCGAACTGGGGGAAGCTCAAGACATTCATCCCAAGAACAAGGAAGATGTGGGCAAACGACTGGCTCGATGGGCCCTGGCCCGCGAATATGGCTTCGATCTGGTCCATAGAAGCCCCATTTATGCATCAATGAACCGCCAGGGCAGCAAGATCGTGTTGGATTTTGAACATATCGGAGGAGGTCTAGACCTATTTGACGTGCAGACTCCCCTAGGCTTTACCATTGCCGGTGCAGACCAGGTATTTCAACATGCCCAGGCCAAAATCCTCAACGAACGCCAGATCGAGGTTTGGAGTGAATCGGTCGATCAGCCGGTAGCTGTGCGCTACGCGTGGGCTGACAACCCAGTTTGCAATGTTCAGAACAAAGAAGGTTTGCCGCTGACACCTTTCCGAACCGACGACTGGCCCGGGGTGACCATCAACAATCACTAGGAAGTAGGGACTGATGCCGGGGTGCTCGGATTGGGGCGCCCTGGCATCCCGACTCAGGCTTGGGCTGCATCCCGACTAGCCATCAGGCAGTCAAGATACCAGGCTAGTCTACCCTTGAGTTCCTTGCGTGGGACAATGGCATCGATCAGGCCATGATCACGCAAGAACTCTGCGGTTTGAAATCCTTTAGGGAGCTCGGCTTTGGTGGTGTCTTTGATGACCCTGGGCCCAGCGAAGCCGATTCGCGCCGCTGGCTCAGCCAAGATTAAATCCCCTACACTGGCAAAACTGGCCATAACACCCGCCATGGTGGGATCGGTCAAGACACTGATAAACGGTAGTTTTTCACGTCCGTGGTAGGCCAGCGCCCCACAGGTCTTGGCCATCTGCATCAAACTGAACATGCCCTCATACATGCGGGCCCCCCCGCTGGTGGAACAAATGATCACTGGCAGAGACTGTTCAGTCGCACTCTCAATGATGCGGGTCAACTTTTCCCCCACCACAGATCCCATGGAACCTCCATTAAAGCCAAAATCCATCACCCCCAGGGCAACCTTGCGACCGTGCAGGAGCCCGAGACCCGTGATCACCGCATCCTTCATCCCAGTTTTTTGCTGATTGGACTCCAACTTCGAGAGATAGCCAGGAAACGAGAGGACGTCGACACTGCTCATTTCAGAGTCAGCCTGAACGAACGAATCACCATCGATGAGGGAACTGACTCGCTCCCAGGCAGTGAGGGGAAAATGGTAGCCACACTGCCAGCAGACATTGAGCTTGGCCTCCAATTCCTTGCGGTAAATGGTTTCCTGACACTTGGGACATTTGGTCCAGATGCCCTCGGGCATGAGGCGCTTTCGCGGACCACCACTCACGGGCTTGGGTCGCTTGAGCGGGGTTTGATCCGAAGCCGATGGTGGCGGCGTGATGGAGGGTTCTCTGGTCTCAACCCCCGGTAGAGCACGTGTCTTGAGCTTGGATTCAGATGGATCAACAGGTTCGGTCATGTTACTGAGAAATTATCCAGTTTTTAGGGACAGGCCTTGCTGTCTCTAAGCAGGCATACAGTTGTGAGATTCAGCCTTTTTGGAGCAGGCCTCGGGCCAGTGTTCTGACAATCACTGATCGGGCCCCTGCTCGCAAACACTCTCGTGCACAGGCCTCAGCTGTGGCCCCTGATGTCAAGACATCATCCAAAAGGAGGAGGCGCCTGCCCTTCAGAGCCGAGGCTGAGCACACCTCAAAAGCACGCTTCATATTCACAAACCGCAGTTCCCTAGAAAGCATAGTCTGTGATGTCGTGGGTGCAATTCTTTTCATGACCCCGTCCAACCAATCCACCGAGCGCTGGTTTATCAACCCACGACCTAATACAGCCGACTGATTGAAGCCTCGCTCTCGCTGCCTCTTGGCATGCAAAGGCACAGGCAGGATCCCATCGCAGGCGAGAACCTCCGGCTCAAACCACCAAGTTTCGTGGATCAGTCGATGAAAAAAAGGAACCAGCCAGGTTGCCCCATGGTATTTGAATCGATGAATCAATCCCAACATGGAAGGTGTGGCCTCTACGGCAGATCTGGCCGAAGCAAAAGCGAAGCGATCTGGGTGGCAGTCAGGACATAGGAAACCGTTCATGGAGCGTCCCTCCTCAGGAAGACCGCAAATCTGGCAAACCGGACCAACCAAGCGACGCATGCTCACGGCACATAGTCTGCAAATATACCCATCACATGGCTCAGCCACCTGAATACCGCACAGATGACACACCTCAGGGAAGAGAAGACAAAGCGGACTTTGCAGCTTGCTCAGCAGGCGGCGGGCCATAGATTGACAATTGAAAAGCATGGTCCTATCCCTTCAAGCTGACGCAGCGTCAATTTAGCTTGAACCCTCTGCAGGGTGAACCTATCACTTGCTGACCAAGTGGTTGAAGGGTCTCAGGAGGCTATCAACTTGAGCTACTAGCTGTTGCCGATCATGTTGAATTTATTTGGGAAGAAAAATGACTCTGATGACGGGTTTCAAGAACCGGGACCTTTTGGGCCTTACCAGCTGGAGGA
>Ga0181571_10003858_pt1 | contig 11248 bp, 9 predicted proteins | sample 101ome_17_FD_132440 | JGI IMG/M metagenome (GOLD analysis project Ga0181571, IMG submission 132440) | Coastal salt marsh microbial communities from the Groves Creek Marsh, Skidaway Island, Georgia - 101407AT metaG (megahit assembly) | ecosystem: Environmental > Aquatic > Marine > Intertidal zone...
AATCAGTTACCTGTGGCTAGTGAACGAATGCAACAAGCTTCGTCTCTAATGCCTTTGGTGGTAACGGGTAGTGCCGAGATAGTAGAGCAGGGGCAGGTATTTCAGTTGCGGCTGAAGAATGTAGCTAAGCAGGCTATCACTGATGTTGTTGTATTCCCTGTTGATAGTTCATTGTTTAGCGCCCATCAAGCCCAGACTTGGCGCGTTGAGGGGCAGGATCTCATTGCGTCTATTTTCCGTGGTAATGCCAACAGTGACGCTTTGACTGATGTGGTGGCCGTGGTGACCAACGAAATAGGCACTCAACAGGCGTTTACACTTCCGCCTAGTGGCCCTATTAAATCCCTACCTGAAGTGGATGAAGCGACTCAGGTCTCTGTGTTGTGGGTGCTATTTGCGGCACTCATGGGGGGTATTGTCCTGAATCTGATGCCATGTGTCTTTCCCATTTTGAGCTTAAAGGTATTTGCCATTACTCGGGCGGGTATGAATCCACGTCAGGCACGCATAGAAGCCTTGGCATATACCGCAGGTACAACCTTATCGGTGACAGCCCTTGGTGTAATTATTTTAATGGTTAGAGCTTCTGGTGAGGCAATGGGGTGGGCGTTTCAACTGCAAAATGTGTATGTGCTTTTTGCGCTTTATATGTTGGTCTTTTTGATAGGCTTGAATTTACTTGGCCTTTTTGAATTGCCCTCAATAAACGCTAATGGTGGCAACAAAGATGGTTGGCTTGGGGCATTTGGTACCGGTGTCTTAGCGGCGTTTGTAGCAACTCCCTGTACGGGGCCCTTTATGGCCGGTGCCCTTGGTGCCGCTTTGATATTACCCATGGGAATTTCGTTGATCATATTTTCAGCCTTGGGTTTGGGGCTAGGGCTGCCGTTTATACTACTGGCATTCAGTGAGACTCTGCGTTGTAAGTTACCCTCGCCAGGACCTTGGATGGAAGTATTAAGGCATTGGCTTGCCTTGCCAATGGCGCTTACCGCGCTAGGCTTGTTGTGGATTATTAGCCGGCAGGTGGAGATTTCAACCATGATCATGATTGTGGTGGCAAGCACGGGGCTTCTGGCATTAATGGCATGGCTAGGAAGCGCCCAGAGAAATTTTCGTTCAACTTGGCCGGCCAGTATTTTGAGTCTTGCATTAGTGGCCGCAACATTGATATTTATCAAACCGCATACGCTGTCTGCCAATGAAGACGGTCATTTTGATCAGCAAGTATTAAGCGCAGCCTTATCAACGGGGCAGCCGACATTATTATATTTTACGGCAGATTGGTGTTTGACATGTAAAGTCAATGAAGTCACTAGTATTAACAATGATGCTGTGAAGAAGGTGTTTAAAGAAAACAATGTGCAGGTTGTCGTGGCAGATTGGACCCGCGGAGACAAAGTCATTACCGAATTTCTGACAAGGGAAGGCGTCGCCGGCGTACCGCTTTACATATGGTATTCAAGTGAGGGGGATAAACAAATACTACCTCAGATTTTGACCTCACAACTACTGGTAGACTTAGCGACAAAAGGTTAGTTTATTCAAGTGCAATATGATGAGCTGATACTGACCAAGATTCAATATGAACCCAGGTGAAGTTCATTTTAGTCGCTGCTTTCAGTTCTGCAGCGGCTTCTTGTAACATGACTTCGCCGTTTTGATCTGGCAGAGTAGAGCAATCAACCTTTATTCCAGGCTCTACCATAATATCTTGGTAGAGAGATCTATCCTCACTCCCCTGGCTAGACCATGCGCCATCGATACGACTAAACGTGGCCCCGGCAAATTGTGCACCAAGCTTTTTGGCGAGAAACGCTTTCGCTGTTTCGTATTGCATATCTGCACAGGAAATAATCATTTGATAGTGTGTACGTTGATTCATTCGTGATTCCGGTAGATGATGATGGAGACGACTAATACGAGGCTCAGCGTAACAAATAATAATAGGTCGGGGGATAAATCTGCGAACAAACTAAGAAGTGTCGATTCCTGATTGCTTTGGAAACTATGGCTAAAGGATTTGATGTCCATCACCAGGCCAAGAAGTCCCAATGCACCCAAAAAACCGAGCAAGCCCTGGGTAAACTTGTTTTGTTGTCTAATGGCATCTTGTTTGAGTCGTAATAGACGTTGTTGAACGAGATCGGCTAATTTCTCAATACGCTGCTGCTGCTCTGCGACTTGCCAGGAGGTTTGAAATTGTTGCAACATTTCGCGCCGAATCGATTGAGTACCATAACAGGCAGATGAGAAATTAATGTTGATATAGTCGAGGTGATCGATAAGCGTTTGGTGACGCTGCATATCCGATTCTTTCATCATATTTTTATCGGAAAATCGCGTGAAGTCTTTCAAACTTTGATTAAGAATATTCTCATACAGATCAAATATGGCGGCATGAAACTGTGCAAACATCATGATGCGGTTGAAGTCTGACAGTTGTTGGGCTTGTTTTAGCCATGAATTGCCTGAGCCAATGAAGAGATGGTTGGCGTCACTAACATTTTCACCTAGCCACGATGAAACGTCCCAGTCGGTGTTGCCAACGGCTGTTCGAGCCGTCCAAAGAAGCTTGCCGTATTTGAGATGCTGCTGGTTAAGACTTTTCATGACGATATAGTCTTTAGCAGCGATGAATAGTTTACCGCTCTTTGCTTGGAATAATGTTTGACACAGCTCTGAAGCATAAAGCGCTATGAGTTCATCTGATCGTCTAGAAATTTGACCATCATTGGGAAGGAGATGCGCGGGGTGGTTAAAGACGATGTAGGCAATCGCTATACAATCATCATAGATGTAAAGAGCCATCTCGCTAACATCGGTTTCGCGACATGCTTCATCCAAGGTTATTCGAGCAGTTGGTTGAAAAAATAAAGGTAAGTTGTCGTGTGCCAAATCGCCATAGCCGATGGGCCAGTCATTAGCGTGGATCGTTATGCCCTTGACTGACGCCAGCACGCCTTGTAATTCCGCCAGCCTAAGCTGGTTGTCTGTACAAATTTCGCTTCGCCAATTAACGGCTAAGATGAGTGGTGAATAAGTATGAATTTGTGGCATTGATTAATTTTTTTTTGGTTAATAAAGCTATGTTGTTGCAGATTTTTACGTTTGTAAAGGCACTATTGCCATGAATGGATGCTGTTCGTGTCATGTCATTGAGTGATACTGCAATGATAGCGTGGCTAGATTAATATGAAATCCATTATCTTTCACACTCGCATGTCTTTGAGAGCGCTATGCCAAGCTTATATTCCAATCCTTATTACGTTAGCTATTTAGTGGTTAGAGTGCTCATGAGCTTAACCACAACAACCTTGGCGGTTGCTGTTGGGTGGCATGTTTATCAGGCGACGGGAAATCCCTTTGATCTTGCCATGGTGGCCTTGGTGCAAGTGCTCCCAACGTGGCTGTTATTTATTGTGTCGGGCTGGGTATCTGATCATCTTTCCAGACGCCTTGTCATTCAGGTATGCCTTGCAATTAATGCTGCGGTCTTTGTTGCCCTATCAGTGAGTATGTCTGATGGCCATTTTGATACCCATTGGGTGTTGTTACTTTTATTTGTCTATGGCTGTGCCCGCGCTTTTTATTTTCCGGCCATGCAGTCTGTGTTGCCCGTCATCGTTAGTAAGCAAGAGTTGAGTAGGGCTGTGTCCAACGCGAGTACTATTTGGACCATGGCTATGACCGCTGGTCCTCTGATAGGTGGGTTTCTACTGGGCTGGTTGGATTTTGGTGTCTACTGGTTATTGGTGGGGCTCATGCTGGCCGGTTTGGTTGGGGCTTCGCTCATGCCTATGATGAAAAGTGAACAGAAAGCAGGGCGTTCACTCAAAGGTCTTACCCTAGGTATTAGCTTTGTTTGGCGCAATCCATTAGTCCTGCCATCCATATCCTTGGATTTGTTTATCATCATCGCTGCCAGTGTCATGACCTTATTGCCCATTTATGCGGCTGATATCCTGAACTTGGGGCCAGAGGGTTTGGGCTTGTTGCGCGCCATGCCTGCATTGGGTTCGGTGATATGTGGCTTTCTGATTGAGCGCTACGGTTATGGCAAGTTTGCGGGCAAAAGTTTATTTATGGCTTTGTTTGGCTTTGCCTTGTCGGTATCGGTGTTTGCTTTTTCAGAAACTCTCTGGCTCAGCTTGCTAGCATTGTTCTTCTACGGTGCAACAGATATGGTCAGTGTCATCATACGCTCCAGTATTACGCACATGGCAACGCCAGACCACTTGCGTGGCCGTGTTAATGCGGTGAATGCATTGTTTATTGTGTCATCTAATGAGCTTGGAGATTTTCGGGCCGGCATGGTGGCCGGCTTACTAGGGGCCGTGCCCACCGTGGCACTTGGTGCAGCCTGCGCATTTGTTGTGGTGCTGGTCGGTTATTGGCGTTCACCAGAGCTTCGCCAGCTAGCAAGGGTCGAAGATATTACTGAAGACAGCTGATTATCATGTTTGGGCAAATCTTCCCGAATAGTGACTTTATGACCTCGTGTGAATACACCAATATGCTAAAGTTTGTTTCAAATAACTAATGATTGAGGATTGTGTATGACTGTTGCTGACGCCATTAAAAACCGTTCATCCATTCGAGGCTTCAAGCCTGAAGCTGTGGACCAGCAACTCCTTAATAATATTTTTGATACAGCCAGGTGGTCTGCTTCCAACTGCAATATCCAATCGTGGTTGGTTAATGTTGTATCGGGAGACACTAAAGATGAGTTGTCTCGTCGTATGATTGCAGAGATCGCCGCTGGTAAAGAATTTTATCCTGATTTTCATCCCGGCAATGAAGGCCTGCATGGTGTCCATCGCGATCGTCAGTTTGAATGTGCTGCTCGCTATTATTCCACCATGGGTATCGAGCGGAGTGATCGTGATGCACGCAATGCGCTGATGTTAAAAAACTGGTCTTTCTTTGGTGCTCCGCACGCGGCGTTTATTTCGGTGCCCAAGTATATGAAGGATGGCAACATGGTCGATGTCGGGGTTTATTTGCAATCGCTGATGTTATTAATGCATGAACAGGGTATTGGAAGTGTTGCACAAGGTGCATTGAGTTTTTACCCTGGAGCCCCGAAAGAGATGCTCAATATTCCAGAAGACTACGGTATTGTGGTGGGATTATCCTTTGGATATCCGGATGAAGACGCGCAAATTAACAATGCAAAAATGGATAGAGATCCGATGGAAAACCATGTGTTTTTTTATAATTAATAATAGCTTGTACAATACTTCTATTAGATTACATTAATTCACTATTGAGCCAGTTAGAAAACGCTGACGGTAAATTATCTTCCTCAGCGTTATTGGCTTTTACAGCAAAATAGCCTTGTGGACAGTCGAGTAATTGATCGCTGAGGATCTCAAGTTTTCCTAGTTCAAGTTCTTGGCTAAGTAAATTGGGAGACCCTAATAAAATACCGTGGCCAGCCATGGCGGCTTCAAGAGCGAGCAATCCATTACTGAATTGCAGTGCGCGTTTAGGATTAAAATCAAGCTGACCAGCTTGGGCAAACCATTCCTTCCACCCCGACCATTGATCGAAACATGCCAGCGTTCGGTCACAAATGAGTGGCTGAGACATCAAGTTTTCAATATTTTGATGGCCTTCAACCGTTCCTGGTTTTGCCATAGGTACTAAGTGAAGCGGCATCAATGCCACAGGTTGTAACTCACGGTATTGGCCATAGCTAAGTCTGATGGCGATATCTATACCTGCTCGGCGCAGGTTGCTGCTGCCAAAATCTGGCATCACGGTTTTATCCACCGAATGGAGGCTAGCTTGTAGGCGAACTTCCGCTTCAGGATGGAGGGCATAAAAGTGCTGTAAACGGGGCACTAACCATTTGGTAGCAAATAAAGGTTCGGCACAGACAGTGATAACGTTGCGCTCTTCGCTGTAACGGCGCACTTTATCAACGGCGTTTTCAATGAGATTAAAGGCCTCTGAAAGCTCTGGGAGGGCAATTCGTCCAGCGGGGGTTAAGCTGACTTTGCGATGGTGTCGAATGAATAGCTCTACACCTAGATAATCTTCTAGGGCTTTAATCTGGTGGCTAATTGCTGCAGGTGTGACGTGGAGCTCAGCCGCCGCTTTGGCAAAGCTTTTGGTACGTGCCGCTACCTCGAAATAAGATAGCGCAATAAGCGGCGGGCGAGCTGCCATGGTTAAGCCTGAGCTGCTAGCTCTGCGACATGTTGGCGCAGCGCAAATTTTTGAATTTTACCCGTCGACGTGGTCGGTATGGCTTGAAAAATAACCTTCCGCGGGGCTTTGAAACGGCTCATTCTGTCCCGGCAAAATTCAATTAATTGGGCTTCATCAAGGCTGCTATCAGGGCGCTTTTGAACGAAAGCCACAGGGACTTCTCCCCATTTTTCATCGGCCATGGGAACCACTGCGGTTAATTCAATCTCGGGATGGCGCAGGATAATTTCTTCGACTTCTAGGGAAGAAATATTTTCACCGCCAGAGATGATAATGTCTTTTGATCGATCGACAATTTTTAGGTAGCCGTCGGGGTGCATCACGCCAAGGTCCCCCGAATGGAACCAACCGCCGGCAAAGGCCTCATCGGTCGCTTTAGGGTTATGCAAATAACCTTTCATCACGATATTGCCGCGGAACATAATTTCACCGACCGTTTGGCCGTCTGCGGGCACTGGCAACATGGTATCTGGATCTAGAACGGTGACATCCTCCTCCATAGGGTAGTTCACGCCTTGACGACCGTTGAGCCGCACACGTTCCTCTAAAGATTCTTCGAGCCACTCATCTTGTTTAACACACACGGTGGCGGGGCCGTAAACTTCAGTGAGTCCATAGACATGGGTGAGATCAATCCCAAGCTTCTCCATTTTTTCAAACACGCTGGCAGGTGGCGCTGCACCGGCTATTAGGCCAAATATTTTGTGTGGAAGCGGCTTTTCAGCACTCAGCGCCGCATCTGCAATCATGTTGTGAACAATGGGCGCGCCACAATAATGGGTGACGCTTTGTTCATGAATTAATTGCAAAATAGCTTGGGCATCTACTTTTCTCAAACAAACGCTGGTTCCACCAATGGCCGCTAGCGTCCAAGGGAAGCACCAACCGTTGCAATGAAACATGGGTAGTGTCCATAAGTAGCGCACACTAAACCCCATGCCCCATGACAACACGTTGCTGACTGCATTGAGATAGGCGCCGCGGTGATGGCTAACCACACCCTTGGGATTGCCTGTAGTGCCCGAGGTATAGCCGAGTGCAATGGCATCCCACTCATTTTGTGGCGGCTTGCATTCTGGAAGCTCTGTCTGCTGCGCGAGCAGGGCTTCGTAGTCGGGGCCAGCTTGAGAGGGTGCACCTGAGGTGACATCGTGAGCGTAAATTAGGTGGGGGCACTCGCCTTCAATTAGGGTCAATGCTTCACTCATTACCTCGTGAAACTCAGTGTCGACAATCACTACCTTGGTTTGGCTGTGCTGTAATATAAACGCGATAGTACTGGCGTCGAGACGAATGTTGATTGCGTTTAACACGGCGCCCGTCATGGGTATGCCAAAGTGGGCTTCATACATGGCCGGCACGTTTGGCAGCATCACTGAGACGACATCGCCGCGGGTAATCTCAATGCTTTGCAATAAGGCCGCTAGGCGGCGACAGCGATCATAAGTTTCAGACCAGGTATATGTTTGATCCGCATGAATAACCGATGGACGGTGAGCATAAACAGTTGCTGCGCGGCGCAAAAAACTAAGGGGGGAAAGCGCTGCATAATTGGCATCATTTTGCGGCAATAGATCATTGAAAGCACAGGGTTGATTCATCGTTTTACACTCACTTTTGCCAGACAGGTGGACGTTTTTGCAAGAAGGCATCGATGCCTTCGCCGGCATCTGCAGCCATCATATTTTCTGCCATCATATTGCCGGCATACTCGTAAGCTTCCGCTAGGTTCATTTGCTTTTGGCGATAAAACATCGCTTTGCCTGTTCTCACTGCGGCGGGGCTTTTACTCAAGATTTTGGCTACTTTGGCTTCGACAGCGGCATCTAGCATTTCATCGGCAACGACCTGGCTAGCTAAGCCCCAGTCACAAGCAGTGGTGGCATCAATCATGTCGCCGGTAATGAGCATATCAAAGGCTCTCTTACTGCTCACATTGCGCGATAAGGCAACAGCAGGGGTGGAGCAAAATAAACCAACATTAATTCCTGATACTCCAAATCGAGCAGATTCGGCGGCAATGGCTAAGTCACAGCTTGCGGCTAATTGGCAGCCTGCTGCGGTGGCGATACCGTGGACTTTGGCGATAACAGGCACGGGTAAATTAACGATGCTTTGCATGACTTTACCGCAGCGGCTGAACAAATCTTGGTAGTATGCTTTTTCAGGCTTTGAACGCATCTCGGCGAGATCGTGACCCGCACAGAAAGCTTTGCCTTGTCCGCTGATAACTACGCACATAGCGCTGTCATCAGAGGCAATGCTATCAAGTTCACTTTGCAGGGCAGCCAACATGGCTTCAGACAGAGTGTTCAACTTGTTGGGTAAGTTCAGCGATAAATAAATAGCGCCATGACTATCGTGGCGTAATACAAGATCGGTTTGTGCAGCTGGGCTCGACATACAATTCTCCAGTTATTTTTTTAATCATTCGATTCTAACGAGTTTTAGTGAATAAACAACTGATACTTCCTAAGCTTATTCATTAGAAAAACTAATCAATTTGGTTACAGAAGATCGCTTTTATATTGTTATCTAGGGGGGTATTCTTAGTTTTTCTAACCATAAGTTCATTTAAAGGATATTGCCATGACTGCTCGTCACGTTGAATATGCCATTATCGGTGCCGGAACTGCAGGCTTGGGTGCGTACTCTCGTATCAGCCGTAAAACTGACAGTGTTGTTATGATTCAGGACGGACCTTACGGCACGACCTGTGCACGAGTAGGGTGCATGCCTAGTAAATTACTCATCACTGCTTCTGACTATGCACACCATGCAGATACGGGTGAGTTTTTTGGCGTAAGCGCATCTCACCAAGTCAGTGGACAAAGAGTATTTGAGAGGCTTCGGGATGAGCGCGACAACAAATTTGTCGCTCGCAACTTAAGTTATGTTTCTAAAATTCCGGAGCACCACAAAATAGAGGGCCGTGCGACATTTGTGGGGCCTGGTCATTTAAAAGTCGCCGAAGATATTGATGTATATGCGGAAAAAATCATCCTCGCGGTTGGCTCAAGACCTCACATACCTTCTGTATTTGATCCCGTTAAAGAGCGTGTACACACCAGTGATACCGTCTTCGAAATAGGTGACTTACCCGCGTCAATCGCTGTTATTGGACTGGGTGTAATTGGCTTAGAGCTCGGTCAGGCAATGCATAGATTAGGCGTTAAAACGACCCTGTTTGGTCGGTCGGGTCAGGTGGGAACTTTGACCAATCCCGCGTTAAAGCAGCTGGCGAGTGATATTTTCTGCCAACAGGTACCTCTTTATCCACAAGGCAAGATTCTTAACACCTGGGAAGATAATGGTGCCTGGATTGAGTATGAAACGGCGAGTGGTGAGGTAATAAAAGACGTGTTCGAGATGGTGCTGGTGGCCACAGGGCGGGTGTCAAACATTGATCGAATGAACATGGCTGCAGCGGGCATTGATGCTGCGTCTATTCATGATGCGCACAATCCAGACACGTTGCGTTATGACGAACATCCTGTATTTGTCGCTGGCGATGCGACAGATAGCTTGCCGGTTTGGCACGAGGCCTTTGATGAGGGTAGGTTGGCAGCAGAGAATGCTATGCAATTTCCTGCAACAGTGGCTCCTAAGAGACGCACGCCTTTATTCATTTGTTTTACTGATCCTCAAATGGCATTGGTTGGCTTATCTTTTGAAGAGCTTGAAGGTCAAGATATTATTATCGGTGACCTGCCTTTCGAAAGTAGTCCACGACATGTTGTTTGGAATAAAACAGAGGGTAGGATGCATGTATACCTTGAACCAGAGTCAGGTAAGATTCTTGGTGCTGAGATTCTGGGTCATCACGCTGAGCATCTCGCGCATATTTTAGCACTTGCCATTACCCATAATTTGACCGCTTCTCAAGTCCTTGAAATGCCGATTTATCACCCCAGTGCGGAAGAATTACTTCGCGATGTTCTAGAAAACGCAGAGCGTAAGCGGATTCGTAAAAAATAAGTTAGGGGTAAAAACAATCGATTTAGTTTTCAGGAGCGTTTTGCAGTTGCAATTCACGCTCCTTTTTCTTTCTTGAGAGTTTGGCGACACTCAATTCTGTCGATTTGATGGTCTTGGTCGTCACATAAATATAATAGCGTGCTATACCTATCTCCGCGTCCAGCATGGTTTCAATTAAATCCTGAAAATCCTGTAGCGACATGGCGACAACTTTCAAGACATAGTCTGTGCCTCCGCCTGTGGCGTAGCATTCCACAACTTCATCTACATTCTTTATGTAGTTTTCAAAGAGTTGAAAGTCTGAGCGTCGATGAGAATTTAGCGATACGGTGACGTATACCGTCGTCAGATCAAAAAGCTTATGTAAGGCAATATTGCCGGTGTAACCCGTAATAAAACCAGCATTTTTTAATTTAGTGAGTCGAAGTAAGCAGGGAGTTGGTGAAAGGTTAACTAACTCAGCGAGTTTGTTTTTACTGACCTGACCGTGAAGTTGAACCGCATTTAATATGCGAAGGTCTACATCGTCTAATGTAAATTTCTTCATGCTTGACTCACTTCGCACTGATTATAATGGAAGTGAGTCTAAGCATTAGTCACTAACGAATCAAGCAGCAGTTACCGAGGTAGCAATACTCTTCTTAGGATCATAGAAAGGTTTCTCAACGATGGTGGCGTTGACTATTTCATTGGGTTTATGAACAACCATGTGATTACCAATATCAGCATAGGCTGCATCTACGATAGCTAGTGCAATGTTATAACCTAAGCGAGGCGAATAAACAGCAGAAGTGACTTTGCCCACTTTTTGCCCAGCAAATTCTAAAGACCAGAATTCAGTATTAGGGCCAGACATAGGCTCGCCTTCAATAATCAAACCGATTTGGCGACGTTTCACGCCTTCTTCTCTAATTTTCTTTAATGCTTCTTTGCCAATGAAGTCGGCTTCCATATCTAGGTCGATCAAGCGATCCATACCTAGCTCAAGAGGATTGGTGTTGATATCCATATCCGCATGGTATGACAGCATGCCGCCTTCAATACGGCGAAT
>Ga0181571_10003859_pt1 | contig 11246 bp, 9 predicted proteins | sample 101ome_17_FD_132440 | JGI IMG/M metagenome (GOLD analysis project Ga0181571, IMG submission 132440) | Coastal salt marsh microbial communities from the Groves Creek Marsh, Skidaway Island, Georgia - 101407AT metaG (megahit assembly) | ecosystem: Environmental > Aquatic > Marine > Intertidal zone...
GCGGCCAAAAAAGCACCCGCCAAAAAGAAAGTGGCGGCCAAAAAAGCACCCGCCAAAAAGAAAGTGGCGGCCAAAAAAGCACCCGCCAAAAAGAAAGTGGCGGCCAAAAAAGTAGCGGCGAGGCCATCGGCTTCTGCGAAAGCAAAACCAAAATTAGCGAGAGCCGTTGGTGAGTTGCAGAAGTTCGATGATTTCAAGCCCTACAAGCCGGGGCGCGGTGAAAGCTACATGAACGAAGAGCAACTGGAGCACTTCAGGGGCATTCTGCTCAATTGGCGCGGGGAGCTCGTTGACGAGGTGACCCGAACGGTGTCCCACATGAAAGATGAGGCGGCAAATTTTCCCGACCCGGCCGATCGTGCCACTCAAGAAGAGGAGTTCAGTCTGGAACTGCGCACTCGGGACAGAGAGCGCAAGCTCATTAAAAAAATTGATTCCACACTGGATCGTTTACAGAACGATGACTATGGCTATTGCGATGCCTGCGGCATTGAAATTGGAATCCAGCGCCTCGAGGCTCGCCCTACTGCCACCCTTTGCATCGACTGTAAAACCCTGGCTGAAATAAAGGAAAGGCAGGAATTGGGCTGAACGGCCCGGGCCCAATGTGAGGTCAGACAGCTACCGGGGCCGATTTGCACCCTCCCCTACAGGGCCGCTGCATCTGGGTTCGATGGTTGCCGCGCTGGCGAGCTTTCTAGACGCACGCAAAAACCAAGGGTTCTGGCATCTCCGCATCGACGATATCGACCCCCCAAGAGCCGTAGCGGGTAGCGTCGAGAGCATTCTTCACACGCTCGAGCAGCACGGCCTCGCATGGGACGGTCCTATCCGTTATCAATCGCATTCTGCCTCCGCCTATCAGCTAGCACTCGAACAACTCGAGAACGATGGCTGGGTTTTCCAATGCCATTGCACCCGCGCTAATCTCACCAGTCTGGGAGAATGTGGTCAAAACTGTCGAATAACTGCTACCGATACTAAGGCGGCGCACAGCCTGCGAGTCAGGGTGCTTGTGGACGAAATGTCGGGTTTCGAAGACAGCTTTCTCGGTTTTCAACCAGTGGCGGCCGAGGAGACACCCGCGGATTTCATTGTGCGCCGGCGCGATGGTCTGTTCGCTTACCAACTGGCAGCCGCCGTTGACGATGCGAGACCCCATCATACTCACATTGTGAGAGGCGCCGATCTGCTGGAATCCACCCATCGGCAACGGTGGCTGCACCAGATCCTTGGCTTGGCCTCGCCACACTACGCGCACGTGCCAGTGATTCTTGACAACCACGGTAACAAGCTGAGCAAACAGACGGGGGCGGAACCAGTAAACGCTATAAACCCGGGCGACACCCTCCGCCGCTGTCTTGAGTACCTGTCGCAAAAGCCCCCGCCGGCCTCGGCGATAACGCCAGATGCCGTGCTTGACCATGCGACGGCGCACTGGACGGGTGCACACCCAGTCTGAGGGGTAGCATAATGTGTTACTTTTTCACTCGCTGGGTGACACGGGGCGGTTACACTGTTCACACCCAAAGACTGCGGAATACGGCATGCGGATACGCCTAATCGACTCCTGTGAGGCGCTGTGCGAGGAAATTCGAATAGCGCTGGCAGAGCACAACATTGACGTGCAGCACGACACGCAATTTGGACCCGAGGAATCGGATTGGCTGGGTGAGCAATACGATCTGATTGTGAGCGGCCGCTATGAAGGCGACCACGACGACCGGTTGTTGCAACAAGCCGCCTGGCCAACACCTGTCGCTCGCCTATCTGATCAGATGGATACCGCGGTTGCATTGGCAGCAGGACGATCCGGCGCTGTCGATATCTTTGACCGGTCGGCATCGGCACAAGCCATTAGTGAGTGGCTAAGAAAACTTTGCACCGAGGACATTGCGAACGCCAATGACCTGGGTCGCGATAGACAATTTCGTAGCAAACACTGTGCGACCATGCGGGCCCTGGGCGACATGACCCTCCGCTTGGCGCGAACCGACTCAACGGTGCTGATCACTGGCGAGACGGGGACGGGGAAAGAGCTAGCTGCGCGCCAGGTGCATGCGGCCAGTGAGCGCAAAGCGGCGCCCTTGATCGCGGTCAATTGTGCAGCCATTCCGGAGACGTTAATTGAGTCCGAGCTCTTCGGTTATGAAAAGGGTGCCTTTACCGGAGCCACCAGCAATCGCATCGGCCTGATTGAGGCAGCCGATGGAGGCACCTTGTTTCTCGATGAGATTGGCGAACTCCCGCTATCTGCCCAGGCGAGGCTGCTCCGATTTTTACAAGAAGGCGAAATTCGACAAATTGGCGCGGTATCTACCAAGCGCGTGGACGTCAGACTCATTTGCGCCACTCACCGAGATTTAGCTGAACTCGCCGCCAGAAACGAATTTAGACAAGACCTTTTTTATCGGATCGATGTCCTGCGACTCGATATCCCCCCCCTGCGCGACCGGGGGCAGGACATCACGGATATGGCGCGTTGGTTCGTTGAACAGTTATCTGCCAAACTTCGCGTCCCGCCTCGACCACTCAGCGCGCACAGCGAGCACCTGATCGCTCATCATGCGTGGCCAGGCAATGTGAGAGAACTGCAAAATGTGATTGAGAGGGCGCTGGTAATGACCAGCGGTCCAACTCTCAAGATCGACCTACCCGATGGCAGGGCGACTGCCGGCCCTGCTGACAGCGAGCGACCACCCAAAGAGTCAAAAACCACTCCCCTAGAAACACCTGAGGAGCTCTCTCTGGAGGACTACTTTCAGCGGTTCGTCCTCGAACATCAGGAAGCGATGAACGAGACCGAATTGGCACAAAAGCTGGGTATCAGCCGTAAATGTTTGTGGGAACGTCGACAGCGCTTCGGCATACCCCGAACCAAACAACGGTCGGCTTAGGAAACGCTACAACGGTGCAAAAAAGTAACACCTAAGTGCAAATAGGTAACAATATGGGCGCCGAATCCGGGAGAAATGCGGTCAAAAAATGAACAACTGTCTGTTTATCATTGAATTTTTAAATGTGGCATGTGCCCTGCAACTGTTTGGGCAGAGTCGAAATAATAAAAAGCGGCCTAATAAAAACAACGATGTCATAACGGACCTGGGTGGGGGAGGAAACTTCCCCATGTTTCTTTGTGGGTCCCGTAAATTTTCTACGACACTGACCCGGTTGCTGGTGCGCGCGCAGCAGCCGCTTCTCCGATACTCAGGGTGCCGCGATAACGCGCGATTTTGGCTGAGGGTCTGAGGTGCCTGCCGAACAATCTCTCGCCAAGACTCTCGACACCACTGCCTTCTCTAAAGGTGCGCTGCAGGTCGTGGCGCAACTCCAGCGCTCGGGATTCGAAGCCTATGTTGTCGGCGGTGCCGTCCGCGATTTGCTCATGGGTAGACATCCTAAAGACTTTGACGTTGCCACCAACGCGACGCCAGAGGAGATCAAGCAATGCTTTCGTAACGCAAGGATCATTGGCAGGCGGTTCCAAATCGTGCACGTCAGGGCAGGTGGCGAAATCATCGAGGTGACAACCTTCCGGGGACACCACGATACCGCCCAATCAAGTCAGGCCGCTCGCGCGGCACAATCAGGCAGGCTTTTGCGTGATAACGTCTACGGCACCCTTGAAGAGGATGCCTTGCGGCGTGATCTGACCATCAATGCCCTGTACTACAACACGGCTACTCACCAACTCATCGATCACCTGAATGGCGCTGCCGACATTGCTGCAGGCCTCATCAGGATCATTGGCAAACCTATCGATCGCTACGTAGAGGATCCGGTTCGTATGCTCAGGGTGGTCCGATTTGCGGCTAGACTGGGATTTGATTTGGAGGGCGATACCGAATCTGCCATCGGCGAATCCCGTCATCTCCTTGCCGATATTCCTGCTGCGAGGCTATTCGACGAGTGGCTGAAGCTCTTTATGAACGGTTTTTCCACACCCACCTTTTCGCTTCTCTCGCATTTCGATCTATTGACCCCGCTTATGGGTAACAACGTAGCAATAAACTCGGCGGACGAGCGCTCCCTCGCCTTACAGCGGCAGGCTCTCACGAATACGGACCAGCGCGTTGCCGATGAGCGGCCGGTGACCCCCGCTTTCCTACTGGCGGCACTCTATTGGTCGGCAGTGGAGCACCGTGGCACCACACTCACCGCTGGAGGCGAGACCCCAATCCAAGCTATACACAGTGCCGGCCAGCAGATTGTCCAAGAGGCCTGTCAGCGGCTGACGATACCAAAGCGATTTTCTCTGGCTATGCGGGATATTTGGGATCTACAGCCGCGCTTAGAGCGCATGCAACCTAAAAAAGTCCGTGACCTGCTCGCAAACCGGTGGTTCAGGGCAGCTTTCGATCTGCTGCTTCTCCGGGAGCAGACAAGCGATATGTCTACCCAATGCAGTGATTTTTGGGAGCAAAAACAGAAGCAATACCCCGAACTGGTCGGCAGTGCACGGAGCCGGCGGGAAAAGCCACCACCCCGGGGTCGGCGGCGCAGGCGGGGTCCCAATTAGTGGCCGGCGTTTTTGTGGGGTTGGGCTCAAATATGGAAGAGCCAATGCGACAATTAACGATTGCTCGCACACACCTCAGCGAGCACCCGCAGCTGGGCCTGTCTGCCACTTCACGTGTTTACCTTTCCTCTCCTCAGGGCCCCAAGAACCAGCCTGATTTTTACAACGCGGTTGTGCAAATCCACTCTGCATTGGCGCCCTGTGCCTTACTGGACGCGCTCCATGAGATTGAGGAGAAAATGGGACGCATTCGCACACGACGCTGGGGCGAACGATGTATCGATCTGGATCTTCTCCTTTTCGACAACCTGATACTTCAGTCTGACAACTTGAAGATCCCGCATCCAAGGGCTCACGAGCGCCGCTTTGTACTGGATCCCCTTATCGAACTGCTCGGCGAACAACACAAGTTCCCCGGCAAAAGTTCACTCGGACGCCTTCTATCGCGATGCAGCGAACAGGCGATTAGCGTATTGTGCGAGTTTCCGGAATGATCGTGACATCGGGAGAAAACGGCGTGCGCGAGGAAGCGCCTTCAACCAACTTGGCGTTGCGAGGACGAGCGGTACCAACCTACATTGCCGTCGAAGGACCCATTGGCGTCGGCAAGACCACTCTGGCGCGCCGGATCGCTGAAACCTTCGCCCACGAACTGGTGCTGGAAGAGGCTGAATTGAACCCCTTTTTGGAGCGCTTTTACCAAAATCGGCAACAAACCGCCCTGGCGACACAGCTGTTCTTTCTTTTCCAGCGGGTCCAAAAAATCACCGATCTCAAGCAGCGGGACATGTTCGACCAAAATCGCGTCGCTGATTTTGTATTGGAAAAAGACCCGCTTTTTGCGCGCGTTAATCTCGATGCCGAGGAGTATGCCCTGTACGAAAAAGTCTTCAAAAAGATGCACGTTGACGCCCCCGTACCGGACCTCGTTATCTATCTGCAAGCAAGTCCTGATCGACTGCTGGAGAGAATTGAGAGGAGAGGGATTGATGCCGAGCGGCTCATCGATCGAACATATCTCGAGCAGCTGAATGAGGTGTACAGCGAGTACTTTCTCTACTACGATTCGGCGCCGCTACTCATCGTCAATGCCAACGACATTGACCTCACCCGGGGTGACAGAGATTATGAACAGCTCATTGATTACATGCTGGACATCAAAAAAGGTCGCCACTACTTCAACCCCACTTTTTTTAGCTGATTTGCACCTGCCAACAACGAGCAGGGAGGCCGTGCTATGAAGAAACGCATCACCATCAGCACCCTCGACGCGATGAAGGCGTCGGGCGAAAAGTTTGTGATGATTACCGCTTACGATGCGACCTTTGCGCGGTTGGCGAGCGAAGCGGGCGCAGAAACGATTCTGGTGGGGGATTCGTTGGGGATGGTGCTGCAGGGACACGAGACCACGATCCCCGTATCACTTGACGCCATGGCTTACCACACCGAGTGTGTAGCGCGAGCGCGCCCCCACTCATTGATCGTCGCTGACTTACCCTTCATGAGCTTCTCTAACTCCGATGACACGCTTCATGCCAGCACGCGGCTCATGCAGGCTGGCGCGCAAATGGTCAAGCTGGAGGGAGGCACCTGGCTCAGCGACAGTATTCATCGGCTGGTCGAGCGTGGCGTGCCTGTATGTGCCCACCTCGGGCTGACGCCACAATCGGTGAATGTGTTCGGCGGCTATCGGGTACAAGGTCGGACGCCGAAAGAGGCCAAATCCATTTTGGCCGACGCCGTGGAGATTCAGGATGCAGGCGCGAGCCTGCTGGTGTTGGAATGCATACCGGCCGAACTGGCCGCTGACATCTCCTCAAAGCTCGATATACCGGTGATTGGTATCGGTGCAGGCAGTGGAACGGATGCTCAGGTATTGGTGCTCCACGACATGTTGGGTATGACAGAGTCGGCACCCAAGTTTGTACAAAATTTTATGGAAGGAGCGCCCTCCGTTCAGGCGGCGTTGCAAGCTTTTGTCGACGCTGTCAAATCTGGAGCGTATCCCCGAGAAGAGCATACTTACTCATAAGGGCCTCAGTTGATTATTGCTGCTGATTCACACGCACTGGCAGATAGCCTGACGAGTCTCCGTACCGACAATACTAGCGTCGGATTTGTGCCCACCATGGGCAACCTCCATCAGGGCCATCTGTCACTGATCGAGCAAGCACGAAATGCTGCAGATATCGTGGTCGTGTCGATCTTTGTCAATCCGATGCAGTTTGCTGCCCATGAAGATCTCGACACCTACCCCCGCACACTCGAAGCGGATCTCGCCGCGCTACGGGCGGCCAATACAGACATTGTCTTCACACCCTCCTCGTCTGATATCTATCCCCACGGCAGCGAATATGAAACGACGATTCACGTGCCAAGGCTGGGCGAAGCACTGTGTGGAAAAGATCGTCCAGGACATTTTGATGGCGTGTGTACGGTTGTTCACAAACTGTTTCAGCTGGTGAAGCCCGATGTCGCAATTTTTGGCGAAAAAGACCTGCAACAACTCCTGATCATTAAAAAAATGACCCGTGATATGGGATTACCAATTGATATTCGCAGTGGCGCGACGCAGCGGGCTGGGGACGGACTGGCTTTGAGCTCTCGCAACCAATATCTCAGCACCGATGAACGGGCGATTGCGCCCCTGCTTTGGCAAACCCTGCAAAACTGCGCCAGCACCCTGGTAGCAGCCCCCGAGGACGAGGTCACTCGCACGTTGAAAGTAGCGCGCGCCACCCTCGAGCAAGCCGGTTTCTCGGTTGACTATCTGGATTTACGGACGCTATCGACTCTGGGGCCCGCCTGCGACGCCAGCGAGGACTGCGCGCTTTTTGTGGCAGCGCGCCTCGGTGGCACTCGTCTGATCGACAACATCCAAATCGCCGCTAGCCAGCAGCGCTAGGAGGAGACGGGAACCCGGATCTCCTCAACCAACGCTTGCACCTCTGGGGGCGGGGGCGAGGTAACCCGCGTGACCCCCAGGGTCACAGCAAAATTCACCAAGGCACCTACCACGCCAAAGGCATTGGGCTCGATTCCCAAAAACCAGTTGGGCGGCATGTCGCCAAGAAACTGCGTGCCTGGAATGAACATGATGCCCTTGTGCTGAAACACGTAGGTCAAGGTGACAGTCAATCCCGCCAACATACCGAGCACGGCGCCCTCACGCGTCACCCGCTTTGAAAAAATGCCCAGCAACAGCGCTGGAAAGAGTGACGAGGCAGCCAGACCAAACGCCAGTGCCACCGTCCCCGCTGCGAACCCGGGCGGATTCAACCCAAGGTATCCGGCGCCCAACACTGCGGCTGCCATTGCCAAACGCGAAGCCATCAGTTCCTGACGCTCGGAAATTTGAGGCATAAAGGTTCTTTTCAGCAGGTCGTGGGAAATCGCCGAAGAGATCGCCAACAATAAACCCGCCGCGGTGGAGAGGGCAGCGGCCAAGCCGCCAGCTGCAACCAGCGCGATCACCCAATGGGGTAGGTCGGCTATTTCGGGGTTGGCCAGCACCAGTATGTCGTTGTCCAGCTTCACCAATTCGTTGGTGTCGGGGTTGGCGTTATATTGAATACGCCCGTCGCTATTTTTGTCCTCAATTCCCAGAAGTCCGGTGCGCTCCCAATTTCTGAACCATTGCGGTCGCTCCTCAATGGCGAGGTGCTGACCGGGCTCAGGTTGAAGGGTCTGCACGATGTTGAGCCGGGCCATTGCTGCGACGGCAGGCGCGGTGGTGTACAAAATCGCGATAAACACCAATGCCCACCCGGCAGATGTCCTCGCCGCACTGACCGTGGGCACGGTGAAAAAACGAATAATGACATGGGGTAATCCGGCTGTTCCGATCATGAGTGACGCCGTAAAGGCCGCCATGTTGAGCGTGCTGCCGCGCACCGAGGTGGTGTATTCCTGAAAGCCCAGGTCCAACAGCGTTTGATCAAGCTTTTGCAGAAGATACGTGCCATCGGCCAGCGTGGAACCCAAACCCAGCTGCGGGATCGGCTGCCCGGTCAGCTGCAAACTGATAAAAATAGCGGGTACTGTATAAGCAAAAATGAGCACACAGAACTGGGCGATCTGGGTGTAAGTGATGCCCTTCATACCGCCGAGCACAGCGTAGAAGAACACAATGACCATGCCAGAAAAAAGCCCGGTCTCGTAATCCGTCTCGAGAAAACGGGAGAAGGCAACACCGATCCCTTTCATCTGGCCTATGACGTAGGTCACGGAGCAGATAATCAGGCAAATCACAGCCACAACCCTCGCGGTATCGGAGTAATACCGATCTCCGATAAATTCGGGCACCGTGAACTTACCGTACTTCCTTAAATAGGGTGCGATGAGCATGGCGAGGATGACATACCCCCCCGTCCAACCCATCAAAAAAACAGAACCCCCGTATCCGTTATACGAGAGTCCAATCAGCCCCGCCATGGAAATAAAGGATGCGGCCGACATCCAATCCGCTGCGGTAGCCATACCATTGGCGACTGGATGGATGCCCTTGCCCGCCACATAGAATTCTTGTGTCGTGCCCGCTCGTGCGCGAATAGCGATCAGAATGTAAATCGCGAATGAAGCCCCTACCACCCAGTAGGTTGTCTCGGTCAGCGTCACGCCTCAGACTCCCCAAGACCGAGCCGTTTTTCCAAGCGGGCCATTACCCGGGCGTAAACAAAAATCAACACGATGAACACAAATATGGAGCCCTGTTGAGCAAACCAGAAGCCCAGCTTGAAACCACCTAATTGAATCTGATTGAGGGGCTCCACCCACAGCACGCCGCACCCCAAACTGACCAAAAACCAGACGGCACCCAAAATGAGCATCCAACGACGATTTTCCCGCCAGTAAGTCTCGCGAAGCTGAGCAGCGTGTTCTGAGGGCATTGGTCCTCTCCTGTGGAAGGGGTTACGTGTGTGCATCATAAACCGGTCAGATCTTTTGCAACATCAATCGGCTTCGCGCCCCCTCTGGGGGAGATACGGGCAGGCCCGCGGTTTTGCTGCACTTTCCGCGAGCATTCGGTTGTTGTGACAAACTACGTCACTTAACATCCCACTGCTCTGATCGATAGGACTCAACCGATGACGGACTCGGCTGTATACCCCATACCTACAAACTTTAGCGATGCTCACATTACACCTGAGAGTTACCACACGCTTTACGCACAGTCGCTGGAGGACCCCGATACATTTTGGTCACAGCAAGCCGAGTTGCTGGACTGGCACACGCGCTGGAGTGCAATCTCAGAGACAGACATCGACACCGGCGCCGCACGATGGTTTGTCGGCGCGCAACTCAACGTTTCTGTCAATTGTATTGATCGGCACCTGCCCCAGCGCGCTGACGATATCGCACTCATATGGGAGGGAGATAACCCCGAAGAAAACCAGTCCTTTACCTTTCAGGATCTAAAAAATGAGGTGTGCCGATTTGCCAACGTTTTGAAAGCTCAGGGGGTAGGTAAGGGCGATCGCGTGTGCATCTATATGCCCATGATCCCCGAAGCGGCATTTGCCATGCTCGCCTGCAGTCGTATTGGCGCCATACATTCTGTCGTGTTCGGCGGTTTCTCACCGGAAGCACTCAAAGATCGCATTAATGACGCCGCCTGCAGACTGGTTGTCACTGCAGATGAGGGCATACGCGGGGGTAAAACCATCCCTCTCAAAGCCAACGTCGATGCGGCCTTGGTGGACACGGCGTGTGTCGACAGCGTTATTGTCGTTCGGCGGACAGGGTCAGATATTAACTGGTTGGCGGATCGAGACAGGTGGTATCACGAGGCCGCGGCTGTCGTCGATGACCACTGTGAGCCGGAATGGATGGACAGCGAGGACCCCCTGTTCATCCTGTATACCTCTGGTTCTACGGGTAAACCCAAGGGGGTGCTCCACACAACGGGCGGCTATCTGCTTCAGGCTGCCATGACGATGAAATACGTCTTTGACTACCGGGCTGGGGAAACCTACTGGTGCACAGCGGACGTGGGCTGGGTAACAGGGCACACGTATATCGTCTATGGGCCGCTGGCGATTGGCGCAAAAACCCTGATGTTTGAGGGTGTACCAACCTACCCTCAGGCAGACCGATTTTGGGCCGTGATCGCCAAACACCAGGTCAATTTGTTTTTCACTGCGCCCACCGCGATCCGCGCGCTTCTCAGCCTCGGGGACACGTGGGTAACGTCTCAAGATCGCAGCTCGTTACGCATCATTGGCTCGGTGGGAGAGCCGATCAACCCCGAGGCTTGGGAATGGTATCACCGGGTCGTTGGAGAGAGCCGATGCCCGATTGTCGATACCTGGTGGCAAACAGAAACCGGCGGGGTAATGATTACGCCCCTACCCGGTGCCCATGCGCTGAAGCCGGGCTTCGCCAGTTACCCGTTTTTTGGCGTAGAACCGGCATTACTTGACGAGAGTGGCGCCGAAATAGCCGGTGCGGGTGCGGGATATCTGGTCATCAAACGCAGTTGGCCGGCCCAGATACGCACCGTTTTCGGCGATCACCAGCGCATGATCGATACCTACTTCACGACTTACCCGGGATACTACTTCACAGGAGATGGCGCTCTCAGAGACGAGGACGGCTATCTGCGCATTACTGGCAGGGTCGACGACGTATTAAATGTATCGGGTCACCGTATGGGCACTGCTGAAGTGGAGAGCGCACTGGTGCTCCACGAGTCGATTGCGGAGGCGGCGGTGGTGGGCTTCCCCCA
>Ga0181571_10003860_pt1 | contig 11244 bp, 2 predicted proteins | sample 101ome_17_FD_132440 | JGI IMG/M metagenome (GOLD analysis project Ga0181571, IMG submission 132440) | Coastal salt marsh microbial communities from the Groves Creek Marsh, Skidaway Island, Georgia - 101407AT metaG (megahit assembly) | ecosystem: Environmental > Aquatic > Marine > Intertidal zone...
TGCGCCCGTAGCTCAACGGATAGAGCATCTGACTACGGATCAGAAGGTTGGGGGTTCGAATCCCTCCGGGCGTGCCAGCTACTTCCCCCTTGTTATCCGGGTTTTCTCCACCGCACTCACTCCATCGAAGGAGTGAACCATGGAAGTCAGCCACGAAGTCAGCCAATTTCTCGCCATGTATGGCCCCTCACACCGCCGCCACCTGTGGGTAACTTCTCCACAATCGTGGAGGACACGCTCAAGAATCACCCCCGACTCGTTCCACACGAGGCCACCCCTGCACAATGAAGACCAGATCAGACCACGCAGGAGGGCTCACATTATGGCGACGATACTGCTCACTATCGAACAGGTCGCCTCGCGCATGCAGATCTCCCTCACCAGCGTCTACCGGCTGAGTGCCGCCGGCCAACTCGACGTCGTGAAAATCATGGGCTCCACCCCCACACCACCCCCACCCAGGGCCAGGGGGCACTAAATAGGGAGTGGGGCCAAAAACCCGGCACTTTCAAAAGCCACCCGACGCCCTAACCCCACACGCACAGTCGCATTTCAAAAGTTTTACCCCACCTCTACCGAGGGCTGCGACGAATGGCGATGGGCAGCATGTCTTCGAAGAAAGAGAGAAACATTCCAAAAGTGTCACCCTAAGGTGACACTTTTCACTGGTGCTTGGAACCGGTAACAGGGCCTCTGTAGAATGGGAAGGCTGTGTACAAGGGATTTCGTCGCGTTCTTGGGGCACTCACGGTGCTCCTTCTTGGGGTCTTTCCCTCCATTTCCCCGTTTCAGGATTGGGTGCAACCCGCTCACGCGTCAAGCGAGGAAATCGACCGTTACTTCACTTTTGACGGCACTGACGATGTGGCGACGGGTGGTTTCAATCTCACCTCAAATACTGATTTTTCGATTGAAATGTGGCTTTACTTTGATGGCGCCGCAGATGGAAGTTACGGCATTTTCAGATATGGCGACACCTCTGATTCTCACAAGAGACGCGTTTTCGCCTACGTGGAAAGAGATGCGGATGGTAACAACGAACTCAAGGTTGGGATAAATGGTAACGGAAGCCATTACGCAACTGGTTACTACCTTCCCGGCCAAGAGTGGGTTCACTTTGCAATAGTTCGGGAAGACAGCTCCAATTGGCGAGTTGATATCAACGGAACAGAGGTATTCAGGCAAGCAAACTCCTATTGGAACATCGGAGGCAATCCCGTTCCGTTCCGGATCGGAGACCAGCACCCGACTGGTGACCATTGGAAAGGACGCATCGATCAGGTCAAAATCTGGGACGGCGCACTCACCTCTAGCGAAGTGCAAACCTCCATGACGACCTGGGACGACACTGGGATTACCGGAAAATCCCTGCTCCACCACTATGACTTCAACGACATATCGACCACACAAGTTACTGACCAACAGGGAACGGACCACCTCAGTTGGTCGGGCTCTCCAGCGGCTGGTTCTTTCGGAGACGTAAAAACAGCTACGTCCAGTGGTCTAAACACGGTTGTCGAGTTTCCTCGCAGTTACCTCACCTCCACGGGCGGGTGGACCGTCCCCGCAGGAATTTCGGCAATCGATTACCTACTTGTGGGAGGTGGCGGTTCAGGTGGCTCTACCAGCTTAGGCTCTGCCGGAGGGGGCGGAGGAGGCCGAGTATCAGAGGCCTCGAGCGTTAGTGTCACCGCCTCAACGACTGTTGCCGTCACGGTTGGAAGTGGGGGAATTCCTCTCCAAATCTCAGGTCAAACAGTTGCTCGAGGATCTGACGGTGGAAGTACTTCCCTCTCAGGAACCGGACTCTCGGTAGCTGCGTTGGGGGGCTCTGCGGGAGCAAACGCGTGGCTTTACAACCCTGCGCCACAAGCCACGGCCTCAACGGCTGGCTTCACTGGTGGTGGCGGTTCAAGCCACGCTGGTACCGGAAGCAACGGCTCCACTGGTGTTGGCGGCGCTGGTTATAAAGGTGGATCTGCGTGGGCAGACTGCTGTGTGGCCAACCCTCAAGCAGGTGGTGGTGGCGGGGGCGCTGGCGGTGCTGGTGCTAACGCAACTTCAGGAAATGCGGGAGCTGGTGGGACGGGGGTGTCGTCATCCATCTCTGGGACCGCAACATACTATGGCGGTGGAGGTGGCGGTGGGAAGCGAACCACCTCCGGCGCTGCCGGTTCTGGTGGCCAGGGCGGCGGCGGAGCAGGAGGTAAAGCCGCAGCAGGGAACGCTGGAGGGGCGAATACCGGCGGTGGTGGTGGAGGCGCTGGTGGAGACGCCGCGTACCTTGGTGGTTTTGGAGGATCGGGTATCGTCATTATCCGCTTCGCCTTGCATCCACTTATTTGGATAGATGCCTCGTCAGATACAGGAGCGTCAACTGTCCTGGACGCATCACCAAACAATTACGATGCAACGCTCCAAAATTCGCTTGCCGTGACGAGCGGTGTATTTGACTTCAACAACGGAACAATTCAGTCGGACTTGACTACTGGGAAACACATCAAACTTCAGGACACGATCCCCGACACCATAGATTTTTCAGCCGGCATTTCGGTGCACGTCTACGCAGATTTCGGCACCACTGCGGAAACTTGGGAGCGTCTGATCGACTTTGGGTCGGGGAATCCCCAAGACAACATTCTCTTCTCCCGAGTGGGCACCACTAATGATCTAACTTTTCAGGTTTACAACGGAGGTTCCGGCGCCTCAAGCCCCTCTTGCACGGCAAGCGGTGTGATCACCTCGGGGATGAAACTCTACTCAGCAGTGCTCGATGGCACCCACTGCCAGATTTATATTGATGGAGTAGCTCAAATTGCTGGGGATGGCGCCTCTTTCGCGGTACTTCCAGTCAGCGCAAACAGAACATTGAATTACATCGGACAAACCAACTGGACACAAAGCGGCACCCAGGACAAATATTTAGACGGTTCGATTGGATCGGTCCGTGTTTTTAACTCCGTACAGCTACCACGTAGCCTTCAAGATGCACTCACAATTTCATCCTCTGACCTGGTAGCAGGAGCTACGGCCACGCTTTCCTCCTCGGGAGGAAGCGGCGACGGCGAAGTGTCATACACTGTCGAGTCGGGAAACTGCACCATCTCCGGGACAACGCTTACTTCGACTGGCAGCGCCGGAGACATTTGTGTCATACGGGGAATAAAGGCGGCAACCTCGACCTACTTCGCTTCGACCGATGTCATTTCCATCGTCACGTCACCAGCGGAAGGTGAGGAAATACTGCGCTTCGACGCAACCCACCCTGATTCCTTCACTAATGGGGATTCCCTTTGGACTGATCTGCAATTGGGAGTGACGGCCTCAAGAACGGCAAGCATTTCGTTCGATGAGACAACCAAGTCGTTCTCGGGGTTTGGAACAAGTCAGCAATTCACAGTGGGAAACATCGCCAAGAGTTTCGCCGATGGTATTTCGGTATTCGCAGTCGTCGATTTTGCAGAAGATGACCGGTACTGGGAGCGAATAATTGACTTTGGCACAGGTCAGGCGCAGAACAACATCATTTTTTCTCGCTACGCAACTGAGGAGAATCTTGTTATTCGGACTTATGCGGCAACTGGCGGCAGTTACTGGGAATGCCGAACAACAACAGGCGACGCAATCGAAGATGGTTTTCATCAATACGGGGTGAGCCTCGATGAAGATGGCACCTGCACCTTCTATCGTGATGGTTCGATTATCGCGGGTCCCTCAGACAACGTTTCAAAAACGGCTGGAAGCCCCATCCTTCCGACCGTGACGCTGACGTCTAACTTTATTGGACAGACAAATTGGAGCGCTTACAAAGATGGCGGAGCGGACGATGAGTACTTTTCCGGTTCAGTCCAAAGCGTTGTGGTTTACAACACCGCAGTAGCGCAACCAACTTGCTCCCCCATCGAGAGTACTTTCACGGGTGACGGCACCACTGGCGAATCTGGGGTACCTTACAGGGCACTTGTTTTTAGCACCGGTGGGGCATGTCAATGGTCAGTGCCCACCGGGGTGACGGTCGTCGACGCTCTTCTCGTTGCCGGGGGAGGTGGTGGAGGTGCCCACGTCGGTGGTGGTGGAGGTGCTGGAGGCGTTGTTTCGGTAGACCAGGGCACGGTAAGCGCTGGGTCTTCCATCAACGTCCATGTTGGCCTAGGCGGTGCGGGAGGGAACCTTTACGAGGGATGCTCAGCTAACCCTACGGGTGCTCTGAATACAGGATCCGAGAACTCAGGGGCGGTCAACTACTGTAACGATCCGGCCAAACAGCGAAGAGCACGCTCAGGGCAAGACTCGACCTTAGGCTCGTTTACGGTCGCAATCGGCGGCGGCGGCGGGGCGGCCTGGGATTATTTTGATCCACAAGCTGGGGGATCAGGAGGAGGGTCCGGCCATTCAGGTGATTCACCCGGGAGCGGGACCTCCACTCAGGGTTTCGCCGGAGGCGCTGCGTACTCAGTTGGCGGCCTCTCGGGTGGTGGTGGTGGTGGGGCAGGCGCTGCCGGAGGAGCAGCTGGAAGTCTCGCCGGTGGGGCCGGTGGGGCAGGCGCTGAAATTAGCATTGTTCCCGCTTCGACCATCAGTAGCTCAAACATTGGCGAAGAGGACGACGGCGACTTTTACGTGGCAGGTGGTGGAGGTGGCGGTTTCCACGGCACCCCCACTCAGGCTTCTTCGGGCGGCTTGGGCGGTGGAGGAAACGGAAACTCAACCGAGTATTCGACTGCCCAGCCTGGTCTGGCAAATTCAGGGAGTGGTGGAGGCGCCACAGGAGGTGCCAATAATTATGCCGGGGGGCAAATAGCTGGAGCTGGTGGTTCAGGCGTAGTAATCCTTCGGTACTCGACCTCACCTGGCTCCGCCACAATTTCTTCGGTTTCGTCGGGAGACGGGTCAATTGACGTTGCGTTTACTGCTCCTTCCCATACGGGTGGTGCGGCTGTTTCGGATTATGAGTATTCGTTTGATGGGTCGACGTGGACGAGTTTTGGGACAGCTTCTGCGGGTACGGAGACGATTTCTGGGTTGACTAATGGAACGGCCTATACGGTTCGTGTTCGTGCGGTGAATGCGAACGGTAATGGTGTGTCGGTGACGGCGGGTAGTGCGACGACTCCGCGTGGCGCGCAAACTTTGTCGTGGTCGCCGTCGAATACGTCTGTGGATGTCACTGATGGTTCGGTGGCTTTGGCTCCTGCCGCGTCGGCGTTGGGTGGTGTGACGATTGAGTATTCGGTGCAGACTGCGGGGACTCCGAGTTGTGCGATTGCGGATAATTCGACGCCCACGGTGACGTTTAGCGCTGTGGGCACGTGTGTGATTCGTGCGACTGCTGTGGCGGGTGGGGCGTATCAGTCGGCGACGACGGATGTGACGTTGACTGTGTCGAAGGCATCGCAAACTATTACTTTCGCGTCGGTTTCGGCGAAGACGTATGGGGATTCGGCTTTCTCGTTGACAGTGTCATCGACGTCTGGTTTAACGGTGACGGTGACGCCGGCTGATACGTCGGTGTGCACGGTGGCGTCGACGACGGTGACGATTGTGTCGGTGGGGACGTGTTCGTTGACGGCGTCGCAGTCGGGTAATGGTTCGTATGATGCGGCGACGGACGTGACGAGGACGTTTACTATCTCGCCCAAGGCCATCACGATGGCGGTGGCGATTGCCGATAAAACTTACGATGGCTCATCGGCGGCATCTGTGTCGGGAACTCCTACTCTGACTGGGTTGGTCGCTGGTGACTCTGGGTATGTTGCGGTTGATACGGGCGAGATTACGGCGGCGTTTGCTAACCCGGATGCGGGGTCTGCGAAAGCGGTCACGGTGACGCTGGGTGATGATGTGTTGATTACGGGTGGTTCTGGTGACCGCTCTGATCGTTACACCGTGACGGTGTCGAATAGTCCGACGGCGGCTATTTCGAAGGCGAGCCAGTCGTCTTTGTCGATTACGTCGGCCAGTTCGATGGTGTTTGGCCAGTCGATTCCTATCGTTGCCGTAGGGGGTTCTAGCTCGGGGGCCTTGTCTTATTCGAAGGTTTCTGGCCCGTGCACGGTGTCTGGCTCGAGTGCGACGTCGACGGGTGCGGGTAGTTGTGTGGTGACGGCGACACGTGCGGCGGATACTAATTACAACGCGGTGACGTCGTCGAACTTCACGATCACAATTTCGAAGGCGAATCAGTCGGTTAACTTCACGTCGACGGTGCCGGTGTCGGCTGTGTCGGGGACGACCTATACGCCAACCGCGACAGCGACCTCGGGTTTGACCGTGGCCTTTGATATCGCCGCTCCGGGCAAAGATTCGGTGTGTTCTATTTCGGGCTCGACCGTGACTTTCCTGAGCTCTGGAACGTGTGTGATTGAGGCAACTCAAGCTGGTGACAGTGATTACAACGCCGCGACCAAGGTGACGCAGACGATTGTCGCGGGGAAGATTAATCAGACGATTACGTTCCCCTCCATTGCGGGTAAGGATTTTGATGATCCGGCGTTTGCGTCGGGTGCGACGGTGTCGTCTGGTCGGACGGTGACGTTTGCGACGTCGACGGGGTCGGTGTGTGAGGTGGATGCGTCGACTGGTGTGGTGAGTATTAAGACGGTTGGTGATTGCACGGTGACGGCGTCGTCTGCGGGTGATGCGTCGTATGCAGCAGCGTCTGATGTGTCGCGCACGTTCACGATTAGCCCGGTGCTGGCGGGTAAGCCATCGGTGACGTCGGTGTCGTTTGGTGATTCGTCGGTGACGGTTGCGTTCTTGGCACCGGGGTTTGTCGGTGGTGATGCGATTGATGGCTACCAGGTGGTGGCGACCAGTTCGGGTGGGTCGGTGACGAAACCTGATTGTTCGACCACGTCTCCTTGCACAATCACGGGACTCACTAACGGTGACGCGTATACGTTGACGGTGGCGGCGATTAACGCCGCAGGCGTGGGTCCGGCGTCAGCGGCGTCGCCATCAATTACTCCAGCGCGGGTGGCTGATGCGGTGTCTGGTTTGGCGACCACTCCGGGGGATGAGGAGCTCGAGGTTACGTGGACAGCGCTCACCACGAGTCAGCTCGGTGGCGGCACGTTTACCAGCTACGACGTGTATCTGCGGGTGAATGGTGGCTCGTGGGGTTCGCCGGTGACACCGGATGGCACTAACGCTCTGGCTACCCGTACAACAACCTCTTACACCTTCACAGGATTAACTAATGGCACCGCGTATGACGTGAAGATTGTGGCGATTACCTCGGTGAACTCCACGGCACTGTCTTCAAACACGGCGACGGCGTTGGGTGTTCCGGCGACAGTGCCGGATGCGCCTACTGGTCTGGTGGTGTCGTCACTGTCGAACACGACAGCGTTGGCGTCGTGGACCGCTCCTGCCGATGATGGTGGCGACAGCATTAGTGCGTATTCGGTGAACCTCTCGTGCACGTTTGTGAATGCCACGGACACGTTCTGCACGCTCAGTGGTCTCACTGCTGGTGCACGGGTCACTGTGTCTGTGGGGGCGACGAACCTGATGGGAACAGGCTCCACCGTGTCGTATGTGATCACGATGCCAGGAGGTTCATCTGGCTCGTCGTCTTCGAGCTCATCGTCGCGCACTGCGCCCACGGTGACACCCACCGTGACAACCCCTTCGGCGCCGATTTTGCCGAACAACAGGATTTTGCCCCGCCCCGCAGTGCCGACGCGTGCGCCGATTTTGTCGTCACCAGTGCCGACAAGTCCAGGATTGATTACCCCGAGCACGCCCATTCGGGTGTTGATTGAGGGCCGCCCCGTCACCCCCACCACCACCCAACAGGGCAATAGTGGAGTGTTGGTGAAAGTAGGTGCTCTCGAGATTGGCGTGGGTGTGAAGGTCCCGTCGCCGACTAGTTCTGTGAGAACTAACCCCATTACGGAAGCACCTGAGTTGGTGGTGGCTGCGGGTGAAACAGCCACGCTAAATGCTAAGGGCATGTTGCCTGAATCAACCGTGCAAGTGTGGTTACCAGGTGCGAACGGACGAGAACTAGCCCGTATTCCTGTCGCTGCTGATGGGTCAATCAGTGGCGACGTTCCCCTCACGATTACCCGCGGCGAGGCTCCGATACCCGTCGGCCGTCAAGTTTTGCAGGTGACCGGTTTCGATGAGGCAGGAAACCAAACCGTGATTGACACGGTCATCAACATTGCCCAGGGTGCTCCCGCTCCCGAAAGGCTCCGGGAAACAGATGAGGTTCCTGATTTGCAGCCTGGTCAAACTCTTGCCACGAGTGCGGGTGCACCTGAAACAGTGAGGATCAGTGCGAATGCTGAGACTCGTCAGGTCAGTATCGAATCTGACGAATGGACGTTTACGGTGACCGTTCCGGAAGCAAACGGTTCCGTCAATGAGACAGCACCCGGTGCTCCAACAGTCCAGTTCCTTCAAGCGAGCACCGCAGTGGTTGATGGGGAAGGGTTCCAACCTGACACCAGGGTTGACATTTTCCTCTTCTCCGACCCCACCCTCCTGGGCTCGTTCACCGTCGCAGAAGACGGATCAGTCTCGGCAGAGATCTATTTGGATAAGCGCTTCGCCACCATCGGTGACCACACTTCGCAAATTCAAGGTGTTGGAAACGACGGCTATGTGAAGGCCGCCAACCTTGGAGTGTTGGTGGAAGAACCTCCTATGGAAACCACCGCGCACACCGCGCTGACCTTCGTCTGGTGGATCATCGCCGGCGTTATCCTCGCCGCGGTCCTACTCGTCGTGTTGGTCTCCCGCAGACGACAGCTGGGGTAGCACATCGAGCTGGACCGGTCCAAATTGCCTGCTTTTGTACATCTAGGTGGACATTTTGCCTCCGTCGTTCGTGCCCGGCCCAGAGCTACTTTAGAATTTTGAGGGCTGCCCAAGGCGGCTTCATTCTTTGCGGTGGAGAGGAAAACGAGTTTGATACGCAGGGTTCGGCTCCTTGCCATTGGCTTGGTGTCTCTCATCGTCGCGGCAACGCTTTCATTCTCCGAAATGTCGTCTGCCCCTCCTGCTTATGCGGGCAACGGAGGCGTGTGTGAATCTACCGGTGGCACTGCTCACAACAATCTCAAGGTTTATCCCAGCCATGGCAAGGTTTTCTACATCGATAGTGGTCAGAACCAGACCGTTGATGCTGCCTACGCCGGTTATCGCGTCGAAAACACGAGTGGTTCAACGCAGTCAAATTTGTGGGCGAAGGTGGATTCCTTCACCGGAGGGGTTGTCAGCCTCGCTAATGCGAGTGATGCATATTTCCGAATAGGAGACGTTGGCGCCTCCTCGGAGCTCCCTGCCTTTTTTTTGCTGACCGCTGGTACCTCGAGTACAAAGGCTCAAAGCCACGTCTTTCGTGTTTTTAGTGGCGATCCTCGACTATCCGGTTCGACAGAGCTCTACAGCTGCACCTATTCCTTCATTGCTGTAAAGGAAACAATCAAGGCGGCAGCAAACAAGGTCACAGATGTTACCTCCACTTCGGCCGACGTCATTGGTGGAAATCTTGTGGTCACCGTTGAAGGGCAGACCGGAACTATTGGATCAGGGACCTCAAGCCCTGATGGAGAGGTCATTTGGTTCTCACCCGCGGCCCGATCCTCCTGGCCTTCCTCATCGTTGTCACTGCGCTCAACCAGCATTCTGTTGGCCACCAACCAGGGCCTCAATCAGAACGATTCCACCCACGTCAACAAACTTGTCTTCCTCAACCCCACGTCCACGCTTCCGGGGACAGCGCGCAAGTATTACTACCGAGCCACCTACACATTCAAAATCATTGGGCCCGTGTCGGGAACTGTTCAGGCCATCCCCATCGCGCAAATTTCTAGTGGTACCCAGATTAAGCACACTGATGTCACGAGTATTACGAACGATGCTGGGTCATCATTGAGCATCAGCAGCCCGGTCGCGGTTGGAGTTTCGAAGACGGTAAGCCCGACAATCACTGATACTGGCGGTGTCAAGAAACTCAACTACACGGTTTCTTTCACTAACACCTCTAGCAGCGTCGTTTTAGACGAGATTGTCGACGAGCCTTCCGCTGGTCTGACGTTTACGACTGGTTCGGCGCAATTCAATGGTTCGGCGATTTCAGATCCCGTGACTAATTCCGACGGAAACCTCGTGTTCCAGGGGCCATTTACGATTTCAAGCGGCGCCACGGAGACACTTACCTACCAAATGACCTCCTCCTGTTCATCAGGAACATTTAGCTACACCAACACCGCCTACGGAAAAATCGGCTCTCTCGTCGTAGGAAAAGACGGATCAACGGTTTCCGGTGTGAACATTTCGGGATCGTGTCCTCCCACTACCGGAAGTGTGACGGTGAGCGACACCACGCTCGACCCTGAGCCAGTGACTCAACCCGCTACTTTAGTGGCAGAGACCAGCGCCACTTTGAACGGGTCTATTGACCCCAACGGGGTCTCTGGACAGGCCGTCACGTTCGTATGGGGGACCAGCCCAACCTTGGTTGGCGCCACCACAGTGTCTCTCTCTAATTCCACGACAGCAACTGATTTTTATGCCGTCAATACTGCTTTGACGGGGCTTAGTGCGGGAACTCGTTATTACTTCAAAGTGACCATTGGCGACCAATCGGGCGAAATTCTGTCCTTCACCACAACCGAGAGCGTGGGCACGCCCACCGTCACGACAAACTCTGTTTCCGGTACTGATACATCAACGGGTTCGGTGACTTTCAACGGAACAATTGACCCGAACCAGGTGACCGGTGGTGCAAGTGCATACTTCTTGTTTGGTTTGACCGGTTCGAGTGGAACTGAGACAAACTGCACCAACGTGACCTATGGATCTCCATTGCTCGTTCAGGATGACCTCGACGACGATGGACTATTTGATGACGGGGCGACAGTTCTCACCGGTGCTTTCCCGTCTGAGGTGTCCTGGTCAGTGACAGGACTGACCACCAATAGCTATTACTGCGTGAAGGCTCGAACCACTTGGGCTTCGGGCTCCCAGAGCCTCGATGGTGATGGTGTGCTCTTCCACATGGTCACCATGGCCTCTCAAGTCATTACTTTCCCCACGCCCTCCATTGATAGCTACAACCAGACTGAAACTCTCGCGGCCACCTCGGATAGCGGGTTGACCGTGACCTACGAGAGCAACACCCCTGAGGTCTGTACGATTTCTGGCGGTGTTGTCACAATTGTGGGCGCGGGCACTTGTTCAATTACTGCCTACCAGCCTGGTGATACCTCTACGTACCCAGCTACTCCA
>Ga0181571_10003879_pt1 | contig 11219 bp, 8 predicted proteins | sample 101ome_17_FD_132440 | JGI IMG/M metagenome (GOLD analysis project Ga0181571, IMG submission 132440) | Coastal salt marsh microbial communities from the Groves Creek Marsh, Skidaway Island, Georgia - 101407AT metaG (megahit assembly) | ecosystem: Environmental > Aquatic > Marine > Intertidal zone...
AAAGCGAGGCGACGGTTACGTTTGCACTTTTTCGAGCCAGCTAGATTGACCCTGCCGAGGCAGCCTCCGACGCGATCCAAACGCGTCAAGCGTCGAATTTCGTCACCTTCTCCCCCAGCTTCACGTCCACGGTGACCACGGCGCCCCCTCTCCGCACCGTCAGCTTCACGTCCTGGCCAACCTGCGCCATGTCCAGCGCCCTGTACAGGTCGGAGCTGTTCTTCACCTCCTCGTCGTTGAAGCGAACGATGATGTCGCCCAGGGTGATGTCCCCCCGCAGCGTGTCCCTGATCGTCCCGACGATCCCGGCCCTCGCCGCGGGTCCACCCTCCGGCACCCCCAGCACCAGCACCCCCGCGTTCCTGCCGTTCTCGCCTATGAGCTGCTGCAGCGCCCCATCCGGCGCGAGCACCAGCCCAAGCACCGGCCGGGTGACCCTCCCGAACTGTATGATCTGCTCGACGATGCCCTTGACGTTGTCCACCGGGAGCGCGAACCCGACCCCGGCGGACGCGCCCGAGGGGGAGTATATCGCGGTGTTGACCCCAATGAGCCGGCCCCTGCTGTCCAGCAGCGGTCCCCCCGAGTTGCCCGGGTTGATGGCGGCATCCGTCTGTATGACGCCGAGGATGGGCCGCCCCGTGTTACCGCTGGGAAGCTCGCGCCCCAGGCCGCTGACGATGCCGGTGGTCAGGGTGTGGTCCAGCCCGAACGGGTTCCCGATGGCGAACACCTTCTGCCCCACCAGCAGCGTGGAACTCTTGCCGAGCGGAATCGGCCTCGCGTCGGGTTTATCCACCCTGAGCACCGCCACGTCCTTGTCCTCGTCGTACCCCAAGAGCTTCGCCTCGTACGTCTTCGAGTCCCCCTGGAACGTCACCGCGAGCTGGTTCGCCCCCTTCACCACGTGGAAGTTGGTCACCACGTGCCCCGAATCGTCCCACACGAACCCGGTCCCGGCGCCGACGGGCACCTCCGTAGCGTCGAGCGAGTACCTCGACTGGATGAGCTGCTTGTTGGTGATGAACGCGACGGACGGGGTGGCGTCGCGGAAGAGCCGGACATTGTCGGTCTCCTCGGCGTCCAACTTGGTGGGGACGCCGTCGGGGATGTTCATGAGCACCGGGGAGGCCTCGGTGGGGAAGAGGCTCTCGGTGGCGATCGGGAAGGAGAGGGCTGACGCGTCCGGAGCGGTCGCCACGAGGACGGACGCGGAGAGCAGCGCCGCGGTGATCTTCCGCGCCGCGTTCGAGAACGCGGAGGCCTCATCGTCGGCCGCGCATCCGTCGCGGTCGCGCGTGGAGGAGGCGCGAGGAATCGCCCGCGTCGCGCGTCCAGAGAGCGGGAGGTTGTTGTTAGCTCCATCTCGGAAGATAATGATCTTCTTCTTCACGCGGGTGCCGAGCGGCGGTCGCGCGGGGCTCGCGGTCGCGCGCCGGTCGGCGACGCGCGCCAGGCTCCAGGCTCCGGATGCGACGGAGAGCGCCATGGGGTGGGTTTTCGAGCGGGCGGTTCGAGTGCCGTGCGCGTATCGGTGTGACGTGGGCCGTCTGACGTGGAAGCTCGGAGAAAGTTCCATCGAACGAACACGTCCGAAGTCGCCACCAGAATGTGAAAAAGGACGGCTACTTCTTGGGTCGCTTGGCGGGCTTCTTCTTCGCCTTGCCCCGCCCCCCTCGCCCCCCTCTCCCGCCGCGTCCCCCCGTCGCCTTCCTCTTCCCGTCCGCGCCCAGCTTCTGGCTCTTCCTCGCCCCGCTCCCGCCACCCGCGCCCTTGCGCTTGCCGCCGCCCCCGTCGCCCTCGTGGTCGCTCACGTCGTCCATGGCCCGCACGGCAGCCGCCGCCGCGTGACCCGCCGCGGCCCTGTGCGCGCCCTCCTCGTCGTCGCTATCGACGCCGAGGTACCCATCCAGCGTCGCTCCCAACCCGCCGTTCGCCACCGGGTCCCGTCTCAGCTGCACGAAGTCGTGCGTGATCGATTCCACCTTGGCCTCGTTTGCGTTGACGGCGAGGATGACGACGCTGGCGGGCGTCGGTAGGATGCGCGCGTTGTAGATGACGCCCTTCATGTCCATCTGCAGCCCGCTCCCGTGCTTCTCGCTGACGTTAGAGAGGAGGCGGCCGACGACGCCGACGTCGCCCTCGAGGTCCACCGCCTCGCCGGTGCCCTCCAGCTCGAAGAACACCTTGTTGCGGTTCACGGCGGAGGGCATGAAGAGGGGCACCTCGCCAGGGCGGTTCGGGGTGGACGTGCCAGCCGTCTTCTCGGCTTGCGCCCTGACGGAGGCGCGGTCGGCGTTGGCGGATTGCGGGCCGAGTTTCTTGGGCGTCGGAGTCTTGGGCTTGGTCTTCGCCACCGGCTCTTCGTCGTCGTCATCGCCATCGCCATCGCCCGCGGCCTCGTCGTCGTCGTCGATCTCGATCGGCTCATCCTCAACATCCGCGTCATCCTTGTCGTCGTCGTCCTCCGCCTTGGGGGCGTTGGCGGGCGGGGACCTGACCATCTTCGCGGGCGTTGACTTCATCTCGAACTTCTCCTCGGTCTTGTGCCTCTGGAAGAAGTCCATGATGCCGTCGTCGCTGTCGTCGTCCGCGTTGAGGGCCTGGGAGGTTGGGGACTTGAAGCTCTTCATCCAGTCGGGCTCCTCGCGCTCGCCCGGGCCGTCCTTGTTCGCGGGCATCCGCGCCACGGGCCGGGCGAAGAGCGGGAGGTCGTCATCGCTCTCGTCGTCTATGACTATCGGCATGGCGGCCGGACACTAAACCCTACGATCCGCGCGTGAGGGCGCGCGATCGGTGTCTGTCGGAGGAGCGTGACTCTTTTTCATTCAAAACCCCCGGGGGGTGCGTGTTTGCCCTCTTCGGGTGGAGTAAAAATGAGACCGTACCGTGGGCCCCCCAGAGAGGGCAGCGCGCCGAGTTCGACCCGGTGTCGGCGAGGATGGCCAACTCCGCGGATATCATCCTCCGCAGCCAGGGGCTGCTCAAGAAGTGAGCGCCCGGACCCGGAAACCCGGCCGCGATACGCCCCCCCGCTTCGCGCCCGCAAGCCTTTTTTCCCGTTGTGTTTGTTGTTGCCTCGAGACTCGAGGCGCGCTCCTTCGGGCACCGCCGCTCACCGTCCACCTCCGTCCAACCCCCATAACCTCAGGTACGAGCATTACCTCCCCGATGAGAAGCCCATGGCGCCGGTCACCGGTAAGGTTGACGGTTTCACCACGATGTTCAGTTCCCTCCAGTTCAACCTGAAGGATCTCATCGCAAAAGCCGAGGAGATCAAGGCGGAGAAAAACAAGGCCGCCATCGCAACCGCCAACGCGGAGATCCGTCGGGGTAAGAACTACCTCCGCGGCGAACTACCCAAGCTCCGCAAAATGATGGAGAAGAAGATGAAAGGGCTGACGGACGAGGAGAAGGAAGAGCGCGTCTCGCAGGTTGACAACTTTGAGTACCAGATCGAGTGCGTCCCAGACGGAGTCAACAAGGCGCCCCCCGCGCCGCCCAAACCCCGGGGCGCGGGGGGCGACGCCGGCGGTGGCACCGGGGGCGGAGCGAGGAGGCACGTCACGATCAACATGGAGGACCTCGAGAAGGGCGAGGGGGTGAGCATGGAGCACAGCAAGGAGTCGCGCGCGTTTAGGGATGAGTTTGAAGAGGCGAAGCAGAGGCAGGACGAGGGCCTGGACGAGATCTCCAAGGGTCTCAGCGTGCTCAAGAACCTGGGCGGGGAGATGGACGACGAGATCAAGCGGCAGACACCGATCCTGGACGTCATCGACGAGAAGCTGGACAGCACGACGAGCGAGATGAGGACCGCAAACGGGAAGCTCAAGAAGGTGATCACTTCGATGCGGAGCACGAGGAACTTTTGCGTGGATGTCATCCTCATCTTCCTCATCCTCGGCATAGCCATGTTCTTCTTCAACAGCTTCGGATGATCACGGGATGGGAGTTACCTCCCATGTCTAAGTGTTAGTCATCGCCGGCGCGGTCGGTTTTGTAGCAAACAAATTACCTTCGTAGTAAAACCCTCGTCGTCGTGGTAAGGACTGGTGGCGTTTCCGACGGGGTGTGTTTATACTTGGCTTGCCATTTCATCGTCAGACATGAAAGGAAAAAAATGTGCGGCTCGACTCTCTCTCAGACCTGTGTTTTACAGCGAGCGTGCGCGTGCGTCGCGTCCCTACCCCGGCTACCCAAAACGACCGTCCGTCGAACCCTCAGTTGAGCTCCGGTACCTTCTTGAACCTGTCGGTGACCATGGTGACGTAAGGTCCCGCAACCTCGGTCGCCTTGGCCACGTAAGGGGTCGCGATATCCTTAGCCTTGACGTAGTAAGGGCCGGCGACTTCGACAGCCTTGGCGGCAACCGGCGCGGTCTTCTCCAAGACGGCGACGACGGCGGGGTACTTGAGGGCGGTCTCGTAGGCGGTCTTCACCTTCTCGAAGAGCTGCGCGTCGTCGATCTTGGCGCGCGCCTCGGCGATGGCCTTGGTGATGGCGGCGGAGACCTCGGCGGGGAGGGCGACGGCCTTGGCCTTGAGGTCCGCGAGGAAGGCCTCGATCTTCTTGAAGTACTCCTCGCGCTGCGCGAGGAGCTCCTCCACCTTGGGCGCCACCTCGGCGAGCGCAGACTTGGCCATGGCGACTGGCGCAGACGGGGCGATCTTGCTGGTCCAGATGTCGACAGCCTTGGAGACGACGACGTCGACCTTGCCGTCCACGGTGGTCATGTACTCGGGGTACTTCTCCTGGACCTTGGCCACCACGGGCATGCCGTACGCCTTGATGAGGTCCTCGATCTTGGTGATGGAGCCCTGTGGTCGACGGACGGAAGGAATAAAGAAGGTGAGCGAACATTCCGAGGCCCGGAAACTGAAGATCGAGTTATTCGGCCGGCGGGTGCGGCGACGCGGGGCGCGCGGCGGAGGGTATCGGGGTTTGGAGCTCGCGCGAACCGACGGAACGAGTCACGATCCTGCGCGAGATCCGCGGTGCCGACGGCCGGATCTCGCGTCGCTGCGCGGCTCGCGCGCCGTTCGACGCGACGGGGGGGTCGTCTCACCTTGAGCGCGTTCGTCTCCTTGGCGTTGGAGTAGTAGCCGCACGCCTTGGCGAAGTAGGCGGACCCGGTGAGGTACTCGTAGGAGGAGGCGGCGGCGGACTCGACGAAGGCGAGCCTCTTGAGATCGGTGGGGGTAGCGACGGCGGTCATCTTCTTGTTCTTCTTGGCGCGTACCATGTGGGTGCGACGAAGAGTGGCTGGGGGGTGCCGCGGAACGGATTTTGCTCCAGCACGACTTTTTGGCGCAAGAGAAATGCGCCAAATAAGCACGAACCGTCGCGCATTTCGTTCGAAAACGCGAAATCTTCAGACTGGAGGCGCATACGGGATGGTCAACGCGATTTTTATCCCTGCCACGTAGGAGACGAAGAGGTTCGATCGCACCTTTCGTTTTTCCAGCGTGGACCAATCGAAGAACTTCAAATTCTTTTGAAATTCGAGATTTTCGGGAAAAGCGAAGACCGCGGTGCGGGCAGTCGCTTTTGCGCATTTACGGTTAAAAGTCAGAGCGCATCGTGGTTGTGTGTTGGTTATTCTTACAGCGCCGGCGAGAGAACCTCCGCGACGACGAGCCGTCTCGTCAGTCCCTCTTCTTCGCAGCCTTGAGCCGTCGTTTGATCTCCGGGAGCACGTCCCGTAGCGTCTTGGTGCCGTCCAGCGGCAGCGTCGCCCGCGTCACCCCGCCCCCGTCGCTCTTCTTCCCCGCGCTCTTCTTCACCGCGCACCCGAGCTCTCGGCACAGGGGCGCCAACGCCTTCACGCCCATCTTCATCCTCGCCCCCAACGCGTCCAGGTCCACGTCGTAGTTGCACACCCTGAGCGACATGAGGATGATGTGGAGACAGAGCAGGTCCTTCATCGCCTTGGGGCGCGAGAACCGCCTGGGTTCGTCGGGCCCGGGCGCGACGCCGCCGCCCGCCGCGCCGCCGGAGCGCTGCTCCTCCATGAACGCATCCACGCACGCGCGCTGGATCCCGGGGTCCACGCGCTCCCGCGTGGTCCACGACAGGATCTTGTTCCCGGTGTACGCGTCGTCGTCGTCGACTCCCTCGACGTCCTTGCGCCGCTCGCGCTTCTCCGAGATGTGGTCCTTGGCGTGGAGGAAGACGAGGAGGAAATCCAGCGCGGCGAGCGCCTTGGCTCGCGTCTTTTGCCAGTCGTTCTCCTCGCGATCGGTCGCGCCGCCCGAGTGCTCGGCGAGCTTCGGCACGAGCCCGAGGACGAAGTCGTCGACGCCGCCGCCGTCCCTCAGCTCCTTCATCGCGCCGGGCTTCTTCGCGGCCTTGACCATCTCCTTCCACTTGGTCCGCTTCTCCAGCAGCGCAAACATCGGGAACTGATTGAACGGGTACGCGTCGATGGCGTTCGTCGCCGAGGGGTTGTGCTCGGGGATGTTCCTTCGTTCCCCCGCGAGTTTGGACAGCTGCGACGCGTCCATCTCGCCCTCGGTGGCGCGCTTCAACGTGGCCTCCATCGCGTCCGGGGCGGCGATGGTGTTCCCGTCGACCCTGCGCTCGGCCATGATCTTCGCAACCTTCCTCTGCTGCTTCGCGGACGCGAAGGCTTTGAGGAGCCGCGCGTTGTGCGCGGCGCGGACCTGGTAGTCGTTGAGGTCCTCCGCTCCGTCCCACTCGGGCTCGTCGTAGTCCAGCGCGTGGCATCGGCACTCCAGGTCGATGACGCGGGAGCCGCCCACGGGCATCAGCTTGAGCTCGTACTCCGCGGCGTCGTCCCCACCGCCGCCGCCGCCGCCCTTCCCCTTCTCCCCATCGGCGCCCTTCTGGTTCACCGGCACCAGCTTCCCGAGGAGGAACTTGCAGGCGTCCCCCGCGGGGTAGTGCCCCAGCGGGGCGTGGTTAGCGCCGATGTAGTCCACGCCGTCGGTGCGGCCGCGGAGGAGCATCATGTGACCGCGGTACGGGAGGTTCTTCCGCCACGCGCGGAACTCGGTGCCGGGCGGGGGCAATCCCCCGGTGGCGCCCAGCCTGCACACGAACGGCCCCTCCGCCATGTCCTCCTTCTTAGGGACGTACTCGACGCTGACCAGGGCCTTGCGCTTCAGTCCCGAGACGTGGGGGCGCGTTTCATATTCTGACATCGCGTCGGCGGCGCGCTCCGGCGCCTCGATCGAGTGGCGCGGCCGAGGATCCCCAGTTGGCGGAAAAAGGGCACGCGCAAAAGCTGGCACGCGCGAGTGTGCTGGATAAAGGGGCGTCCGTTTTTGACGACAGCACCTCGAGCGCGCGCACACCGCGGCGCACGCGCCCCGAATCGTTCGTAAACACCGTTCCGCCGATCCATGTCCACCCAGGCGTCCCTTTCGCTCACGTCCCGCCCCGCGATCCGGGGTAAGGCGGTGCCTCAGCGCGCGCGCGCGGCTGTCACCCGCGCGTCCCTCCGATCGGGCCGTCCTGTTCCCATGACCGTCGCGTCCGCGCCCATGACGCGCAACGACGTCACCGAGCTCGTCGTCTTCAACCGCATGAAGAAAGGGATCACGTGGGCGTCTCTCGCCGAGGCATGCGGCAAGAGCGTCCCGTGGACCACGTCCGCGCTGCTGGGCCAGCATCAGATGTCCAAGGAGATGGCGCAGGCTGCGGGTGCCATGCTCGATCTACCCGAAGACGCCGTCATGCTCCTGCAGCACGTCCCGTACAAGGGTGCCGGGTCCATCCCGGTGGGCCAGACGGTCCCGACGGACCCGCTCATCTACAGGTTCTACGAGATGGTCATGGTGTACGGCAGCACGTACAAGGAGCTCATCCACGAGGAGTTCGGCGACGGGATCATGTCCGCCATCGACTTCGACATGGAGTTTGGCCGGCAGGCGGATCCCAACGGGGACAGGGTGAAGATCACGCTCACGGGCAAGTACCTCAAGTACAAGCAGTTCTGACGAGCCGCGCGACGATCGACGAGTCACCAGAGCATTCTTTCTCCGTTGCCTATTAAATTTGACGGTATAGCCCGTAGTCGAATGCGTGGGGCGCTCCCCGGGGGTTTAATCTTTTAGTCACCCCCGTAATGCGGCTCCCCTCACTCTGCGTTCCAATAATCCGAGGTACGCCATCGCGCTCTCCGCGCGCTCGTTCTCGATGCACTCCTTGGTGACGCACGGCCCGCAGGAGAACGGCGGTGCCAGGGTCGCCATGTCCTGCACCAGCCGCACGAGCGACCCCCACGACAGCACCGGCACCGCCACAACCGCCACCGCGAGCATGACCCGAAGCGACCACAGCACGGACCAGTGCACCTCGAACCCCGTCCGCCTCGGCGTGCTCTCGCCCGGGGTCGACCCTCCGCTGGACCCGCCGCCGCCCGCATCTCCTCCAGGCATCTCTTTCCTCCCCTTCTTCATCGGCGAGAACTTCCCGATGAAACCCCCGAGCTTCTTCAGGCTCGGGCTCCTCTTCACCGGGGGACTTTCCGATGAAACCGCGCCCCGCTCCGGATCGGCTCGACGCCCGAACCAGTGCGCGGCGTAGAGGTATGCCGGCGGTATCAACAGCACCGTGGTCGCCACGAAGAGCGAGCCGATCGCCGCGGTGAGGTCCTCGAACAGACTCACGGTGTTCGTCAGCACGTACGCGCCCAGGACCACCGCGGCGGACAGCACGGCCCAGTCCCGCCTCGCCGCCGTCGACGAATCCGTCACCGAATACCTCGCGTACGCTCGTAACAGCGCCGAGTTGAGGATGACGAAGCTGACGATGATGTGGAAGAAGAACAGGGTGTTACCCACGAGCCGGCTGGCGTCGAACGGGAGGATGTCCAGCAGAAACCCCGGAACCTTATCCCCGAACCGAGCGTACATCGCCGCGGCTGTCCCGTAGTACAGGGCGAAGAGCGCCGGGGTGGTGAGCCACAGCGTCTTGGGGTAATCCTCCGGCCGGGACATCTCGCTGAGGTACTCGAAGAAGGCGCACTGCCCGCCGCCGGAGGCGAAGAAGAACCCGCCGACGCTGGTCAACGAGTCGGTGAGCCCCAGCGGGGGCCAGAACGAGGTGGACGCGAGCGGGTCGGGTTCCACCGCTCGCGACTTGCCGACGATGAGAGCGACGACGGCGACGACGGCGCCGAAGGACGCGATGCTGATCCCGGTGATGTCGCCGTAGCTCCTCAGCTGCGCGAACGGGAAGACGATGAGGGCTGCGATGCCGGTGGCCAGCGGGAGGCAGACGCGCGTGCCGTAGAACTCGTTCATGATGGTCCGTCCGAGCGAGTTGAGGTACGCGGATTGGATGGTGAAGAGGTAGAGGTGCACCACGGCCCGGATGAAGCCTTGGCCGACGGGGCCGAAGAGGATGCCCGCAGCCTCGCCCTGGGATTTCGCCTCCGGAAACCGCGTGTGCGTGGCGTACATGATGCGCAGGGAGATGTTGTTGATGGCCAGCGTGCCGAAGCACGTGAGCGTGCCCGCGAACCACCCCAACCGACCGAGGTGAAGGGGCAGCGCGAAGACGCCCTGGCCCGCGATCTCTCCGAGGATGAGGAAGGAGAGCAGCGCCCAGTGCACGCTGCGCTTGACGACGGGGCGCCCCGAGTCCGTCAGGGCGACGTCCTTGGGAATGAGGGGGTCCTTTTCCGAACCCATCTTCGCCGTCGGGTCGCGCGGGTACGCTGACGCGGCGACCAGACTGAAATGCCGTCGTAGGGTTGGGCCGCGGGTGTTATACGAGGCTCATCACCAGATCCACCAGAGATCGTATGGGGACCAGTCGGGATCGAGGGACGAAACGGAAATTTATAACGCCCCGTCTTTTTCAATTTCATTTCAGGACACCCGACGGCGGACATACAACGCGGAACGCACCGACTATCGCGGCACCGCGGGCTTGTTCGGCGTGAACGTCGGTATGTACGACTTGAGCAGCGCCAGACCCCGCGCCCCGCCCTGCCTCGCCATCAGGTTGAGGACGTCGTCGATGACGTCGCACAGCCTCTCCTTCTGCCCGCCCACCATCTTCAGCTCGTACCCCGTGCGGACCATCTCCTTGGATTTGATGAACAGGTTGGGCACCGGCGCCATGCGCCTGTACCCGTCGCACCGCATCATGGCGTTGCACGCCCCCGGGTGCGTGGTCAGCAGGCACCGGACGATGTCCAGGCACGCCGCCGTCGCCGCCGGGGTCTTGCTGTTCAGAGCCCTGCGCAGGCGCGAGACGATCGCGGGGATGAGCGGGCCGATGACGGACCAGTCCGCCTGAATCATCTGCTTGCTGCCGGTGATGGCGATGAGCCTCATGGGCTCGGTGGTCTCCTGCGCTCCCTCCACGAAGATCGGGAGCCAGTAGGCGATGTCGAAATCGTCAAACGGCGCGCCGTCGACTTTCCACCGAAGACAATCCTTACCCCCCATGAAAGACCCGCTGTCCTTGTCCGCGGGAAGCTCCGACGCCTTGTACATGACGCTGAATTCGCACTCCATTCGCCACGGGTTGGCCGCGATCGGGGGATGGGGCGGCGCGTTCCTCCGGTGCGGGCCCCGGCAGTGCACGCAGAATCGCTCCTGGAGGTTCGGGTCCACCGGGCGGAGCTTCTCCCGGGCGGCGGCGACGACGCCCGCGAGGCCGGCGGAGCTGCGATGGGAGAGCGCCGCGGAGACGTTGTGCGACGCCGCGTGCGGCTTGGACGACGCGGCGGACCCGACGGACCCGGCGCCTCTCGACGAGGATGCTGGTCCCCCTCGCGTGGCGGTGCCTCCGGAGCCCACGGTCCGGGTCGCTGCGCCGCCGGTCATCGTCGAGGTCTTCGTGCTGTTCGAGGCGGGGGGCTGCGAGCCGCTGCGTGCACCGGGGGGCGAGGGGAACGGGTGGGATCGATGAGTGGAGTCCTCCGGGACGAGAGGGGAAAAACGCGGATGAATGCGTTTCCGCAGCGCCACGGCGAGGCGGGCGGAGGTGGCCGGGCGCGGGGTGGACCGGCCGAGGCGAAAGCCGTGAAGCCATGGCGACGACCGTGCCGTGGGACTCACCCCTTGGTTGTGCCGTCGATGGACATCGCTTCTGCTGGAAGGGGAAGGGACTCTCGGAGCACTCCCGCGCCCGTCTCGGAGTGTCGCGTAAGCGAAGAAGCAAGTTTGACCGGCGGGATTGGCTTTCCCCCTTTCGCGGTTGGCGCCGATACCAGCAAAAGTAGACGGGGGAATGGGGGG
>Ga0181571_10003881_pt1 | contig 11218 bp, 8 predicted proteins | sample 101ome_17_FD_132440 | JGI IMG/M metagenome (GOLD analysis project Ga0181571, IMG submission 132440) | Coastal salt marsh microbial communities from the Groves Creek Marsh, Skidaway Island, Georgia - 101407AT metaG (megahit assembly) | ecosystem: Environmental > Aquatic > Marine > Intertidal zone...
GAATTAAACCGTGCATACCCTGTCTATTTCATCAATGACTCGGAGCGAGTTCCCCTCGGTTCGGAGCGAGCGGGCGCCCGGCTCGCCCGCCCGGGCGTTCTTCTGCCCCACTTCGCTCATTCGCGCCCGCGATGGCGCCCCGCGCGCGCTCGCGCGGGCGCGTTCAGGTGGTCGTCCTCGGTGACTTCGGCCGGTCCCCGCGCATGCAGTACCACGCGCTCTCGCTCGCGAAGCAGGCTCGGCTCGACGTGGACGTCGTCGCGTACGCGGGATCGACGCCGCGTTCGGAGATTCTGCGCGAGCCGCGGATCCACCTGCACCTCATCTCCCCGCCCCCCGCCTGGCTCGCGCGGTACCTCCCGCGCGTCCTCGCCCTCGCGACGCGCGTTCTGCTCCAGCTCTTCCAGCTCGCGGCGCTGACGCTCGCGCGGCTCCCGCGCCCGGACTACGTGCTCCTGCAGACCCCCCCCTGCGCGCCCGCGTTCACGGCGTGCCGTCTCGTCGCGCTTCTCCGCGGCGCCGCCTTCGTCGTCGACTGGCACAACTTCGCGTACACGCTGATGGCGCTCAAATTCGGCGCGGGCGGCGACGCCCACCCCCTCGTGCGCCTCGCGAGGTGGTACGAGTCCACGGCGTGCCGCGGCGCGGACGCGCACCTCTGCGTCACCGACGCCATGCGCGACTGGCTCGCGCGCGAGTGGCGCGTCGCCGGCGCCGTGACGTGCCGGGACCGACCGCCGGCGTTCTTCAAACGCGCCGACGCGAGCGACGCCCACGAACTCCTCACGCGCATCGCCCCGGCGCTCGACGACGCCGCCGCGCCCGCGTGGGCGCGAACGCTCGAGCCGCGCGCGCGATCGCTGTTCACCGCCGCCGACGCGAACGCGAACCCCGCGAACGACGCCGCCGACGCGAAGAAAAAGAGGCGCGCGCCGGCTCGCCCTCGCCTCCTCCCGCCCTCCTCCGGCCGCCCCGCGCTCGTCGTGAGCAGCACGAGCTGGACCCCGGACGAGGACTTCGGCGTGTTGCTCGACGCGCTCGTCGAGTACGACCGCGTCGCGCGCGAGGACGCGATGGAAGCCGCGGCGTCGCGCGGGTCGAGCGCCGGAGGAGGCGACGGCGTTCGCGGACGCGCGTCGTCGCGGCGGTCGTATCCGGACCTGTTCGTGGTCGTCACCGGGAAGGGCCCCGAGCGCGAATCGTACGAGGCGCGGATCGCCGCGCTGACGCTCGAGCGGGTGGTGGTGCGCACGGCGTGGTTGGCGTCGGAGGATTACCCGACTCTTCTGGGCGCCGCGGACCTCGGCGTGTGTCTGCACACGAGCTCGTCGGGGCTCGACCTGCCCATGAAGGTGGTCGACATGCAGGGCGCGGGTTTGCCCGTGGCGGCGGTGCGGTACGACGTCATCGGCGAACTCGTGCGCACGGTGGAAGACGAGGAGAGGGAGGCGAGGGGGGGTGGGAGGGGGGGGCGAGCGGGGCGAGGGGCGAGGGCGGGGGGCGGCGAGGCGGCGGCGGCGGCGGAATCGGCGGCGGCGGATTCGGCCAAGGCGAACGGCGCGCTCTTCTCGGACTCGGGGGAGCTCGCGGAGACGCTCCTCGAGCTCACGCGCGGGTGGTGGACGCCGAGGGAGGAGCGGGGGGAGATGGGGCTGGAACGTCTCGCGCGGGGGGCGGCGGAGGCGGCGGAGGAGCGGTGGGACGCGCAGTGGGCGCGAACCGCGGGGCCCGTGTTCGGCGCGGAGTGACGAGACGAGGGTGCCGAGATGCGGAGTGTGCGGGCGCGGCGGTGCCAACCCTGGATCGATACGGACGAAACACGCTAAAAATCCCCTAAAAGTTTAGGGGGCCCTAAAAATCCTCCACTAAAAATCCCCTAAAATTTTACGGGCCCGTAAAAAGACCCTAAAACCCCCGTGAAGGTCGGACGGACGCGTCCGGCAAACAGTTTGAAAAAGCGACTCCGGCGGCCCGCTCGTCTCGCGGGTGCCCAACTTCCGCGCGGGCATCCTCCGAGGCGCGCGGCTTGCACGCGGCGTCGACCACTCGCGCGTCGAACGAACCCCCCGGCCTCGCCAAAGATGGCCATCTCCCCCGCCGCGAAGAAGGCGCGCCGCGAGTCCGCGGGCGTCACCGGCCCCGACACCGTCGTGGTTCTCGACTACGGATCGCAGTACACGCAGCTCATCACCCGTCGCGTGCGCGAGCTCGGGGTGTACGCCGTCCTCCTCCCGGGAGACGTGGACATGGTGCGTCGCGCGCGCGCTCTCCGAGCGCACGGACGCGATCCGAGATCGCTCGAGCGCCGCGGCCGCGCCCGGCGTCGCGTCTCGCGACCGCCCGCGCCGTCGGTCCGCCGCCGCCGCGTCGCATCTTCAAAAAATACCTCGCTCTTTCGCGCTCGCGCCAGCCCGGGCGTCTCCTCCCTCGATCCGCCTCCTCTCGCGCTCTGACGTCGTCGCCCTCCCCCCACCGACCTCGCTCGCCCTCGCGCGCGTTCTCATCACCCCTCCGCAGAAACGCATCACGGACCTCGACCCTTCCGTGGTGATCCTCTCCGGCGGCCCGAACAGCGTGCACGTGGAGGGCGCGCCCACCGTCCCCGAGGGCTTCTTCGATCACTGCGCCGCGCAGAGCATCCCGGTGCTGGGCATCTGCTACGGCATGCAGCTCATCGTCCAGCGCCTGGGCGGTGAGGTGGAGTCCGCGGAGAAGGCGGAGTACGGCCGCATGCCCGTGCACACGATCAACGACAGCGTCCTCTACGGCGAGGAGATGGACGCGACGCAGCAGGTGTGGATGTCGCACGGCGACGAGGCGAAGAAGCTCCCCGACGGGTTCCGCTGCGTCGGCACCTCCGACGCCGGCGCGGTGGTCGCCATCGAGCACCCCGAGCGCAAGATCTTCGGCCTGCAGTACCACCCCGAGGTGACGCACAGCGAGCGCGGGTTCGAGACCATCCGCCACTTCCTCTTCCACGTCGCGGGCCTCACCGCGGGCTGGTCCATGCAGAACGTCCTCGACGAGCAGATCGCGCTCGTCAGGGAGAAGGTGGGCCCCGACGCGCACGTCATCTGCGCCCTCTCCGGCGGCGTGGACTCCGCCGTCGCCGCCACGCTCGTGCACAAGGCGATCGGCGACCGCCTGCACTGCTGCTTCGTGGACAACGGCCTGCTGCGGTACAAGGAGCAGGAGCGCGTGATGAAGATGTTCAAGGACCACCTTCACCTGCCCGTGACGTGCATCGACGACTCGGAGCGCCTGCTCGGGAAGCTCAGGGGCGTGACGGACCCGGAGAAGAAGCGCAAGACGATCGGCGCGCAGTTCATCGAGGTGTTCAAGGAGTACAAGAAGGACGTGGAGCAGAAAACCGGGGTCGTGCCCACGTTCTTGGTGCAGGGGACGCTGTACCCGGACGTCATCGAGTCGTGCCCGCCCCCGGGGTCGGATCAGAAGCACTCGCACACGATCAAGTCCCACCACAACGTCGGAGGCTTGCCCAAAGAGCTCGGGTTCGAGCTCGTGGAACCGCTCCGGATGCTCTTCAAGGACGAGGTCCGCAAGCTCGGGCTCCTGATGGACGTCCCGCAGGCGTTCATCTCCAGGCACCCGTTCCCGGGGCCCGGGCTGGCGGTCAGGGTCCTCGGCGACGTCTGCGCCGAGGGCGCGCTCGAGACGATTCGCGCCGTGGACGAGATTTACATCAACGCCATCAAAGCCGCGGGGCTGTACGATAAAATCTGGCAGGCGTTCGCCGTGTTCCTGCCCATCAAGTCCGTGGGCGTGCAGGGGGACCAGAGGACGCACTCGCACGTCGTCGGGCTCAGGGCGATCACCAGCAGCGACGGCATGACCGCGGATTGGTTCCAGTTCGATTCCAAGTTTTTGCAAGACGTGTCGGCGAAAATCTGCAACGAGGTGAAAAACGTCAACCGCGTCGTCTACGACATCACGTCCAAGCCCCCGTCCACGGTGGAGTGGGAGTGAAGACTGACGGAGCGGGGCCGAGAGAACGCGCGAGGGGAACGGGGGGAGGAAGGAAACGAGGGAGGGCGCTTGTTTTTTTTGTTTCAATCAAACCATCCGAGGGCGATCTGTCGTCGTCTCGCGGCGCCCTCGTCTTCGGTCTCTCGAGATCATGCTTTCGGGTCTCTCCCAACGCGCTGCCGTTCGCGCGCGCGCGTCCGTCCGTTCGTCCGTTCGTCTCTCCGCTCGCGCTCACTCGATCACTTGATCTTGATGGTGCGTTCCGGGATCTCCTCCTTGGCCTCCTCGGGCGCCTTGGGAATGTGCACGGTGAGGACGCCGTTTTTCATGCTCGCCTCGATCTTCTCGTCCTCGGCGTTATCGGGGAGGCGGAACATGCGCTCGATCTTACCGTAGGTGCGCTCGTACACGTGCATCTTGACGTCCTCGTCGGGCTCGCCGACCTCCTGGCGGACGGAGTGCGAGAGGGGGGAGGAAAGATCCGCGCGTGAGTCGTTCGAACGGCGAGTCGCAGATGAAAAAACTCGCGCTCGCGCTCGCGCTCCCGTCTTACCGGGACGTCCGGGTGTATCTCGTGCACGAGAAAGGTTCCGTGGTCGCGTACCTCCTCGTGCCTCGCGGCGCGCTCGGCTGTGATGTGCAGGCGGCGATCGTCGTCGACGGTGATGTTGACCTGGTCCTTGGCGAGGCCGGGGAGGTCGGCGGTGATTTGAAACTCTCCCTTCTTCTCGAGGACGTCGCAGTTGAAGTCGAGCTTGTCCGGAAGGCGGCCGACCGTGTCGCGGTGGCCGAACATCATGTCGCGCATCGTGTCGAACTCTGAGGGGAAGAAGCGGCGGCGAGGGATGAGGAGGGGGGCGGCTGTGAGGAGTGAGGACGTGAGGCGAAGGGGGGAGGGATGCGAAGTTGACGGGAGGCGAGACCGGGGGAAAGGGAAAGAAAAAGATGGCGCCGCTCTTCGCCCACGACTTCGTTCTCTTCGCTCGCACCGTTGACCATCCTGTTCATCTCGTACTCCATGTCGGAGAGCGGGGAGGCGAGGGCGCCGCCGAACGGGGAGAGAAGGCTGGGCATGAGCCCGAGGCTGCGGAAGGGGCGGCGGCGGAGCGCGGCGGCGCTCGTGCGCGCGGGCGCGGAGGCGCGCTGCGTCTCCACGGCCGTGTCCTCCCTCTGCGCGCGGCGGGGGTGAGGGTCGAGGCGTGAGCGTTTGAGGACGTCCGAGGAAAAGCCACGACGCGTCGTATCGGTTCCCGGCGAACGGCGCGCGCCGGCTCGCGCGCTCCGGCGCGCGACGCGACGACTCGCGCGGCGTCGCGCGCGCGCGGGTCGGCGCGACGCCTCGCGCGGCGATCGCGATTCGCGCGCGCGCGCGGTGTGGGAGGCGAGGGGAGACGCACCGTCTCGGCGGAGGACGCGCGCGTGGCGGTCGCCACGCTCCTCCCGGGGGAGCTCTTCCGGAAGCACCGCGAGAACGAGGGGAGCCGAACGGCGACGCGAGAGGTGGTGGCGGCGAGGCTCATGGCGAACGAGCGAGGGCGGGGAGGCGGTCGAGGAGACGGCGCGAGGGGCGCGGTCGAAGAGAGAGCTCCGGAACGGGGCGTGTCGCGCGCGTCGGAAAAGTGACGCCCGAGTCGAAGCCGAAAACGACGACGGCGGCGTCGTGGCTTTCGCCGCTCCGCGGTCGCGGGTTCGTCCGAGACGAACGACGCGCGCGTCGGGCGTCGACGCGGCGAGAAAAAGACGCCGGGAACGGTCCCCGGCGCGTCCCGCGCGAACCAGCGTGACGACAGCCGTCCGAGGAAAAAAAATAAGGTCACCTTCGATTCTACTTTCGTATCTGACATGAACGTCGCCGTTCGCGAAACGGTCGTCGCCGGACGGATCTCTCATCACGCGCTCGCCGTCGCGTCCGTCGCCGCCTTCACTTCCTCGTCGCCGTCCTCAGGAGGTTTCTCGTCCTCCGCGGAGGAAGGTTTCTTCGGCGTCGCGGTTTCAATCTCCGGGAGGAGGTCCGCCGCCGCGGGCGCGTCCGCGCGCGCCTTCCCGGGGGTCGTCGCCGCCTTCGTCGGCGTCTTACCGCCGAAGCACCCGCCGAAGCACCCGCCGCCGGTGGGGCTCGGCGGCTCGTCGTCGCCGTCGAGGTCGACGTCGTCGATGGAGACGATGCCGTGGCCCGGAGTCGGCGGCTCGCGGGGCGACGCGCCGCCGCTCGAGGAGCCGCCGCCGCCGCCGAGGTCGAGCCCGCGCTTCGTGCTCGCCGAGCGCATCTCGTCGATGCGTCGATCGCGGTCGGCGGCGATTTGGACGTCGCTCTTCGGGCTCGTCGCGCCGGCGATGAGCTCCGCCTCGACCGCGCTCTCCACCGCCTTTCGGTTCTTCTGGATGGAGTGGAACTCCATCTCCACGTGAAGCCTCCCCGCGCTCGTCTCTTCGAGCTCCTCGGTGTATTTTAAAACCTTGCTCGCCTGCCCCGCCATGAGGAGCACCCGCGCGATCACCTTCTTGGTGTCGAACGAGACGGAGCCCATGAACTCGCGCTTCCCGTTCGCGTCCCAGTCCCACACCTCCATCCTGATCTTCTGCCCGCTCTCGAGCTCGTACGCGCCGACGACGAAGTCGAACTCCTCGTCCCACACCGGGTTCAGCGTCGCCTTCTTCGTGCTCGACTTGTGCTGCTGCTTCCCGAGGCTCAGCTTCACGAACGGGTCCGAGCGCCCGTTGGCGTCCTTCGAGACGAGCGAGTCCCCGCGCACGAGCGTGACGTGCAAGACGCCGCAGAACTGGTCGAGGTTCTCATCGCTCAGCAGAGTCCGCAGGGTCGTGTCCCGGACCTTCTCCTTCTCCGCGTCGTCCTCGCCGAGGTCCTCCTCGAACGGAAGGTACTCCACCTCGAACGCGATCTCCGGCGTGAGCGCCTTTCCGTCGCGCCCCTTGGCGCTCGACGCGAACATCTTCGTGATCTTCGCCGTCGCGTACGTCGGCGGCCTCAGCTCCAGGCGCTCCGACCGGCGCTCGTTCGGCGCGTCGAACAGCGTCCCGGCCTCGAACTGCGCCACCCCGAGGGTGCTCTGCGCCGTCTTGTACAGCCTCGTCTCCCCCTCGAAGCTCGTGCTCGCCTGCAGCGCCGCCTCCGCCTTGCTCATCTCCTCCCGCGCGTTCGTCACGGGCTCTCCGTTCGCCGAGCGAGCGCCCTCGCTCGAGGACTTGCGCTTCGAGGACCCGAACACGCCCCGCACCTCGTTCCGCATGTTCTTGTATATCGTCGCCGTGTCGACGACGGTGAATTCGACGCGCGCGCCGCGGACGTCGTGCACGCGCACGTCGAACGTCTCGACGAAGCGGGGATTCTGCCCGTCGCCCTTCTGCGTCACGCGGTGCACGCGGGGCTTGGCGTAGTCCCCGTCGCGGATCTCGAGCTCGACCGCCGGGCGCATCTTGGCCGCGGCTTTCATGATGTCCAGGTTGGGGAGGTGCACCGCGCGCAGGACCCTGATCCTGAGGATGCCGCTCCGGTTCACGCCGCGCTCGCCGTCCTTGTTCGTGATGCCGATGTCGAGGCGGTTGGGCCAGACCATCAGGTTCACGAGGACGTTCTTGATGAGGTTCGTCAGGAGCTTCTCCACGAACGGGAACGCGGTGATGTCCCCGCCGATGAGGCGCAGGTTGAAGTTGATCGTGGGCTTGCCGATGAACGCCACCTGCATGTCGCTGAACGTCGGCCACCAGTCGCAGAGCGGGCCGAAGACGACGCGCACGCACCCGAAAAACTCAACCTTCTCGATGGCGATCGGGAGCACGACGCCGAGGAACGACACGTCCAGCTGCACCTCCGGGTCCGTCGCCGCCCACTTCGTCTCGATGTCCAGGCCCACCTCGTTCGGGACCTCGGTGACGGCCTTGACGCTGACCAGGACGAGCGGGTCGATCCCGAGCGTGAATCGGCTGAACTTCATGCGCACGTTCGTGCCCTCCACGAGCTTGTTCAAGATGGGCTCCACCGAGCCCACGACGGAGTTGCTGATGGCGCGGTTCAGGAACGGCCACATCACGCGAACCGCGCGGTTCAACCACCCCACGCGCTCGACGTCGGGGTACGTGATCCACCGGGGAAGTTTGCCGATGATGCGCTTGAGCGAATCCCCGCTCAGCACGCTCTGGTCGTACGTCTCGTCGTTCAGCGCGCGGATGATGTGATCCGTCGTCGCCTCGCGCTTGGGGGAGCCGAACATTCGACAGAAGAGCCTGAGGAGGAAGAGGGAGGCGCGAGCGCGGGGTGGGGGGAGGTGAGCGGCGCGGGGCGAGGGGGAAAGAGCGCGCGCGATCCGACGCGGACGACGGACGCTCGCGGGAGGGACCCGGATGAAGACACGAGGCGCGCGTTCGTCGTCGGACGTCTCGCGAAATGCGCGCGAGGTGGATCGTCCCGCGTGGCCTCCGCGGTTGGTTCGTCGCGGACTGCGGGCACGCACCATCCGAGGTTGAACGCGACGAAGAGCGCGAGGGCGCCGAGGACGACCGCGCCCACGTTCGAGGGGGAGAGGAGGTACTCCCCGACGTCGCCCGGGCGCGGGAAGAGCGGCAACATCGCGAGGCGAAGACCCGCCGGAGGGGACGATCGGGGAGTGGCGCGCTCCGGCGAACAGCTGTCGGGAATGCGCGCGCGAGAATTCTCCCCTCGGCGGGACCGACGAAGCGTCGCGAAACCGCGAGGGGGGTCACGGAGGTGTCCACCCGCGCCGAACGCGCGCGCGTCGAGGCGACGCCCGGCGAGACCGCGCGCCCGTCGAAGTGCGCCCGGGCGACGTCGCCGCCGACCGCGGCACCTTCCTACCGCGAGCCGCCCGAGAATCGCATTCTCAAGAAACTCCGCACCGTCGGCGTGTTCCCGGACGAGTAGATTTCCCGCCCACTCGTGCCCGGCGATTTTTTGGCTTCCCCCGGCGAACCTAATTCTTCGTTTTGGGTTCATCATCTCAAGCCCTTCAAACCGTTACCCCCCCCCCCCGCGCGCGCTCCGTCCGTCCGTCACGGCCTCTCCCCCGTCCCCCCCGCGTGGTCGTACACGGCCCTCGCCACGTCCCTCGCGAGCGCCTCGACCCCCTCCCGCGTCTCCGCCTCCGCGTACACCCTCACCACGTCCTCCGTCCCGCTCGGCCTCGCGAACGCCCTCGCCCGGCCCCCCGCCTCCGTCACCGCGCGATCGATCGCCGCCTGCATCGCCGCCGGCGCCGAGGCGCGCCGCTCGGCGTCCTCGGTGACGATGACGCCGCGGTCCGCCACCGTCACCTTCACCTGCGCGCTCGGAAGGTCCGCGTACATCGCGTCCCAGTCCGAGAGCGTCCACCCCTTCGCCCGAAGCACCGCCTCGACGACCAGGACCCCGCTCAGCGCGTCCCCGACGGCGGGGTTGATCGCCCGCGACAGCGCCAGAAGCTCCGCAAACGCGCCAAGCGCGTCGCGCGCCTCCGCGTGTTGTTCCGAGGCGTCCTCGTCGTCCTCGTCGTCCTCGTGACCCTCGATCTCGGCGCTGAGAGTCCTCCGCGCCTCCTCGAGCCTCGCGAGGGTCTCGTCGGAGAAGAGCGCGGTGCCGTGTCCGTTCGCCTCGAAGTACACGCCCACGTCGAACGTCTCCGCCTCGGGGTGGAGGTGCTTGACGCCGGTTTTCGCGCACGCCGTCGCCAACCCGAGCGTCTCGGCGACGTACCGCGTCGACGCGCCGTTGGCGTACGCCGTCTGCACCACCCCGACCCTGAGCGCGGGACCGGGCAGGAACGACGACGACGCGGGCGACGACGCCCCCGAAGGTGAAGGTTCGGCCGAAGCGTTCGGAACGCTTCGACGACGTTCGATTCGAGCCAGGAGCTCCGCGACGCGCGTCGCGACGAGCGCGGCGATCTTATCCCCGTCGAAGAGCCGCGCCGCGACGGGTCTTCTGATCGTCGTCGACGCGCGCATCGTCGCGGTTTTCGAATCGTCGCCGCCGTCGTTCTTCCCCTCCGCCTCGGGCTCGGGGACGTCGAAGTACACGAGCCTGTCCGCGTCGCCGTCGACGCTGACGCACCGCGTCCCGGGCGCGAGGGCGTCGAAGCCGCCTCGGCTGGGCGCGACGCGTTCCTTCTGGACGTAATCGGCGCCGACGCGATCGTTCAGCGCGCCGGGCGCTCTCGTCGCGTTGCGCAGATCCAGCGCGAGCGAAGCCCCCGTCGCCTCCGCCAGGGCGGCGAGCTTCGCCGCGCCGACGCCGTCCGCGCAGTCCACGACGATCGCGGCCGCTGGGGCGGGGGTCTTCGACGGCGGGGCGGCGGCGTCGGCGGCGGCGGTCGTCAGGGCTTCGAACCCGGCGGCGAGCCTGGCGTAGTAGTCCGCCTCGGCGCGGGGCCACCCTCGGTAGGCGGCGTACACGACGTAGTGGAGCTGCGGGGTGGTCATCTCGCCGAGGTTCGTGACCGCCGCGCCGATCGCGACCGCGCCCGCCTCCGCCGCCGCGGCGAGGTCGGGGCCCGTGGGGCGCGTGTCGCGGGCGAGGAAGACGTGCGGCGGCGGCGGGGAGGGGGGCGAGCCGGGGGGCGGGGGCGGGTGGAGGCTCTCCGCGGGGTCCGAGAGCGCGAGGAGGGCGCGGAGGACGCGCGCGAGGGCGTCCGCGCCGTCCGCGTTCGCGAGCGCCTCCGCGTGCGCCTCCCACGAGACGGGGAGGGTGCCTCCGGTGCAGTCGACGAGCTTCACGCCGTTGTCGCGCTCGGGGTTGTGCGAGGCGGTGATGACGAGGCCCGTGGCGCGCCCGGTGACGCGCGAGCGCACCGCCGCGAGCGCGCCGCAGCGAAACACCGTGGACGCGAGCAGGGCGCCGTCCGTGCGGAAGCCCGCGGTGCCGTACGAGAACGCGACGCGCGCGCCGTCGGAGGTCGTCGGGGGCGGGTACGCCTCCGCGGCGGAGCAGAAGTTCGCGACGTCCATCTCGGCCGGGGGTGCGGGTGAGGAGAGAGGCGGGGGCGGCGTCCTCCGCGCCGAAGGCCTCGATCGACACGCGGCGGGCACGCCGGTCATCATCACACGTGGCTGGCTGGCGCTCGGCGCGCCTGCGCGTTTCGATCGAGGCCTTCGCTCCGAAACGCGCCAAGCCCTAACGCGAATAAAACCCGCGCGTCTCGCGGCGCGGCGGCCCTCTTTCAGCCCCGCGCGCGTCTCGACCCCGGGTAAAAACACACCGAAGATGGCCCCCGCTGCCCTTCCC
>Ga0181571_10003883_pt1 | contig 11211 bp, 6 predicted proteins | sample 101ome_17_FD_132440 | JGI IMG/M metagenome (GOLD analysis project Ga0181571, IMG submission 132440) | Coastal salt marsh microbial communities from the Groves Creek Marsh, Skidaway Island, Georgia - 101407AT metaG (megahit assembly) | ecosystem: Environmental > Aquatic > Marine > Intertidal zone...
GGACCCGGGTCGGCAAACCTCGCACTGCTCGAGACCCTCGGCGTCGGCGAAGGCTCCCGCGGGGCACGCGACGCACGCGTCCATCCCGGCGTCGACCGCGAACGTCCCGCGGGCGCACGCGACGCACGCGAACCTGCCCCCGCTCGGCCCCGCGGAGCCCGGTCCGCAGACGCACGTCGCCGTCGCGTACGCGGATCTGTTTTCCGGAAGCGGGCACCGGAAGCTTCCAGAGTCGGTAAAGTCCACGCTCGTCCCGTCCGTGGCGTCCGCCCTGGCGAGCACCGTGTCCGGAAGCGTCGGAAACGTCCCGTCGAACGCGTTGTCGCCGAGGAGCAGGTGCGTCAGCGCGGCGTGCGTCGAGACGCCGGGCGGAATCGCCCCGGCGAGGGAGTTTTCGGAGAGGTCCAGCCTCTGCAGCGCCGGCGCGGTGTCGAACATGTCGCCCGGCAGGGTCCCAGTCAGGCCCGCGTTCGGGGCGTGAAACGCCTGGAGCTTCGGGAGCGGCAGAGAGCTCGGAAAGTCGCCGAACGATCCCGCGTTCGCGATGCCGAGGTTGCGGAGCGCTTCGAGCCGGGACAGCCCGGGCCAGTTCGCGCCGGGGCCGTGGATCCCCGGGTTGTCGTCCAGCGTCAGGGTGTTCAGCTCGTTCAACTTCGCCGCCGTGGACGTGAGCCACTCGTGCACGCCCCCGTGAAGGGCGTTCTCCCCGAGCAGCAGCATCTGCAGCGCGGAGCTCTGGCACAGCCACTGGGGAACCTCGCCGGCGATTGAGTTTCTCGTGAGGTCCAAAATTTTCAAACCGGATGCTCGGCGAAGCACCGTCGGGAAGGCGACGAGGTTGTTATCGGCCAGGTTAATCGAGACGATCGTCGCGAGGTCCACGTCCGCGAGGACGTTCGGCTCCTCGACGCTCGTGAGCGCGTTGTCGCTCGCGTCCACGCTCGTGAGCTGCGGCAGGGTGAGCAACGACAGCGGCATCGACCCGGCGATTTTGTTACCGGCGAGGTTGATCTTTCGCAGCTCGACCAGCGACCCGGATGGAACTTCCGCGACGACACCCGTGAGGGCGTTGTGCGAGAGGTCGAGCTCCCTCAGGTTTTGCAGCGCGAAGATGGACGCGGGCAGGTCGCCCTGGAGACCGAGCCCGGAGAGGGCGAGCGAGGTGAGCTTGGTCAGCTTGGACATGGCGGCGGCGGTGGGCATCGTCCCGGCTGGCGAGTCGACGAAGGAGCCGTCGCCGAACGCGTTTGGGTTGAAGCTGAGGTCCAAAACCTCGAGCCTCACGCAGTTTCCGACGCTCTCGGGTATGGACCCGCGCAGCATGTTGTTCCCGAGGTTCAGGGTCTTCATGAGCTGCCCGCAGAGCACGGCCGGGGGCTCACCGGTGAGCTGGTTATCGGCTACGTTGACTTTCTGCAACGGGTAGATGCTCCCGAGCCAGTCACCCGTCAGCGACTCTAGCTTGTTGACGCTGGCGTCCAACTCGTACAGCGTGCTGATGCAAGACATGTCGGGCAGTGCGCCCGTGAGCTTGTTGTTGTTCAGGTAGAGGCGAGTGATGCCCGGGGCGCCGCACATGTCCGGAACGGTGCCGTCGAGGGTATTCTTTGAGACGTCGTAGTGCGAAAGGAAAGGCGCGTCGGTGAACAGCGGCGGCGACCCCGTCATCTTGTTATCGCTCACGTCCAGGTGCTTCAGCTCCGTGAACCCCGCGTGCGCGGCGGGCATGGGGCCGGTGAGATGGTTTCCGGATAAATCGACGTGTTCCAGACGCTCCGGATGAGCGATGAGAAGATTCGGCGGGGCGTAGCCCTCGAAGTCGTTGGCCCCGAGCATGATCGTCCGCAGCGAAAGTTCGCCGAGGTTTCCCGCTCCCGCGGGCAACGACCCGGCGAGCTTACACCCCGTCATGTCGATGTTCTCCAGCGCGATCATGCCGTCGCTCGCGAACCACGACGCGGGAAGGACGGATCCCTCCAGCTCTGCGTTTTGCGCCGCGTTCAAAACTTTGAGATTTTGGAGGGTAGACCAGTTGTCCGGGAGCGGGCCGCGGAGGCGGTTATTGCCCAGGTGGAGCTCCTCCAGGTCGACGAACCCGCTGAAATCCACGCCGGTGAGGTCATTGTTGTCCAGGCGCAGCGTTCGCACGCGGGGCCGAGATGTGCCGTGGCGTTGAAGCTCGCCCGTGAGCCGGTTTCTGGAGAGGGAGAGATCGCGCAGGTTCGGGAGCTCGAGCAGGTGCTCGGCGACGAGGTTGACGTCCAGGTTTGAGCGAGCAAAGACGCCGGACATGTCGATCGTGGTGACCTCGGTGAGATCCGCGAGCTCCGGGGCGACGTCGCGATCGTTCCGGCACGCGAGCGGGAGGTACGCGGGGGTGGGCGCGAGATGCCGGACCCGGCCGTCCACGCACCCGATCTCTGCGCCCTGCGACGCCGCGGGGCAAAGCGCGATCCACGCGTCCAGGCCGCCGTCGAAGGTGAACACGTCCGACCATATCGAATCCATGCCTCCGAGCACGTACTCCGTGAAGGCGGTGCCGCAGTCGCGCCACAGCGCCTGCAGCGCGCGCACGTCGCGCTGCCACGCCGCGAGCGACGGTTCCGCGGCTTCGCAGTCGCCCCCGGGGCAGATGCGCGGCTGGTACGCCCACGAGGCGCGCGCGCCGGACGGAAGCGCGCACAGCAGCGCGGACGCGAGCACGATCGCGACGCGATACGACGACGCGGGGGAAGACGAGAGCGGAGGGGGGCGGGGCATGGCGGAGCGGCGCGGTCGGGTGTGCGCGCGCGGAGGAGACGAAAGGCGCATTAGTCTCGGACGCGAGAAGACGAAGCGTCGCGGGCAGATCATCATCACACGACGAATGCGGCGACGAGAAAATTTGCAAGATTATTCGCACAGCCTCACACTTGTACACCAACCCCGAGGCGAGCTCAGAGGAGACCGGCCTTCTCCAGCTCGAGCCCCGGCCGCGCCACCCCGCCGAGGAACGGATCGTCGAACGCGAAGTCCACCCCGGGCGGGGGCGACACGAACCGCGTCCCACCCACGCGCGGCGGCGGCTCCATCGCGTCCACAGCCGCCTTTTGCGCGTTGAGCAACCTAAAGTCGTGGCATCGCGCGACGGCGTCGACGACGGCGTCGGTGGCGCCGGCGTCGACGACGAGGGGCACCCCGCGCTGCACGCTCCACCTCGCCAGGATCTGCTCCGGGGTTTGCCCCGGCGGTTTCCCCTCGCCGGTGACCGCCATCGCCTCCGCCATCTTCGGATGCGTCGCCAGCGGGGACGATTCAATTGATTCGACGGAAGAAGTCGACCCATTGGCACCCATCCCGAGGGGCGCGTTCGCGACGGGGACGACGCCGTACCTCCTGCACACGCCGACGAGCTTGCGGTGCGCCATGAGCGGGTGCGCCTCCACCTCGTTCACGACGGGCTTGATCCGACACGTGGCGCACACGGATTCGACCATCGGCACGGACGCGTTGCACAGCCCGACGCCCGCGGTTTTTCCCGAGTCCACGAGCGCCTCCATCTTACTCCAGCATTCGCGCACCGCGTCCGCGCCGCCGACGGGCCACTCGATGGAGAGCAGGTCGAGCTTGTCGACGCCGAGCTCCTTGAGCACCGCGTCGCACGCCGATTCGGGATCGGCCATCTCGCCCGGCGCGATCTTCGCGCTGACGAAGATGGATTCGCGAGCGACGCCCGACGCGACACAGCTGGCGATTGCCGCACCCGCGACGATGAGGTTCTTATCGCCCGAGGCTGATCCGCATCGCACGTGCCTGTACCCGAGCTTGAGGCCCTTAGCGGCGTGCGCGGAGTCCACGCCGAGCGTGGGCAGGCGGCCCACGTCCACGCCGACGCCCAGGGGCACCGTTCGCTCCTCCTTGGAGGGATCGTGGACCGGCTCGGGGGGCGTTTTGAGATAGTACGGGGTTCCGGGGGCGGGCTTGGAGGGATCGCCGCGGGGCGCGGGTCCGTCCCAGGCGCCGTGGCCGGAGTAGGACATGCCGCCGTTGTAGGACTCGGAGAGCTTGCTGAAGTCCTGGCCCGGGGGCGGCGGCATGTGGGACGCCACGCCCGCGGCTCGCGCGCGCTCGTACTCCACCTGCCGGGACATCATCTCGGAGATCTCGCCCGATCGGCCGCCGGTCGGGCCCGGGCCCGGCGGCATGCGGGCCGCCTTGGCCTGCGCTTCGAGCTGCGCGCGCGTGGGCGGGTACGCCGGGAGCGATGGGTTGTACCCGTTGACGTAGCCGGACACGGAGTAAGGGCGCTGCTCGTAGGTCCCGCCGCGGACGCCGCCCGCCGGAGGGTGGGCGCCGCCGTTGTACTCGGGAGCTCGAGACGACGGGCAGAACGCCCACGACTTTTGCGCGCTGCCGTTCTTGGCGAAGGCGAAGCGCTCCATGGGCTGGCACCCGTCCTGCGCCATGGTCGATGGTCTGAGGGTGTTGACGGGAAGGTGAGCGGCGCGGGTCCGCCTCGTGCGTCGGAAGCGCGCGCGCGTGTGCGTGACGTCGACCGCGAAATTTGTTCAGCAGGAGGACCGGGAGACGTGGCCGCCACCTGACACGCTTCACCTGACAGTCTGAGCAGCTGACTGACACGCAGTTGGCCGGATGTGCCTTGTTTGCTGTTTGCAAGCTGCGGGGGCGAGCGCGCGCTCGCCCCCGACGCCGACTATCGTAAACTACCTAATGCCTCCTCTGTCGCGCCGCCGTGCCACCGCTCCCTCTCGTGTTCCCATCCTCGCCGCCCCTCTCGTCCATCGTCCCACGGGCGCGAAGTAAAGACTCTCGTCACCTCGCCTGCCCGGGTCACGCCCGAGTAATCTCACCTCACCTCACTTGGGCTCCTCCTCCTCCGCCGCCGCCGCCGCGAACTCCGCTCGTCTCTGCGCGCACGCGTTCATGGCCAGCTCGCTGTTCAGGAAGAAGAACCCGAAGAACGGCGTGACCACGAGACCCGTCTTGGTGGACGTGGTGAACGTGGCGAACCTCGGACTGAGACGATGGGCGAGGTAGACCAGGGGCGCGGATATCGCGACGCCGAACGCCGCTCCCTTGACGCCGGCCGCGGATGCCTCCTGGATGCACCTGTTCTTGTGCGCGTGGTCTATTCCGTCCGGCGCTGGCATCCTAGAACCCCGCCCGCCGCGTGTGACGAGTTCTAGGATGGGGGGTGCGTGCCCGCCCAAACTGACAGGATGACCGCTCGGCCTGCCCCGAGCCGCGAGCTGGCCACTGGCGAGACGGAACTCTCACCACGCTCATAGCTCTGTTGGATGAGTGAGAAAACCGCGCTCACGCGGTGCGGCCGTTCACTCGCCGTGAACGCCGCGAATCGCCCGTTGATGTCCATCGTGCGTCAGGAGCGTTTGCTGTGGACCTCTCTCGGCCTCATCACCGGCGCGGTTTCCTTCATCGACATTCGGGTGCGTCCTCGCGCCCCCGTCGCCGGCGCCCGGGCGACACGGCTGATCCCGCGGTTGAGAAACTTCCACCCGAGCCCGTCCGGGAGCGACGAACCGCGCTCCGAATCGACACGCGACGCTGACCTCGCCGCTCCGACCCCTCCATCGATTCGCAGCGCTCCCTCTGGAGCTCCACGTCGGCGTTAGCGGACAAGTTCCCCTCGCCGCCCCCTCCCGCCGCCCCACTTCCGGTGCGCCATCGGCCCACGCGCTTTTCGATTTCAATCCCTAACAACCAAAAAACTAGGGTCGCGGTCGGCACCGAGACTGACGGTCCATCCCTTCCTCAACCGCCCCGCGATCGCAGGCGGACGAACCGGTGTTCGGATCGAGAGCGCGTCTCGGCGTCGTTCGTACCTGGAACTCCTCCGTCGACCGAGTCTTCGGCGACCTCGTGCGCTTCCTCAGCGACCGCAACCTCTGATCGAGGAGAGCAGAAACTTTCAAGATTCGCCCGGACGCCGCCATGCACGCGCACGCGGCTGTCCGCTCCGTCCCGACGCAGTTCGCGACCGCGCGACGCGTCACCGACGCCACCAAGAAGAGAGGCGTCGAACGATCCGTCGTCCCCCTCCGCCGCGCGAACGTCGTCGTCCTGAGGGCCTCCGCCGACGCCAAGCCCCCCGCCGTGGATTACAAATCCGACGAGTTTACAATCCCGGATGCGCCAATAAAGGATCTCGTCCCGACGGGCGCGTGGAAGGTGATCGACGGCGGCGTCTGCGCCCCCAAGGGGTTCAAGGCGGCCGCGTTCAAGGCGAAGCTGCGCAAGAGCGGCAAGAATCAGGCGGACTGCTGCCTCATCGTCGCCGACAAGCCCGCCGTCGTCGGGGGCGTCTTCACCAAGAACAGAGTCGCCGCGGCTCCCGTGCAGTACTGCCGCGAGGTGCTCGCCAAGCCCGATAAGCGCACGGTCCGCGCGGTCCTCGCCAACGCCGGTCAGGCGAACGCCGCGACCGGCGTGCTCGGCATGGAGGACGCGGTCCGCTCCGCCGCCACCGTCGCGGAGGCGTTGGGATGCGACGCCGACGACGTGTTGCTGCAATCCACCGGCGTCATCGGAAAGCGCATCAAGATGGACGAGCTCGCGGGCGCGGTGCCGACGCTCGCGGGCAACCTCAAGTCCACCAAGGAGGCGGCGTACGCCGCGGCGACCGCCATCTGCACCACGGACCTGGTTCGTAAGACGCTCGCGGTGGAGGTTGACCTCGGCGGCGGCGGCTTACTCGGCGGGAGGAAGGCGCGGGTCGGAGGCATGGGCAAGGGCAGCGGCATGATCCACCCCAACATGGCCACCATGTTGGGAGTCGTCACGTGCGACGCGAACGTCGAGCCCGAGTGTTGGAGCGCCATGGTCAAGCGCGCGGCGAAGAACTCGTTCAACCAGATCTCCGTCGACGGCGACACGAGCACCAACGACTGCGTCATCGGGCTCGCGTCCGGCGCGGCGGGTGGGGACGCCATCGTGGCCGGGTCTCCCGAGGCTGAGAAACTGGAGGCAGCGCTGACGGCGGTGTGCGTCGGAATCGCCAAGTCCATCGCGTGGGACGGCGAGGGCGCCACCTGCCTCATTGAGTGCAACGTCAAGGGTGCGCAATCCCTCGAGGATGCGCGCGTCATCGCGAGGTCCGTGGTGTCGTCGTCGCTCGCGAAATCGGCCATCTTCGGGCACGATCCCAACTGGGGCCGACTGGCGTGCGCCGCGGTGAGTTTATTTTTTTTATTTTCGTATGGGCAATTAGTCTGACATCGTGTTTTGTTCACAGGGTTACTCTGGCGTGCACTTCGAGCAGGAGGACCTCAGGATCCAGCTCGGCCCGCACCTCCTGATGGAGAACGGTCAGCCGCTCGCGTACGACGCCGTGGAGGCGTCCGCGTACCTGAAGGACACCACGGCTGTGCACGGCACCGTCGTCGTGGACGTCGGCGTCGGGGACGGCGCTTTCGAAGGGAGCGCGTGGGGATGCGACCTGACGTACGACTACGTCAAGATCAACGCCGAGTACACCACGTGAGTGATCTCGATCGATTCGTGAGAGGGTGGACGCGGCGTGGGCGAGTCGGAGCGTTCGACGCGGCGTCGTTTGCCTAATAGACGAACCAGTCATCATCGTCAGTCGAGAGAGAAAAAGTCGCGACGACCAGATTCCTACCAGACCCGTCCACAGTCGTCTGCGTGACACTGAAAAAGCGCAATTCCGAGACGCGGTCCCCGTACCTTCCCCCCCCGCGCCGCCCGGTCCGGGTTCGACCCGTCGGGTTTCGGCGACCGGGATGGCCCAACGAATGCGCGCGGATCGCGCGTCGGCGTCGCCCCGCCCCCGCGCGGGTTTCACGCTGAGGCTGTCGGAGGCGGAGCTTCGCAGCCGTCGGGCCCGGCGGGCTCGATGGCGCGCGCCGCCGCTGATGGCCTGCGTCGGGATGGGCCGCGCGGGCGCGCCCTGGGGGTTCGGCAAATCCGCGGCGGAGATCATCTCCGGGATCGCCGCCGCGCCCGTCGTCGGCGTCGACGACCGCGGCGCGCGCGCCGCCGCGCCCGAAGCGGCCGCCGTACCCGTCGACCCGCCGACCGCCGAATCGTCGCGAAAGCCCCGTCGCGCCCAACCGACGTACAACGGCCTTCGTCTGCTGCCACTGTGGGAGGCGAAGCCCGGGGGCGAACCGCGGCAGTACTGCCTCGACCGCGGCACCGTCCGCCTCCTGTTGCCCGAGGAGCAAGACGCGATCAAGCATCGCCAAGGGACGGCGGGGTTAGCGACCGAACACCGATCGAGGGGCACGCGGGGGCGTCACGGCGAGGTCAACCCGGCGGCGGTGCAGTTTCGGCGAATGGAGCGCACGGCGGTGCGCATGCGCAACTCGCTCTTCCCCGCGCGCGAGTCCGTCACCGAGGACTACTGGGAGTACGCCAAGTTTCGCTTTTTGCAGCGAATGGCGTCGTCGTGCATCACGGTGTTTGCCACGCAGCAGATGTTGGCGGCGATTGGCATGGGCGCGAGTAGGCGGCTACCCGCGGCGGCGGCCATCAACTGGGTGCTTAAAGACGGGCTCGGACGGCTCGGTAAGCTCGGCGTCGCCGCGAACTTTGGTCGTGAGTTCGATTCCGACGTGAAGCGATTTCGGTTCACGTCCTCCGTCGTCTACGACGCGTCGTCGCTCGTCGAGATGATCACGCCGTTTTTTCCCAAAAAGTTTCTGGTGCTGGCGACGCTGGCCAACATAGGCAAGAGCGTGGGAATAACCACCGCGAACGTGGTGAGGGCGCCCATACAGAGATCGTTCGTGTTGGAGGAGAACCTGGCGGAGGTTGCGGCCAAGACCAGCGCGCAGCAGGTGGTCGCCGATAACCTCGGCTTGGCCGTCGCGGTCATGGCCACCGGACTCACCGGAAAAGTCGTCAACGACGGGGCTCGGCTGATCATCCCGCTCGTCGCCTTCGTACCCCTGGCGACGATGGATCTGTACTGCATATACCGCGAGCTGAAGGCTGTGCAGCTCACGACCATCAACAAGGAGCGCGCGGAGATCATCTGCGATCACTGGATAAACCACGATAAGCGCGTGCCGGGCACAAAGTACGTGTCCGACGCGGAACGCCTGTTCATCCCGGCGAGGATGGACGAGTCCACCCTGCCCCTTCGCGTCGCCGGTCTGCACGAGGCGTGCCGGGGGAACCCAAACGCGCTCGCGAACGCGCTATCCGTCGGGGTGGACCGATCGATCGAAGGCGATCAATCGATGGAAGGCGATGGATCGATCGAAGGCGATGGATCGATCGAAGGCGATGGATCGAAGGCGATCGAAGGGACTGCGCAAGGGCGTCCTTACGTGCTCACGTACGTCCCGGGTAAGTCCAAGGCGAACCCCGCGCTGCGCTTCGCGGAGGTGGTCGGCGAGAGATGCGGCGTCGTCGCGCGGGGGAAGAAGGCGCGAGGCGTCAAGGGCACCGCGTACCTGTCCCTACGTCAGGGCGCGACGAGCCGGGACGTGTTGCTGGGGATGCTGCAGGTGGCGCACCTGCGGCACCTGCCGTTTCGGGCCGATCTCGACGCGGACGCCGCGAGGCGGTGGGCGCTGGAGGAGAGCGCGGCGAGGGCGGCGGCGGACGTCGACGCGTTCATGGCGGAGCTGACGCGCGCGGGGTGGCAACACCAGAAGGTGCTGCTGTCGAGCGCGGAGAGGGCGCCGTTCAGGGTGGAGGGCGGCGCCGAGGGGTGGGAGGATCTCGCGGAGGCGCTCCGTGATGAGAGAGGGGGCGATGGGGACGCGAAGCGGGGCGGTGAGGAGTGACGAGAGCCGCTGAGTGCTAATAAGTGTTCGACCGTGAGTGTTCGAGCGTCGGCGTTTACACTTTTTATTTCCCATTATTAGGCGCCCTACACGGAAAACGTCACGTCAAGCGCCGTCGCTTTCCCCGCTTTGCTTTCCCCGCGTCGTTGACGGCGACGGCGGCCGCCTCCGCGGCGGCTTTGCGCGACGCCGCGATCAGTTGGCGCTGCTCCGCCCGTTCCCCGGCTCGGTCCGAGTACGCCCGCGCGTAAGCCGCCATCTCCGGGTCGGATTCCCGAACGGCGAACGCGGCGGCGAGCCGCATAGTCGCCGCCGACCCCGCCGCCGCCTTCGCCTTGACCGCGCGCGCTTCCCTCACCTTCCTGCGCTTCTCCTCCTGCTCCGCGAGCGCCGTCATGTACGCGCCGTCCACGCCGACCTCGGCGAGCAGCGCGGGGTCCGGCGCGGGTTTGGCGGCCGGCGTCGTCGTCGTCGTCGTCATCGTCGTCGGATTCGGATTCGTCGTCGTCGTCGTCGGATTCGTCGTCGTCGTCGTCGTCGTCGCCGCGGTTCCCGATCTTCTCCTCCGGCTCTTGGCCAGCTCGTCCCGCGCGCGAACCCTCTCCAGGTACTCCTCGTCCAGGTTCAGCGCGTCCGCCGCCTCCGCGCGGGCCCTCGCGGCCGCCTCCGCGACGGTCCTCGCCTCCTCCTCGAGCCTCGCGCGCTCCGCGGCGGGGAGCTTCTGCACGACCACGCGTCCGCCCGATCCCCCGAACTTACCGAGCGCGGGGTCGTACCCCTTGGGGTACGTGATGGTGAACTTCCCCTCGGGCCACGCGCTCCTCGGCGCGAAGTTGCGATTCGTCGAAGTCGCGGCGCCGCCCACCTCCGTCCCGTCGTTCGTCGCCCCCGATTGCTCGTCCGTGGCGAGCACCTTCCTCAGCGACACCAACCCGGCCTTCTTGCGCTTCTCCTTCTCCTCGAAAGAGCTGGCCGGGGGCTCGCGCGCCTTGAGCGCCCACGTGGACGAGTTCCCAAACTCTAGGACGACCATCGCCGCGGCACGAGTGGACGGCACGGGCGCGCGGGCGGTCGCGCGCGCGCGGTCCCGGCTCCTCTGAAATTGGAAATGGGGGCGGACGATGATGAGTCCGAGAGGAAGCCGATTTGAGCCGAAAGCACCCGGCGAACGGAGGCGCACGCCGTTTCCAGTCATGGGGTTGATAGTTTAGTGTTGACGTCCAACTGGACGCCACACAAAAAGTTCCTCGAGGAATCAGAAGTCCGACCGTGACTGAATCTGATACGAACAAAAGCGTATCTCGGTTTCAAATTTCGTGACTCTGCGCGAATGACTTGCCAGCAGGGCACGCTGCCATTGGCTGGCACGCCGACGCTTGAAGCACCGCCTTTTTTCACTGGAAAATATCGCAACCGGCCGGGACCTCCGGGATCA
>Ga0181571_10003887_pt1 | contig 11202 bp, 8 predicted proteins | sample 101ome_17_FD_132440 | JGI IMG/M metagenome (GOLD analysis project Ga0181571, IMG submission 132440) | Coastal salt marsh microbial communities from the Groves Creek Marsh, Skidaway Island, Georgia - 101407AT metaG (megahit assembly) | ecosystem: Environmental > Aquatic > Marine > Intertidal zone...
GTTAGGCGGGTGTTTCGCGAGCTGGCGACGCGGGAGGGCGACGGGAGTTTGCCGCCGCAGCGGTGGTCGGCGATGGTGGTGGACTTTTTCCAGATCTGTCGCAGGGAGGCGGACAAGGATGCGCTCCTGGCGCACCAGATGTGAGAAGAGTCGAGGATAGCGGGGATAGGGAGTGGGGGAGGGAGAGGGAGAGGGAGAGGCTTGTTGACAATCGAGCGTCGCGCCTTCAAATTTTCCGTCTTCAGCCAGACGCCAGAGCGCGATTCATCTCATCACTGGCAGGCCTTCGCTTTTTGACTCGTTGACGCTGGACAGCCAGTCAGATTCCCAGGGCACCTCGGGAGCACCGCACGCACGCACAGTACGTGCTCAACGGAGGGCTCCTTTGTACCATGGAGGCACCGCGCACTGTAGAGGATGTGTTCGACAACTTCAGCGCACGTCGCGATGGCTTAATCAAGGCTCTGACGACAGGTACGACCTCATTCACAATCCGGCGTCGGTTCACTCCTAAGAAACCCCGCTTCATTCCGCAGACGTCGAGGACTTCTACGCGCAGTGCGACCCCGATAAGGAGAACCTCTGCCTTTACGGCAACCCCGATGGAACCTGGGAGGTCCAATTACCCGCGGAGGAGGTACCTCCCGAGCTCCCGGAGCCGGCGCTGGGCATCAACTTCGCTCGCGACGGGATGCAGGTGAGTTTCTTTGCCCTACAACACCTCCCGCTCGTGTCAATTTTCCCGTGCACCCAAATGACTTCGGCGACTGACCGCGTCCCGTTCGATGGCGCAGAGGAAGGACTGGCTAGCTCTGGTGGCTGTTCACTCCGATGCTTGGCTGATGGCGGTGGCGTTCTATTACGGCGCAAAGTTCGACGGGAAGGAGAGGTGAGGGAAACGCCGGCTTCCTCCCAGCGCTTCCACAGATTTTCGCGTATTTATTTCCGCTTTGTTGGCGCACAATTCCAGCCCGTTAGGGCCGCCGAGCCTCTCGGCTGACCGTCGTCGACCGGCCTACCGTCATCGCAGGGAGAAGCTCTTCAAGCACATCAACTCCCTACCCACCGTGTACGAAATCCTCTCGGGTAAGGCGGTGAATAAGCCCAAGGCGAAGGCCAAGGGCGCTGCCGCCGGCCAGGTGAGCGCGATACCAACCACCGCTTTTCTCCCCAATTTTCCCCACTGCCACGCGTTGCGCTGTTTTTTCGGCGGAGGCGCCGGCGACGCTCGATGCGCGACCTCGACGCGAATGCGACCTTCGCTGGGATCTCGCGGCGGCGTCGGTGTCAACCAATCAGGTGTCGGATCCGATTCCGTCGCGCTCACGGCTGGAAAATCTCGCTCGCTCGTCACCCGACCGCCGACTCCGGCCTCCAGACCTCCGGGGTGCCAACGCCGCTAACGCCCTGAAAAATCCCCCGAAAATCCACACCCGCAGCCACCCGGTAAGAAGGCCCGCGAGGATGGCGCGCCCATGACCGCCATGGGCCTCAAGAAGCCCTCCGCGGGTTTCATTCAGCCTCCCGAAGGCGATCTCAGCGCCCTGAACAACGCTCAGATCGAGGTACGACGCAGCCGCCGGTGCCGGTGGCCCGGAGCGTTTCCGCTTTTCCTCCGCTCGTTTCGCGCGTATCCCGAAGCGTATTTGGCGGTAAAACCCAGTTGTTACCCGTCCGCGCTCCCGGCTGACCGATGCCCCCGCCCTCTCCGACCGTTCCACAGCTGTTCTGGCCTGACGACGGGATGTGGTACAAGGCGGAGGTTGTGAGCCTGAACACCCGCAACAGGAGCGCCAAGGTGTTGTACGCGACCGGGGACGTTGAAACCTTGAGCATCGACGAGATAGCTCAGGAGGGCCATCTCAACGTGTGCACCTAACCTCCCGACACCACACGCGGTGGCTCATCTATAACCGCCGGCCGAGGCCGGCTTGTAACATCACATCACACGTTCAACGCTAGCGGCGCGCCTCCCACGCCCTCTTTCTCGCGCCGTCTCGCCTCGCCGTCACCGGGGTCTGCCGAGCTGCTGAAAGTTGCCAAACCTCAACGGCGGCGCGTGCTGCTGCTGCTGCTGCTGCTGCTGCTGCTGCTGCTGCCGCTGCTGCTGCCGCGCGGGCGGATGAGGACCGTCGTTGACCCTCGCGTCCGTGCCGTGGAACGGTGCGTCGTGTCCCCGCATGGGCTGGTTCACCGGGGGAGGCGCGCCGGGGGGCGGAGGGGCCCACGTCGGCGCGGCTCCGGCGTTCCACCCGACGGCGCCGCCGAGCGCTGGGAAGTCGTCGCCGCCGCCGCCGATCGGTTGGCCGCCGAAACCCCCGAAACCTCCCCCGCCGTGACCCGCGTGTTCGTGTTCCCTCGCGTACCCGACGTGATGGCCGCCGGGGGGCGGGTACGCGTCCCTGTACGCGTACGGATCGGCGGGCGGCGGGGGCGCGCGCGGATCGTAGTAGCCGCCCGCCTCGTAGTAGCCGCCCCCCTCGTAGTAGGGCTGCGTCGGCGGCGGCGGGGGATGGAACGCCGCGGGTGGGGGCATGCGCACAAAGTCGGGGTCCATGGAGTCCGCCGCCCGGTTCCTCACGATCGCCTGTCGACCGCGACCGCCCTCGCGCCCCCTGTTTTCGCCCTGGGGGGGGATCCCTCTCGCCCCCGCGTGACGCGTCTCCGACCTCGACGCCTTCGCCCCGGTACTCTGACGCGAAAGGGAACTCGCGCCGGGAGACGTCGACCGGGCGCCGGACCCCTCGTCAGGAGGCTTAGTCGGGCTCGTCCTTCCGCTGTCCTCGCCGCCGAAGATCCGCGTTCTTGCCCGCTCGTACTCGGCCTCCCTCTCCTCGACAGACATCGATCCGGGCTTCTTCCCGCCTCTTTGGGAAGAATTTCTGTGACTCTGGGAACCGATCCCTCCCTTTTCCCCGCCCTTTTCCCGCCCTCCTCCTTCGCCTCCTCCTCCTCGTTTCATGACCGTCACCTTCTTCTTCTTCTTATTGTCGCCGTTCTTGCCCGCGTCGTCGTTCTCGCCCCTCACGTCCGACAGGTTCACCGCCGGCGGGTCCATCGCCGTGGCTCCGCCCTCCTTCTCGATGAGCGCTCGGTCCTGGCCGTCCGCGCCCACGACGGCGCACGACGCGAGCCCGTGGTGAGCGGCAACCTTGTGGGCGATCATGCGCTGGTACCCGTTGCCGGCGAACTCGTGCGACGCCCGTTTCCCGTCGGCCGCGAACCCGCCGATCTCGGCATCTATCCTGAGGACCGCCATCCGCGCATCCCCACCGCTCTCGAGCGCCTCGCGCAGGAAGGGATCGATCCAGGTTTTGGCCGCCGTGTCCGCGCGTGGGTCGCAGAAGGATCCCCCCGCGGAAGAAGACGACGCCTCGCCGAGAGGGCTGGGGCTCGCGCGCCTCGCGGCTCCTCCGTTGGTCATCAGCCCGGGGGACGGCGATCTGGTGGGTGATCTGCTGGGCGGGGTCGCGGCCCTGTCGCGGACCTGCCCGGACGGGGGTCTCAGCGCGCGCAGGCCCGCGCTCACCGCGTCGACGGCGGACTCCCAGTCGGAGTCTTCGCCCTCGCTCATCCTCGCCACGGTGCCGCTGTGGCGGCTCGACCCTATTTGTGAGGGGCCTCGGCCAGAAGCCGACAGGAGGTTTTCCCTCGGACTCGACGAGCCGGGCCCCCCTCACTCTCCATGCTCGCACGTTGGCACGCCGTGGCGGGTTCGGCCGGGTCATCGCGGCACGCGTCGCCGCAGTCGCCGCGACCCATGCCCGTCGCGGCGGCGAAGCGTCGGGGCATCGCGCCCCCTTCGGCGGCCGCATCGTCCGAGGCTGCGCACCTCGCGCGCGGCGGTGGTGACGATGCGTCTCCCTCCGACGCCGCCGCCGCTGCCGCTGCCGCCGCTCGTCCCCGCAACGCGGACGCCTCGAACGCGCCGTGCTCCGTCGTGGTTCTCGACGGCGCCAACCTGGCGTGGACGTACAGCGCCTCCCTATTCGCCAAGCTGGGCTGCCGCACCAGGCTGCCCCTGTCCCGCGGGGTGGTGCTCGCGATGGAGTCGGACGTTTGGAGGGAGCGGGGATTGGAGCCCGTGGCGTTCATGCCCGCGTCGTACGTGGAGGGACCCCTGCACGGCCTCGCGGACGGCGGTGATCTGGACACTCTCGTCCCGGGCAACGTGCGTTACCTGGGCGACGGCAGGTGGAGGAACACGGTGCTGTGGGAGATGGCGACGAGGGGCGCGTTGCAAACGGTGAACCGACCGCCGGGGGCGAGAGACTCGGACGATAAATCGATCATCGCGCACGCCAGGGAGGTGAACGGGATGATATGCAGCAACGACAGGTACGAGGACCACTGCGTCGGGGGTAGCGGCGGGGGTAAGGACCTGCGCCGGTGGCTGCGGCGTAACCGGCGCGGGTACGAGTTCCGGGTGGGATCGCCGACGGATGCGTCCTTCGCGGCGGGTCGGTCGCCGGCTGTGTCGCCGCCGCCCGTGGGATGCGCGCACCTCCCACCCCCGCCGCCGGAACCCGATCGGGTCGGGCGACTGGATGGTCTGGATGGGACGAACGGCCCGGGGCGAAGCGGCGGCGGCGATGCCTCGGTCGAAGGGAGCCGTCGCGGGTGGAGGGCGGACGTGCACGCGGTTGGGAGCAGCCGGCCGTGGGGGATCGGTCAGCGGTGGGGACGGGACGGCGGGAGACGTAAGAAGCGGCGGCGGCGGGGTGTGGGGGGAGGCGCGAGGAGGGAGCGATCGGCGTCGGACTCGGAGCCGGACTTTCCGTTCTGGGCGTTGCCGGACGATCACCTCCCGGTCGAGTTTGCGCTGAAGAAGAGCCTCGACGGAGTCGGTGGGTGAAAATGTCAGACTGGTTCACCGTGACTGCTCATGCTCTGCATGTCCCCGCGAAATCGGGAAAGCTGGTTTTCCTCTTTTTTTCCCGAACCGTCGTTCGGACTGCGCAGCGGTACGAACTCTTATCTGCATTTGCCGAGCTGGAAACAACCTGTCCAGCAGTCTATCTTCGTTCTCAGTTTTTATTCCGTTTTTCGCGCCTGATCTGCCACTGATCTGTGTTTGTCATGACTCCAAAAAGCGAGGGGTGCCGAGCTCGTGCCCTCAAATCAACGATTTGGCTCAATTTTCATCGCCTCCTCTTACTGGTCCCATACGTATGATTCAGCTTAATTCAGCAAGATCCAGCCGGATAAGCCGCCGCTTGATTTTTTTCCGTGGTTCTCCTTGGACATCTCGCGGCAACCGAGAGCCACGGTGGACCACGAATTGCGTCCATCTGCTCCGAGGTGGCTCCAAAGTCCGACCCTTTATGAACCGAGATCCGATCAACGTCCTCGTCACTTCCCGCACACTTCTACACCTTCACACACACACTTAACAAAGATGAACGCCGTTGCCCGTGCCACCACCACCGTCTCCGCCTCCGCGCTCCGCCGCGGCCTCGGCTCCAAGAGGTTCAACCCTCTCGCGGCCGCGCCCAAGGCTGTCGCCTCCAAGAAGGCCTTCTCCGTCCAGGCGAACTCCTCCAAGTCGGATGGTCCCCCCCTCTACGCCGAGGGCGAGCTCGACATCTACCGCGAGTCCCCCCTCCGCTACATGGGCTACTCCAACGAGGTTGGTGAGGCTTTCGCCGCCTTCCTCCCCGAGTGGGGCGTCCCCGCCTCCTACGGCGTCGCCGGTGAGTGATCAAAAATCCCCAAAAAAAACCCCCGGTCCTGGGTTCAACGGCAACCCACCCCACGGCCCCATTTGAAAATGGATAAGCTCGGATAGGACCGCGCGCTGACCTTCCCCCTCTCCCCTCCTCTCCCCCCAACAGCGCTCTACGTGTTCGCGGACACCTTCGACAAGGGCAAGCGCGCCGCCGGCGTCGAGCCCGGTGCGTCCCCCCCCCGAGACCCGCGCCCGCCTGAGGCTTTTTGGCATCTTGTTTTTTTTGGCGCCCAGCTTCAACTTGAGAAGAAAAAACCCTCTGAATTTGAATGAATCACTGACCCGTCCTCTCCCCGCATTTTTTAACAGACGAGGACCAGAAGACCAAGCGCGGTGCCATCGTCGCCCTCGACACCCTCACCTGGCAGATGCTCGCCTCCGTGTTCTGGCCCGGATCCTTCATCCGCTGCGTCGTGAACGCCACCGCCGTGGCTGTCGCCGCCGCGCACCTCGACGCCTCCCTCGGCGCTGACGTCGCCAAGGCGATCCCCACCGCCGCCGGCCTCGCCGCCATCCCCTTCATCGTCAAGCCCATCGACGGTACCATCGACACCGCCATGGAGATGTCCGTCACCAAGGCGCTCAACGGCAAGATCGAGGGTGTCCAGGATGCCGGCGTCGCCGTCGCCACCATCGCGGCGTGCCTCGCCGTTCCCCCCACCCTCTTCTCCGTCGCCTCCGCCATCAAGGCCATCGGTGCCTAAGCATTCATCATGCTTCATCGATATTCTTTATAGCAACTGCAGCGCTTAGAGAGGGTGTGGTGTCGAGGACTGCGCGAAGATGAGCAAGTTCGAAGTAACGCGCAGGTCTTCAGTTATATCAACAGATTCTTTCATGACTAAACCGTCGCGTCGCGCGCGTCCTCTCTCCTAATCCCTAATCCGCCCCCGCTGCCTTGCCGACAGCCTTGGGCATCTTCATCATCCCCTCCTCGATCTCCTTCTTCTTGTAGTAGTGCGGCGCAATCTCCATGAGCCACTTGGGGTCGATCTCAATCACCTGTCGCATGTACTCCTTGGTCGTGAACACCAGCTCAAAGTACACGACCCACCGCGGAAGCTCCTTGGCCAGCCCGCTGCTGGGATGTATGTTCACCGTCTGCGGGTTCTTCACCGTGCGGTAGCTCCCGTTCTTCTGCAGCTTGGCGGTGTGGTAGAAGAACCCCGCGGTTATGCATTTTTTTATTGAATCGAGCGCGTTTCTGTCCGATACCAGGTCAATCTCGACCCGCTCCAGCAGCCCCAGGAGCTGATCCCTGATGTCCCTCGCGCGCTTCATGGACCGAACCTGCACAAAGTTCTCGTAGCACCATTGCGTGCTGTAGTTGGTGTCTGCCCACTGGTTATAGACGTTGAGGAGCGCGAGGTGGTCCCCGACGTTGCCGATGTGAAACGCCTGGTGCGCGTGATCCGCCAGCTGGATCTTATCCTTGGGCCTGTAAAAGATGGTGTTGCCGCTGCTCAGCATGCAGCAGATGGTTGCCACCTCCTCGGAGCACTTGTACTTGTCGCTCGCCACCAGCGTCTTGCTCAGCATCGGGTCCAAGGGGAACTCGGCCATCCTCCGCCCGAGTTTGGTCAGCTCGCCGCGATCGTTCAGCGCCCCGAGGGCGTAGAGTTGCTCCAGAGCTCTGAGCAACGTCTCCGCCGGTGGGGCGTCCATGAAGTCGAAGTGCATCAGGTCGTTGATACCGAGCGACTTGAGCATGAGCACCACGTTCCCGAGGTTGGTGCGCTGGATCTCCGGCACCGTGTTGGGGTCGAGCTCGTTCTGGAAGCTCCACGCCGTGTACAGCCTGAAACACTTACCCGCGGAAGTCCTTCCCGCTCGACCGGCGCGTTGCAGCGCGGACGCCTGCGACGTGGGGGTCACCATGAGTGATTCCATGCCGGTCCTGGGATTGTAGCTCTTTTGCTTGCAAAATCCCGGGTCGATGACGTATTTGATGCCGTCGATGGTCAGCGACGTCTCGGCGATGTTCGTCGCGAGCACAACCTTACGGCCACCCTCGGGCGGGGGTTCGAAGATCTTGGCCTGCAGGTCAGAGGGCAGCGAGGCGTAGATGGGCGCGACTGCCAGCTCGGGAACCTTGGACCCCATCGACCTCATCCTCTGCTTGAGAATCTCCTCCGCCGTCTCGATCTCCTCTTGGCCGGTGCAGAACACCAGGATGTCACCCGGCGGCTGGGTCACGTGGATCTGGAGCACCGTCACGATCGCCGCGTCGAGGTAGTCAGCCTCGGGCTGCTTGGTGTACATGATGTCCACCGGGTACCTTCGACCGGGTATGCGAAAGATGGGCGCAAAGTCGAAGTACTCGGAGAACTTCTCCGCGTCGAGCGTCGCCGACGAGATGAGGAGCTTGATGTCGGGCCGGAACCTGGCGATGTCCTTGACGAGGCCGAATAACACGTCCGTGTGGAGCGTGCGCTCGTGCGCCTCGTCCACCATCATCACCGAATACGACGCGAGGTCGGGTTCACCCAGGAACTCGCGAAGGAGCATACCGTCGGTCATGTACTTGAGCTTGGTCTTCTCGCTGGTGCAGTCCTCGAAACGGATGCTGTAGCCAACCTCGTTTCCGAGCTTCACGCCAGCCTCATTGGCGACGCGCGCGCTGACGGACATCGCCGCGACCCTCCTCGGCTGCGTACAGCCGATCTTCGAGTCCCCTTTGGCGAAGCCAGCCTCCCACATGTACTGGGGGATCTGGGTGGTCTTGCCCGACCCGGTCTCGCCGACGATGACCACAACCTGGTGATCCTCGACAGCCTGGATCAAGTCCTCCCTGTAAGGGTAAATGGGCAGGGACGCTCGGTCCTTAGCCATGGCCTCCCTCTCGCTCAGCGCCTCCTCCGCTTTCTTGGCCTGCGTAGAAAAAGATCGGTGCGGGGACGACGTCAGTTGTGTCGGTTTCGGGTGCGAGAAGAAGGTTTGACGGTTGCTCGAAAGAATAGGACAGCTGTCGCGCTCGATTATGGATGTAGCTGCAACGCCCGAGGGATGCAGGAACACATGGAAGACGGCGCGTGGTTCGAATATTGGGTGGCGAACGAGGGGAACCGCCGGTTGCGATACGGCACGGCTCCTCCAGAGAAAGCCCCCGAGGGTTTCGGAAAAGCAAGCGATGGGAATGGGAAGACGGGACCGAATCCGTGGACGCACCTCCGCGAGCTCCCTCGCCGATTTTTGCCTCTGCTTCGCCTTCTTAACCCTGTTGCCGTCCTCGTCGTCCGTCTCGTCATCGCTGGACGACGAACTGACGTCGCCGATACCCCCCATGACCTCGTCCTTGATGAATCCGATCTGATCCTCGAAGACGTAGTCGTACTGCTTCCCCGCGGGTTTCTTATCGAGCGCGCCAAACTGCGCCTTGGACATGGTGATCTGGTGCGACTCCCACTCCTCCTGCTCCTTGAACGGGTTGGTATCGTCCGCGTCCTGCGTGTCCCTGTACCGCGCGGTCAGGGCCTCGAACCGTTTGTCCGCGCCCTGCTTTCCGCCCTCGTCATAGGAGTCCGGCATCTTGTACCTGTCGTCCAATATCGCGTCCACGTCCCGCACTTGCTCCATGGCGAGCTTGTAGATCTTCTTGCGATACTCGTGGTCCCTAACCTCCTGCTCCGTCAGGTCCACCCCGTCGAACAGGTACTCCTCGTCCTCGATCATGCCCTTGAGCTCGTCCAGCTTCTGCACCTCTCGCTTCTTCAGGTACTCCTCCCTCGAAAACTTTCTGAGCTCGGGGATCATCGCGTTGCGCTCCTCCTCCGTCTTGTTCAGACCCCGTCGTTCCAACTCCATCTGTTCCTCCAGCGTGAGCTTACGTTCGGTGAGCTTCCTGGTCTTCTCGTCGTCCCTGCGCCGGAGCCTCTCCTCGAACTCCTCCTTCTCCTTGAGATCCCGTTCCATCTCCTCCTCTCTCAGGCGCTGCTCCCTGGCCTCCTCGTCCTCCTCGTCGCCGCCCTCGCCCTCCTCCCATCGCCGCCCGCGCCCGGTGGTCTCCCTCGCGCGCTTCCTCGCGGCGATCGCCTCCTCGTCCTCGTCGCTGTCGTCGCCGCCGGCCTTGCGCAGGCGCCGCTCCCGCCGCTTCTCATCCTTGGACGATCCGCCCTTCTCCTTCGCGGCGGGCGCGGGCACGTGGTCGTCCTCCTCGTCGTCCAACATGGCGTAGGACCTGTTCCGCGCGGCCACATCCGCCGCCTCTCTCTCATCGCGCTTGTACGCGCTCGGGCCCCCGCCGGCCCTGGGAACTCGCGACATCAGCTCGGCGGCGAAGGAGCGCGTCGTGCCGTCGTCGGGCAATCCCTGCGACGCCAGCTGCGACGCCAGCGATCCCGCATCCGACGCCTTCTTGCCCAGCGCGATGACGTACGATGCGAGGGCTCCCTCGGCGAAGCCCAGGATGTCATGGAGCTTATCGCTGACCCATGACTTGAGCGCTCGCTCGTCCATGGCCTCTTGTCGCCCCCTCCTCTGGGCGCGCGCCTTCACTCTGGGAAAATCAGGGTTCTCGTTCGAACCATCGGGAGCCTGTCGGAGAGTTCTGTGTCGATCACTCTCGCGCACACCCCCCGCACAGCACTCGTCGGCGAAAAAGGCGGCGACGGAGCGCTCGCCCGACGCGTTGGTGTCGAGTCGATAGATCGCGCATCGCTCGGGTCGTCAGAGCGCGACGGTCGGCGGGCATGAGCGCCTCTCGCGCGCGCCTCGTGGCGGCCGCTGCGACGGCAGCCACGTGCACCGCCTCCAGCGCCCTGGCGTCGGACGCCGGGTCATCCTCGGATGAGAGCGGTGCGGCCGTGCCGTTCCTCACGGCGCCCCCGCCCGGCGCTAGGCCGCACGCGAGGCTCGCCTTCGTCCAGCTCCTCACGAGGCACGGCGACCGCACGTCCATTAACCCGCTGCCGATGGAGACGCGCGAGCAGTGGGCCCATCTGCTGCCCGACGAGAGGGCGTGCGCGTCGATGACCGCCTCCGCGGCGCCCCACCCGCCCAACCCGACCTTGCTCGACGCCAAGCGGGAGGCGGCGTGGCACGGCCAGCTCACCACCAAGGGCGTCGAGCAGATGAGGGACACGGGACGCGCGCTCAGGGCGTGGCTGGTGGAGCGCGGCGGGATCGACATCTTACCACCCACGCTCGAGGAGGCTGTCGCGACGGACGCCGTGAAGATCAGGTCCACCAGCACCAGGCGCACGGTGCAATCCGCGCAGGCGATGATGCAGGGCCTGTACGGCGTCAGGAACGCGACTCCAGGAGCGTCGGGAGTCGCGCCGGGTCGGGAGTCGCTTCGCATCGAGGTGAGAGACCGGATGGACGAGTCGATGTTTCCCAACCCCGGCATGAGCTGCAAGCGTCAGATCGAGCTGATGAAGTCCCTCGACGGCGACGAGGTGGTGAAGGCGGCGGAGCAGGCGGCGTGGGGCAGGAAGACCCTGGCCGCGGTGAGGGATAGGGTGCACGCGAGGAAC
>Ga0181571_10003892_pt1 | contig 11199 bp, 8 predicted proteins | sample 101ome_17_FD_132440 | JGI IMG/M metagenome (GOLD analysis project Ga0181571, IMG submission 132440) | Coastal salt marsh microbial communities from the Groves Creek Marsh, Skidaway Island, Georgia - 101407AT metaG (megahit assembly) | ecosystem: Environmental > Aquatic > Marine > Intertidal zone...
AGCTATCCTATAGCTAGCTAGCTCTAGCTAGCTCTAGCTATCCTATAGCTAGCTAGCTCTAGCTAGCTAGCTCTAGCTCTAGATAGTCTCGAAAACATCTACCTTCGAAGGTATTCAGCAGCAGGGAATCGAAAACATCTATCTATCTATTCCGGGACGCAGAATTCGTCACCCGTCCCAAATATCAGCGATGCTTGCACCGCATCCGGTCCATCAAGCGTCAAATGATTCAAGAGTCGGCGCTTCTTCTTCCCTGCGCCCAACGCGATATTACGATCATCTCCTTTCGGTATCGGTGCCTCCGAAGTTTGGGGTCGGTGAATATTCGCCAGAGGCATGCGCAAACCGCCTATGAACGCAGGTGTCTTTTCACGCATCGCCACTGATTTCGGCGATTTCTGCATAACTCGCTTTGATCTCCTCGTCAACTTGAAATTTGTATCATTATCCTTCATTTCCAATTCGTCCCTCATATGTGTTGCCACCTTGTGAACCTCGGGCTTCTCCGCTTCCTTTCCTTCACTGCGTTCTGCCTCCTCAGATGCAGAGGGGTCATATGATGCGTTGATGTCGATGCTCACCATGTTCGACGTGGTGGGCACAACGATGTGATTTGCAGGTTCACTTTGATCCGTCATTGTTTGCCGATAAGGTCCGAGTTTCCTCATTATGCACACCGCATCAACGCCTTCGGTTTCAATATCATCAAAAGCAGTTGAAATTTGGTGAGTCTTGGCCAGAGGCGAAACGTATCCACTTAGACTGAGATGGTCGAGCACGTTCAGGACAGTCTCTTTAGCCACCTCCTCTGTGAACAGAGATTTAGGTGAGCCACTGAGACCTTCTCCACTGTAGGGTCTCGAGGGAGTCTTCGCAATACAGTTGGAAGTGTGAACAGCCTTCACTTGGACAATTTCACCTGCAGGCTTTGTGATACTCCCACCTTGCTTGGATGCACTCACGGAGGAAATCCAGTTTTTACCCTGTAAGGGTGCATCGGGCATGCTCAAGCCATTTGCTGTCATCACGGCCTCGAGCTCTCTGACCTGGATGTGATAGTTCTCCGCTTTGTTGCGTTCACTCGCTGTCTCTGCCGTTTGCTCTCCAATTTGCCTTTCCAACGCCTTTAGTGCCGCCGTTTTTGAACCTAACTCTCTTGCCATCTCCGAAGCACGCCTTTGTACATCTTGAAGGCGCACATGGACGCCCTGGTCGGTTGTCACATTTGCGTTCAGTCTCCTTCGCTCGGCGTCAGCCAGTTGTTCCTTAAGCACAGCTGCTGCACCGTCACGCTCTGCGAGCAGGCGCTGAAGCTCATGAACTGCACCACGTTGGTCGGTGAGCTCACGTCGAAGCTTGACGACTTCAGCCGTAGCTCCTCTCGATTTATCCGTGTAATTTGACGTCTTCGCGCGTTCCTGAGCAAGGACCTCCTCGAGCTTCTCCTTCAACTCACGTTCATGCGTCAGACTCTGCTCCAGTTGAGCCTCACGTCTTAGTGCCTCTGCCAGTTTCATCTCTGCATGTGCAAGCGCTTCGCACGACCCTTTCTTACCAGCTTCAATTGTCACGCGAGCGTGCCGCTCTGCTGTGCTTATTTTATCTGTCAGACGTGAGATTTCCGCGTCTGCTCCACTGAGTCCCTGCGCCGCTATCTGTAGCGCCTTCTGCAGTTTGGATAACTCGCTCTTAAGTGCATCACCTGACTCTTGTTCTTCAGCAAGTTGTGCAAACAGCACCTCACATGCAGAACGTGCCGTCTCCATGTCATCGCTCAGCGCGCCCCGCTGCACTTCAAGTACCTTAATCTGGCGCCGTGCGTTCGCTAGCTCCAGTTGTGTGGATGCAATGCTATAGTCACGCTCAGCGACATCGCAACTGTAAGCGTGTGCCATCTGTACGTGGTGTGGGTGAAAACAAAAACGGGACCGGATCGTGTAAACGAACGGGCGATAACGGCCTGCAACACCGTCTCCTCGAGAAATCAAACGACATGTTGTACGAGCGAAAGAAGGAGGGTTCGTCGAAGAGGGAGCGCGAAGCAGCTACAAGGGGTGTCGAATACTTCCCGAAGTGCCGTTTCGGTTGGAGAAGAAGGTAAAAAAGAAAGGTGTGGAGGTGGCGGGAAGTCTTCGCCAACTTGGACGTCGCTCCCTATCATGGACGCACCGTGCTTAGCTCGCCCTCAATTTTTTGCCTTTCCGCGGTAAATGCATTGACGACGACGCTCAGCTTCTTGCGCAACAACTCGATCTCTGCTTGCCCGAACTGCCCCATGCTGCGCGACTCGTCCAGCTGGGTGAGGAGATGACGCGAGAAACTCTGGAGCTCGGCGAGCTCTTCGGAGGCGGACATGTGAGTTCGCGCCGCCAAAGAGACCAACGGGACTGTATCCTCAGCGCGATTGTGCAACTCTTACGTATGCCCTGCGCACACGTGGGGAGGAGCTCGGCGTCGGCGAGTGTGAGGATCATTTGCCGTTTCTTTGAAACTTAAACTTGAAATCCAACGACTATCCCAGCAGGCCGGGCACGGTTTTCTACAGGATGAGCCTGAAGAAACTTAGTGTTTCAGACCCGGAAGAAGGGCGCAGTCTGATTGGTCGAGATCATTTCCCCTATGCATCGAGCATTTAGTCCGAGTGTTTAGTGTTTTATGATTTTCGAATTATGACTGAAAATGCCATACGCAAAAAATGCCATCTATACCATCCGGAAAGGATCACGCGTATTACAATTCCGCACCTCAGATGCACCAGAAATGCGGCAGTGTCAAACTAAATCATTTCTGGGTAATCTGGTGTGCTTTAAAACTTGTAATCATGATCTCAGGAATTCTCTAAAAATGCGATTAAAATGCTCTCGACCAATCAGTTCGCGCCCTTCAGACCCCGATTCAGGGTCCGAAACACTCAATGGGTTTACATAGACTAGACTAGTCTACTTTCGATTAAGAACGGTTCTCTCACAAACTCTCAGGCAAGGATTTTCGGATCGACCGTTGATTTATCAACTAGCTAACTAGAGCTAGGGCGCCACAACGTGCAAATTGTCAGAGGCCATCGTTGCACCATTGGAGAAAAGAAAAGATACCAACACGTCCATGATCCTTCACGCTGCCTTGTGCGTACCGGACCAGGTGGTGGACACGCGGCAGAGGCAACGTGTTATGTTTTTCGTCTCATGTCTGACCATTTGCCCATAGAGATCATATCATCACCGTGTTGGTATTATCATCTTTTCTCGTGTGCACGTACTTCTGACTATTTGCCTGACAAATCAACGGATAATCAAAAAATTTGCCTCAGGAATCCGACTGGTTTTAACCGGTCCCCGTTCAAATAATAACCGTACTCCAAGCGTCGCATGTTTAAATGGTCCCCATGAAACACGTGGACCCTTCGGTGCCGTCCTTGACGGTGAGGGCGTGTACCCGGTAGTGCTTGGCGGAGGGGAAGGAGGAGCCGCAGTGACCGCACGCGGCGTGGTTTTCCGCCACGTCCGCCAAATTGGGTATTAGGTCGAGTCCGAGAGCTCTATTCGGCTCCATATCCTTCGATATCCTTCATAAAATCGTATGGGATTCAGTCTAAATATCCTTCGCAAAACACTTGCCACTTGCGAAGGATATATCCTTCGCATGATATAGGCACTATAGGGCTGGTCAAGGCAAGACTGGCCCGAAAATTGGTCTTTTCCCTATGAAATCGGTCAAAATTCACCGATGAAAAGCGGAGAATCTTTGAATTTTTTTTTTCCAGTTTCATTTTTCCTGTCAAATTGCTGCCTGTTTGCCTGTGCTCTTCGATTCGATCTCAAACTCTTCAGCTTCAGCTGAGTTTGGGCGATGACCTCGAGCCATTCACCACCATTCAGTGAACCGCGCGTCGCGAGGATTCCAAAAATGGTCTTATTTTCTCATGGGACGAAGTGGTGACGCGGCAAAGCGTGCGCGAAGATCCCGTATGGCCGCCAGTCAGCTCGGGCCCGCTGGACCTCCGCGCCGGCGGCGCCATCCATGGATTTTTTTTTCCATCTTGTGCCATGGCTGACGAACGATTGATCGGGCGGTCCCCGATCATCCGCGTTAGGATTCTTCGATGAATTCGCCATCGTTTGCCGGGTCGTAATGTTGAATTGACCCAGTATCGGCTCCATTAAAGCTTTGGACAGTTCACGGGACAGTCTTGCCTTGCCCAGCCCTATAGCTCTAGCTAGTTAGCTCTAGCTAGACTACTTTCGAAAGTAATATGATATATATATATTACTTTCGAAAGTATGATAATATGATAAATAAAGATATACTTTCGAATCAATGATCATAGCCATGCATTTGATAGGATAGGGCTGGGCAAGGCAAGACTGTCCCGAAAATTGGTCTTTTGCTTTCAAATCGCTTTTCCCCGACTAGACCCCTGCGATGAAGTGAAAATACGACCCTATAGGATATAAGCTCAGCTCCATCGGTCGTACCTTTATTTATTCGAAGCAGGTGAGGATTACCTTCGTACAGGATTCCTTTTTCTTTTACGAAAGTATGATACTTTCGAAATAGACTAGCTAGCTAGACTAGACTAGACTAGTTTTCTTTCAGTGTACAATTTGCCCATGGACACATCTTCAAAGTCCATATCTCTGCGAGGCTGATACCCTGGTATCGAGTAGAGCCTCGTGGGATCTCTGGGACGTAAACTGTGAAGTGTGTTAGAATTAAGATGATGGTTGTCTGCTGCTGCTCGTCGAGGCCCGCAGCTCGTAGCTTTGTCAGGACAGGATCTCGCTACAACTTGACAACGAAGCGTGGCTATCTGTCTGTGACGACACGTGCCACTGGTAAGCACCCGAGTTCAGTCAGGCTTCTGCTTTGAGTACATCCCATCCACCATGTGTACCACATTACATTTCCTTACTTTTGCGGCGAAGACGGCGCGCGACACATTTCTCCGTGGCTTCGAAAGTTGACCTTCCACGCCCTCCACAGAAGATGACAAAGGAAGTGGCGATCGGTTGGTTGACTTCAAGAAAGCTTGGAGGAAACTTGGTAAAGATATTCAAGGCTCTGGTTCGATTGACCCAAATGACTACGTCGACAGACCCGCGCAATATAAAAAGAGGCGAGTGTCCCGGAACGCGCTCACTTCTTTCTCATTTCAATTTCCACATGTAAATGATCGTGGCGTCCTAATGTAAGACTCTCAACACTTGTCCTATGGAATTGTCGCAACCATGATAAGATTACAGGGAAAACAAAAATGATTCACCGGGAGATAATATTCGTGAAGACGAGAATCTTGTTCTTGGCACTTGGAGCTCCGAGGCATTCACAATATTTGGTATTGCGGCAGTTATCGTGTTACTCTTTCTATTCATTTTTGTCATAGGTCCACCCCCAGACGACGGCAGGTGCTCGCTACCGTGGTGCTAACTCTAGCGCTTAGCGATAAAACGCACTCGTCGTGACAGAAAAGTATGAAGGTAGTTCACACCCTGGCATAGGGATCTTTGACTACAACATAAGTCCGCCACTTTGCCCCAGGTGACCGTGGCGCTTCCTGACAGCAGGTTCATCGTGCATTCGTGGTACATCAGCGGCTTCGATAAACTTTCGATGTATCCCATCGGCGTTCACCGTATTCAGGCGCACACAGCCTCCTGAGCTTGAGTCGGTCGACATGGCCAGCGAGATCGCCCGCGTGACGAAATCTTCGCACTCTGCTCGTGTCATATTTTCCTTGAAGCCATCGTCCATGAATCCCCAAATGAATGTTGAACCAGATCCATCAGTTGTCCATTTCGTTTCGATCATATTTCCTCCAGCAGTACAGCTGAATACTTGGGGGCCGTATGTCTTGTCCCAGCCCCCTATTATCATGTACGCACCCAAGCCTGTACCCTGGTTTGCACCCTTGTTTCGGTAGTTGACCTGGTTTGCCACCTGCGCAACCGTCTTGACGTCAAGTGGCTCGGATCTCTCCATTCCCATTTGTTCGACATGAAAACGCACGATGCTTGCGACGGCTTCAGTATCTGCCGCTGAACCAGAGCGGCACAGGACGGTGGTATCCTCAAGCCCCGTCATTTTGTCGCTCGCTCTGTTTGAAACGTAGATACCGGTGCTAACCCTGGTGTCCGCGCCGAGCACGACGCCTTCATCATAGACACATGCCACGATGGTCGTGCCCGTCTTCGGCGGCTCGACTGTGGACGATGTGGCGTCGCGAAACATATTTCACCACCGCTCTCTCTTTCGCCCGAGGAGGAGCGGACACTCAGATCTGAGTAAAGCATAATATCATACCTCCCAATCAAGGTAGGTAGACTAGCTAGTACTTTCAGAAAATAATAGACTACTTTCGAAAGTAGAAACCAGCTAGCTGTGAACGTATACAAGTAGTCTAGCTATAAGCCTATCGCTACTTTCGAAAGTAGCTAGCTAGCTAGCTAGCTCTATTATCTACCTTCCTCCGGTGCAAAAAGATAGGGGATTCATTTTTTGAGTAACAGACCTGGGAATATGATCATAGTCTAGTCTACTTTCGAAAGTACTTTCGAAAGTATTTTTAGAGAATTCCTGAGATCCGTATTTTTTTTAGTGAAACCCCACCTTGAGATCACAACACTACCTCCTCTCTTCTCTCTCTGTTTGCTGCTCACCCGGACGAGCACTATTATATATATTTTTATCCGGCACAACAGCCTGTGCGTACAGGCCTTTTCTACAGGCAGGATTCTCCCCAAATCGAGGGTGTGAAACAATATAAAAAAGTGGGAAAATAGTCTCGGGTATTTTATCCATGGCGATATTAGGAAATTAACATCGAAGACAGGTATTAATACAACACTACAAGACTAGCTATAGTCTAAGTAGTAAGGTGGATTGCGATTCGCGTAACCAGCGAGGGTCAGGTCCAATTTTGGCCCCGTTTTCGGTCAATTTCATTTTTCTTACCGCGCTCTGAATCGCGGCAGCCTCTCGGTAGAAACGAACGCTCGCCGACATCGCGCCAAAGTCGTCGTTTCTGTTGGAACCGCGCGCGCCCATGGCGCCCGACGGGACGGACGCCCTCGTGGCAATGGATGCCGATGGGCCGACTGAAAAGCGCATTGAGCTCGACCGCGGGACCTCGATCTCCGTGACGCCGCTCTATGGCGTGCACGGTGCGATCCCTCTCTCGCAGTCTTGCATCCCGTGCGAATCCGACTAACCCTATCTCGCGGGCGTGGACACCGCCTAAGCTTTCTCTTCATACCTTTCTCCCCGTCCCCGTTCCTCCATCCTGATCCATAGGCGAGGACCCACTGTGTTATCTCCTCCAAATGGATGGATGGAAGATTCTCCTCGACTGCGGTTGGAACGACGCCATGGACGTGGAGTTGCTTGCTCCACTTGCGAAGGTGGCTCCCTTCGTTGACGCCGTCCTCGTGTCCCACCCAGACACCACTCATCTTGGAGCCCTGCCTTACGCCTTTGGGAAGCTCAACCTGCGATGTAAAGTGTACGCCACCCTCCCCGTACATAAGATGGGCATGATGTTCATGTACGACCAATTTCTCGCGCGGCAGAATGATGGCGACTTCAACCTTTTCACCCTGGACGACGTGGACGCCGCGTTTGGTGCCTTCGTTCCTGTGAGGTACGCGCAGCACTCGACTCTCACTCGCATCTCTGAGGTGCCGAAGTCTGAGACATCTGCGGCGTACACAGCGGCACGCGAGGTGACGGTGTCGACGACAAGAGCTTCGCTGGGGGCAGCCGAACCTCCAAACTCAGCATCTTCGACACCAGTTTGCGGGACAGGGACTTTGAACAGAACGAAAGAAAAGCCCTCATCATGCATCACGGTGACAGCATACGCCGCAGGACATACGCTCGGGGGTGCGTTGTGGAAAGTGGCGAAGGATGCGGAGGACGTGATTTACGCGGTGGATTATAATCACCGCAAAGAGAAGCACCTTAACGGCACGTCGCTGGAAAGCTTCAGCCGGCCATCTCTTCTCATCACAGACGCGTTTAACGCACGCGGGGCGCCGCCAGCAAAGACGCGTGACGCTGACTTAATGGATGTCATTCTACGTTGCGTGCGGCGTGACGGGAACGTGCTTGTCCCAATCGATCCCGCCGGAAGGGCACTTGAACTTATGCTCTTGCTTGAGGAGCGGTGGGCAAAGCAGCAACTTGGGGCGTACCAGCTTGTCCTTCTTACTACAGTTGCGTACAACACCATGGAATTCGCGAGGAGTCACCTAGAGTGGATGGGCGAAAATGTCGGACGAAACTTTGACCGCGACCGTCTCAATGCCTTCAACACAAGGTACCTCACCCTATGTCACTCCGTGGAGGAACTTCTGGCGCTTCGACCAGGCCCGAAGGTTGTCCTTGCATCCTTTGGATCTCTTGAGGGTGGCCCCTCGCGAAGGCTCTTTGTTGAGTGGGCCACAGACCCTCGGAACCTAATTGTGTTGACTGATCGCGCCCCCCCTGGGACATTGTCGCGCGAGGTACGAGAACTCGCCGATACACCGCCAGGGGCAAGGAAACCACTGCAAGTATCTATATCTCGGCGGGTACCATTGGATGGCGACGCCCTCGAGGTATGGCGTCAGAAGGAGGCAGCAAAATGCACGGCAAGGGAAGAAGAGGCGGCTGCAGCTGCGAAAGATGTTGCAGCAAATGAACCCAAAATAGAACACGCGGGTCGCGTTGAGGAGAAGCTAACACCCGTGCATACCGCCGCGATAGATGCCCGTCTCCAGATCACTGGAATCTCAGCCGCGGGGACGCGCGCGTCGGACCTTCACCGCCGACATTGCTTGGTGGACGGCTTTCTTCCACCGGCGTCAGCCGCTGCACCAATGTTTGGCGATGAGACATGGGCGCCAGAGATGACTGACTTCGGCGAATCCATTGACACTGACATGTTTGCTCGGGCGATGCTCGAGGCGTCGAGCTCTACTCCTGGAGCAGCTGATGCAGCCATAGCGCAAGCCGAAGGTCCCACTGCGGTGGTGGCATTGGCAGCGGTGGCAGCGGCAGCTGATTCCGATCGGTCCGTTGCACCGCCTTCCCATGCGCCCCCACCTCCACCAGAGGAGATTCCATCCGAGATAGTGGAGGAGACGCATGAGGTGCACATTCGCGCGATTGTGCATGTATGTGACTACGAAGGCAGAGCTGACGGTCGGAGTGTGCGCACGCTCATCACGCACGTCGAGCCGCGGCGCGTGATTCTTGTGCACGGGACCCCGCAGGACACTATGCACCTCCGCGAGAGCCTTGAGGCGTCGCTCCCGGGCGTCGTCGTCGACGCCCCCTCCGCGGGTGAGGCGGTGGACTGCACGTCTGACACTGCCATGTACCGTCTGGAGCTCTCACAAGAACTCTTGGCACGGACGCGGGTGCGACATGTCTCAGGGTACCAGGTTGGATGGGTCGACGGTGTGGTTGGGTTTGCCCCAGGAGGACTAAACGGTGAGCAGGTTCCGGTGCTTTTCGCGCCGAGCGGCCCCACCTCGGCAAACGCCCCTACAAGTGAGGAAATCTTCGAGGCAATGGCGTCACCAAACGCGAAAAACGACCCTGTCTATGCGCAGGGCGCTCTCGACTTCATAAGTCCGGCACAGGAAAATGGGTTTGAGATGGTGGTGACGGACGCTGCAGCTGCAGTGGCAGTGGCCGCGGCTGCAGCCAAGGAGCGGAGACGGTCGGCGTTCGTCGGCGATCTGAAACTTAGTGATTTCAAGCTCGTCCTAGCAGCGGCAGGCGTGGTGGCCGAGTTTAGTGGGGGTGCACTCGTGTGCGCAGGCGGTTCTGTGTGTGTTCGTAAGAAGGCAGGGTCCGAGGATTTGGTTGTGGAGGGGGCGCTCTCTGATGATTTTTATCGCGTGCGGGAGATTCTCTTCGAAAGGTTTCAGATTGCGTGAGTAGTATTCTGAGTGGTGTCTACCTCATCTATCGTGGTGTAATTTGTGGTGCAGAACACGTCCTCCTCGGTCAAGTTTTGATCCACCATCTCCTCTCATGCAACCTGGGCACGAAGAGGGGTTCCATAACACGTTCAGAGGAACATCCGCCATCTCCAGTTGCTTCAGACACGTTCACGCGGGCTGCATCTTTCGGCCATATCTGAGCCCCCATTTCAGCGCTTCAATCTCCACTTTGTCCGCTCCCACTCGCTCGGTGTCGTCCGGCTGCATTTCCTCGAGTTGCCGTTCGAGGGAACTCCGCGCCCTTTCTTTCTCCCTGGTCTCATCTGTCTTGGCTGTGATCTCGGCAAAACCAGCACGGATCCCTGCCAGTCGCTGGTACACTTCCTTCGAAACATCATCGCCGGTTTCTCTCGCATCTCGATACAACGCGTCGTCGATGATCGCGTGCGCCCGACGCACCGCCTTCCGCGCGTCGTTCACGTCGCGGCGAATCTCCTTTGCTTCCTTGACGATATTTGTAATATCCCTTTCTTGCTTCTGCACGTTGTTCACAACTTCGTCGATTCGTCGAACGAAAATTTGCCTCTGTGTGCTCTTTGGCGCTGCCTTGTACTCGTGCACGAGCATGCTCTCCTCTTTCTCTTTTGTTCGAAGCTGTATCGTGATGATTTCCCCCGCTGACTCCTTTGACACCGCAACTGCCGCCTCCACGGTCGGGTGCGCCGGCGCAAGATCCACTTCCGAAGCTGTCCCGAAGCAACAAAGTAATGCAACGACAGGGGCTCACTCCGCGACTCTCGCGCGGACACAAAATGATCCGCGGTGGTCTTAGCTCGCTCTCGGCCGACACACCGCCCGAGTCGGGCCTCAGGCGGTCCAGGAGGTGTGTGCGCGCCGCTTTCGGTTTTCAATTTCGCCCACCTGCACCGAGGAAGACGTTTTCACGGCCCTCGCCGCACGTCATAATCCACGAGAGGACGCCGGGCGAGTCGAGCACTACGTGTGCGAACTTTCAGAGCAAACGAGGTGGCGCTGGATGCCGTTCGGGCGGCGTATTTTTCACCCGGGGGTGGCGAAGAAACTTGAAAAAACGCCGAGTCACTAGAATACTTGTAAATGCCGGTACACTGTGTCGTTTTGGCTGAAATTTCACGAATTAACTCCACCCTGACATTAAAATTAATGCTTGTCAAACTTCTGAAAGAAATTGTGCTTTGAGCTCAAACTTTCGCCTCAGCAGTGGCCGCCGGACGGAGGTGGGGGGGTCGCTCCT
>Ga0181571_10003897_pt1 | contig 11192 bp, 5 predicted proteins | sample 101ome_17_FD_132440 | JGI IMG/M metagenome (GOLD analysis project Ga0181571, IMG submission 132440) | Coastal salt marsh microbial communities from the Groves Creek Marsh, Skidaway Island, Georgia - 101407AT metaG (megahit assembly) | ecosystem: Environmental > Aquatic > Marine > Intertidal zone...
AAACGTTGCTGATCCGGCGGGATGCCTTCCTTGTCTTGGATCTTAGCCTTCACGTTGTCGATGGTGTCCGAAGACTCCACCTCGAGGGTGATGGTCTTGCCCGTGACTGCGAGAGGGAGCGTAGGAGGCCGAAGGAAGGAGACGTCAGCGGCGTTCGTCGCGGACGCGCGCGGATGGCAAACCCCAGAAAAACGCGACGTCGGTTCGCCGGCACAACGAGACACCGCCTTCGCGAGCGATGCGGGCCCGCGAAGACGCCCACGCGGAGTAGGAATGCTGATTTGAGTGATCAACATGGCACCCCTTCTCGTGAGCTCGTCGCCGAGGCTCGGCAGCGCTGGAGCGCCCGCGTTCCGGCGCGACGCGCGTCCTCTCGCGGGTGAAACCCTAAAAACGATCGCCGAGCGGCACGGCGCCCGGAAACGCCTGGAGAGGCGGTCCCGTGACGACACCGCACAAAGATGGGGGATGCAATTATCGTGCACGTACGGGTCTTGACGAAAATCTGCATGGTGCGTTCCGTCCTAAGTCGCGCGCCGGCGGAAGAGGGGCTCGCGGCTGCGTGTCTGTCGCAGAAATGTGAGATGAACAGCAGCTCTTAAAAAGCGGGGCGTGTTGGGCAAAATATTGAGACTGATCATTAAGTCTTGCGCGTTCGAAATTCGAGCAAATATGAATGAGAACATAGTCATGAAGTTCTGCACTTTTCTGAAGGTGCTCGTCGGACCGATGCTCGAAGCGCGGACCGCCGCGGCCGCGCGTGTCACCGCGCCGAAGTCCCCCTCGTTCTTCCCCTCCGAGTGCGGGAGACTCACGGCGCTCTTACATCCTCTCCAGAGGCTCGATCATGAGCAGACGCAGGCCATTGTCGATGACCTGCTTGAACGCCTTGCACAGGTGGACGCGCGCGTGCATCGCCTGCGCGCCGTCCCACGTGCCGTCCTCGAGCTGTGAGTCCGTGGGCAGGATCCGCACTCCATTGGGACCGTAGTACCCCGAGAGCGCTCGCACCATGCCGTTGAGGAACTCGCACACCTTGTGCGTGCCGTACTGCGGCAGTGCCGGGGGCTCCGGGAGCTTCGGGGACGCGCCGTCGCGGATCATGGACGCGAACGGCAGGACGTACTCCATGAGGATTTCCCACTCTTTCCCGTCGCTGAGCTGCGCGGTGTCGCACTCCGCGAGCGACGGGAGCGCGGGCACCTTTCCATCGCCGACCTTGGCCTCGAACTTGCGCACGACAGAGGCGACGCGCGTGGAGTTGTACAGGATGAAGGGCGCTGACGCATCCTCGAAGTCGGTGATCTTGGCGATGTCGAAGTTGATCTGTGTGAGGCACCCCACGGAGAGTAGAGCGTACTTCATCGCCGCGGTGCTCACCTCGTGCGTCACCTGCTCGAAGAGCTCAGGGGAGACGTCCTCTCCCTTCTCCTTGAATTTGGCCGCCATCTTCTCGCGAATCACCGCCTTGAGGTCGTCGTACAAGTCGTCGGCGAGGAGATACCGCCCGCGGCGACCGGACATCTTCCCCGTCGTGAGCTTGACGAGGTCGTAGCTCAGGTGGTACTGCCGCCCCTTCATCTCGGGGTTCATCATCATCATCCCCAGCGACACCTTCTGCTGCGCGAGCTCTTGCTCGCTGCAGATGATGTTCAGGATGAGGTCGCTGCTCGCCGCCTTCTTGAACGAGTACACGATGTCGCGGTAGGTGTACAGCGTGGACCCATCCGGGCGGAGGACATACAGCGGCGGGTACTCCTTCTGGTACCCACCCTTGCCCGTCTTCAGTCCCTGATCGGCGATGAATCCCGACATGTCGAGGTACGCCCCCTGCGGCACGCCCTTGTCGTTGCACTGCGTCTGGGGCACGTAGTAGTCGCTGTTCTTCATAATCTCCAGCACCTTGTCGTTGCTTCCCTCCCAGCCGAGCTCGGACTCGAAGTCGAAGCGGTCGTGCTGCACACCGTATGTGCTGAGGGTCTGCTGCACGCCGGTGAGGCAGTCCACGACCATCTTGCGGAAGATTTTGATCGCCCACTCCTCCTGACGCTCATACGCCAGGTTGAGCTTCCCCGCCTCCGTCTTGATGTCGCCCACCTTCCTCACGTCCTCCAGAATCACCACCATCATCGGCTCGAACCTCTCGCGCAGATCCTGGTAAATGTCGAAGTACTCCTCGATCCCTTTCACTTTCTTCTCGTCACCCGCCGCGGCGGCGAGGGAGGCTGCCTGCAGTGCCTCCACCGCTTCTTTCCCGGCCGCGCACGCGTCCTCGAGCGCGCCGGGGTCCACACCCACCGTCTGCAGCTCCTGGCAAGTGTTCATCACCGCGTACATCGCACCGATCCAGTGGTCGATCTTCATGTACGGCTTAATTTTGTCGTACACGCGCGAGTACGCCAGCGCAGTGAGGCCGATCTGGGCGCCGAGGTCGTTGACGTAGAAAGCCTGCGTGACGTCCCAACCGCACGCCGCCTGCATCTTCGCGAGGTGCGCGCCGATCATGACGTTGCGGAGGTTGCCGATGTGAAGGGGCGCGTTCGGGTTGGAGCTCGTGTGCTCGATGATGACGCGCTTCCCACCGGCCGCGTTGGTGTGCCCGAACTTGTTCCCGCGCGACGCGACGGCGTCGAGGGTGAGGCGGAAGACGCGCGCGCGGTCGACAAAGAGGTTCAGGTAAGGGCCCACGCCAGCCACCTTCACGATGAGACCCTTCATGTCCCCGGACTCGATCTTCCCCTGCAAGCCCAACGCGAGGTCGGAGACGTACGCCACGGGGTTCACCTTGCGCTTAGCGCAGAACTGCGACCACTGCACGGTGAAGTCAGCCTTTGAGAGGTCCCTCGACCGCGACACCTTGGGAAGATCGGCGGCGTCGGGCTCCTTCTCCGCGATGAAGGCGCCGATCTCGGCGCCGAGACGGTCCATCAGCTCGAGGAGCGGGTCCTCCCCGGGGGTGAGGGGCGCGTCCGCGGCCATACTGTGGAGACTCTACCGTGTCGCCCGACCCGTGGTCGTGGGGAACCGCGGGTGCGTGCGCGCCGCGGGTCGAAGAGGGCTTGGAAGTCCCCAGGCGATCTGCGCCTTTGCTTTTTCGCGCCGGAGAGTGGCGGCGTTTCCACTGATCGTCGTCAGCGCGCCGCAGCAGCCTCTGCGACGGGGCGCGGCGGAATCGTCAAACGGGGATTTCTGTGGGGGGAGCCGAACGTGAATTTTCTGAAGCTGCGCAGAAAGTTGATTACACGCACGAGGGTTCCGACGCCCCTCTCCCCCTCTCGCCGCGGCATGGAAATCAGTCGGACGTCTTCTTCTTCTTCCACACCGTGCCGGACTCTTCCAGCGAGGCGCTGGTTTCACTCGAGGCCGACTTCGTCTCCACCGTCTCCGTCGTCGTCGTCACCTCCTTCGTGACGATGACCTTCTGCTGCTGCGTCGCCTCCATCGCCTTCGCCACCTTCGCCTCGGGCGCGGGGTCCGCCTTCTTTTCGACCTTCCCATTCAACCCCCCGGACCCCACCTTCGACACCGAGCCCTCCACGAGCTTCGGGACCGACGGCACGACCACCTTCGTGAGCTCCACCGTCTCCCGCCACGCGTCCTTCGCCCTCGGACCGCTCGCCTCCGCCGCCTTCTTCACCGCATCCCCGATGAAGCCACCGAGCTTGCCGAGCTTCACCTTGGACAGGTCCAACTCCTCGCGAGAAACGGATTTCGTGGACGCCGACGCGCCCGACGCGTTGCTCGAGGTCGAAGTGCTTGTCGTCTTGGTCGAAGCCGCGGTCGCCTTGGCCTTCTTGACCTCCACCTGCTTCGGGGCCTCAACCTGCTTCGGGGCCTCCACCTTCTTCACGGGCGGCGGGGCCGGTGGCGCGGGCGGGGGCGGCGGCGGGATCTTAGCCGAAGCGACAGACACTTCCGTCTTCGACGCCTTCACCTCCATGCTCTTGCTCGCGCTCACGGTGGTGCTCGTCTCGGAGACGCTGGCTGTTTTCGTCTCCTTGGTCGAGACCTCCGCGGCGGCCGATTTGTACGTCGCATCTGAGGAAAACGCCGACAAGAACGCATCCGCGTTGAAGTCCGACGACGCCGTGGACGTGGGGAGCGTCGACGGGAGGGAGGTCGAGGAGCTCTCCGAGGTGACCTCCGTGTCGAGGCTGTACTTCGCGGTCAGCTCCGCGTAGATGCGATCCACCTCGGTCTGGTCCACGCTGGAGGCGCCGGTCGCAGCGCCGGAGTCGTAGTAGGCCGGTGCGGGGGGAGCGTACATGGGCGCCGACGAGAGCGTCGCGTCCATGGACGATCCGTACGACGACGCGTACGACGACGTCGCGGTGGATTCGAAGGAAGAGGAGGAGGTGACCGAGCTGGTGCTCGAGCTGACGCTCATGGACGCGCGCGCCTCCTCGACGCGGCGCATCATCGTCGCCTTCTCCTCGTCCGTCATCACCCGGTTACTCGCCTCAAACACCGCCGTCGCCGGCATGGGCATCTTCTCTTCCGCCTCGGCGGGCTCTTCGACCACCTTCTTCGGCGCCTTCACCTCGACGGCATCGACCACATCTGCCTTTTTCTCGACGACCGCGACTTCGACGGTCGATTTCTCGCTCTGTCTCGCCGTCGCCGCCTTGGCGATTCTTCTCAGCGCGACACACGCCGCAGCGAAGAGCACCGCGACGTACACCGGGGTGGCGTAGAGCATCGAGCAAGCGATCTCCGCGCCCGAGAGAACGTACGAGACCACTATGCGCATGACTGTGAGCGTGACCGCGGCGACCGTCTTGAACGGCTTGTAACACAGAATCTTGGCCCACTGTCCGTTGGCGGCGGCATCGGCAAAGTACGCCACGCCGCCCGTCACGGCGTCGAAAAAGGCACCGATGGGCGTCGACTGCACCGCTCCCTTGGCATCCGCTTTCCCCAGTCCCGCGACCACGTCTTGAAGCTTCGCGACGAGCAGCACCGCGGCGTCGTACACGTCCAGGGCGAACTCGACGGCGAAATCCGTTGCGCGCTCGGTGCCCGCGCGCGTCGCGACGAAGCCGGCGCGGAGGACATCCTGCGCCGGGGCCAGGCGCTCGGCGTTCACGGCGCCGACGAGGGGCTCCAGGTCGGCGTACGCGAACGCCGCGAAGACGCCGATCGCGACGGCGACGGCGATAATCGTGCGCAGAGGCGACGGTTCAGGATCGCTGACGTCCACCTCGGGCGCAGGGGCGGCAGCGGCGGCGGCGGCGGCGGCGGATCGGGGCGCGACCCAGGCGCGACCCAGGCGTGCGGGACCGGCGGAGAGGCGCACGGCGCGGAGGGCGAGGGCGGCATCCAGGCCGAGACCGCGCGAGTGAGCGACGCGCGCCCCGTGAGTAGTCGCCTGGGGGGCGCCGAGGGGCGCGCAGCGCGCGCGTGCGAGCGTGGCGCGACGCACGCGCGGGGCCGCCGGCGCGGACGAGGCTCGGCTCGACGAGGAGGCCGGGCCGGCGCGACCGGCGTGAGAGCGGCGCACGACCGCCGCGGCGGGCGCCGCGCGCATGGAGACGTTCATCATCGCCTCTCCCGCTCTCTCGATGTCTGCGACGGTGGGCGATGGCGACGCGAAGGGAGCGGGGGCGCCGTCAGCGGGGAGCGCGAGACGGTCTTGAACGGTCGCTCGAGGAAACGCGACGTTTGGAGACGACGGCCGGATGGCAGATTTGAAACGCGCCGGGGTGCCGCCGCGCGCTCGGAACACGACGCAGAACACCGCGCGCGCGCGCTTTAGCGTCGAGAGACGCACCGAGAGCTGGGGGGGAGCGCCGGGCGATGCGTCGCGACGCGACCGCGCGTCGACGAGTGCGATCTTCGCGCGTCGTTGCTCCGTTTTTTCGACTAGTCGTTGGCGGCACGCGTGGCAATCCGCGAGGCGTGGGTGGCTAATATCGCTCCTTTGCCCCGTGGTCACGGATTTTTCTTTCGCACAGGCTGTCAGTCACGATTTTTTTCCGGACTTTTCTTCGATACCAGTGCCATCATCAGCGGTTTCCCGTCCGCTCCTCGGATGGATTCTGGGTCTCTTCAGAGTCGACCTGCGTCTCGCTCACGACTGGAGGACGATGACGGCGCAGGACAAGATCGACACCGTTTTCCTCAAGGAAACCGTCGCGGATGTGGTCGTCAAGGCGTGCTCGGAGTGCGCGGTGGCTCAGCCCGACGATCCGGTCGGGTACGTCGCGGGCTGGCTCGAGCAGTTCGTCAAGAACGACGCAATCCTAAAGAAGCGCGCCGCGGAGAAGACCGCGGAGGCGGAGGAGAAGGCGGCGGAAATCGAGGTTCGTCCGAGCGCCCCCCGAGATATCGTCCCATTCGCGTTTGTTCTCGCGCGCGTCGTGCCAGACAGGGTCGAAGCCGAGACGGGTGCGGGTTTTTTCACCGCGCGCGAAGACCCAGGGCGTTGCCCGATTCGGCAGTCACCGGTTGCTCTGGGGCGTTTGGTCGATCGGACCCCTGAGGCTCCTCGGCGCTCGTACGCATCTGACCGTGAACCCCGAACCCTCTCCCCTAATCTTCATCACCAGGCGCAGAAAGAGGCGGACGCGAAAGTCCTGAACGAGGCGACGCGCGTGGCGAAGGCTTTGGAGCACATCGCTTCGCTCGACGGCGACCCGGACATTTTGTACAAGCACGCCGCGAATTACGCGTTGAAGCTCGCGACGAACGGCGGCGCGGGCATGCGCGCGTACGTCGCGGACCTGGAGGAAGCTGAGGAGGACGAGACGTTGGACAAAGATAATTCGGAGGAGGGGGAGGAGGAGGACAAGAAGGAGTCCGCGGAAGATGATGCGGAAGGGGAGGCGGACGCGGCCGAGGGCCCGGCCCCCATCTCGTACGAGAATCTCTTCTTCCGCTACGTCGCGTGCGCGGCGCCCAAGGGCGACGACCAGGACTGGATTGTCGGGAAAAAGCTCGAGCGCCCCGATGGGATTTCGTTCGCGCTCGTGGACGATGAGCCCCAAGCGCCGTGGATCGACGTCGCGAACGTGATGACGTACGAGGGCAAAGAGCTAGAGCTTCCGAGTGAGCCTGGCGACCCGGAGGAGAGCGAGGAGCCCAAACGACGCGAGAAGGCGTGTTTCCTCGGCGGCGTCCCTCGGGCAGGCGCATACTTCGCGGCGCCCATCACCCTGGCAACCGGAGAGGTCGCGGGAATGTTGTGCCTGGATACGCTCAGAACCTCGACGGGGGGAACTGGGCGGCCGATCGCGCCCGAGGATAAGGCGCTCGCGCGTCGCGTCGCGTTTGCCGCCGCGCGGGCGATGGACGCCGCCGCCGCCAAGCGCGCCGAGATTCTCGCCGCCGCCGAGGAGGAACAGGCAGAGATCGAGGCGCGGATCGAGGCCGCGAAGGCGCCGGAGGGAGGCGATGAGGGCGGCGACAAACCTGATGGCGATGCCGACGCGGCGGATGCGACACCCGAGGAGCCTGACCCGGAGCTGGCCCCCGAGCCGAAGGATGGTGAGGATGAGGGGGATGCGGAGCGTCGCGTCGCGCTCGTCACCGCCAAGAATCAACTCGGCCCCGCCGAGGCACTCGTCGCGAGGAATCAAAAGATCTTCGAGACGGTGAGGGATCTCATCGACCTCGTGGACGATGCCGCACTCGCGGAGATGCGATCGCTCCCGAGGGCGCCCAAGGCGACCTGGCGCGTGATCAAGGCTGGTCTGTACGCGACGGGACACAAGAGGTTTGAGTTTGAGACGTGGGCGCTGACGCGCAAACAAATCGGCCCAAACTACAACGATGAGCTCAAGGCTTTGGACCCCATGGACACGGAGCGCAACGAGAAAGCGTGGGACGGCGTGGACCGGTGCCTCAAGGGCGTCACGGACTCTGCGGTGTTGAAGGAATCCAAAGTCGGCGCGTTGCTCTTCCGCTGGTTCAACGCGTTCAAGGAACTCTCTGACGCCGCGGTTAACGTCAAGAAGATCAAGGAGGAGATCGACCGGTGCGAGGAAGCCATCGAGAAGGCGGCGGAGGCCAAGGCCGAGGCCGAGGCGGATGCCGCGGCGGCCGCGGCGGCCGGCGAGACGGGTGATACGCCAGAGGCGGATGAGTAGAACTGAGAGGACGAGAGCTAGTGGTAGGGCGGAGCTTGTTTGCAACAAGCTGTTCCTGGAACCGAAAACTTTCCCCGGGCCCCTTCACGTGTAGGTTCCTCAAGTTTGGCGCGGGTCAAGTCTAAATTCTTCCGACCGTTGACGATTTCCGCAATTCCTCTCTTGCGCCGTTTTCTCGGCACGCCCCGCGCCCTTCGTCGTCACTGCGAGCGGCGCCGCGAGGAAGCGCGCGCGAGCACACCCTGTGCCCGCGAGTCGCTCGAGGTGATCCAGAGTACGAGCCGAGCCGAGCCTCTCGCGCCCCCGCGCGTCGGTTTCCTCGCGAGCGCGATGCCCAAACCCGAGATCTGCAGCAAGAAATCCGACTCCGCTAAGGGCGGAGGCGCGAAGCTCTCGGCGCACGCGCAGCAGAAGAAGCAGCTCGGGCAGCTCCACCCCAACCCCGAGCTCATCAAGTTCTACCGCGAGCGCGTCGCCGACTTCGAGCGCGAGCGTGACGAGCTCATCGCGCGCCTCGACGCGGTCGGCATCCGCCGAGCCGAGTTGCATCAGGCGGAGTGGGAGCTCAAGAAACGCACCGGCGAGGTTGCCGAGCTCCAGAAGGCGCTCTCCGACGCGCACGCGTACCTGTTCGAGGAGCGTGAGCGGCTCCTCGCGATTCAGGCGGAGAACGATGAGCTCAAGCTGCAGGAGACGGAGGACCGCCAGCGCATCCAGCACCTCCTGAAGCTCATGAACCCCGCGGAGCCCGAGGTTGGATTCAGCCGAGACGCGCCCCCCGCCGCGCCCGCCGCGCCCGTGGCGTCGTACGCCAAGCCGACGACCGGGTCGGAACTGAAAGCGAGGGAAAGTGTGCCCCGACCGACGCCGAAGACGGCGGGTGGGAACGCTGCGCCCGCGGTGCCCGCCGCGGCGGCGAACCGCGCGAAGCGGACGGTGTTCCTCCCCGCGCAGAACACCGAGACGCTGACGCTGAAGATCGAGGCGCTCCAGGCGCAGTTGGACGACCAGAGGAAGTTCAGCAACGAGCGCATCGAGGCGCTGCTGGAGGACCGGCGCATTCGCGACGCGGACGAGGCGCTCCAGAAGGAGATGGCGGAAAAAAAGGCGGCGGAGCTTCAGAACCGTCTCGCGCGCACCGAGGATCTCCTGCAGAAGGCGACGAAGGATTTCATCCTCGCGAGGACGACGCCGTACATCCTGGAGGAGCAGCAGGCGCTCCTGGAGTTCGAACTCTCCAAGCTCAGCGGCGAGAGGAAGGACATGCAGAAGACGATCGACGACGCGAAGAAGGACGCCACGGCAGTGGCCAAGGCGGAGGCGGAGTCGTACGTCAACCAGTTCAAAGATCAGATGCAGCGGCGCTCCGCCATCGCGACGCAGTACGAGAAGCGCATCCGGGAACTCGAGGCGACGACCAAGGCGACGAAGAAGAAGATGAAGCAGCTTCAGCAGCGGCGGACGATGGACCTCGAGGGGTTCACCGCGGACGTCACCACCCTTCGTCGACTCCTCTCCGCCGTGGACCGTCGACTCCACCAGACGAGGTTGGTGCAGCGTCTGGACGACGACGAGCGGCTCGACATGCTGCTGGAGCAGCTGGAGCGCCGCGCGCCGGACCCCGCCGGGCTCGACGGGGGCAGCTCGCCGGGGGGAGGTGGCGGCGGGGGGAAGAAGTCCAAACCCGCGGGGTACGTCGGGCCCCTCGACGCGAAGGGCGTGGCGTTCGACATTCGGCACATTCGAAGCGCGCTCGGGTCCGTGGAGGATCGGCTCACCGAATCGAAGATTGCCGCGGCGAACGAGACGCTGGACGACGACGACGACGACGAAGGCGGGGGGGTGCGGATCGTGCCCGCGGGGGAAACCTCGGCGGCGGCGGACTACGTGCGAAACCGAGAGAACACGGGGCCGGGCGTGATCGTCGCGGGAGGCGCCGCGGGGGCGCCGCGGGGGGGGGCGCGGCCGGGCACGGCGAGACCGAGAGCGTTTCGATGATGTACTCTTTTTAGATGAGCGATGAAAAACAAGGACACCTCGCGTCGCAATCAGCCTCTCTTCGCGCGCGTCGAGCGCTTCGCGTCTCCAGCCTTTTTACGCTTCGGCGTCGTCGCTTCTTCCCTCGGGGGCGATGGCGCGGGGCTTTCGCTCTCCGCCCTGCGCTGCCGTCTCGTCTTCCGCGGCGATATGGCGGGCGCTTCCTTCCTCTTTTTTTCTTTCGGCGACGCCTCCTTCTTCTTCTTCGCGCCCGGAGCCTTCGGCGGTTTCCCCGTCGCCTTTGCGCGACTACGCGGTTTTTCCTCCTCGACTTCTTCCTCCTCCTCGGCGTCTTCCTCCTCCTCGGCGTCTTCCTCTTCCTCGGCGTCTTCCTCTTCCTCTGGCTCATCCGGTTTCTCGCCGTCGTCTTCGTCCACGTCGATGTCGAAATCGTCCTCGTCGTCCCCCCGAGCCCCGACGCGGAGCTCGGTGAGCGTCGGCAGCCTGGGTGCCTTCTTCGCCGTCGCGCCCAGCCCGGCGCCGATCATGTTCACCTCGTCCACGCTCGGCGCGTTCGGTCCGTCCCACCGCGATACCATCTCGCTCAGGAGTCCCTCCTTCTTCGCGTTCGGGTCCGGAGCGTCGGGATCTGGTTCGCCCTCCTCGTCGTCGAGGAGCGCGCCCATGCCCGCGAGCGCGACGTCGAGGAGGTACGTGCCGCGGAGGAGCCTACCCGCGCGCGCGAAGTGTCTCTGCGTGTACGCGCGCAGCGCCGCGGCGATGTCTCTCGCCCCCGGGACGCGCGAGAGCTCGTCCAGCGATCGGAGCTTGAGCAGAGCCGCGAGGCATCGCTGCGCGGCTTCGCAGTGCCGCGCGTTGGCGTTCCACTCGCGAATCGCGGAGAGAAATCGTCGAAGCGCCTCGCCCTTGACCGCACCCGCGAGGTGGTCGAGCGCCGGTTGGCCGTGCGCCGGGTCCGCGAGCATGCCGTCAATCGCGCGGAGGAGCGCGCCCGGGTGGTTGAGCCTCAGCGCCAACCGAGCGGCCTTGGCGTACTGCCCCGAAGCCGCCGCGTTCGATAACGCCTGCGTCGCGCCCGCTTTCGCGGCGAGGTCCTTCGCCTCTTCC
>Ga0181571_10003903_pt1 | contig 11190 bp, 8 predicted proteins | sample 101ome_17_FD_132440 | JGI IMG/M metagenome (GOLD analysis project Ga0181571, IMG submission 132440) | Coastal salt marsh microbial communities from the Groves Creek Marsh, Skidaway Island, Georgia - 101407AT metaG (megahit assembly) | ecosystem: Environmental > Aquatic > Marine > Intertidal zone...
CAGTTCTTTTCGTTCGGCTGCTGGCATATTTTTCATGCGCAACCCAAAATCCACATTTTTGCTTACGGTCAGCCATTCAAATAACGCACCCTGTTGAAACACCATGCCGCGCTCAACACCGGGACCATCAATGGTCTTGCCCCCCAAAGTCAGATGCCCAGAGGTAGGGTTAAGAAATCCTGCTACCATGTTCAAAAGGGTAGTTTTACCGCACCCCGACGGGCCAAGTACCGACAGCAATTCCCCTTGTTTCAAGGTAAAATTGATATTCTTGAGTGCCTCAACCATAGCCCCACTTCCTGGGGCGGTAAAAGTCATAGACAGATCATTACAAACCAGATCAGACATTGTTTCCATCAATTCGACATATTGGAAAACGAACAGGGTCTAAAAACAGGGCCTCAAATGAGGCCCTGTTTAGAAAAGATATTAGCTTATTGCAGGAATGATCCGTCGATCACCACATCAAGGCTACCGCTATAATTGCTGATATTGGTCTTTTCAAAGACAACACCAAGGCTTTCTGCGGCTTGACCAGCAATCCCATCATTACCAAAATAATTAGCAATTTGCTCTTCGGCGGTTGGGAAAACAAATCCAGCCATCTGATTCTTGGTGGTCTGAGTATCCATACAAGCATCAGCCGCGACTTTCGCAATCTGGGCATCAGACCCTGTCCATGCCGCGTTGGCTTCGTGGGTGACTTCAAGGAACGCACGAACAAGATCAGGATTTTCGGTAGCAAATTTTTCAGTCACCGAAACCACATCAAATGACCCGATGCCAGCGTCTGATTTTTCGCTGGAGCTCATGATCGGGGTGCCGACTTCACCAGCAGCCTTAGCAGATGCGCCACCAAAAATGCAGGCCATATCAACAGAACCATCAGCCAAAGAGACCGCGCCATCGCTTGGTGCCTGATCAACAATGGACATCGTTGAGATATCGACATTCAATGCCGCCATTTGCTTACGGAAGGAAAAGTCAGCCATGGTGTTCAGAGGAACCGCAACGGTCTTTCCTTCGAGTTCAGACGCGTTGGACGAAGAAATGCCCAAATCGTTGCGCACGAAACAGTCATTGGCCTCATAAATCACAGCGATGGACACCATTTTAAGAGGTGCGCCCTGCTGAATCGCGGTCACGAATGGGGCAAGCCCTTGTGAATAAGCAATATCAATATCACCAGCCAGCATCGCTTCGGTCATGGCAACACCTGTTGAGAAATCAGTCCAGTTAACAGGTACACCTAAGGCGTCGTCATAGACTTTGTCCACTTTTGCGATCTGATTTGGCGTTGCCCATTCTAAAAAGAAGGCAACATTAACGCTATCAGCGGCCTGCGCCACACTGACTGCGCCAAAGGTAACCGCACCAGCAACAGCACCAGAAAGGTATTTATGCAATTTTGTCATTGTATTACTCCCTAAAATCCAAATAAGGTGAAAACCTTATCACAATTTATTTGATCAAACTAAAAAGTTTACACTTTATTTATTCCGGCTTTTCTTGCATTGAACGCGACTTTGCGTCTCTTTTGTTTTGCTCCTAAAATTTAACCCAGAAAATTACCCCAGAAAATTACTCCAGAAAATGGGGGCAAAACATTTGCATCGATAAGAAAACCCTTTCCAATTGGTTGCAATTATATCATTGTTACGCGATAAGTATTGACCGCATTTTCGTTTGAGGAGATCAATGATGGACGGGAAATTATATGATAATGATATCTCACAAATTGTTGAGATGGATCGTGCCCATATCTGGCACCATTTGATTCAGCATAAACCCTTTGAAACGGGTGAGCCGCGCATCATTGTTGAAGGCAAAGGGATGCGTGTTTGGGATCAAAAAGGCAAAGAACATATTGATGCTGTTTCCGGTGGAGTATGGACAGTTAATGTAGGTTATGGCCGCGAAAGCATTGCAAACGCTGTGCGTGATCAACTGATTAAGATGAATTATTTTGCTGGTTCAGCAGGGTCAATTCCCGGAGCTCTGTTTTCTGAACAGTTGCTGAATAAAATGCCCGGAATGTCGAGGGTCTATTATTGCAACTCAGGGTCAGAAGCCAACGAAAAAGCCTTTAAGATGGTGCGACAGATTGCTCACAAACGCTATGGCGGCAAAAAACACAAAGTGCTTTACCGTGACCGCGATTATCACGGCACCACGATTGCGTGCCTGTCCGCAGGTGGACAGGATGAAAGAAACGCCCAATATGGGCCTTACACCCCCGGATTCGTTCGCGTGCCGCATTGTTTAGAATACAGGGCACAATGGGACCTCAGCGGTGAGGCGTATGGCCAGCGTGCCGCTGACGCTATCGAAGAGGTGATTTTGGCAGAAGGCCCAGATACCGTTGGTGCGCTTTGCCTTGAACCTGTAACCGCAGGTGGCGGCGTCATTACCCCACCCGAAGGCTATTGGCAGCGTGTGCAAGAGATTTGCAAAAAATACGATATCTTGCTTCATATTGATGAAGTGGTTTGCGGCGTTGGCAGAACGGGAACATGGTTTGGCTACCAGAATTATGATGTCAAACCTGATTTAGTCACCATGGCCAAAGGCGTTGCCTCTGGATATGCCGCTATTGCTTGTCTCGTCACCACCGAAGAGGTGTTTGATATGTTCAAGGACAACGCGGATGATCCGATGAATTATTTCCGCGATATTTCCACTTTTGGGGGATGCACCGCAGGGCCAGCCGCTGCGATTGAAAATATGCGCATCATTGAAGATGAAAACCTATTGTCTAACACTTTGGCAATGGGCGCGCATATGGTGGATAACCTGAATGCGCTTGCTGATAAGCACCCTGCTATTGGTGATGTGCGGGGCAAAGGTCTGTTCTGCGGAGCTGAACTCGTAGCAGATCGCGCAAGCCGTGAACCTGCCCCTGAAAAAATGGTGCAAGCGGTTGTCGCGGATTGTATGGCACAAGGTGTGGTAATCGGTGCAACCAACCGATCCTTACCAGGATTTAACAACACCTTATGTTTTAGCCCGGCTCTTATCGCCACCAAAGACGATATTAATCAGATCACTGATGCGGTTGATCAAGCGCTCGGCCGCGTCTTTGGCAACTAAACACTATTTTCAGAAAGCCAGTGAGAGGACGATCGTCTTTTGCGCTGGCTTTCTTTTATGCTTTGAAAGTTCATGACCCAACCACAGCCCACCTCTTTTCTAAGTGATCATGCTCCGCAATGCCCAGATTGGCTTATTGAGAAGGCAAAAGATGCTAACGGTAAGGAGTTTGTTGTTGGCGTTGTTGGTGCGAATTCGCTGGTCGCGATGGAAACCGCGATGCAGGCGCATCATGCCAAACTTGCCACCCCGCATCTGATTGGTGATGCTCAGATCATCACTCAGCACGCCTCATCACTAGGCTGGGATATCAGCGGCATTGCTATCACCGCGGCGGCGGACGAAACCGAAATCGTCCATAAAGCCGCGCAACTGGCACGCGATGGTCATATTCACGCGCTCTTAAAAGGCCATGTTCACACGGATCAATTTATGGCAGGTATCCTAAAGCGCGATAACGGTATCCGTGGGGATCAACGGTTGGTGCATATCTTTGCTTTGTTTCCACCTGACCATGGCAAGCCGTTGTTAATCTCCGATGCGGCAGTGAATGTTGAACCTGATCTGCCGACGCGGCAGACGATGTTATCAGAAATGGCACGCTTGGCGCGTATGCTTGGCCAGAATCGTCCACGCCTTGCTATTATTTCAGCAACAGAAACGCCTATTCCATCCGTGCCTTCTTCTATGGCGGCACGCGAATTGGCTGAATGGGGTCAGGCCAATTTGCCTTGGGCTGATATCTCTGGCCCCCTTTCGCTTGATCTTGCCCTTAGCCCTGATGCGGTTGCTATCAAGGGTTTATCTGATGACCCGGTGGCAGGTTATGCGGACGGGCTTCTGATGCCGGAATTAACCTCAGGCAATGTGTTATTCAAATCCTTGGTATGGTTCAAAGGTGCTTGCGCGGCAGGTGTCGTGACCGGGGGGAAAGTCCCGATCATGTTAACCAGTCGGGCAGACCCCCCTGCCGCCAGAATCGCTTCGGTTGCACTTGCCGGGCAAATATATTTTAATAGGGGTGAAAGTATTGGAAGTTAAATTATGCCTGATGACAAAAATCTGAATTTATCACCTAAATCCGCTGACAGTATTGCAAAAACCACTTGTTACATGTGTGCTTGCCGTTGTGGGATCAATGTCCATATAAAGGGCGATGAAATCCGCTATATTGAGGGCAATCGCGATCATCCGGTCAATAATGGCGTGCTTTGTGCCAAAGGGTCTGCTGGTATTATGCAGCATCTGTCCCCTGCCCGATTAACGGCGCCACTGAAACGGGTTGGCAAACGAGGCGAAGGCAAGTTTGAAAAAATATCATGGGAAGAAGCCATGGAAATGGCCACCTCATGGCTGAAACCTATTCGTGAAACCGATCCGCGTAAACTCGCTTTTTTTACTGGCCGTGATCAGAGCCAAGCTCTCACCGGTTGGTGGGCACAACAATTTGGCACACCTAATTTTGCCGCCCATGGTGGGTTTTGTTCTGTCAATATGGCCGCGGCTGGCATTTATACTATTGGCGGTGCATTTTGGGAATTTGGCTCACCTGACTGGGAGAAAACGGAACTGTTCCTGCTCTTTGGTGTTGCCGAAGACCATGATTCCAATCCTATTAAAATTGGTTTGGGCAAGCTGAAAGATCGCGGTATCCGCACCGTATCTATCAATCCCGTTCAGACCGGATATTCTGCGGTGGCGGATGATTGGATTGGTATTACCCCCGGTACTGACGGGCTATTTATTCTGTCCTTGATTCATGTCTTGATGAAAACAGGGCAAATCGATTTGGATTACCTGATCCGCTATACCAATGCGCCTTGGCTGGTCATTCGCCGGCCGGGGTCAGCCGATGATGGTCTGTTCTGGCGTGATGAACATGGTCAACCGCAAGTGCTTGATCACAAAACCGGCAAACCGGTATCGGCGGAAACCGCTGGTATTCGCCCTCAACTCAAGGGGGAAATTGCCCTGCCTGATGGCGGTGTGGCAACACCAGCCTTTATGCTGATGGCCGAAGACTGGCTCAATGATCAGCATAGCCCAGAGGTGACCGAAGAAAAAACAGGTGTTCCCGCAAACCGCGTTTATGCCTTGGCTGACGCTATTGCCGAGGCCGCGTTCAAACGCGAAGTGGTGATTGATCAGCCTTGGGTAGATTGGAAAGGCGAACATCATGACAAAATGATTGGCCGGCCTGTGGCAATGCACGCAATGCGCGGAATATCGGCACATTCCAATGGTTTCCAAACCTGTCGAGCGCTCCATATTCTGCAAATTTTAATCGGCAGCGTGGAAACCCCCGGCGGTTTCCGCTTTAAGCCGCCTTATCCCAAACCTGCGGCTATCCACCCACGTCCTGCGGGCAAGCCTGATCAGGTAAAGCCATCAACGCCTCTGCCCGGCGCCCCTCTTGGCTATCCCATGTCACCAGATGATCTTTTGGTGGACGATAAAGGTAGGCCCGTTCGCATTGATAAGGCTTATTCATGGGACGCGCCTTTATCAGCGCATGGGCTGATGCATATGGTGATTTCAAACGCCTATGCTGGTGATCCGTACCCGGTTGATGTGTTGTTTATGTATATGGCCAATATGGCGTGGAATTCATCCATGAATACCCGCGGCGTTATTGATATGCTGACCGAAACAGACCCGCAAACGGGTGAGTATCGTATCCCCAAGATCATTTATTCCGATGCTTATTCGTCAGAAATGGTGGCTTATGCAGACCTTATCCTGCCAGACACCACTTATCTGGAACGACATGATTGTATTTCTTTGCTAGACCGACCTATCTGTGAGCCAGATTGCGTGGCGGATGCTATCCGTTGGCCTGTGGTTGCCCCTGACCGTGATGTCAGAGGGTTTCAGTCTGCTCTTCTTGATTTAGGGGCACGGCTTGGTCTGCCCGGCATGGTGGATGCTGATGGTAAGCCACTTTATCGGGATTATGCCGATTACATGACAAATCATCAGCGCAAACCCGGCATTGGCCCTCTGGCCGGTTTCCGCGGACAATCTGGCAAAGATCATGGCCGCGGTGATCCTAACCCTGATCAAATTGATGCCTATATTGCCAATGGCGGCTTTTGGTCTGAAGAATTGCCTGAAAATGCCCGATATTTCAAAATGGCAAACCAACATTATCAGGACTTTGCCGTAAAGATGGGGTTCTTTGATAAGCCTGAGCCATACAGTTTTCAGATTTATTCCGAAGTCTTACAAAAGTTTCAGCTTGCCGCCCAAGGCCATGGAAATAATCAGCCTCCAGAACATTTGCGTGACCGCATAAAAACCTGTTTCACGCCATTGCCGCAATGGTATCCGCCCTTTGAAGGGGATATGGTGGATCAGCGCACCTACCCCATTCACGCGCTTACCCAACGCCCCATGGCCATGTATCATTCTTGGGGGTCACAAAACCCTTGGCTACGGCAAATTCATGGGCATAACCCTCTGTTTATTCCAGCGGCTCTAGCGCGTTCGCTTGAGGTAGAGGAAGGCGACTGGGTTTGGGTCACCTCACATCATGGCAAAATCAAAGTGCCTGTTGCGGTGATGGAAGGCGTTAACCCCCATACGGTCTGGACATGGAATGCGATCGGCAAACGCCGCGGCGGGTGGCAATTAGACCCCGATGCCCCAGAAGCACGCAAAGGGTTTTTGTTAAATCATTTGATCCATGAACTTTTGCCCATGCGCGGTGATGGGTTGCGTTGGTCAAACTCTGATCCGATCACCGGACAAGCGGCGTGGTTTGATCTCAAGGTCAATATCACCAAGGCTGACGCTGAGGATAACGCCACCGTTGAACCTACCTTTCCTATCCTTGGGGCGCCGCCAGGCCTTGAAAAGCCGTCTTCGGTGTTACGCTATGGCGACAGCATCATTGCTCGCGATAAAAAGGAGAATGACCAGTGACCAGTTTACCCCCATCATCTGATGTTAAGCTTGGCCTTGTTATTGATCTGGATATCTGTGTCGGCTGTCATGCTTGCGTTGTTAACTGCAAGGAATGGAATACCGCAGGTTACGGAGCGCCCCTCGCGGATAGCAATCCCTAAGGGAAAAACCCAAGCGGCGCGTGGCTGAACCGTATTCATACCTTTGAGGCGGGTCATGGCGCTGAGGCTAAAGTCGTTCATTTCCCAAAATCCTGTTTGCATTGCGAAGACGCGCCCTGTGTGACGGTATGTCCTACCGGGGCGTCATATAAACGCGAAGCAGATGGCATTGTTCTGGTCAATGAAGACCATTGCATTGGTTGTGGGCTTTGCGCCTGGGCTTGTCCTTATGGCGCGCGAGAAATGGACCCAGCAGAAGGCGTGATGAAAAAATGCACGCTTTGTGTGGATCGGATCTATAACACCCATCTCGAAGAAGAAGATCGTATTCCGGCTTGTGTCCGCACCTGTCCTACAAGCGCTCGCCATTTTGGTGATCTTGGCGATCCCTCGTCTGAAGTAAGCCAGCTTGTCGCCGCGCGTGGAGGATTTGATTTGATGCCTGAACAAGGCACAAAGCCAGTGAACAAATATCTGCCGCCACGCCCTCGCCATAGTGCCACTGCTGACGAAGTGGATTTAGTTGCCATGGCTAAGAAAACCACCCCTAGTGGCTTTTGGAAGTGGCTTGATCAAACCCTTGATCGCTTGCCAGGTTAGGAGATTATTGTTATGCGCCCTGCCGCTTCGCTTATTATTTTCACCACTTTATCGGGGCTAGGCTTTGGCCTAGCGGCTCTGATTGGATTTGGCCTGATCACTGCCACTAGCCCAGAATGGGTTATGGTTCATGGTGTGATCTCTCTTGGGTTGATAGGCGCAGGGGTAATCTCATCCACTGTCCATCTTGGTCATCCCGAAAGGGCGTGGCGCGCCCTAAGCCAATGGCGCAGCTCTTGGCTTTCCCGTGAAGGGGTACTAGCGGCACTGACGGTGGGGGTGCTAGCGATTTATTTTGCTGATCATCTCTATCATGGTGCGCCGCGTATGTGGCTTGGTGTGATTGTTGGTGTTCTTAGCCTGCTGACTGTGATCTCAACGGCTATGATTTATGCCTCGCTTAAAACCGTGGCTAGGTGGCATCATGCCCTTACCCCTGTGGTCTTTGTGTTGCTGTCCTTAGCTGGCGGCGTTGTGCTTGCCGCGGCGTTATCCGCGCTTGAAGGCATGGATGGCACCGTGGCCTTGACCCGAATGGGTCTAATTGCCGTTGTTTTGGCGATGATTGTCAAAACCCTTTGGTGGCTTACCGCAGGGGCATCAGGATCAGGTTCAACGCCGGAAACGGCAACTGGGCTTGGCGCTCTTGGTGAGGTGCGTATGCTGATGCCGCCCCATAGTGAGGAAAACTGGCTTCAGCATGAAATGGGCTTTCACATTGCTCGTAAGCATAGCCACAGATTGGCATGGATTGCCCTCATCCTAGGGGCAGGCGTGCCAATCCTGATCATGGGGCTTTATCCCAGTTCCGCCACCTTGCTTGTGGTGGCGGCTCTGGTGCATTTGGTCGGAGTTATGGTTGAGCGTTGGTTGTTCTTTGCTGAAGCCAAACATACCGTCACGCTTTATTATGGCGCACGCCACTAAACCGGGTTACGCGACCTCATCTTTTCGCGCTAGCAAAATGTTGTGATGCTGTCTGATCAATTCATCAGTATGCGAAGGAATATGATCTGGAACAAATCGGGTTAAGATCTGTTCTTTCTTTTGTGTGGCCTTAACCAACAGATCTGGCTTGCCGTTTTCTTCCCATTCCTTGGGTGAAGACCGATCAGCCAATTCGGGATATATATATTCCGTCTGCATCACTTTGATGGTGGCGTCATGGCCGAGATAATGCCCCGGGCCATCAATGCAAACATCACGCATCACTTCAACGCTAAGCGTATCAGGTGTGACCTCAACGCCGCGCACCGCGCGCAAGCATTGCCCCAGCATATCGTTATCAATAATCAAGCTTTCAAGGCAAAACCCTAACAATGAGGCGTGCATCCCTGCGGTTTCATAAACCATATTCAGCCCGGCCAGACCGGCCATCACAGCGGTTGAGCCTTTTTCATATCCTGATTGCGCGTCAGGCATTTTGGAATCTGCCATGCCAGAGGCAGCACCAGAAGGCAGGCCAAAATGATTAATCATTTGGGCGCAAGCAGCGGTTAACAAGCCCTGTTCCCCTGACCCCCCAGACATAGCCCCAGTCCGAAGATCAGAAACAAAAGGCCAAGTGCCGCAAATTGCCGGATGCCCGGGCACCATGGCGTTCACATAAACAAGCCCTGCCAAAACCTCTGACACCGCTTGCGCCACAGCACCAGCAATGCTGGCTGGCGCTGTTGCTCCGGCCTGACCTGCGGATAGCAACAATACTGGCATACCGCCTTTGATCACCTCCTCCATGACAAGGCAGGATTCCGTGGCAAAGCGAAGCGGCGGAACAACAAAACAATTTGAATTTGACACAAAAGGTCTGGCGCGCCATTTGTCTTCGCCACCAGCGACTTTATGGAGAATTTCAATCGCCTCTGGCACAAAATCTGCCTCGGTAAAGCTGACCCCAACATGCTTTCTTGTGCCACTGATACACGCATAAAGTGTGTTCAAATCCATATCTTTGGGATCACTGACATCTCTTGCGACCATGGGACGCTGAAAGAAATGAATGTTGTTCATATTCTCAACGATACGGGCGGCATCATAAATATCTTTAAGCCGGCTTTCATCATAGATCCGGCCATGGACATCCACCAGATGCACCGCCGCCCCTGCCGTGCCAAAATGCACTTTGGTGTCGCTTAATTCCAGATCAAATTGGGGGTCTTGCCCAAAGAGGGTGATCTGTCGCGAGGCCTTGGCAATCGTATCTTCAACCAGGATCCGTGAGAACCGCACACGCCCATCATCACCGCAAACCGCGCCAGCATCGGTCATGTAACGAATGCCAGATTCGGGGGCTTGGGAAAGTCCAATTTCTTCAAGGATTTGAAACACCGTGTCGCTGATCGCATGGACTGCGCTATCATCGAGGGGCTTATACTGGCCACCCATAAGACCTGGTTTAACGGGGCGCTTATCCTCTGCCAAGGGGGCGGCGCGAAGTTCTTTTCTGGCCTGACGGCCACCAGCACGGCGGGAACGCGGAATAGGTTGTTTTTCCATGAGTTTGTCCTCAAAAAAAGAGATAAGTAAAATTAAGCCTTCATACGCAGAGCATCAGGGTCATACATCGGCTTGAAGCTCACCTCAGCGGCGATATCAACCCCTGCCACATTGATGAGATAGTCAGAAGCAAGCATAGCCTGAACATCATCACCAGCATCACGGCAGGGCACATAGCCCATCCCGACGGCACCACCAAGATGATGACCATAATTTCCACTGGTCAGAAATCCCACAATCTCACCATCACGCAAAACAGGTTCATTGTGATAGAGCAGAGGCTCTGGGTCTTTAAGGCGGAATTGCATCATGCGAGATTTGACGCCTTCGTCTTTACGCCGCATCACGGCATCACGACCGATAAAATCACCAAAGCGTCCAGATTGTTTATGAATCCTTGCAGCAAAACCAAGGCCAGCATCAAGGATATGATCCTCGCTAGAAATATCATGACCAAAATGGCGAAACGCTTTTTCTATGCGGCAAGAATCTAGGGTATGCAGGCCACATAATGTGATGGCGTGGTCTTGGCCTCGTTGCATCAGCGCGTCAAAGACATGCACCGCCATATCACTAGACACATATAACTCCCAGCCTAGCTCCCCGACATAGGATACCCTGTGCGCCCTTGCCATGGCATGACCAATTTCAACCTCTTGCATCGTGCCAAAAGGGAACGCCTCATTTGAAAGGGATTGGGGAATTAAGGGCTGAAGAAAATCTCTCGCTTCAGGCCCCATGACCACCAACACCGATTCCATGGCGGTGACATCAAGAATGGAACAATGCGCCCCATCAGGGATATTCCGGTTGATCCAGTGCATATCTCGGCGAATGGTAGCCGCAGGCGTTACGATAATAAAACGGTCATCCGCAAGCCGGGTAATCGTGACATCTGCCTCAATGCCGCCATCAGCGTTTAAGAATTGGGTATAGA
>Ga0181571_10003904_pt1 | contig 11189 bp, 6 predicted proteins | sample 101ome_17_FD_132440 | JGI IMG/M metagenome (GOLD analysis project Ga0181571, IMG submission 132440) | Coastal salt marsh microbial communities from the Groves Creek Marsh, Skidaway Island, Georgia - 101407AT metaG (megahit assembly) | ecosystem: Environmental > Aquatic > Marine > Intertidal zone...
AGCTTCGCGTCGCACCAGTACCGCATGCACCGCATGGAAAACGCTCCGCGGTGCGCGCCAACTCCCGACCACCCTCGAACCGATGGATGAACGCATCCGAACCAAACTAACATCGATCCGCCCCTTTCCCCTCCCCCCCCCCGGGTATACCACCGACAGGCGCACGATGGAGGAGGGCTTCGATTACGACGGGCACCGCGCGTGGTTCGCCAGGGAACTGAGGCACGAGCCCAACCCGAGGCGTCTGTTCCAGGACGCGTTCAACGACGTTCCCGTCGAGGCCATCCCGAGGGACGCGGCGCTGCGCATGATACAATTCTTCCTGAGCGCGAGAGAAGCCCGGGAGTTTCCGGGCGGCGAGTACCCCGCGGACGTCGCGCGGACGTCGGAGAGGCTCTTACGAAGCTTCGAGCGCGCCCCGCACAACCTCCGATTCCGATCGGAGTTCGTCGTCAACCTCGGACCGGGCGCGGGAGGCGAGCGGACGGTCCGTTCGCCGATACCCGCCGAGGCGGAGACGCGGCTGTCCAGATCGATCGACGGAGACCGGCGAACGCACCCGGCGATGACGTCGTTCCTCACGGGAACCGCCAACGTCGCCACCGGCGGGGTGGAGACCGACGCGAGCCTGAGCCGTGACGTGGACTTCATCCGCCCGAACAAGTTCGCCCTGAGCGGCTGGTACAAGCCGTTGATCATGCAGGCGCTCATCGCCGCGACTCGGTGGTATGGCTCTCATCGACTGCGCAGAGCGGGGTTCACCAAGACGCACGACGATAAGACGGGGTGCGACGTGTGGTCCCGACCGCGGGTGGCGGAGAAAGGTGACGGTTTGAATCCGGAAGATCCGAACCGGCACGACCCGGTGGTGTTCCTCCACGGCCTCGGCGTGGGTCTGAGCCCGTACGCGGATTACGTGGCGGATCTTTTACCGAGAGATCGACCCGTCGTCGCGCCCGAGTGGCCCAACATATCCTACGGGTGGAACGACAGGTGCCACAGGTACCCGACGCCGAGGGAGTTCGCCGCGTTCCTCAAGCGCGCCGTGACGGAGACGCACGCGCGATCCGTTCGGACAGAGTGGGAGGAGACGACGTACGAAGAAACCGCGAGAACGGAAACGAAAGATCCCTCAGTCGGCGGCGTGGACGGGCGCGCCGTCGGCGAACCCGGAGGTCGCGGGATCGATTCCGCGCGGGTCCGACCCATCGCGAAACCTCCCGGGTTTACGTGCGACCTCATCGCGCACTCGTACGGCACGGTGATTCTCACCGCGTTTCGTAAGCACGAGAGCCGTCTCGTCCGCCGGTGCGTGTACGTGGACCCCGTGTGCTTCCTCCCCTCGTTCGGCTCCTACCTGCGGTACGCGCACGACGATCACCTGCAGAGCACGTACGATTTACTGACGCACCTCGCGGCGAGGGGCGCGGACCCGCACGAGCCGATGTCGATGGCCAACTTGGTGCTGGCGTCGTGGTTTGTCAAAGGGGACCCAAGCACGCAGCAGCTGATGAAGCGGCTGCTGTTCCCGCACGAGGCGTGGGAGCGCGGGCCCCTCGGCGCGAACGACATGGTCGTCTTGTCCGGGCTGGACGATATCGTGGCGAGCGCAGAGATTGCGAAGAGGTTCGCGCGCGCGTGGCCGCGATGCGAGGTGGTGACGCAACGCCAGTGGCAACACGGAGGTTTTTTGCTCGAACCGGATCCCGACGAAGTCAACGCGAAGATCGTTCGGTTCGTGCGGGGGGGACGTCAGGACGACGATGATGATGAGGGGCGCGAGCGACGGCGTGAGGGGGAGGGGGCCGCGCGGGGAGGTTTGGCGCGCGGCGCGATCAGGCGCGCGTGGAGGTTGGCGTCGAGAAAATCGAGAAGATCGCGCGAGAAGATCGGCGCGGAGAAGGGCGGAGCCGAGGCGACGGCGAAGGATGCGAAGGATGCGAAGGATGCGAAGGATGGGGATGGGGATGAGATCGGCGGCGCGAGCGCGCGTGCGGCCGTTCCGCTCGCCGCGACGGCGTGAGCGCAGTTCGAAACGTGCGACGATTAAAAAAAAACTTCGAGTAGTCTACGAAGGCGGCGAGGACGCTCGCGCCACCGAGCCGTCTTATCGTCCGAACCAGCCCTTCTTCTCCCTCTTCTTGTTCCCCTCCACGAACTTGTGCGCGATGAGCCTCACCACCATCTCGATCACGATCCCCTCCTGGGTCTCGTCGAGCATCGGCAGGTCGACCGCCTTATTCACGCGTTCGGTGACGCCCTTGACCCACTTGTCGACATCCTTCTCGGACATGTCGCGGACGCCGTCGAAGAACGTGGCGAGTCCGGCCTTCTCGAGCTCCGCCTCCATGTGATCCGCGACGACGTCCACCGCCTTGAGCGCGATGATCTGCTCGGTGGCCTCGTTGATGATGGGAACGTCCACCACGTTGTTGATGAGCGTCGCGCACAGCACGCGGGTCTTGGCGTCGATGATCGTGGAATCGGTCGGGATCACCTCCAGTTCCTTCTTGCCAAACTCCAGCATGGACGCGAGCCCACCGCCCTTCGACGCGTGCTCCAGCGCCCTCTTACCCAGATCAGACGCGGCGAACTCTTCGATCGCCTTCTCCTCCTTGCTCTTGCCGAAGCCGAGGAACGCGCGCACGGGGACGACGGCATTTTTGCGCGGGACCGTCCGAGTAGGGGGCCGGGTTGGCGCACCGTGGATCGGGGAGGCGCCGCGGCTGGACGCGCGCTGCGTCAGGCGCGAGACGGACGCCGGGATCGGGTTCGCGACGATGATGGACGATGCGGGCATGGCGGTCGAGGGCGGTGCGGTGGATCGTCACCGGCGAGCTGGCGACGCCGCGCCCGTGAACGTCCTGAAATACCTTCTACGCTGCCAGTTGTCATCCGACAGGCGCTGCGCGCCGAAGAGTCGAACATGTAAAAGTGTGGTTGGGGCGCGTGAACCGATTGTACATGTTGAACAACGTGTCCTCGTGAACGCCGGGCGGCTATCGATTCACCCCGCTCGCCTCGCCTCCGTCCCGGCTAGCGCTCGTGCGGCACGCCGCTGTACTGCGGGAACGGTCCGTCCGCCTTGGACGTCGCCTTGACCGCCGCGAGGGGCCCGACCATCGTGTCGAGCCTGCACTTCGTCTGCGCTTGGCCAAATTCGGGATCGGACAAGTACGACACCGCGCCTTCGTACGTGGGAAAGCCGATGAGCACCGCGAGGTGCATCTCCTCGCAGTTCTCGGAGTACAGTAAGGCATCGGACCCGTCGCCTCGCATGGGCACGCGCGCGATCATCGTGGCGCCGAACTTGGCGTTGTTCGCCTTGAGCAATGGAGGATACGCCTCGGCGAATCTCGCCTTGTCCTCGGGGGACTTGAACTTTTTAATCGTGGAGAGGTACGCGCCGAAGGTTGAGGTGTCGAACCCGGCTGGGAGCATGTTGGCGGCGAACATCGCGACCATGCCGGTGGAGTTTTCCGTCCGTATCGGTTTGATCGCGCGGTACTCGTCCGAGTCGATCCACGTCTTCGCGGCTTCGACGGAGGGAAACTCCAGCACCGGGCTGAGGTCGACCGCATCCGCCTGTTCGCTTCCGGCGGTGTCCTCCTTGACGCCCAGCTTGACGCCGACGTACCCGCCGCCGTGCGCCTTCGCGGTCTCCACCACGGGAGGGACGTACTTCATGAGCTTGTCCAGGTTTCGGACGGTGATGAAGCCGGTCTGTTCGAGTGGGAGTTCGACGGGGAGGATGCGTGAGTCATCGGAGGTGACGGGGGGAAGATGCAGATCTGGACGGACGTCGGCGTTCGAAACGGGCGAGCGAGACGGTCGCGACACGACATCGGATGACGTACCATGAAGACTTTGCTCGCCGCCGCGGTCATCGTGACGGATCTTGGAGGTGAAGGCGGGTGGTAGCGCGAAGAGCTGCGGCGTCAATCGCAAGTGTGACGTTATGCCTATCAATCAGCCCGTTTCCCGGTGGAAATCGCTGGTGTTGACTCTTGGATCGGGAGTTTGCGGTTAACCCGGGCACATGGGGGCAGTCACGCAGATAATTTTATGTTCAGACACGTCCAATACGCTGACTGACGCACAGTCATTCTCACTCTTATTATGCTAAAATTAGAATAACGCCTTGGCTAAAATGCGCGTTCGACGGGACCCGACCCGGCTACATGTACTTGATGAGCCCTCGGAGGAACTTGGGGTTGGTCCGCATCTGCTCGCAGCAGTACCCGCACCCGTCCACCACCCCTTTGTCCTCCAGCTCGTCCAGCCAGCTCTCGTCCCCGTGATCCTCCTCCTCGCCCGGTGAGTCACCGCCGATACGTGAGTCGCCGCCTCCGCCTTGTCCCTTTTTCTCGCCCCGCTCCAACGCGCGGTTCATCGCCTCCGTCTCCGCCGCGCGTCGAGCACCGATCAGCGGCGCCGCCTCCCCGCTCTCCACGTCGACCATCCCCCCCGTACTTCCGCTCCCGCTGGCACCCGCCTTGGTACCGAATGATTCGTTCGTTCCTACGTTGGGTTCAGAACCGTCTGAACCGTCTCCGCCTCTGCGACGGCCTCTGGCGCCGTGCATGTCGTGGTACAGGTTCATCAGCACGATGACAATCTCCAACGAGTGACCCACCAGGGGCGGGAACCACGTGCTCACGTCCTCGTGCATCACCGCCTTCTGCACCGTCGCCCCGACGCCGCCGCCGATGCTCAGCAGCAGCCGCAGGTACGACAGCGAACCGCTTCCCATCGAGTACCAGCTCGCGTACACCTGGGGCAGGTACCTCGTCGCCTCGAGGATGGCGTTCACCACCCCCAAGAGCAAAGCGTACGCCTCGTACTCGTGGCACGCGCCGCTGGACGCCGCCATCTTCAACACGGGCGCCGCCAGGATGGCGCACGGCACCAAGTGAGCCAACAAACCCTGCCACGCGTGCTGTCGCTGGGTCTGCACGACGCCGCACACTTCCGATTTGCGATGAGAGCAAAAATGCGCCGCGAGCGGGTAGAGGGGAAACCACAGCAGGGTGTACACCAGGGTGTAGTAGAAGGTGAGTAAGCTCGCCTGACACGCGTCGAAGCTGTACTCTGGTGACGTTTGCCGCACGCACTGCTTGATCTGCTCGAAGTGCAGGATGAATATGTTGAGCGTGGCGGTGAGGTTGCTGACGTTCATGAGCGCGAGGGAGACGAGCGAGATGCCTTCGCTGGACGCGAGGAGGATGAGCTTGAGGTACTGGGGCACCGCGCCGAGGACCACGCCGAAGATGAATATGAACATCACCGCCTCGGCGCCGTGCGACGGGGCCTGATGAGAGAGGAGACGCGGGATCGGTCGGTCAGCGCGGGGGAGCGCGGTCTCGGAACCTCGATCGATGGGCGAGGGGAGAAAAAAAACTCGGCCGGCCGGGGGTCGTTTTTCGCGTCACGATTTGGGTCCGATTTGGGGGTTTACGACTCGCGAAATTCGTCTCGACTCGACCGGGTGTTACGCGTCTGGTTGGAAAAAGCGAAGACGGGACCTCCCGTCGATTGGGAGGGCCGAGAGGGGCGCGGCCGAGAGGGGCGCGGCGCCGACCGTATCGCCCCCCCCGCGCGCGCGCGACGCACGCGTGCGTCGACTCACCATGGGTTCCACGAAGCATATGCTGTTCTCCGCGTAGGGATGCGGCGTCGTCACCCCCGCCCGCTTGGCCTCGGCGGTGGCGTTCAGCACCAGCTCGGACACGCCCAGCCACTTCGCCTCCAGACTCGCGGTGACCGGGTCGAGCGGATTGGACAACGCCGCGGTGCGATGCAGCAGGCCGTTGGTGCCGCTTCCGAGCTGCGGGAGCTCGAGGAAGCGCGAGTACACCATGGCGCGCACACCCCGTCGACTCTCTCTCTCTCTCACTCTCTCTTCGCGCCCGACCCCCCCGAGTCCCGGCCGCGCGTCGCTCGCAGTGACAAATCTTTCCAATCGGTGGACGAGTCTCATCATTTTTCCAGCCAGTCCACACCCTCGGTTCGCACAGCCGCTCGGCACCCGGTCCATGCGCGCGCGGGCCGCCCGAGTGATCATCCGCGCGGTCGTATCGTCGTCGGCCCCGCCGCGCTCGACGCCGCTCGCGGCGCGCTCGTCGATCCCGCCGCCGTCGGCGAGGGGCGCCGCCGGAGGACCCGGCGCGACGCGCGATTGTCGCGTCAGATCCTCCGTCGGGTTTCATCGGCACCACCTCCGGGGCGCATTCGCGCGCGCGATGGCGACCGCGGCGGGGGGCGACGCCCGCATCGAGGACCACGACACGGAGGATCTGATCGAGCGCAAGAAGGCGACGCGTAAGCGCGTCCGCGCGGCGCTCAAGGAGCTCACCGAGGAACAGATGGGCACCGAGAGCGCGCAAATCTGCGCGGGGCTCCTCTCCACGCTCCAAATCTTCACAACCGAGAACCCAGTGACGACGACGGGGCGGCCGGTGCGCCTGGGGCTGTACGTGCACTGCGCGAAGCTCCGCGAGGTTGACACTCGGCCGTTACTCGAAACCGCCTTGGGTCTTCCGAACTGCGAGGTGTACGTGCCCATCGTCGACGCATCGGCGAAACCGGGGGAAGGAACCGAGGGTGGGCCCGCCATGCGATTTTTACGCATCCGTAACCTGGACGACGACTTGGAGCGAAAGACGATGGGCATCATGGAACCCAAAGAGTTCCTTCCCGACGGGGTGACGCGGCGGCAAAACCTGGAACATCTCTGGGACGCGCCGGAATCGAACCCGCGACCTCTGGACGTCCTCCTGATGCCCGGCCTCGCGTTTGACGCCTCGGGCGCTCGGTGCGGCCGAGGGGGCGGGTACTACGACGCGTTCGTCGATCGATACTTTTCGCGATGCGTCGCAGCGGGATACGAACCGCCGCCGCTGGTGGCGTTGGCCTTTGGCGCGCAGGTGCTGGGTGTCGGGGAGGTTCCCATGGCGCGATACGACAAAAGGGTGGACGCGATTGCGACGGTAAACGGGGTTTTAGGTTGCGGGTCCCCAATGGGCGACGCCGTCGCGTCGGGATCGCGGTGGCGCGGCGCCGGCGAGGGGTGGGAACGCTAGCGAGCTAGGTAGGTAGGCGAGGGGTTCGCCGGGGGCGACTCGTATTAATTTAATAATGACGGGTGCGAGGTTGTACGATAAAAATGGATGTGTAAAACGCGGAAAGAACGGCGGCGGTTGTGACCGCCGCGGTTCTTCTTCTCGTTGTTGTTGTTCTCCTCGGTCGGTCGTCGCCGGTGAGTAACCCAATCGCTCACTTGCGCTTGACGCTGAGGACGAGGTACGCGGAGAAGACGCCGACGAGCCCGACGACTCGCACCGCCGACGCTCGTTGAGTCTTCGCGTCGAGGACGTTTCCCTCGGCGGCCTGGAGCGACTCTCGCGCCTCCGCCACCGCAACCTTCAGCGCCATCACCTCCTCGTGAAGCCGTTTGGCCCGTTGCTCGGCGTCAGCCTCCCGGGACTTGACCGCGTCCAACGCTTTCTTCGCCACGTCCTTCACCTTGGCGAGCTCCGCGGAGTGCCTCGCGCGCTCCTTAGCGTGCTGAGCCCTCAACGTGTTGGCCATCTCGAACGCGGCGACGTTCGCAGCCTTGGCGGATGCCAGTTCCACCGCGAGCGCGGCGGTCTTAGCGTCGTACCTCGCGTTGAGGGCGGCCACCTCTTTGGCGTACTTTTGGGCATCCGCGGCTCGCATGGACTTGTTCGAAGCCTCCGAGCTGGCGAGCGCGTCGGCGGCGGACGCGAGAGCCGCCTCGACAGATAAGAGCGTCGCCTTGGTCTGGGCGTTTTCGGCGAGTAGCGACCGTTTCTCGTGTTCGAGGGACGCGGCTCTGGCCATCGCCTCGGCCGTCTTTCGATCGGCGCCGGCCATCTTCGACGCCGCGTCCTTTTCAGCCCGCGACGCCGCGTCTTTGACGCGCGCCAGCTCTCGCTGCGCGTCAATCGCCTTCTTCGCCGCGATTGACGCGTCTTGCCTGGAGGCTTTCGCGGCGTTCAGCGCGTGCTCCGCCTCCTTCTTGGCGTCGGCGGCGATCGCCTTGGCGTTGGCGACGTCCGAGGCAGCCTGGACTTTGGCGGCGTCGGATTCCTCCCGGACTCGAGTCGCGTCGGCTTTCGCCCGCTTAGCGACGAATTCGGCTTTGCGCGCCTCCGCGTGCGCCGCGTCGGCGATGACCTTAGCCTGCTTAGCGGCGGCGCGTTCGGCGTCGGCGTTAGCCTTGGCGGCGTCCACCTGCGCGACCAACCTGCCTTTCTCATCCTTATGCTGCTGATGCTTGTGCGCGGCGGCAAACTTCGCCGCCGCCATGGCTTTGGTCAGCTTGGCGTTCTTTTCAGCCTCGGCGGCGTTAGCCTTGGCCATCTGCGCGAGCTCGTCCCTGGATCGCGCCGCGTTGGCGGCGGCCTTCTCCTCCAGCTCGGCAACCTTGGCGTGCAGCGCCTTGACGACGGCGTCCTTCTCGGCGTTATCGGCGGCGGCGGCGCTCAGCGCCAGCGACGCCTCGGTCAACCTGGCGCACGAATCGCGAAGTTCCTCGGCGGCTCGCTTGAGATCCCTTTCCAGCGCCTTGACCTCCTCGCGCGCCCCCTTCAACTTGGCCCGCTCCGTTTCGAGCTTCGCGACGACGGAGCCGAGCCTCGTTTCGAGGTCGGCGCGTGCCTGTTTCGCGGCGTCAAAGTCAGCCGCGGCTTTCATCGCGGCTTTTCGGTGGTCAGCCGCGTCGGCGGCGTTGACGGACTTGAGCGCCTCGTTGGTCTTCTTGACCGCCGCAACCTCGGCGTCGGCTCGCGCGAGCTCCTGCTGCGCCTTGGCGAGCGCGGATTCCTTCGCGGCGAGCTTCTTGGCGGCCAGATCGAGGTCCTTGGTCCTGGCGTCGACGTCGGATTTGAGCTTGTTCGCCGTCTCTCGCTGGGTTCGAACAGAGGACTCCGCGGCGAGCTTCTGGCGCTCCAGCTCCCGCCTCACCGACTCGGACTTGGCGCTCGCCGCCCTCGCGTCCTTCATCTCGGAAATCAGGCGCTTGTTGAGCGCCAAGAGCGTGGCGTTGCGCTCGGACGTCTCTCGGAGGTCTTTAGCCACGTTTTCGTGCCTAGACGCCGATTCGGAAGCCGCCCTCGCGTTGTCCTTGGCCTCGTCTCTCGCCTTTCTCAACTCATCGATGAATCGGCCGTTGAGGTTTCGCATCGCGTCCGTGGTCTCCTGCGACGTCTTGAGCTTGTGGCGGAGGTCGTCGGAGTGCTTGCGGTTGGCGCGAAGCTCGGAGAGGGTAGCGTCGTTGAGCGCCAAGAGTTTGGCTCGTTCCTCGACCACCTTGGTGAACATCTCTCGCGCCGACGCGGCGGCTTTGGCGCTCTCTTCCGAGGCCGTCTTGGCCTCCTTGGCGGACCTGCGCGCCACCCTCAGCTCGCCCACGAGCTTTGAGTTGAGGTCCTGGAGCGCGGAGGACGATTCCTTAGCCTTGGCGGTGGCAGACTCCGCCATCGCGAGCGCCTTTTGCGAATCCTTGGACTCCTTCTGCGCGAGCTTGAGCGCCTTGACGAGCTCGACGTTGACTTGGCGCAAACGCGCGTTATCCGCCGCCGCGAGCGTCGCAGCCTCCGATCCCGCCACCGCGCGCTTCTCCGCGGCCGCCTCCGCGGACGACGTCGCCTTCTTCGCCGCGTTGAGCTCGCCCGTGAGCTGATCGCGAAGCGCCTTGAGCTGCATGTTTTCCAATCGCGCGGCTCGAACCATGGCGTCCGCCGCGTCGCGGTGCTTCTCCGCCGCCGCCACCGCGTCCCCCGTCGCGTTACGCGCCTCGCGAAGCTCCTTGATGAAACGCGAGTTGAGCTCCCGGAGCTTAGCGTTCTGATCGTTCGCGGCGTCCATCTGATTGGCGATGTCCGTGGCTTTCGCGTTAGCCGCGGCGATTTGCGCCGCCGAGACTCGCGTGGCTTTGCGCGAGTCCCGTAGCTCGCGAACGAACCGGTCGTTGAGCTCCCGGAGCTTGGCGGACTCCTCGTTGGCCTTGGCGAGTCGGTCGAGGGCGAACGCGTTGGCTTCCGACGTTTTGGCAACCTCGGCGTCCGCATCCGCGGTGGCGGCTTTAGCGGTTCGGAGATGAAGGATCATCTTGTCGTTGAGAGACCGCAGCGCGGCGTTTTCCTCGGTCACCTTGCGGAGCCTCTCGCCGTCCTCCGCCCTGCGCGTGGCTTCCGTCGCGGACTGCGCGGTGGCGCGTTCGGCGCCGGATCGCGCGTCTCGAAGCTGCGCGATGAGTTTGTTGTTGAGCTCGCGCAGTCGCGCGTTTTGCGAGTTGACCTTGGCGAGCTCCTCGCCCACGCCGTTGGGGGTTCTGAGCGCGGTATCGCTGAGCTTGAGCGGGGCGTCCGCCTTGGCTTGGGAGGCTAACGTGCGCTTGGCAGCCTTGGCGTTCTCCTTCTGGGACGTCGACGGGGGCGCGCGGGCGCGCGTCGACGGTGGGGCCGCGGTCGCGGGCAACGACGACGCGTCGTTCGCGGAATCCTTCCCCGGCGCGAGGGGTTTCATCCGGCTGGATGCCGCCGCGGACTTGTTCTCGTCCTTGGACGCCGCGGCGAACATGCGGGATCGTTTGCCCTTGGCGCCCGGCGAGGGCGTGGCGTATTCGCCGTTGTTGCTCACGTCGCGCAGCGGGGAGAGGATGTTCATGCTCGGCCGCTCTCGGATGGTGCGAAGGGTCGGATCTCGTCAAAGTCGAGATTCGCTCAACTGTTTTTTCACCGGCTCCGATGCGACGGGACGCGGCGATGGACGCGGGGCGATCGTGGATCGACGACGACGGCGCGCGGCGGATGTACACTAAGAACGCGGGCGGGGGGATGTATGTACAGTCCCGCGCGTCGGATATGTGCTCGGGTTCAGCGCCCGGGGGGGGGTTTTCTTGGCGAGTTCCGAGACGAACGGAAACAACGAAACCGGCTGGCGATTCCGATTCAAACGGCTCGATTCAATAAACCGTCGTCGAGGATACGATAAATATTGACAGTGACGGACCGCAGTTGACCCCGCGGGTTCGCGACCCACCCCGGGACCTCGTCACTCCATCACTCGAGGCTCTCCACGCTCGACGCGACGTCGCTGAGGTCGCTCTCCTCCCCGGCCAGCGCCGCCGCCAGCGCCGCGCGACCCTCCGGGTGCGATCGTCG
>Ga0181571_10003905_pt1 | contig 11183 bp, 11 predicted proteins | sample 101ome_17_FD_132440 | JGI IMG/M metagenome (GOLD analysis project Ga0181571, IMG submission 132440) | Coastal salt marsh microbial communities from the Groves Creek Marsh, Skidaway Island, Georgia - 101407AT metaG (megahit assembly) | ecosystem: Environmental > Aquatic > Marine > Intertidal...
AAAGAACTGGTTCACAGCATCCAGGGTGACGGTACGGTCAAGCTGTCCAAATCGATGCGAGAATTGCAACGACGATGGCGAAATACTGTCCGAATCGATGAGAAACTCTACGCCCCCGACGAGATGCTCGATCGAGCCGTTCTGGACAACCAAGGCGAAGAAATTGGCGTGATCACCGGATTGTTTCGAGTGAAGCGAACCTACAAAGGGGTCATCGTGTCCACCCGAATGCGCATTCAATCACAATACGGCGTTGAAGAGCAACTTCGAATTCCAATTTCAGCCCTGGCTCGAACCCGCGAGCGCTTGGACGAAGTGGTGCTTTCTCGAACCTTTGACAAGGTGCTGCAGTTGCCTTCCTTCATCACGCTGAATTCCCTTGAGGAAGAGTGACCCCAGCACTGCTGCGGTGGATGGAGCCGTCACGCTTATGACGGGGGGTTAAGTCGCCCGGTCTGCCCTTGCGCGGGTGGCTTAGTCGGTTAGAGCACCCGGCTGATAACCGGGAGGTCGCAGGTTCAAGTCCTGCCTCGCGCACCAAACGCCCCTTCCTTGCCCGTTCGCAAAGAACAAGAAGGGCCAGCCATCCACTTCACTACGGGGATAGGCATGGTCGTTGTATCCGGGAGTAATGCCCATGGTATGGCTGGGCAACTGGCTGATGCCTTGGGATGGACTCACCACCGTTTGGAAACCCGACGCTTCCCCGACACCGAGGGCTACGTTCGCATCCCAAGCGACGTGATTGAAGCGGTCCGTCACGAACCGGTGGTTTTGGTTTCGAACACCTTTCCCGACTCGGGCATCGTGGAAACCATGCTCATGTTGGATGCGCTCCACGACGTTCGGAAGGGTTCCATGAAGAATTTGCGAAACATCGGCCCTCAGACCCTACCTGACGTCGGAAAAGGGCTGATTTTGGCCGTTCCCTATTTCGGGTATTCCCGTCAAGACAAACGATTCAAGCCAGGTGAATCGGTATCTGCTCGAGCCATCGCCGAGATGCTGGCCTCTCGATGCGACGGGCTGGTTGTTCTCGACCTCCATGCCCCCCCCGTCCTCTCTGGCCTCTCCGTCCCCGTTGCTTTCACTTCGTCCATGCCTGAATTAGCCATGCACTTGAAGGAACAGGTGAACCCAGATTTCATCCTCTCCCCCGACAAAGGGGCCATTGACCGAGCTTCGAGCGTGGCTGAACAAATCGGTTGCGAATTTTCCTACCTCGAAAAAACCCGAATTGATGCTCACACGATCACGCACAAAGCCAAAGATTTGGATGTGGCGGGAAAATCCGTCGCCATCGTTGATGACATGATCGCCACGGGTGGGACCATCTGCCGGGCAGCAGAAGCCTTGCGGAGTCAAGGGGCCGTACAAGTGCACGCTGCATGCTGTCACGGCTTGTTCACCGGCGGGGCCATTGCCCGCCTCTTGAGGTACGTCGACGGCGTCCACGCTACCGGCTCCTTGCCCAATGCACGAGACGTGATCTCGGGTGGGCCTGCCCTGGCTCGAGGCGTTCATGATGTCTTGCAGGCCCTCGGTTTGGACCAGCATTGATGCTCACTGAGCGTTCACGACTCCATCAGGTGGTCAAAACACGGCTTCAACACAGGCTCCGTTGTGTTTATATCCGCGTGGCTGTGCGGGAGGAATGCCCCCATCACGAGGAAGGAGCGATTCCAATGAGTGTACATGTGCAATATGAAACCCCCGAAGAACTGGCCAACAAAATCTATGAAATGATCGACTTGAACAAGAACGGTCGTGTCAAGAAAGGCAGCAACGAAGTGACCAAAGCCGCTGAGCGCGGGACGGCCCAATTCATCATCCTCGCTGAGGACGTTAACCCACCCGAACTCTTGGCTCACATCCCTCTTATCTGCGAAGAGAAAGGCATTCCCTACGGCTATGTTCCCAGCCAAGAATTCCTCGCCAAAGGCGTTGGTTTGGCCAAAGGTGCTTCTGCAGCCTCTGTGGCCGTGATGGAAATCACGAAGACTGCTCAAGAGAAATTCCATGAAGTTGTTGAGGAAATCAACAACATCAAGAAGGCTTGAAACCTCCCCCGAGATGATCAACATGAGTGAAGAACTTGGTGGATGGCCAGCAGAAGTGGTCGAAATCGTCGGCCGAACCGGTATGACCGGCGAAGCAACACAGGTGAAGGTCCGCGTCAACGACGCCCCAAACCCCCGAGACGTTGGCCGCATCATCAGCCGAAACGTGGTCGGTCCCGTACGTGTTGGTGATATTTTGATGCTCAAGGACACCGGGCGAGAAGCCCGCAAGTTGAACGCACGGTGATGAACATGCCAGAACGACGGATTTGCAACTTCACGGGCGAAGAGATTGAACCCGGCACCGGTATGATGTTTGTCCGCAAGGACGGCAGCGTATTGTGGTTCAAGAACAGCAAGGCTCGCAAGAACCAACTCAACCTCAAGCGCAATGCTCGCAAGGTCAAGTGGACCCGACACTACGTCAAAGGCGGCATTCAGTGAAGGGGCCTTTGGGCACACAGCAACGCCCTTAAACGGGTCGTGGTTGGGCCAACACGGTGACAACCATGGAAACGACGTATGTGATGATCAAACCTGACGGTGTGCAACGAGGCTTGGTAAGCGAAATTATCGGCCGATTCGAACGGAAAGGCCTGAAACTGGTCGGTCTCAAGTCCATGGTGCCCAGCGAGGAGATTGCCCGCACGCACTACGACGTTCACAAGGAACGACCGTTCTTCCCCGGATTGATTCAATTCATCACCTCCGGCCCTGTTGTCTGCATGGCGTGGGAAGGGGTCGAAGCCATTGCAGTGGCGCGTAAGCTCATCGGTTCCACCAACGGCCGACAGGCTGAGCCCGGGACCATTCGAGGCGATTACGGCATGGACATGGGGTTCAACATGATTCACGGCTCGGACGCTCCTGAAACCGCTGAATTTGAACTCAACTTGTGGTTCCCCGAAGGCCTGATGGATTGGAACAACACCATGGGCACATGGGTGTACGAGTGAGGCCTCCTGTCCGAAGGAGGAAGGTCGCATGACCGACGAGAACGAAGCAAACGATGCCGAACCCACGGTCCGTGGGCACAATCGGCAACCCATCGTTTCGGTTCTCGGTCATGTTGACCATGGAAAAACCAGCCTGTTGGACATGGTCCGATCCATCGGTTCCCAACGTCAAGCCAGCGTCATGGATCGTGAAGCGGGCGGCATCACCCAACACATCGGCGCCACCGAAGTGCCTGCTGACGTGCTCAACGATACCTGCAAGGCGATGTTGGGCGGTAAGACCTTCAAGTCGCCCGGGCTGCTGTTTATCGACACGCCTGGTCACCACTCCTTTGCTTCATTGCGCAACCGTGGTGGTTCGGTGGCTGACATTGCCGTCCTCGTGGTGGACATCATGGAGGGCTTGCAGCCGCAAACCATCGAATCCCTCAATATTCTGAAAGAAACACGCACGCCATTCGTCATCGCTGGCAACAAAGTTGACCGTATTCATGGCTGGCGATGCGAACGCGGCCGGTCGTTTGTTGAATCGTTCAAGAACCAACGTGAAGACGTACAGTCCTTGTTTGAGGAACGGTACTGGAAAACCATTGGTCAGTTCTCAGAGCATGGTTTTAATCTCGAGCGTTACGATCAGATTCGTGATTTCAGAAAGAACATCGCCCTCGTCCCGATGTCGGCCAAAGAAGGCGAAGGCCTTCAGGACCTCCTTGCCGTCACTGTAGGGCTCGCTGAGCGGTTCCTTGAGGACCGCTTGACCGACACGCTTGGTTCAGCGGAAGGAACGGTCTTGGAGATGCGCGACGAAGTCGGGATGGGCAAAACCATCGATGTCATCTTGTATCGCGGCGAGTTAAACGTGGGCGATTCCATCATGCTCGCTGGTCAGGACGGCCCCTTCAAGACCCACATCAAAGGTCTCAAACGGCCTCAAGGAATGTCAGAGATGAGGGATGCAGGCAAACGCTGGGTCAATTTTGATACGGTTGAAGCTGCGTGTGGCGTGAAGGTGGTCGCGCCTCTGCTTGAAGCAACCATTGCCGGTACGACCCTCCACCTCGCGAATACCCCCGAACAACAATCAGCGGCGGAGGACGCCATTCGGGATGAATGGCGAATCATTTTCGACGCGATGCCTGTGATGTGTTCCTCATGCCGTACCATCGTTGCTCGTCGTAACTTCGCTGAGCACACCTCAACGGGTGATTGTCGCGGTGCAGAAGAAGACCGAACGGGTGTCGTCATCAAAGCCGATACGGTGGGTGGCTTGGAGGCCTTGGCCTTTGAATTGCACCAGCGCAACATTCCAGTCCGACAAGCCACCGTTGGCCCGGTCAACAAGAAGGATATCCTCATGGCCAACAGCGCCGCTGACCCGCTTCAGAAAGTGATCCTGGGCTTCTCGACCAAGGCAAACACCAGCGAAGTCGCTGAGGCGTTGGGTGACGACGATTCGGAGGTCAAATTCATTGCAGGACCGATCATTTACCACATCATGGATGCTTTTGAGGAGTGGCAGGCCGCCACCAAAGAGGCGATGGAGGCCGAACAAAGGGAGTCCTTGGTGTATCCCGGTCGTGTTCGCTTCCTCAAGGATCACACCTTCAGGGCGAAAGGCCCCGCCATCATCGGTATGCGAGTGATTGGGGGTCGTATTCACGTTGGTCAGCGCCTGATGAAATTGGATGGAACACCTGTAGGCCAAATCAAATCTCTTCGAACCCGAGATTCTGAAGACGTCAAGGAAGCCGCGCAAGGGGATGAAGTGGCGGTGGCGGTACAGGGCCCAACGGTTGGCCGTCACATCGAGGAACTTGACGAGTTTTACGTCGATGTGCCAGAGCGCCATGCCAAGCGCTTGAAGAAGGCCGATTTGACCCCCGTTGAAGCAGAAATACTTGAGGAAATCACCGCTCTTCACCGTCGAGAAAACCACTTTTGGGGCCGATAAGCCCCAGAAGGGACTTGTCGTTCGGTGAGCATTCGTGATGAATCAAGCGCGCACATTGATATAAGAAAGGAACAGGTCAAAGTCCGTTAAGGTGGTAACCATGGAAGCAGGTATGCAAGCAGGTGGTGCCCGAACCCAAGACCTCATCGCCACCGTTTCGGCCATTTCGAACAGTTTGATGAACGAAGTGAGCAAGGTCATCATCGGCAAGAACGAGAACCTTCGTCGCGTGACCGTTGGTATTCTCTCCAACGGGAACATGTTGCTTGAGGACTTCCCCGGTCTGGCCAAGACCCTGTTGGCTAACACCTTCGCTCGGGCGTTGGGTTGCAAGTTCAAGCGCGTTCAATTCACACCCGATTTGCTGCCCTCGGACATCATGGGGACCTACATGTACGACCAGAAGTCGGGGGAGTTCAAACTCCGCGCCGGTCCACTTTTCTCCAACATTCTTCTGGCGGATGAGATCAACCGTGCCCCTCCCAAAACGCAGGCTGCTCTGCTTGAAGCCATGGAAGAAAAGCAAGTCACCATCGAGGGAATCACGCACAAATTGCCTGCGCCGTTCGTCGTACTGGCCACACAAAACCCCATCGAACAGGAGGGAACCTATCCGCTACCCGAGGCTCAGATGGACCGATTCCTCATGAAAATGAGCATGGGCTACCCTGACCGGGCCGAAGAGAAGGCTATCTTGGCTCGACGCAAACTTCGAGGTCAAGACGAGCACGAGGTGGAACAAGTCACTTCACCCAAAAAGGTGGTCGCCATGCAGAAGGCTTTGGAAACAGTGCACGTTGACCCAGCCATTCTTTCCTACATCATCGAAATCGTTCAGCGGACTCGAGAAGATCATCGAGTGATCAACGGTGCATCTCCCCGTGCAAGCCAAGCCCTGTTCAAAACGGGTCGTGCTGCTGCTGCTGTTGCCGGACGCAACTACGTCATCCCTGATGACATCAAGGGCATCGCCCTTCAAATCATCTCCCACCGCATCAACATGAAGCCAGAAGCAAAGATTCGAGGCATTACGGGCATGCACATCGTGCGTAAAATTCTCTCAGAAGTGCCCGTCCCCGTCATCCAACCCGCCTGATTGCGCTCGGCCGAGGCTTGCATTCAAAGGGGAGGTCCTTCCTGCATTAATTGTCGGAGGTCAAAGGCGTGAATCCATACAAGATGGTCATCGCTGTTGCAAACCAGAAGGGTGGATGCGCCAAAACAACCACCGCTGTGAACGTTGCAGCAGCGCTTGCGAAAGGTTCGCGCCGCCAAGGTTTGCCTCCTGCAAAAGTTCTGCTTGTTGACCTTGACCCCCAAGGCAACTGTGCCACTTCCTTTGGCCTTGAGAAGAAGAAAATCAAGAAGACCGTGTATGATTTGTTGACCAACGACGGTGGCGAAGAATTGCCTCTGATGGATGAGTACATCATCCCTCCCGAGGACATCACCCGAGCCATGCGAGATGCGTGGAGCAATCGAAACGGAGGGAAGGCAGCACCCGAGACCATCGATGCCGGTCACCTCTACATCTTACCCAGCGACATTCACCTCTCGGGCGCTGAAATCGAATTGAGCCATAAGATTGGGCGCGAAACCCGCCTTCAGGAGGCCCTGATGCCCATCATGGACGAATTTGACTACATCATCATCGATACCCCACCCTCACTTGGCTTGCTGTCGATCAATGCGATGTGCGCAGCCAACTGGGTGTTGGTGCCCGTCCAGGCCGAATATTATGCGTTGGAGGGATTCAGCATGCTGATGAATTCAATCAAGATGATTCAGCGCCGCATCAATCGCAATCTGAAGATTTTCGGCATCGTCATGACCATGGTCGACGGGCGCTCAAAGTTGAGCACGTATGTTTGCGATCAGGTGAACAAGAAAATGCCCAACAAACTGTTCAACACCACGGTCCGACGGTTGGCCAAAGTGGCGGAAGCACCTTGGAGCGGTGCACCGACCGTGCTACTGAACAAACCAACCAACTCAGGAGCCGGGGCAGGCAGCTTGGAGTACTGGACCTTGGCCAAAGAAGTGCATCAACGCGTACAGGAAGTGCGCCGCGAATTTGGCGTCATAGAAGCACCCCGCCTGCGCATCGAGCGCAACATTCGCTGAAGGTTGGCCAAGCAAAAACGGATGACAAATCGCAACGGTGCCCGCGCGTTTCTTCGTATGGGTTAAGTATGGGTCAGCACCGATTTCGCCACAGGTGCCAGCATGACAGCAGAGGGGATGACTTCGGTCAGCGTAAGTTACGAGATTCGACGCCAACTGAACACCCTGCGAACGACCGGCGGTCACAAAAGCGTCAACGACCTGTTGGCCGACATGATTCGCATGCACAAGATGATGAAAATGAAAGGTGAAATCGACCTTCTTCGTGAGCGGATGAAACAAACCGTTGATGTGGATGTTGAACACCTTGCTGAGCGATTGAATCTCCAGCGTCACAGGGTGTGAAATTCATGATGGCATGGCGCCCACCGGGTTACCGTTTTGTTGCGGAGGATTTGGTGAAAGCGTTGTGCGCTGACCACACCGACCAAGCCCTGCTCCTTCTGGCTGCTGCATCGGGTCATGTTGAATTGTTTGCAGAAAGCAAAGCGTGGAACGAATTTCTTCGCCTTGTCATGAGCACCTTTCGCCTCAACGGCAATCCGGTGTACACCGGGCAGGAATTGGGAGCACTCAAGGCCAGTTTGCCCATCGTGTGGATCTAGTTTTTCCCGAATTTCGCAAGGTACTCGTGGCCGTACCAACGCCACTGGTCCATGCTCCAACCGGCGGGCAGGCCCTCTTCGGGAATCGGCGGTCCTTGTTCGGGCACCGAGGTGGTCTCGACGGGCTGTGGCACCGGCTCAACAGAGGAGGCAGCACCCACCCCTGCGATGGATTCGATGCTCTCCTCATCGTAGTTCATCGACCCCGCATCCCCGATCATCCCCTCATCGCGCATGGCCATTTCGTCAAATCCATCGCCCGACTCGTCAAAGTTGAGCTGTTCAATATCGTCGTCCCATGAAGCATCGGAAATCACGCCACCTTGTGCTGACATGCCAGCCTTTCCTTCCAAGGCTTCCATGGAGGTGTTTCTTGACAGGGACCGACTGACATCACCGTATTCTTTCTGTTCGGCGACGTTCTTTCGCTGGTTGATGACAAAGGCGGCAACCAAAATGACAGCCGTCAACCCGGCAAAGGCGATGATGCCCACGACGATGACCTGATTGAGGATGTCTTCGTCAACGGCCAGGCCACCGTCATCGTTTCCTCCGACGCTCAGGGACGTGTTCCATGCGGAATATCCCAGCACGGTGTCTCCCTCTGCCACGCCGTTGCGATAGGCCTGGTAGGCAGGGTCGCGCCAGCCCAAACAGGCCTCTGACGTGTCGTTTTTGTCATTCAGGCAGTGGTCCTGTTGCGTTTGGATGTTCGCCTTGGTGTCATCGTAATCGCTGTTCGAGCCCACGCCGTCCGAGTCACCGTCGTAGTGCTCGTTGGGATTTTGTTCCATCAGAGGCGACTCGGAACGGTCCACCCACCCGTCCCCATCTTTGTCAATGCATCCGAAAGAGGGGACGGCCACGTATCCCTTCGGACTCGTGGCGTTTGGGCTGACGGCTTTGGTGGAGTTGCCAAACTCCCAAGGGCAAGCGTCGGCTTCTTGACCATCGCTGGCGTCGCCATATCCATCGCCATCGCCGTCCATCCATTGGGTCGGGTTGTTGGGTAACGCATCGGCTCCGTCTTCAACCGACCAGTTTTCGTCGGGGTTGGAATACCCGTCGAGGTCCGTATCAGGGCAACCAAAGCGGTCAACGGTGGAAAAAGCGTTGACGTTCGGACAGGCATCGGGTCGGTATCCATTGGGGTTGTCCCCGTAGCTATCCCGGTCCGCATCGTCCCATTGCGTGGGCTCGGTCGGGAATTGGTCGCCCTGGGCGCCCGATGGATTGTCACCATATCCGTCGCCATCCATGTCAGACCATTGCTCTTCGTTGTTCGGAAACAGGTCGGGGTCATTGCCAGCCGCGTTATCGCCATAACCATCGCCATCTGTGTCGGCCCATTGAGTGCTGTCGTTGGGGAAGGCGTCCCCATCGGTTCCCTCGGCGTTGTCACCGTACCCGTCTCCGTCCGAATCGACGGTTTGGCTGGAGTCGTCGGGGAACGCATCTTGGCTATCGTTGACGCCGTCAAGGTCGCTGTCCAGGTCAAAATACCGAATTTTGGTTTCAGACGGCGTCACGCCGACGGCGTGAAATTGGCCCGTGAATGCATGAACGGTGCCGATGATGTCACCGGAGGCCGTGAATTCATGCAGCAGGGTCGTGTTGCTCGCATCAACGAAACTGACCTTGCCCTGTTTGGCTCCAACGACGATCATATCGCCGACTTCCGAGAAGGAGGTGACTTGTTTAGAATGCCCAAGATTCAGCGTAGTGGGCGTCATCGTTTCGGTGTTGTAATGGAGGAGTTTTCCGCCGGTCGTTCCCGCCAAAAAGCCTGAGTTGCCCACCACCTTCAATTCCGAGACAATTTCGGTTGGCTCGGTCAGCGTGGATAGAGCAACACCTTCCTCATTTTCCACATAGATGTTCGTGTTGTAGGAGGCGAGGAGCATCCGTCCGTCGGGCAGAATTTCAAAGGCTGAAATCCCCGAGGCGATGGTGCCACTGCTCGCTCCCGTCAAGCCGCTTGCATCGTATTCAACTGCTCGGCGCTGGCCAGCAAAATAAACCACCCAAACATCCCCCTGGCCATCGATGACGGCGTCGTCAACCGGGTCGACAGTCGTGATATTGCGAATCACGCTTTGAGAACTCATATCGACCACCAAGGCCCCGCCGTCGTGCGCTACAACAAGGAGTGACTGTGCAGTATCGATACGAGCGTGATTGGCTTCGACCTCTAAGAACACGGTCCATTGGGTTGACAGAACCCCGTTGCTGAAGGCGTTGACGCTGATATTGCCCATGTTGTCAACGGTGAGAACCCGTCCGTCGTTCAAAGTTGACCAGTGAACCAACGGGCGATTCAACGCATCGGTTTGCCCTGCGTCGGTCAAGGTGGAAAGGTCGGCCGTCACCGGTTGAACCAACATTGCCTGAAGAGCAACGCCCAACATCACGACCACGGCGAGAAACCGATGCATGCCATACGCATCACCTTTGCAGATATGAATCACGCGCTTGGCTGTGAGGGTGGCTGCGTTCACTCTTCTTCGTCAGACGACGGAGTGAGTCGCTTCACGCCTGGCTTGGTCAGGGGTGTCAGTTTCCCTCGAACCGGCCGAAGCGTGGCCGTCGGTGCCTTCATTGGTTTGGATGTGGGTGGCGGGCCTCGCTTCTTTTCGGGAACCAACATGTGACCCACTGGGGTCAATCGAGCCGTTCGAACGGGTTCCTCTTCCGTCAGCGGCTTGAGCACGCCGCGAATCGGGGTGAGCAAGGTGGTGGGTTGTTGCATGATGGATTCGGTATCCGACGGTTCGTCGTCCTCCAACATCCCGACAGCCTCGACTTCGTCGAGTACATCCACAGCCGTGTTCATGCTGTCAACGACGTCTTCCAGTTCTGCTACGGGCAAGTCGTCCTCCATGGCTTCGATTTCATCGGCCAAGGTCGTGCCTTCATCCATCACGGCTTCCAGTTCAGAGGGTTCCATCACCGGCTCGAGCATCGTCTCCTCGGTTGCTACGAGGGTGTCATCGCCCTCCATCGCCTCAGAATCCTCAGGAGTGTCCCATTGGTCCTGTTCGGCAATCTCCTCGAGGGTCTCCTCGGACGGCTCTTCAAGTTCGGGTTGTGCCGTTATCGGGGTGCTCAACGGCTGGACTTCGGGTGTACCGATGGGCTGACGTACCATTGGTGCCGACGTGGTGGGTTGAGCAATCGGTTGGCGCACCGTACGAACGGGGGTTGGTTGGGCGATTTGTCCCGAGAGCGGTGTTGAACTGGTGGCGGGTGCTCGCATGCCGCTCAGGCCAAGTCGGGGCTCAGTCTGCGTCTGTTGGCCCATCAGGCCAGGAAGGCGTCGCCCGGCTGCGGCTCCCAAACCGTCGGGGCGTTCGCCCAAGGCGCTGGGGTCCATGGCTCCTGCGCCAAAGGCAGCAGGGGCCTGACCCGAGATGGATTGCATCCACTTTTGTCGCTTCTCCGCCCGTGTGTCGGTGGATTGCAAGGCGCTGTACTCTTGTTCTCGCGC
>Ga0181571_10003914_pt1 | contig 11173 bp, 6 predicted proteins | sample 101ome_17_FD_132440 | JGI IMG/M metagenome (GOLD analysis project Ga0181571, IMG submission 132440) | Coastal salt marsh microbial communities from the Groves Creek Marsh, Skidaway Island, Georgia - 101407AT metaG (megahit assembly) | ecosystem: Environmental > Aquatic > Marine > Intertidal zone...
CGGACGCGTGCCACTGGTGCGCGACTGGGGCGACGGGCGCGGCGGGATGCTCCGCCGGCGCCGGCGCCGGCGCCGGCGCCGGGGCGGCGACGGGCGCCGCGACCGCGGGGGGCGGCGACGGCGCCGATGAGGGCACGGGGGATGCCGCGACGGGGGGGTCGGGTGCGACGGGCGCGGGCGTCGCGAGCGTCGTCGTCGTCGTCGTCGTCGTCGCGGCGGCGGCGGCGGCCTCCGCCGTCCTCAGCGACTCGACGGCTGATTTGAGATGCTCCGCCATCGTCTCCACCCCCGCCTCGTTCCTCTCCAGGCGCTCCTGCATCGCCTCCAGCTTGGATCCGACGCCCGCGAGCGCGGTCATGATTTCGCCGGCGAACTTGTTCAGGTTACTACCTGCGCGTACCGACGTGGGGAAGGGTGGGGTGAGTCCGAATTCTCCGCTTGGCGGCCATCGGATCTGACGCGGCACTTTCGCCAGCCAAAAGACGGTGAGCGGACGAGTCCCGAGGGATCGCGACGCGCGTTTCGGGGTTCGGGGCGGACGCCGCGTCGATCGCGTCACGTACCGACGATCTCGTTGATCCGTTCGAGCAGCTCCTCAGTCTTCTTCTCCTCCTCCTCCTCCGCGACGTTGCCGCCCCCGCCCGATGCGAATTCCTCCAGCGTCTCCGCCTTTCCCTCGCCGTTCGCCCCGTTCGGCTTGGGCTTGATGGGTTTGAGCATGTCGAACGGGTCCGGATCTCCCGCCATGGTCGTGGATTGACGGGTCGATTCCTCCTCCTGGATACGCCGACGCGAAGGTGGACTTTGCCACGCGCGCGCGCGACGCTCGTGCGTGACGGGGATGTCAACTCCAGGAAAAGGAACACTCTATGCTACGTGGGTACCGAGCCTCGGCGCACCGATCGCGACGATCGGATGCTGGAAATCTCGCGTCAGAGACAAAAAAATAAACTCACACACAGCCAGGAGCCAGCTTCCGGTTCGTCCGTTTTTCTCGTCGAGGACAATCCTTGACGAGTCACAGACCGTCGAAACTCGGGTTTCGCCGGGGGAACCAGCAGGGGAACAATTTGCCGTTATTCTCCCCGTGACGGGAAAAAGCCACGAGACGCGCCCCGAGCCATTCCCGCCAGCGCACGCGACCCCGCGCCGCTGAGCTCTGATACCGCCCAAGGTTGGTCGAGGAGAGGAACAGGTGCGCGTCGCGTCCCGACCCATCGCCGTCGTCGCCGTTGAATCTCGCAGAAACGCGTCGAAAGCCATCGCTTTGGCTCACCAGATCGCCCCCTCCCGACAAAATCTCGCAGGAAGCAAGCTCACCATGGGGGTCCTAGGCGAGCTGAACAACACGCCCGCGAGCAAGGGCAAGTCAAAGAGCAAGACGCCGCTCAAGTCTCCGGCGCCCGCGCCCGTTGGTCTGCTCACACCGAACAACGATAAGCGCGAGAAGGAGCGCAACAAGCTCGCGAGGCAGGCGTCCGAGGTGTCGCGCAGGTGCGTCCGAGACCCAGACGGAATCCCTCGACACCGCGTCAGGTTCAACGCGCTCGCCGTCGCTATGCAGCCCCGGTATCGAAGGTCCACATCGACCGCGTCTCGCGCTTACCATGCATTCGATCCCTTCAATCCGAAACGCAGGACGTTCACCGACGCGCTCGACGATGCCGACGACTCTGCCAAGGGGTCGGCGAAGGAGCCGCTGTCCAGGATGACCTCAATCAACTCGACGCAGACCAAGAAGCCCGCGCTGAGCGCCGAGGGCGTCCTCAACCTGTACAGCAACTGCATCAAGCTGGCGAGTGAGAACAAGATCAACGCCAAGAACACCTGGTCCCTCGCGCTCATCGACCACATCAGCGAGATTGTCCGCGACAGCAAGGACGAGGACGGCCAGACCAACTTCCAGAAATCGTCGTGCACCCTCGACGCCGGCGTCAAGATCTACGCCTCTCGCGTCGACTCGTTCCATAACGAGACGTTCAAGATGCTCGGTGGCATGAACAAGGTGACCCAGAACGAGGAAGACGAGGACGCCGAGTCCGCGGGCGCCAAGGGCGACGGCCAGGGCCTCGACGGCGAGGAGGGCGCCCCCAAGAAGCGCGCGCATCGACCGGTCCAGACGCTGGAGGCGCCCGAGGCTCACACCCTCAAGGCTCTCGACGACGCCGTCGCCGTCGACCCGCTCTTCCAGAAGACCTCCGCGCTCTTCGACGAGGGCGGCGCCTCGGGCCTCCTCCTCAACAACCTCTCCGTCCACCGCGGTTGCAACATCTGCTTCGACTCGGAGGAGGTGCCTGAATACGGAGACGCCGGCGTGGACGACGACGAACCGCCCATCGACGGTGTCGTCGTGGACCTGTCCTCCATCGCCGCCACCATCGAGGCCGCGCAGAGGTCCGCCGCTTTGAGCTCGCGCATCACCCCCGCCGTCGGCGTCATCGAGGACCTGCTCCACGGCCTCACCGGCGGCGACGTCGCCTCAACCGCCGCCGCCGCGAAGGCCGCCGCGGAGGGGACCAGCGGCGTCTCCCTCTTCGATTTCGCGTCCGGCGAGGGCGTGCAGTTCGCGGAGTACGACGACGCGGACGACGACGACGACGACGACGACGCGGCTGGCGGGTTTGGCGCGGGGTTTGAGGACGACGGCGTTGACTTTGCCGACGAGTTTAACCCCCACGCGGGATACGGTCAAGCCGACCGCGGCGTCAACGGCGAGGAGCTGGACATGGAGGGCGGCGCCGGGCTCGAGTGGGTCGTCAACTCCGGCATGGGCGGCAAGATGGCGTGGGCGGGTCCCAGCCACTGGCGTTTCAAGGCTCCCCCCAAGGGGGTCAACAGGAGCGGCGGCGGCGTGGGCGAGGGCGAGGATGGCGAGCAGAAGCCCAAGAAGCGCGAGAAGGGCGAGCTGACGTACGACTTCGAGAATCCCGGCGAGATTGACGAGGCGCGCTTCACCCTCGCCGCGACGATCGAGGAGCTCCAGCTGGTGTCCGCGCCCGTCGCGGTTGATACCCTGCTGCCCCCGGACCTCGGCTACGACGCCTCTCAGCTGGTCAAGCTCTCGCTCCGGCCCAACGCGGGTGTCTCCGGGTTTGGCACCAACTTCGGCGCGCCCGACGTCGCCGGCCGTGGCGGCGGCGACGTTGGGGGCGCGGGCTACGACGACGACGACGCGGGTTTCGGAGGAGGGTTTGACGGCGACGACGGCTTTGGCCTCGACGCGGATGGCGAGGGCGGCTTTGACGACCCGGCTGAGGCGCCCACCGCCGTGGAGGGCCTGGTCGCGGCACCCCGCCGGTGCGAGAAGATCCAGGTGAACTACGCGCGTCAGACGAAGGAGGTTAACGTCAAGGAGCTCAAGAGCACGCTCTGGGAGAACATCAACGACGACGGCATCTGCCCCGCGGATGAAGCCACGGGTGCGCACTCGTTCAACCAGCTGCTCCGCAGGTTCCCCGAGGATAACCTCGCGGGGGCCACCGAGGACATCAGCGTGCACATGGCGTTCATCTGCATGCTGCACCTGGCCAACGAGAACGGGCTGAAGATCACCGACAGGCCGGGACTGGACGACTTGGACATCTCCAACCTGCCCGGCGCCATCGCGGCTCACTGAACAGGGAATCGGGTTGGAGGAGGTGGGGCGGGATATCAACATTGAAACCTGTCATGTAAATGTGATGATCGACATTAAAACACTCTCAAAGCTTCAAAGAATCGTCCGATAAATCCTTCTTTTACTTGCCGCCCGCCTTGGCCTTGGCCGCCTCCTCATCCTTCCAGACGCCGCTGGCGTGGTTCATGAGCGCCTTGGTGATGTCATCCTTGGAGCACCCCGCCTCGTTGAACTTGGCCACCGCCGCGTCCGTGTCCACCTGCCACTTCTCATCGCCGCGGTGATGCCTCACCTGCGACCTCTCGAAGAGCACGTTGCCCCACAGCACCTGGATCTGCGCCTTCAGCCCGAGGTTACCCGGCTGCTCCGCGGCGGCTTCGCCCTCGCCAGACGTGGACGCCTCATCCTCCTTGGGGCACATCGCGAGCGATTCCTGGAACTTCACCTCCGCGAGGTCGAACATCTTGTCAGCCTCCTTCGCGGCGGCGGCGTCGCCAGCCTTGGCGGCGAAGTGGTAAACCTTCGCGCGCTCGAAGCACTGCTGGCCCCACGCGATGGTAGCCTCGTAAAAGTCAGACTTGATCGCGAGCGACTGCTTGTACCTCTCCACAGCCTTCTCGTATTCGTCGTCGATTCGCTTGATGTGGTCCTTGGCGGCGGCGGCCATCTGCTCGTCGGACGGGGTGGGCTGGCCCTCCTCGGGCGCGGGGGCGGCGCAGTCCACAACCTTGCGGGAGGCGCAGACGTGCACGTTGCCCCAGTTGAAGATGGCAGCCGCGGCAGCCTCCTGGAACTTATCCGCGGCGGCGCTGAGGAGCTCCTTAGCCTTATCGGTGCCCACGGCCACCTCGAGCGCCTCGCAGCACTTCTCCAGGCCGATCTGGCGGAGATCGAGCGGGCCCTCCTTGGCGCCGTCCTCGCCGAGGTGCTTGCGGAAGAGACCCGCGAAGGTGAGGAGCCACTCGTCAATCTCGATGACGTCCTCGGCGCCCTCATCCTCCGCGTTGGGCGGGTGGTCCCTGGATCCGACGTGGTCCGGGATGATCTGGTCCGGGGTTTCCGACGGGGCCCTCGCGACCGGCACCACCTCCACCTCCACGGGGGCGAGACCGGCGTCGCGGGGGCGCTGAACCCCCGTCGCCGCCGCTCGCTGCTCCGCGTGGTAGATGGCGGCGGAGAGGGCGCCGCGAAGATCGGTGCGGGAGGTGACGGTGACGAGTTCGCCCTCCGCGTCCTTGTACTTGAGCGCGAAGGCCTGTTCCTTGAGGTCGTCGGGGAAGAGGTTCCTGACCTGGTCGACGATGTCCTTGTAGCGGACGGAGATGGGCAGGACGACGTTCTTGGTCTCCGCGGCTTCGCCCCTGACGAGCGTCGCCTTGATGGTGAGCGTGGGCATCTGGCCCTGGCCCTGGCCGGACGCGGCGGCGGCGGCCGCCTGCTGCTGGGCCGGGGTGAGGCGCTGGGTCCCGCGCTTGCCCGGCGCGCGCAAGCCGCCGCCGCCGAGGCCCGAGACGGATCGAGACGCCTTGCGGTTGTCCCTCGCCGCTCGCGTCGCCTGGAGCTTCTTGCGGACGTCGTCGCTGTTCGGGTCAGCCTTGGCGGCAGCCTCGAGGTCGGAGACGGCGCGGTCGTACTGCTGCATCTGCTCGTACGCGCGAGCGCGGCGGAGCAGGGCGGGCTTGAAGTCCGGAGTCTCGTTGAGCGAGGCGTTGCACTCGTACACAGCCTGGCGGTACATGTTCTGCATGAGGTAGCAGGCGGCGCGGTTGGAGTAGAGCGCCGCCTTCTCCTCGGTGCCGGAGAGGGACATCTCGATGGCCCTGCTGTAGGAGGCGAGCGCCTCCCTCATGTTGCGCTTGCCGAAGTGCGCATCGCCCTCGCGCTTGTACTTGGCAGCCTTGGACTGGAACGAGTTGATCTCGTTGTGCGCGGCGTCTCCCTTGTGCACCATCGTTCACAGCTGTCGCGTGTACTGGTCGAGCCGGAGATTGGACTGGACACCTGGAAGGACGTTGGGGCGAGCGGGGGCGCGGGGGTCAGCGACGGTGGACGGGGCATCGGGGGGCGCGGGGCGCGTCAGGCGGCTCGAAGGAGAAACCGGGGGGCTGAAATTCTCCTCGCCACCCAAAACCCTGGACTCCTAGGTCTACGTCCCGGTCACACGCTTTCCGAGGGCCGTGCCGTGTCGGGGTTGGGAGCCGGTGGGCGCGTCGCGCGGGTCGAAACGCGAACGGACTCGCGCGGCGACGCGTCCGGTGATCGTCGACGACGGATCCGGAGATCGCGCGCCGTTCGGATCCGAACGCCGTCCGTCGCGACGTCGCGCCCGGCGCCTCAGACCCCGCCCCGCCGCTAAAAGCGCCGAACTCGGAGAAAAGCGATATCCGAATCGCATGCCCGGGGGGACCCGCTCGCCATGGACGGCGACCGCGGACGACGCGAAATAGAGGCGGGCGTCGCACCTTCCAGTCGATTTGAGCGAGAGTTTGGCCGACGGGTGACCTTCGCGAGTCTCCACCGGGCACACGCGCGCCTTGCTATGGGACACGTCCTCGCCGATTCGCGAAACACAAGGCAACGAACGCCAACGAAGCTCCGGAACGCCGTGTGAAGACCGACCAAAAGGCAACCCACAAGGAATCCAGTTAGAAAAAAACCCGAATTCGCCAAAGCGCCCGGTCGGACACCCAATCCGAAAAGGTGCCTCTAAAAGTTGCCTCGTCACCGGATTGCTCGTCACCGTCGCGGGCGGTTGACGATGAGCTGGGCGGCGCGGCTGGCGCGGGGACTGACCCCGGCGAGGGTCCATCGATCGAGCGCGCTCGCGAAGCACCGCGACGCTCGAGGCTCATCGCGCTTCAGGTGCGCGTCGAGCGATGCGGCCGGACCAAACGTGGACGGGGCGCACGTCAAGCGGTACGAAATCACCGCGTCGGGCGCCGGGGGCGCGACCGCCGCGACGGTCCGGGGGCACGCGATACGCACCGACCTCCCGAGGAAGATGGGGGGCGCGGACGAGCACCCGCAGCCGGTGGAGCTCCTCGTCGCCGCGCTCATCGGGTGCGAGCAGGCGACCGCGGCGTTCGTGGCGAGGCACATGACGCCGAGGATGGCGCTCGCGGGGCTGACGTTCGAGTACGTCGCGAGGAGGGACGAGAGGGGCGCCACGAGTTTGCCCCTTCACGCGCCGACCCCGGCTCCCGCGCGTTTGACGGGCGTCACCGGCGTCGCCACCGTCCACCTCGTCCAGGGGGCCGGACCGGAGACGGCGGAGAGGGTGGACGAGCTGAGGCGACTGACGGAGGAGAGATGCCCAGTCGCCTCGACGCTTCGCTCGGGGGGATGCGAGCTGGACGTGCGGTGGCGCCTGGCCGGGGAGTAACGTTAGCTTTAGTCGTAATCTAAAGTATCGTATTCATCCTCGTCTCTAGTTGAGGTGGGAGAACAGCCCGGTGCGCTCGCGACCCGCCATCGCCTCCTCCCGCCGCCGCTGGGTCTCGAGGGGGTCCTCCCCCTCCATCGCCTCGATCGCCCTGAGTTCCGCGTTTCGTGCCCGCGCCGCAGCCTTCGCCCGCTCCACAACCTCCCGCGTCTGCCCCGCCGCCTTACTCGGGTACGTCGGCATGAGCTCCTTCGCCTTGGCGGGCGGAAACTCGCGAAAGAACTCGTGCCCCAGCGCCTCCTCGCACGTCATTCGCCGATCGGGGTCGTACGCCAACAACTTGTTGAGCAAGTCAAAGCCGGCGTCGGACAAGGTGACGCCCCCGTTGGGGGATATCTTCGGGAACTTCTTGCGCAGGTTGTTGTACGGCTGGTGGGGAAACTTGATCTTGCGCACCGACGGGAGGTTGACGAAGTTGGGCCAGATCTTCTCGTTCGGGGTGCCCAGCAGCCGGAAGATGCGGTCGATCTGGTCGATCTCCGTCTTGCCCTGGAACAGCGGGTCCTTGCACAGCAGCTCACCCATGATGCACCCCAGGCTCCAAACATCGACGCCGGTGCTGTACAGCCTCTGACCCAGTAACAGCTCGGGCGCGCGGTACCACAGCGTCACCACCATGTGCGTGTACGGTCGTAACGGGTCCGAGTACTGCCTCGCGAGTCCAAAGTCGCAAATCTTGAGCTCCCCCCGGTTGTTCACCAGGATGTTGCTGGTCTTCAGATCCCTGTGGAGCACCCAGTTGTCGTGCAGGTAGCTCACCCCGCCCAAAAGCTGTAGCATCAGGCATTTAACCTCCGGGATCGTGAACGGCTTCGTCATGGTCTCCATCAGTCCTTTCAAGTCGTGCTCCGCAAACTCCATCACCATGAAGATCGAGTCCAGCGAGTTCCCCATGACCATCTCCGTCACGCCCACGATGTTCGGGTGCTGCATGGAGAGCAGGATGTTCGCCTCCCTCAGCGCCGTGAGCGGAAAACCCTCCCGCTCCTTGTCCATCTTCACCTTCTTGAGAGCCCTGATCGCGCCCGTCTTCTTGTCGCGCGCTCGGAACACCACCCCGTAGGTGCCTTCGTCGATCTTGTTGAGCTGCTCGTACTCAAACACCGATCGACACCCGGCCATCATGTCAAACTTGCGCTCGCCGATAACCTCGTGGACGCTATCCGGCGTGGGCGACCTATCCTGGTCGTCGAGCACCGCGCGGAGCTGCGCCACGCGGTTAAAGCTCGGCACCTTTGTCATGCCCGTCCCGCCGCCCGGATCCATCCGGGGGGATTCGTCAAACTGCGCCGAATCATCCTCGATGCTCTCTCGCTCCGGAGGCGGCGCGCGCTCCACCACGGGGTACGAACTCGTCTCGCCGCCGCCGCCGCCGCCTCCCGGCGGTGAACCCCGCGCGGGGGGCTCCGCTACGACGTCCTCCAGCTCGTCGAGATCGGCGAGGTCGTCATCGTCGTCGTCGCCGCCGCCCGCCGTCGTCCGCCTGTCGGTCACGTTCGGGTGGTGTAACGCCGCGGGTCGACCGTCCGCGTCCGCGTCCGCGTCCGCCTCGCCTCGCGCGGGCGGGGTATCCGCCGGCGCGGCGTCGTCGTCCTCGGGGGCCTCCCTTGGCGTCGCGTCTTCGTCGGTGCTGGGCGTCATCAGCGCGGCCTTATCGAGGGGCTGTCGATGCCCGTTGGATGGGAGCTCGCCATCCTCCGCGCCGTCCGCCGCCGCCTCTTGCGCCACCTTGAACTCCATCGCTTCCCTGACCATCCTGTCCATGTAGCTCTCGGGCGCGGAGGCTGCCTCCGCGGCTGCGGCCGCTTCGCGCTCCGCCGCCTCCCTCGCCGCATCCTCCTCCGAGTCCGACGAGTCTTCGTCGTCGTTCCATCTGCTCCTGCCGGCGGGTCCAACGGGCGCGGGCGCCGGGCCCGGCGCGTCGTCGTCGTCGTCGGCGACCCCCGCGCCCCACCGTGAAGGCCGCGGGCCGGGATCCTCGGCCTCCACGGCCCTCTCGGGCTTCGCCTGACCGGTGCCGCCCGCATCAGATGCCTTCCGCGCCTTCGCGGCGCCGCCCGACTCCTTGCCCACGCCCAACAGGGCGCTCAGATCCCGCTTCCCCGCGCCTCCCCTCTTGGCGCCGGATGACTTTTTACCCACGCCCAGCAGGGCGTTCAGATCTCGCTTCCCCATGCCTCCCTTCCCCTCCCGCGACCCGACGCACGGTCGCGCGCGCTCCGAGGAGTGGACTGGAATTCACTCTGGGCGCCGCCAAACAGAATCGGTGCCCAAATTCTCTCTCACTCCGCAGGCGCGAGCGGCGGACGAGGGTGGACCATGGCAGGCGACGATGCGCCCGTCGAGGATCCTTACGCCCCGGGCGAGCTCCCGGTGCTGCGCTACGCCGAAGAAATCCTCCAGGCGGTGCGCACCAACCCGACCACGGTGGTGATCGGTGAGACGGGGTCCGGCAAGACGACGCAGATCTCGCAGATCCTGCACCGCGCCTCCGCCACCTTGATGCCGGACTCGAGGATGGGCGTCGCGATCACGCAGCCCCGCAGGGTCGCCGCGGTGTCCGTCGCAAGACGCGTCGCCCACGAGATGGGCGTCAAGATCGGAACCTTGGTCGGATACACCGTCCGATTCGAGGACTGCTCGTCGAGGGAGACGCGCATCAAGTACATGACCGACGGTACCTTACTCCGCGAGTGCCTCGAGGACCCGAACCTGTCCAAGTACGGCGTGATCGTCCTCGACGAGGCGCACGAGAGGTCTCTCAACACCGACATCCTCTTCGGCTTGCTCAAGGTGCTCGTCAAGACCAGGCAACCCGCGCTTCGCTTGGTGGTCACGTCGGCGACGCTGGAATCGGAAAAGTTCAGCGCGTACTTCAACGACTGTCCCGTCTACCACGTCCCGGGTCGCGTGTACCCCGTGGAGCTGGCGTACGCCACGGAGCAGCCCAAGAACTACGCGGAGACGGCGCTCGAGACGGTGATGGACCTGCACTGCTCTCAGGGAAGGGGCGACATCCTGCTCTTCCTGACGGGCAAGGAGGAGATTGAGCGCACGTGCCGGCGACTGAACGAGCGGGTCCGCGAGATGCCCGAGGACGAGTGCCCGGACATGCAGGTCCTGCCCCTGTACGCGGCGCTCTCGCCGGAGCTTCAGGCGAGGGTCTTCGCGCCGCCGCCCGCGGGGTGCAGGCGCGTCGTCGTGGCCACCAACCTGGCCGAGACGTCGCTCACCGTCCCCGGAGTGGTCTTCGTCGTGGACCCCGGGTTCACCAAGCAGAACGAGTACGATCCCGCGACCGGGATGGACTCCCTCAAGGTGACCTCCATCAGCGCGGTGCAGGCGAGGCAAAGGGCGGGACGGGCGGGGCGCACGAGGGCTGGGCGGTGCTTCCGTCTGTACACCCGCGAGCACTTCGAGCTGGACATGCCGACGACCACCGTCCCGGAGATTCAGCGAACGTCGCTCGTGGGAACCGTGCTCTACCTCAAGACGCTCCGCATCGAGGGGCTGGACGTCCTCGACTTTGACTTTCTCGATAAACCGGACGTGGAGGCGATGGGAGACGCGCTGCGACAGCTGTACGCGCTCGGCGCGATCGACGAGGACGGCGCGGTGACCGATCTCGGCCGCGAGATGTCGCCGCTTCCCGTGGAGCCGCAGCTCGCGAGGGCGATGCTCGCGGCTCGAAGGTTCGGGTGCGTCGACGAGATGGCCACCGTCGCGGCGATGCTGAGCGTCGAACGGGTGTACACCGGGAACGGGCCGCCGCGGGAGGGGGAGGACGGCGACGGCGACCGCCGGGGGGCTCCGCCGGAGTCGCTGTGTTCGGAACACGAAAGGCGCATGGGCGACCACGTCGTGTTGATGCGGACGTACCAGGCGTGGGCCAGGGGCGGGCACAGGCGGGACTTCTGCGAGCGGCACGGCCTGAGCGACCGCGGGATGGAATTCGCGCGGGACGTGCGGAAGCAGCTGCTCGGGGTGTTCAGGGAGATGGAACGGAGGGCGACAAAGGAGGGCGACAAAGGAGGGGTTAAACACGGGGCAAGGAGGGAGGAGGACGAGCCCAGAGGGGACAAACGGAAACGGGACAGGAGTCGCAGCCGAGACAG
>Ga0181571_10003917_pt1 | contig 11170 bp, 8 predicted proteins | sample 101ome_17_FD_132440 | JGI IMG/M metagenome (GOLD analysis project Ga0181571, IMG submission 132440) | Coastal salt marsh microbial communities from the Groves Creek Marsh, Skidaway Island, Georgia - 101407AT metaG (megahit assembly) | ecosystem: Environmental > Aquatic > Marine > Intertidal zone...
CTGCGAGTGACCGCCCTCAGTACCGACGAAGACTGATTCGTGACCGTTACCAAGGGACTTTCTTGGCTGGTAGTGATCGCTGCAGGGGCGCTGCATACACTCGGCTTGTCACCTTTCGATATCTGGCCGGCCGTCCCCGTCAGCATGGCGTTGTTTTATGGCCTACTTCGTCACCGCACCGAACTCTCTAGTTTTAGTTTGGGTTGGCTCTACGGCACGGGTTTCTTCATCAGTGGTTGCTCTTGGGTATACATCAGCATTGCAACCTATGGTCATGCACCGCCCCTACTAGCAGGGACGCTAACCGCCATCTTTTGCCTGGGTCTTGCGCTGTTATTCGCTGCCATGGCCGTCATCTATCGACATCTCTTTGTACGACAACACAAGCTCTTCGACGCTCTGGCATTTTGCGCCTTGTGGGTGCTTTTTGAGTGGCTGCGCAGCTGGCTCCTGACAGGTTTTCCCTGGCTGTATACTGGCTATGCCGCCCTCGATACCCCTCTCGCCGGATGGGCGCCCATTGTTGGCGTGTACGGCCTATCTGCTATCTGGGCACTGTTGGGTGTCGGTCTGTACAACATAACAACCAAGCAATACCGGCTTGGATTCGCATTAATTGGGACTGTCCTTACAGCAGCCTTGGTGGGCTATATCATCCAAGATACCGACTGGACTCAGCCCAAAGGTGAGCCGCTATCAGTCGCCATTTACCAGCCCAATACGGCGCTTGAAGATAAATGGAATCCGCGCCTTCGTCGAAAAATCCTCCAACAACTTAGCGACAACGCAGCGCGTTACACTGGAAAAGTTGATGTGTTGTTGTGGCCTGAGGGTGCGTTGCCGCTCACCCGCGAGCGGCTAACAAGCTATATCACCCGGGAAGCTAGGCGAGCCAGTGACAGCCATACGGCTCTCATAACAGGCGTTGCCACCCGGGCGGATGAAGGCTACTTCAACAGTATTATTGCGCTGGGGCTCGGTTCTGGGGAACATCACAAACAACGTCTAGTGCCCTTTGGTGAATTTGTGCCATTAGAACACCTACTCCGGGGCACCATCGATTTTTTTAACTTGCCCATGTCTAACTTCAAACCGGGTACCAACCTATTACCGCACCTCAGTGTCGTAGATCAGACTGCAGCCGCCTATATCTGCTACGAGGTGGTCTACCCGGATTTTGTCTATCGAGGTAGTCGCGACAGCCAGTGGCTGATTACCATCAGTAATGACAGTTGGTTCGGCCAGTCAATCGGGCCACTGCAGCATCTGCAGATGGCGCGATTCCGAGCCCTCGAAACCCAACGCCCACTGCTTCGAGGCACCAATAACGGGGTCTCTGCAATCGTTGACCACAGAGGTAACATTCAAGCGCAGACACCACAATTCGCGGAGGCCGTTCTAACGGGACGGATCCAACCCAGGCAGGGTGCTACGCCTATCATGACCACCGGTAGCTGGCCGACCTTGCTGTTATGCGGCTTGTATCTAATCGGGTTCAGTCGACGAACGCGGACTTCACCTAGCCATAGCTGATACAATTACGGTTTTCAGCTGTAGGCTCGCCACCCTCTTTGGGCGCGGCCGTCATCCAACCAAACTGAGCCCCTATGAACCAGGACTACAATCCCGAGCAAATCGAGCTTGATGCCCAAGCCGGATGGGCGCGCGACGGTGCCCACCGCGCGCAACCCGATGCTTCCCGAGAAAAATTTTACTGCCTCGCCATGTTCCCCTACCCCAGTGGCAAACTGCATATGGGGCACGTGCGCAATTACACCATTGCCGATGTCATCGCGCGCTATCAACGCATGCTGGGCAAAAATGTATTGCAACCTATGGGTTGGGATGCCTTTGGATTACCCGCGGAAAACGCCGCTATCGCCAACAATGTCCCACCGGCTGATTGGACACTCAACAATATTGCCGAAATGCGCGCCCAGCTTGATCGACTCGGCTTTGCCTATGACTGGGAGCGGGAGGTCACCACGTGCACGCCGGAATACTATCGGTGGGAACAATGGTTTTTCACTCGCCTCATGGCGAAAGGGCTGGCGTACAAAAAAGAAGCTGATGTGAATTGGTGCGAGACCGACCAGACCGTGCTCGCTAATGAACAGGTCGTTGATGGCCGCTGTTGGCGTTGTGACAATCCAGTTGAACGGCGCTCTATCAACCAGTGGTTCATCAAAATTACGGATTACGCACAACAACTCCTTGACGACCTTGATCAGCTCACCGATTGGCCAGAGCAGGTGGTCGCCATGCAACGCAATTGGATCGGTCGATCCGAGGGCGCTACCATTCGTTTTGAGGCCGAAGACGGTTCTGAACTAGAGGTCTATACCACCCGGCCTGATACGCTAATGGGCGCTACTTATGTTGCTGTGGCGCCGCAGCATCCACTGGCGAAAATGGCAGCCGAAACGCGTCCCGAACTGGCGGGCTTTATCGAAGAAATGGCCAACATCAAAGTTGCCGAAGCCGATATGGCCACCATGGAAAAACGCGGTATGGACTCAGGCCTATCGGTCAAACACCCCATTACCGGCGAGTCGCTGCCGGTCTGGGTCGCCAATTTCGTGCTAATGGGCTACGGCTCGGGTGCTGTCATGTCAGTGCCGGGACACGATCAACGCGACTGGGAATTCGCAAAAAAATATGACTTACCCATCACACAAGTCATAGCCGCCGAAGATCCCAGCGCAGTACAACTGGAGCAGTGCGCCTATACTGAGCGTGGCAGGCTTGTTAATTCCGGTCAGTTCGACGGCCTCGACTTCGAAGCTGCATTCAACGCCATCGTCGATTATTTACAGCAAGCCGGCCGCGGGGAGCGCACCGTCAACTTCCGATTGCGCGATTGGGGCGTTTCGCGACAGCGCTATTGGGGTGCCCCCATCCCTGTGATTAACTGCGACCAATGCGGCGCGGTGCCGGTACCAGACAGTGATTTACCTGTGGTACTGCCCACTGAAGTGGCGTTTGAGGGCGTGGGCTCTCCCATTAAGAAAATGGCGGAGTTCTATCAAGCGAGCTGTCCGAGCTGTGGCGCCGATGCCACCCGAGAAACGGACACCTTTGATACCTTCATGGAGTCTTCTTGGTATTACGCGCGCTATGCCAGTGCCACTAATAACCAACAAATGCTCGATGACGAAGCCCATTATTGGCTTGACGTGGATCAGTACGTAGGCGGCATCGAACACGCGATTTTGCACCTGCTGTATGCCCGCTTCTTTCACAAACTGTTGCGCGATGAGGGGCTGGTTAGCACGAATGAGCCGTTCCGGCGGCTTCTCACCCAGGGCATGGTGCTAAAAGACGGTGCCAAAATGTCCAAATCCAAGGGCAACACCGTAGATCCGCAAGCGCTCATTGATCGCTACGGCGCCGACACCGTGCGACTGTTCAGTATGTTCGCCGCCCCCCCAGAGCAATCATTGGAATGGTCAGACTCAGGTGTGGAAGGTGCCAATCGGTTTATTAAACGATTGTGGCGTCTGGTGACGCAGCACGAAGAACAAGCTGCTGAAGCCACTGGGGAGCCCGAAGCACGTCGAGCGCAGCAAGACTTGCGCCGAAAAATCCACGAGACCATTGCCAAAGTGGGCGACGACTATGGTCGACGCCAAACCTTTAATACAGCGATCGCTGCGGTCATGGAATTGTGTAATGACATCAGCCGCTTCGAGTTAGCGAGCAGTGCCGATGTCGCGGTCGCGCGCGAGGCATTGGAAGCTGCACTGCTGATGCTATTTCCCATTACCCCTCACGTCTGCCAACATTTGTGGCAAGCGCTGCACGGCAGCTCCATCCTTGAGCAGCGTTGGCCGAGTGTCGACGAGACCGCGCTGGGGCGTGATGAGTTTGAGATCGTGGTACAGGTAAACGGCAAAGTGCGTGCGAAGATGTCGGTACCCGCCGATGCCGATAGAGAAGCGGTAGAAAAACTGGCTCTTGAGCAAGCGAACGTGCAAAAATTCGTGGGCGACGCGACCGTACGAAAAGTGATCGTAGTGCCCGGAAAATTAGTTAACGTAGTGGCAAATTAATGCAAAGCATTTGGAAGAACCTCACCGTTACGCTGGTCCTGCTTACGCTCGCAGGATGCGGGTTTCAGCTAAAAGGAACCGGTGGCATTGCCAGCGACAACAGTTTGCGAGGGCAAACGGTTAAGGTCGTCAGTAGTGATCTCCGCGGCGAGCTCACGCTCGCCCTACTCGAGCAGCTGCGCTTAGCCGGGGTTCAGGTCTCGAATGACCAGACCGCGGCCCTTAGCGTTCAAATTGGTCGCGAGGTTTTCTCTCAGCGCAACCTGTCATTAACCGCGCAAGCGCGCAGCGCCGAGATTGAGTTGCTGATGAGCGCTGACTTTAGCCTTCGCGATAGCGGCAAGGTTGTCGTGGCCAGTGATGCGCAGGTGGTTCGCCAATACCTTAATGACCCAAGCAATATCGTGGGTAAAACCGAGGAGCTGCGCCTGTTACGCGAGGAAATGCGGCGTGATTTGGCCGCTCAAATTGTCCGCCGTTTGGGCCACAGCTTGAGTAACTGATGCAGCTCAAACCTGAGCAACTGCCCCAACACCTAAGCCAAGGTAGTGCTCCCTGCTACCTCATTGCCGGTGACGAAACCCTCATTGTTCAAGAGTGCGCCGATGCCATTCGTATTGCGGCCCGAGAAGCGGGTTGCAGTGAACGCGAAATTATTGAAATCAACAACCCCAGTGACTGGCAGAATCTGCTGCAAAGTGGCGGTGCGCTATCGCTGTTTGCTGAACGCAAACTGATCGAGGTACGACTGCCTTCGGGAAAGCCGGGGGCGGAAGGCAGTAAAGCACTCCAGGCGTTCTTGGAGATGGCGTCAGAAGACACCTTGCTGATTGTCTCGGGCAAGATTGACCGCCAATCCCAGCGGGCCAAATGGTACACCGCTCTCGATAATGGGGGCGTTGTCATAACAGTATGGCCAATCCAACCCCGCGAGCTGCCAAATTGGATCCAGCGCCGACTGCAGGCTGTTGGCTTGCAAGCCGACAAGGCCGCAGCACAATTATTAGCCGACCGCACCGAGGGCAATTTACTGGCTGCGGCGCAAGAAGTAGAGAAACTAAAACTGCTAGCTACTGACGGTGTTGTCACGGTAGAAACGGTTTTGGAGGGGGTACTCGATAATGCCCGCTACAGTGCCTTTAGCCTGGCTGACGCGGCACTCTCCGGTGACAGCCGTAACGCCATACGAACATTACGCGGTTTGCGTGCCGAAGCGACACAACCGCCTTCCGTACTGTGGGCCTTGGCAAGAGATATTAATTTATTGGCCGATGTCGAGGAGGATGTGCGCGCCGGCTCACAGGTGGGCCGAGCACTCCAAGAAAGGGGCGTTTGGCGCAGCCGCTTGGCATTGGTACAAGCGGCGGTTGAACGACACAACCGACGCAGCATTGGCCAACTGCAAGCGCTGGCGTATCGCACCGACGCAGTGATTAAAGGTCAGGAAAAAGGTGACCCTTGGATTGGCCTAGATCGAATCGTGTTATTACTCGCTCGCGGCAATCAGTCGGGTAAAGCCCTACGCGCGCGCCGATAAAAAACCGCCGTTAGCACAAGACCCAGCACCCCGGTTATTAATAAGACGGGGACAAAACCCACTCTGTCGGCCAAATGACCCACCGCCAACGCTGATAGCGCTGGAGCACCCATAATAGTCAGCATCCATAGGCTCATAACCCGCCCACGGAATGTCTCTTGTACCGATAACTGAATAATCGTCTGACACGCTGTGCCAGCAATGGTTGTGACACCACTGACGAGGAAGCACAGCAGCGCTAGAGACGTTAATTGGTCGGTCCAGTGGAGTGCAAGCTGGGCCGATGCAGCCACCAACAATGACACCCCCGCCAACACCAACAACCGCGCAATGCCCGTGGATTGTCGACTGATAATCAGGCCACCCAATATCGAGCCGCCGGCCGCGATCGCCACCAAGGAAGCCAGTTCGGATGACCCGCCTGCTAAGCGCTCCCCCGACAACGCCGGCAGTAGCTCAATGACAGTCCGCCCCAAAATACCGTTCAAAGCGGTCAGCCAAAACACATTCCGAAGCAGTTCGTGACCAACGGTATACTGCAATCCAGTGCGAAGTTGTTGAAAAAAAGGCTGCCGCTCTCTGGGCTGACGCACCCCCACTCCCTGCAAACTCGCGAGTATCACGCTAGCGGCAATAAAACAGAGTGCTGACAGGCCGAAAACAGCCACTTGATCGGTTTGCGCAAGCAACCACGCCGCCACAGCCGGACCGAGAATGCGTGCGCTGTGGAAGGTCATGGCAGACAACCCGACCGCATGGGGTAATGCTTCACGATCAACTAGCAGCGGCACCAGTGCCAGGCGCATGGGCCCGTGACCGGCATTAATCGCACCGTGGGCCGTAGCCAGCACCAGTAGCACCGGCAACCCAAATTGATCAAACACAATCGTCAATCCGGCAACCAGGGCCACACCGCCGTACAGGGCTGTCGAAGCCACCAAGCCATAACGGGGATTTACACGATCCGACAAGATCCCAAAAGGTAGGGATAGCAATATTGCGGGGGCCAGCATGAGTGCCACAACCGTACCTACCCAACTGGCCGAATGAGTCAAATCCCAGGCATTCCAAGCCCACAGGAACGTTTGCATAGACGCGCCCAGTGTCGAGCACACAGCCGCCGGGAAGTAGCGGCGAAATGCCGAGCTCTGCCAAGCGGCAATCCGCACCTGTCGCTTTTTACGACGCTCCAAAAATTTACCCCTTGCTTTCAAGTCCAAGTCGTAATACTGTTTTTTTATACAGTATTTTTAATAAATCCTATTTTTACGTTTTACACGCAGTAGCAACCGGCCAGCGCCGTTGCCCCAAAACCTAACGAGTGGAGTACGCCATGAATGATCCTTTAGCACATATTATCAAGCGTCCCGATACTTGGAGAGGACTGAATGCAGCCAGCAACCTCAGTGCACTACACCGGCCCGCCAACAGCGATTGGCACGGTACCGACGCGCTGCCTACTGGGTTTACCGCTCTCGACAACGCCCTCTACGGCGCCGGTTGGCCGCTACGCGGCAGTATCGAAATACTCAGTGACAGTTGTGGGCTCGGTGCCATGGGACTTTTTCTACCCGCCATGCAAAAACTGAGCGAACAAAAACGTTGGCAGGCGTTCATAGCGCCCCCCCACACCCCTTACGCGCCGCTGCTGTCAGCGCGCGGTATCGACACACAACAAATTCTGATGGTTCATCCCAAGAATCGGGAAGAGCGCCTCTGGGCTACAGAACAAGCACTGCGCAGCAGCACGTGTAGCGTCGTTTTTAGCTGGTTAGGTGACGCCGATTATCGCTATGCCGAGTTGCGCAAGTTGCAACTTGCCGCGACCGAAAACGATACCCTGGCACTATTTTTCCGCAGTACAGCTGTCGCGGAACAACACACACCCGCCAGTCTGCGCTTAACCTTAAGCGGTTATAAGCAGGTCGATATTCTGAAACAACGCGGCGGACAGCAGCAACAAGGCATCGCGCTAGACGACGAATATGACAACCTAAACATGCCCGAACTCTGGGAGCTGCCCGCGACCCTTCCCGAGCAAGCTGCCAGTCGGCATTAATATCCGGGCCAGCAACATGGCGCTGATCTTGGTGGGGCGGTAGAATCCCGCGCTCATTACAAGCGACCCACAACAGGAGAGAGTGCCATGCATGCCTTCCCCCACCACTATACGGTGACCGCCGCCGCTCACCAGGACACCGCCAATGTAACCGTTAGCGGCGCAGGGCTGAATGACATCAGCACCAATGCTCCCGCCGAATTCGGTGGCCCTGGTGATCAATGGAGTCCGGAAAGTTTGATCATGGCCGCCGTTGCGGACTGTTTTATTCTGAGCTTCCGCGCTATCGCCACCGCCTCTAAGGTGGATTGGCAATCGATTCGTTGTCAGGCCGTGGGCACGCTCGATCAAGTGGAGCGTAAAATGGTTTTCACCGCTGTCGAACTGGAGGTCACGGTAACCGCATCGGCGGACGCCAATGCCGAGCGCATTGAACGCCTGCTACACAAGGCTGAGGAAACCTGCCTCATCACCAACTCGTTAACTGCAGACGTTGCATTAAAAACCCAAGTGCAGTTGGGCTAAAACGACCGACAAATATTGTCGGCTCCCATGTCATCTGCACATGGGAGCCACAGTCTCATCCGCGAGTCTGCTTGGCGGCAATCATCGCCAGTACGTTATCCTCAAGAATATTCAGTGGAACCGGTCCACTGCCAAGCACGGTGTCATGAAATTCGCGCATATCAAATTGCTCGCCTAGCGCTTCTTGTGCCATGTCACGTAACGCCAGAATTTTAATCTTACCCACCATATACGCCGTAGCCTGCCCCGGCATGGCGATATAGCGTTCAATGGCCTTAGTGCAATCAGATTCGGCGTTGGGCGTCTTGTCTAATAAGTATTGAATCGCTTGTTCACGATCCCAGCGCAACGCGTGGATACCAGTATCCACCACCAACCGTGCTGCGCGCCACAACTCCATAGCAAGTCGTCCAAATTCTGAGTAGGGGTCTTCGTAGAAACCCATCTCTTTGGCGAGATATTCAGAATAAAGCCCCCAGCCCTCAGAGAAAGCTGTGAACCCAAGATAGCGCTGGAATTCTGGAATATCGTCAAGCTCAGCGGTGATAGCACGCTGTAAGTGATGACCGGGTACACCCTCATGAAAAGCCAAGGCCTGAATATCGGTTTTGGGCATGGCGTTCATGTCATACAGGTTTGCGTAATAAATCCCCGGGCGAGAACCATCCGGCGGCGGACTTTGATAGAAGGCTTTACCCGCGCTGCGCTCGCGGAAAGGCTCGACGCGCTTAATGATTAGCTCAGCTTGGGGTAGACGACCAAAATATTCGGGTAACTTGGCTCGCATCGCTTCAATAGCTGCACCGGCTTCCGCCAAATAGGCCTCTCGACCGGCATCATCATTAGTAAAACGTAGCGCCTGATTCTGGCGTACCGATTGGAAAAAGTCCGGCAACGCACCCTCAAAATCGACGCGAGCCATAACCGCGCGCATCTCCTGATGAATGCGATCAACGTTTTCCAAGCCTAGCTGATGGATTTCCTCTGCACTTAAGTCAGTGGTGGTGTACCACTGCAACAACGCCTGATAGAAACCCCCAGTTTCATCAAGACGCCAGACACCGTCGTGCTTATGGGCCGCGGTACTTTGCGCCTGAAGCGTCGCAATCAATCGCTGATAAGCCGGCTCGACTTGCTCCACCAACGCAACTTCAGCCCCCTTCAACAACCGCGCTTCCTCGGTCTGCTCAAGACTCAGCGCCGCCACTTTGGATTTAAAGTCTGACCAAATGACCGAGTCATTGCCGTCCCCAAAGGGCGCTCCTGTAACGACATTCTGAGCACTCTCGATGATTCGCGGATACATCCAATCAACCAATAAAAAGTTCTGCTCAGCGCGTAAATTCAGCTGCTCAATCACCTGATCAAAGTAATCACTGACGTTTCTAAGTCGTCCAATATAAGCTTCAGCATCAGCTACATCGGATATCTGGTGAATGTTAATCAGACTGCTGGGTACCGAAGTATGGGGGCCTCGGTGCTGATGCATCACGTAACGTTGCAGCTGGTATTGCTCCAAGGCTTGGCTGCGCTCAAGGCCTTTGCGATACAACGTTTGCGATAACCGTCGCGCCTCACTCAATTGCCCAGAATCAAAATCTGCTATCGCTTCAAGGCGAGCGGCATCAATGCGCCGTGTTTCTTCAACAAAAGCTTGAGATACGTTATTCCATTGGTCCTGCTGATCTTTAATACCCAGGTAGCTCGCGGTAAACGGATAACGCTGCATGTCTTGGGCGTGACTATCGGCAAAAAATCGGTCAAGTCGCTGCTGCTCCTGGGAAATAACCGCCACCTCGGAGGCATTTGACAATGAGGGAATTGGCGGAGCGGCGTCACCACAACCCAGTGTCATCGCCATAGCCCAAGTTACAGCCAACGCCAAAAATACACGCGCGATTCTCATCACACTCAAACCCCTCTCTTGAATATTTCCCTAACACTGCACGGCAGACAGATCGCTAGAACCCAAGCCCTCAGCGGCCACGAAATCGATGCACACATTTTCTATCGGGAACCGTCGCGATGCGAACTCTCGCCCGCAAAGCTTGTGCAAGAACACACTGAGGGCCCTACCAAAGCACCTTCAACAGCACCTTCAGCAGCACCCTCAATACAGCATAAGCCGCAGCTAAAAGCCCCGGCCTCAGCACATCGTATAGTCAGCCAAGGCCCGCACAACCACAAGCCTGATATGCCATTTGATATCGACAGGGGTGTGACAGCAGCGCCTCAGATCCACTAGAATACTGTATAAATAACCAGTTATTTTGTGGACCCTCATGTCTCTTTGGCTCTGCATTCGCTTTCCTGACTTGCCACTGGAAGCTTTATCTCAGAATACCCACCAGCCGGTCATCGTGTTGGAAAAGCGCCGCGTCGTCAGCTGTAACGATGTGGCTGCTATGGACGGCATTGCAGCTGGTCAGTCAGTCGATACCGCTCGCGCACTCTTAGCGGATACCGGCGCACAGTTATTAGAGCGTGATCGACAGCGCGAACGCACCGTACTTGAGAAACTACAATGTTGGGCATACAGCATTACACCCACACTCGAATGTCATGGTGACAACTGCTTGCAGTTGGAGATCGGCAGTTGTTTACGCCTGCATGGCGACCCATCGCAATTGGTAATGCGAATACAAAGCGCACTTCAGCAACGAGGGTTCCGCGGCGTGTTTGGTATTGCCAGTAATCGCATAGCCGCTTATCTACTCAGTTACCACAACGATGATCTAGCACTGGCCATCGAGATAGATCTTGCAAAACGCTTGGCACCACTGTCCCTGACATTAATTCCCAATACCGCAGCGAGCCACATCCCCCAGCTAAAAAAACAACTGTCACAGGCTGGACTTGAAAACTTTGGTGCGCTATTGGCATTACCGCGCCATGAACTAGGTCGCCGGTGCGGCGAAGCCTTCCTGCAGTGGCTAAACGCGTTAACAGCACCTCATGACGACGTTCACCGCGACTTTGTGCCGCCTGCGGTATTCC
>Ga0181571_10003918_pt1 | contig 11169 bp, 10 predicted proteins | sample 101ome_17_FD_132440 | JGI IMG/M metagenome (GOLD analysis project Ga0181571, IMG submission 132440) | Coastal salt marsh microbial communities from the Groves Creek Marsh, Skidaway Island, Georgia - 101407AT metaG (megahit assembly) | ecosystem: Environmental > Aquatic > Marine > Intertidal...
GCAGGCCTCACCAGCGACTATCTGATCAAGACAGGATTCCCGGCCATCTGGTCAGAACAGCGACTGCAGTTCGCCGCGCTTTGAGTATGGCGTCCCAATAATCCCCCCAAACTCGCACCGCCGGTATTGCGAACAGAGACTGCGGCCTGAAATTGCCCCGTTTGGCGCTCTGGTTCGCGTCTCACCTGAACATCGCGCGCGCCAACATCCCGAGAACACGCGACAATCTCGCGGTAAGTCTCGGTGTCGGGAAAAAGCAGGAATGGCTGGCTGGGGTGGTAGGATTCGAACCTACGGTACGCGGTACCAAAAACCGTTGCCTTACCACTTGGCTACACCCCAGCGACGAAGGGGTTCATATTCTGAAGGCTGCCGTGGTTCAAGAGCGATTGTGCAAAAAATCGGATGGATTTTGTTGAATTTCTTTTGCCCTCAGAGACGGACCGGATCGGCCTTTGCGAGAGCGTCAAATCGCATCAGTGAGGTGATGAGTTCGGGCATCTCGGAGAGGGGAATCATGTTTGGTCTATCGGAGGGTGCGCTGTCTGGATCGGGGTGACATTCGATAAAGACGCCTGCGATTCCGAGCCATACAGCGGCGCGGGCCATGACAGGTGCGAAGCGGCGGTCCCCACCTGAAGCGGTGCCTGCACCACCGGGGTGTTGGACGGAATGCGTGGCGTCCATAATCACGGGGAAGCCGGTCTGCATCATGATGGGCAGGCCGCGCATATCCGTCACCAGCGTGTTATATCCGAACGATGCGCCACGCTCGGTGATCAGGAGACGGTCGTTGCCGCAAGCGGTGACTTTCTTTGCAGCTGGCGGAATGTCCCACGGGGCGAGGAATTGACCTTTCTTGAGGTTGATCGCCGCGCCCGTGCGGGCGGCGGCGGTGATCAGGTCTGTTTGGCGGCAAAGGAAGGCCGGAATTTGCAGCACATCGGCAACTTCGGCGACGGTGCTGCATTGGTCGGGCAGATGCACATCGGTCAAAACAGGGCAACCAATTTCGCTGCGGACGGCGGCGAGGATGGCAAGCCCCGCATCCATTCCGGGGCCGCGCGGGCTTGTTGCAGAGGTGCGGTTGGCCTTGTCGAAGCTCGCTTTACAAATTCTAGCATGCGGCCCGCTCTCGACCTCTTCCGTCAGGCGAAGTGCCGGACGGTTGCATTTGTTTCAGTATGAGGGAAAGCGCGAGTGATTGACAACGGTTTCTCGCTATCGGTGCGGCCGGCCCGTGTGGGCCGACCGCGAAAGTTGTTAGTTTTCTTGTTTTACGACGCCGGTGACTTTGCCCGCCACGATGGCGATAATGGCAGCGGCGAAGCTGAAGAGAGCACCCATTTTGGCGGCGTCTTTCACCGGAATATCGCCCAGCATGGCATCGCCCGTGAACGCGACTGAAGCGATGAACAGTGACACCGTGAAGCCGATGGCGGCGACGCACCCGATGACGAAGAGATCAATGATCCGCATACCTTTCGGCAGGCCGAGGCCAAGCGGTTTGGCAGCGATCCAACCGAAGAGAAGGATGCCAAAGGGTTTGCCGACAAGAAGGCCAGCAAGGACCAGCCATGTGGGCGAGCCGATGGAGGAGAATTCGACGCCTGCATTCAGAAGGCCGAAGAAGAAGAGAACCACCTCAACAGGGTGCTTTAGGATGTGTTCAATGTGGTTCAGGAGGTCGGTCAGGTATTGCTCCGCCTCCGAGAAGATACCGAAGGCACGGTCCGCATGCGGGATCGTTGGGACGATTGGCAGCAGGCCAAGGGCGGGGTGGATGCCGGCCTCTTGGAAGCCGTACCAGCTCAGCGCGCCTGCAATGAGGTAGGGCCAAAAGCTCAGCGTGTTACGCGCCCATGTCGAATTTGGACGCGCTTGCTTGCCGCGATCGAGGCGGCGGGGCAGCCAGTTTGCGAGGAAATAGACGGCGACAGCGGCACCGACCGACAGCATGAGCCATTCGGGGGCCAGTTCGCCCGAGGGGTAGAAAATGGCCAGAATGATCAGGCCTGCCGCGTCATCTGCGATGGCCAGCAAAAGCAGGAAGCGCACGGCCGGATGACCTGCGCCAAACACCAAGCGACCCACGAGATAGGAGAACGCGATGTCGGTTGCGGTGGGGATAGCCCAACCGCGTGCAACCGCGTCATATGTATCGGAGCCGAGGAACATGGCGAGGCCGAGGTAGACGGCAATCGGGCCGAACATGCCGCCCGCGGTGGCGACCAACGGTGTGGCGGCTTTTTTGCCGCGCAGGGAGCCGTTTTCGAGGATAATCGCTTCCCAGACTTCCTTCGCCGCGATGGCAAAGAAGAAGGCCATCAGCACGTCATTGACGAGGTATTGTAGGGTGAGCGAACGGTATTCGACTTGTCCTGCTTCATTGTAATGGGCGTGACCGATGATGAAGTCGTGGATCAACTCAAACTCGACGAAGTGGTGGTACCCGTCGGGGTTGATGTTGGCCCAGACCAAGGCGATGAGTGCGCCGATAATGAGTAGGAGCGAGTAGTTCGTAACGAAGTTCCAGACGCGGTACATAGCCATCCCCGTTGTTTCTTTATTGCCGGATACCCGAAGATAGCAAACGGCACAACTGTGGGTGAAACGGCGCAGAAGCACAAAGTATTAGCGGGTTTTGACCTTTGAGGCGGCACGCTGTAGCGGTTTCGACATGCAGGCTGATTTGAAATCCGAGATACGCGCGTGCCGACTGTGTGCGCAGCGCTTCGCACAAACGGCAACGAGGCATTCACCGAATCCTGTTGTCTGGTTCGATCCCAGTGCCCGCATATTGATTGCCGGTCAGGCACCCGGTGCCCGTGTGCATGCGAGCGGGCGGCCATTCTCCGATCCGTCGGGGGACAGGTTGCGGGCGTGGTTGGGGCTGTCTGAGGCTGCGTTTTATGATCAGCAGCGGATCGCGATTGTGCCGATGGCGTTTTGCTTTCCGGGGTATGATGATGCTGGCTCCGATCTGCCGCCACCGCGCATTTGCGCTGCGCAATGGCATGGGCGGGTTGCCGACGTTCTGCCCAATGTAGAGTTGAAGATACTTGTGGGCGGTTATGCGCAGCGCTGGCATCTGGGTGCCAAAACGGGCGTGACGGAGACAGTCGCCAATTGGCGCGCGTTTGGAAATGGGTTGGTACCCTTGCCGCATCCGTCTTGGCGGAATACGGGTTGGTTGAAAAAGAACCCTTGGTTCGAACAGGAGGTTCTGCCGTTTGTGCGGCAGCGGGTGGCAGAGGTAATGGATAGTGACACAGACGGAACTTGATACGGCATTCGCCGCGATGGCAGCTGATGACAACGATGATATGGCGCGGCTGCGTTATTATGAGCGGTTGGCGGACAGTGAGCTTTATCTTTTGCTGACAGCCGAGCCAGATGGAGACGACATCGACCCAGAGACGGTTGATGTCGAGGGGCTGGAATACTTGCTAGTTTTTGACCGGGAGTTGCGGTTGGCAGAGTTTGTTGGCCGCTCGGCGCCCTATGTTGCTTTGTCGGGGCGGTCGCTCGCAGCGATGATCGCGGGCGATGAGTTGGGGCTGGCTGTGAATATCGGTGTTGCGGGATACGAGATGCTCGTGCCGCCAGCAGCGATTTCATGGCTCTTTGAAACGCTTGGGCAGGGGCCGGAAGAAGGCATGGCGCGAATTCTTGAGGTGCGCCCACCGGAAGGGGTGCCGGAGCATTTACTTGAGTCGCTTTCGCGAAAGTTGGCGACGGGGCAGGGGCTGGCCGAGTTTTGTTTTCTCGCGGCGGTGACATATGACGACCAAACGAGAGGGCATGTTCTGGCATTTGTGAATGTCGCGGATGCGGCGCAGCATGCGCTGGCTGGCGCGGTGAACGAGGCGCTGACGTTCTCTGGCGTTGAGGCAGGACAGTTGGATGTGGTCTTTTTGGCAGGCTCCGAACCGAACGCGGCGAAGTTCGGGCAGGTTGGTTTGCGGTTTGATCTGCCAAAGCCAGCCGGGCGCACGGTCGGGCAGGCGCCCGGGATGGATCCCGAAAAACCGCCTAAGCTGAAGTAGAGCCTAGTAGCCGCTTTGCCTGTTCACGAGATGGAGGAACGGCTCACCTGCTTCGCCCCTGCGAATGTTCTCCGCGACGACACGCGCTGCGGTATTGGGGCGGGTGGCCGAAGCGATATGCGGTGTGACCGTCACCCGAGGATGTGACCAGTAGGGATGATCGGCGGGTAAGGGCTCGGAGCGGAATACGTCGAGTGTTGCCTGGCCGATTTGGCCGCTATCGAGGGCCGCGAGAAGTGCGTCATCATCTATCAAAGGCCCGCGGCCAGGGTTGATGACGACGGCGCAATGCGCGAGGAGCGCCAATGTCTCGCTATTCAGAGTGTTCTCGGTATCCGGTGTGTTCGGCAGCAGCAGGATGACGATATCAGCGCCGGTGAGCGCTTCCTTCAAGCCATTCTCGCCGTGGAAGCAGGTGACACCCTCGACCTGTTTGGGGCCGCGTGACCAACCCCGCATTTTGAAGCCGAATTGCGCAAGACGATGCGCACAAGCGCTGCCCAAGGCGCCGATGCCGAGAATGCAGACAGTACGCTCCGAGGCGAGGGGCGGGACTGATCCCTCGCGCCAGATGCCGTCCTGGCCGTGGATATGGGTGTCCATCCCGAGGTGATGGCGCAGCGTGTGGCCGCAGACCCATTCGACCATGCCATTGGTGAGCCCTTCATCGACCATGCGGGCAAGTGGCTGGGATAGCGTCGGATTGCTGACGACCTGCTCGACCCCTGCCCAGAGATTGAGCACTGCCTTGCAACGGGTAAATGGGCGGAAATCCTGTAATGGGCTATTTGGGGCATAGACGATGTAGTCCGTCGCCTCGGGGGCGATATCGGTTCCAACATCTGCCGCGATGCCGAAATCGGCCAGAGCGGTGCGCAGATGGGGGGCATATTCCTCCCAGTCTTTTTCGGGCGCGGCAAAAAGAACATTAACGGTCATCGTCTTACCTCGGTCTGTGGATGTGTGCGCTTTGAACGAGGCCGAAAGCAGCAAGAAGCACCAGCATGGCCGATCCGCCGTAACTGACAAGTGGCAATGGAACACCGACGACGGGTGCCAGTCCCATGACCATCGCCATGTTCACACAGAAATAGAGGAAGAAGGTGACGCCGATGCCGAGGCAGATCAGAGCGCTGAAACGGTCTTTATGCTGCAATCCGGCGATGATGCAGAAGAGCGTGACAAGCGCATAAAGCCCGAGCAGGGCGATTCCACCGACGAAGCCGAATTCCTCTGCCAAGGTGGTGAAGATGAAGTCGGTATGTTTTTCGGGAAGGAAGTTGAGGCGCGACTGCGTTCCCTGCATATAGCCGCGCCCTGTCCATCCGCCGGAACCAAGCGCGATCTTTGCCTGCGTGATGTGATAGCCCGCGCCAAGGGGATCGTTCTCGGGGTTGAGAAAAGTGTCGATCCGCCGGTACTGATAATCCTGTAGTAATTGCCAGCTTGTGCCACGGCTTTGGAATACGGCGGCTATGGCGCCGACACCCAATGCGATAACGGTGACGAAATAGGCCCAATGAACACCTGCAAAGTAGATCACGGCACCCCCACCGGAGAGCAGCAGGATCGCCGTGCCGAGGTCGGGCTGGCGCAGAACGAGGGCTGTTGGAATAAGGATCAGCAGGACCGCCAGCGCTACCCAGACAGGATGTGAGGTCTTATTTGCAGGAAGCCAGTCATAATAGGCTGCGAGGAGCATCACGAGTGTAACTTTCATCAACTCCGAGGGTTGCAGCCGCATGAAGCCGAGATCGATCCAGCGCTGGGCGCCCATGCCGACAGCGCCGAAAAGCTCCACATACACGAGGAGCCCGAATGCCAGCAGGTAGCCAAGCAGCGATACGTTGCGCCAGAACCAGATGGGGATGAAAGCCACCGTGAACATCAGGACGAGGCCCAAGGCGAAGCGTTGCATTTGCGGCTCTACCCATGGGCGCATGGAACCGCCCGCGACGGAATAAAGCATCAGGAAGCCGATGCTTGTGATCGCCACAAGCAAAAGCACGATCGGCCAGTTGACGTAGAGGATCTTACGAAAGCCGGACGGGACAAATTTTATGTTATATTCGAGATAACTCACTGATCAGGCCCTATCCGCGGCTGTGAATTTCGCTTCGATCAGTGCCTCGATCCGGCGCTGCTGTTCAGCGATTCGGCTGCGTACACTCGAGGGATAGGAAGACAGCGGCGGCGGGCCGTCATGGAGGGCCTGCAGCATCACATCGCGGGCGATGGGTGCTGCTGCACCGGAGCCGCTGCCGCCGTGCTCGACGACCACAGCAACTGCAAAGCGGGGGTTGTCGAACGGTGCGAAGGAAACAAAGAGTGCGTGGTCGCGGCGTTCCCACGGGAGGTCCTCGTTCGCTGAAATGCCTGCATCGCGTTCGGCTTGGGTGATCCGGCGGACCTGGCTCGTCCCCGTTTTGCCAGCCAGTCGCATATCCGAGTCGGTGATGCGGGAAGCATAGGCAGTGCCGCGATTGTGGTTCGAGACATCATCAAGGGCTGCGCGGATGCGGCGGAGGGCGTTTTCATTGATACCCATCGGTGCGCCGCGGCCGGAGGGTGTTTCGATACCATCGACGGAATGGATGAGCCGAGGCGTGACGGAGCGGCCGGTTGCCAGTCGGGCCGTCATGACTGCCAGTTGCAACGGGGAGGCCAACACATCGCCTTGACCGATCGAGACGTTCACCGTGTCACCGACCCGCCACTGGGTGCCGCGCACGCGCATTTTCCAGTCGCGGTCCGGGGCGAGGCCCGCGGCAACGGCGGAAAGCGGGATCTCGTGCTGCATGCCGAGGCCGAAGCGCTTCGCCATTTCGGAGATTTTCTCGATGCCGACCCGCTGGCAGATTTCGTAATAGAACGTATCGCAGCTTTGCTTCAGGCTTTCGTGAAGATTGATGTTGCCGTGGCCGCCTGGCTTCCAGCAGTGGAAACGGTTGCCTGAAACCTCGACATAGCCGCCGCAAAATACCGTCTCTTCGGGTTCGATGAGGCCTTCTTCATAGGCGGCGAGGGCAGTGATCATCTTGAATGTGGAGCCGGGCGGGTAGGTGCCTTGTACCGCTTTCGCGGCAAGTGGGCGGTAGGGATCCTCGTTCAGGGCGTTCCAATCGGGGACGCTGATTCCGCGCACGAAGAGGTTGGGATCAAAGCTTGGGGCCGATGCGCAGGCCAGAAGATCGCCAGTTTCGACATCCATAACAATGGTGCTGGCCGATTCACCTTCGAGCCGGGCTTCGACATATGACTGGAGACGACTATCGATGGTAAGTTGGATGTCGGCGCCGGGGTTGCCCTCGCGCCGCTCCAGTTCGCGCATGACTCTCCCGAGGGCATTGACCTCAATCTGTTGGGTGCCGGCGCTACCCCGAAGGGCGCGTTCGAGTTTGTTCTCGACACCGGTTTTGCCAATTTGGAAACGCGGAATTTGCAAGAGCGGATCCTGATCATCAATGCGATTGAGATCATAATCGCTGACGGGGCCGACATAACCTACGACATGCGCCAGATCCGAGCCGAGCGGATAGTGACGTGATAGGCCGACTTCGGGCAGAACGCCGGGGAGGGCGGGTGCGTTGACTGTAACACGCGCGATTTCATCCCATGTGACACGTTCGGCGACGGTGACGGGCACGAATGGCGAGCGGCGGGCCATTTCTTCGCGCGCTTTTTCAATGCGGTCTGGATCAAGTGTGATCAGGCTTCCAAGTTTTTCGAGCACCTGATCGACGTCACCGGCATCTTCGCGGATCAAGACAATGCGATAGTTTTGCTCGTTATCGGCAATAATACGGCCATCGCGATCATAGATCAGCCCCCGCGCAGGTGGGAGCAAGCGGATGTTGATCCGGTTTTCTTCAGCCAGAAGGCGATACTCCTCCGACTGTTCGATTTGCAAGGACCGCATACGCAGGGCGAGGCCACCCATCAGCGCGAACTGGGCCGTTCCGATAAGCAAGGCACGCCGCGTGAGGCGGCGGTGGTTGCGGGTGGAAAGGGCGTTCGGGCGTTTCAAAGGTGTTTTCCGTGGCTGTCGAGTTCTCCGGGTGCGGGCCGGTAGAGCCCGAAGCCGAAATGGGCTGCAAAGACCAGCGCCGGGTATGAGCCGATTGTCATGATCATCTGGATATAATTAAGCGATGTGGGCGGCAAAGGCACCATCATGATGCTCAAAATTGCGCGATTGAGGGCGGTAAGCCCGACAATCGCAATCGCGACATACAGCCATTCAAAAACAACAGGCGCGTCACGCAATGCCGAAGACCGTGCACGCAGCACCTCGGTGGCGATCACGACCAATGCGCAAAATAGCCCCGGCGGCCGCTGCAATAGTAGATCGGCGAAGAAGAACACGGCGATAACCATGCTGACGGGGAGAAAGTCGGGCCGGCGGGCGACCCAGACAAGCGTAATGCCCAAGAGGAGATCAGGCCCCGTCCAGCTGCGCGGAATGCTCGACAAAGGAAGAATCTGCATGAAGAGCATCATCACAGCCAAGCTGAAATAGACCAACGCGCCGGTCAGCTGCTGGCGGTTGCGCTTTGGCTCACTCATTTTGCCCGTCCGTGGCGGAGGCCGCTGCGTCGTCAGTGGTTGCTACGCTCCTGCTTTCGGGCGCGACGATGTCACCCGGATCAACGATTTCCTCCCGCTGGCGGGAACGCAACACGCGTAGGAACTCCAGACGCTCGTAATCCGCCGAGAGGCGGACGCGGAGCCGTCGGTCTGATCCGAGAGCTACTTGGCCGACGAGAAGATCGGCCGGAAAGACGCCGCCATCACCTGACGACACAACCCGATCACCGGGGCGGACAAGGTCCGGATCTTCGAGGAATTCAAGCGGCGGGTTCAGGCTGTTGTCGCCGGCAAGGACGGCACGCTGGCCGGAGGGCTGGATCAGTACCGGAATGCGTGACGAGCTGTCGCTCAGAAGGAGCACGCGACTGGTGTTTTCGGCGACGCCGGCGATCCGGCCAACGAGGCCGATCCCGTCCATGACCGGCCAGCCGTCGATGATTCCATCACGTTCGCCGACATTGAGCAGGACTGATTGTCGGAAGGGGGAGCCGCTGTCTGCGAGCACGACGCCGGTGATATAGGTCAGTTTCGGGTCGAGCCGGACATTGTTGAGGTCGAGAAGCTTCGCGTTTTCTTGTTCAAGCTGCAAAGCGGCCTCCCGCCATGCTTTCATCTGCTGCAATTCGCGCCGCAAATCGCGGTTCTGATCAGCGAGTTGCTGGTAGCTTTGAAAATCGCTGGCAAGTTTGATGACGCCAGTAACTGGCGCCATTGCCCATTCGAACGATGGGACAAAGCGGTCGATCACCATCAGGCGGAACCGCTCGACGCGCGGACTGTCGATCCGCCATACCAAGAAGATCAGGATCAGGCACAGGAGAGCGACACCAACCAACAGACGCCGGATCGGCGTTGCATAGGTATATTCTTGCTGCCGCTCGCGTGCCAAGGGTTACGACCCTTTCGAATCCAGTTTGAACCTCTGTTCCGCCTCAGCTGTCGTAGTCGATCACATGGCGGAGCTGTTTTTCGTATTCCAGCGCTTTTCCCGTCCCGAGCGCGACGCAGTTGAGCGACTCGTCCGCGACAGAGATCGCAAGCCCTGTTTGTTCGCGCAGGGCGAGATCAAGTTCACCAAGCAGCGCGCCGCCGCCGGTGAGCATCACGCCGCGATCCACGATATCGGCGGCAAGGTCTGGCGGTGTTGCCTCAAGCGCGGTCATCACCGCCTCGCATATATATTGCACGGGTTCGGCAAGGGCTTCGGCGACCTGCGCTTGGCTGATCTCGGTTTCTTTCGGAACGCCGTTCAACAGGTCGCGGCCACGAATCTGCATGGACGAACCGCGTCCATCATCGGGCATACGGGCGGTTCCGATGGAAGTCTTGATGCGTTCGGCCGTCGACTCACCGATGAGCAGGTTCTGTTGGCGGCGAAGATAGTTGATGATCGCTTCGTCCATTCGGTCACCACCGACGCGCACGGAGCGGGCGTATACGATGTCTCCCAGCGATAGGACCGCCACTTCGGTGGTGCCGCCGCCAATATCGACAACCATCGAGCCTGTCGGATCGGTGATTGGCATGCCGGCGCCAATGGCGGCGGCAATCGGTTCGGCAATCAGGCCAGCACGGCGGGCGCCAGCGGAGAGAACAGACTGGCGGATTGCGCGTTTCTCAACCGGCGTCGCCCCATGGGGAACGCAGACGATGATCTTCGGCTTCGAGAATGTCGTGCGGCGGTGCACTTTGCGAATGAAGTGCTTGATCATTTCTTCAGCGACGTCGAAGTCGGCAATGACGCCATCTCGCATCGGGCGGATCGCCTCGATCGAGCCGGGGGTGCGGCCCAGCATCAGCTTGGCATCTTCACCAACGGCGAGCACCTTCTTGACCCCGTCCTTTACATGGTAGGCGACGACAGATGGCTCGGACAGGATAATGCCCCGCCCCTTTACATAGACCAGCGTGTTCGCTGTGCCGAGGTCAATCGCCATATCAGACGAAAACAATCCACCAAAACCCGCCATGTAATATCCTGCCTGTCATCTGGTCTGTATGATCAACGCGACTCCCGCGCTCGAAGCGGGAATGCCTTCGTCTTCTTATAGGAGACTGCCACGTTGGTGAAAGAGGCGTCTTGAGTAGGAATCGGCAGAATCGTGCTCGAAACGAGCAAAATTGGGGTTTCATCATCAAGTGGGCGCTGAATTCGTACTTTCCCATCAACATATCCGGTTGACGCTTGCACCGTGCCGGTCGCGTATTTCCTTGAATTATTAGGCCTTCGGCGGGGTCGGCAAAAAAAAATGCATTTTCTATGTAAAAAGGGGTTGCGGGTTTTTTTTGTAGTCCGTAGATAGCGCTTCACCGGCGGCGTTGAGGCGATGAGCTTGAGGGATCGGCGGGGAACATCAGAGGTTAAGCGGGGCGGGCGCGCCGAAAGATTAGGGCGCATCGGTTTCGTTTTGTCTTTGGTTGCTTTTTGACATTGTAGTATATCTGAAGAGATATGTGGGCGGTTTGGTTCATTCGATGGATCAGACGTCTGTATATCGCGCTCTTAGGTTTCGCCCTCAAGTAGCCGCAA
>Ga0181571_10003920_pt1 | contig 11166 bp, 10 predicted proteins | sample 101ome_17_FD_132440 | JGI IMG/M metagenome (GOLD analysis project Ga0181571, IMG submission 132440) | Coastal salt marsh microbial communities from the Groves Creek Marsh, Skidaway Island, Georgia - 101407AT metaG (megahit assembly) | ecosystem: Environmental > Aquatic > Marine > Intertidal...
GCAGAAGAATACTTTGATAGGTTGATAACAGAAGAACTTGCATCTTCAAGATTCATACAAATGAATGTGATCCCAAATTCAAAAGTACAATTACTTGGCGGTAGAGCGCAAAAATGGTATTCATTAATTAGAACTATCATTGGAGTAGCTGATTGGAGAGCTCGACAAGGCACGTTTGATAACCCATGGTCTAGTAAAACTTCTAACGAGTTTGCTCCTCCGGCATTTGCTTTTACTCCTGACACATTTGATGATATAGCTAATAGTAGAGCATTGGAATTAATTGAGGAAGCAAAACGCACACAAAGACAACTGTTAGTGCTTTGGAGTGGTGGAATTGATTCTACGTTTGTATTAAGTAGTTTTATTAAAAACATGTTGCCAGAAGATCGTGAACTAATAGTTGTATGTTGTAATTTTACTAGTATACTTGAAAATACAAACTTTTACCTTAATCATATCAGTAATAAACTTGAGTGCATGGACTACCAGGCATTTGATCTAACTCCAGAACTGCTAAACAAATATATTGTTATACACGGCGATCCGGGTGATTGTTTGCAAGGACCTAGTGTTCCGGCTTATGCACATTTTATAGCAGATGGTAAACATAAACAACCTTGGAAGAACCATATCATAGACCTTAGACAAAGTTGCCAAATGCATACTAGCAATCCTCATTACGCAGAAGGATTTGGTGAATGGTTTGTAGACCGTGTGAGCGAAAACTTAGAGGAAGTTGCACCTGAAAATGTTACAACCATTGCAGATTGGTGGTGGTGGACTTATTATAATTTTAAATGGGAATTCAGTTGTCAGCGTCCATTTTTCTTTAGTCGTAGAGATCACACAACCGAGTTTACAAAAGAACAAATAGCAGACTTTGCTAGGAATACATACTTTAATACAGCAGACTGGCAGATGTGGAGTTATACAAATTTAGATAACTTAATAACTACAGATCGTAGTACACACAAACACTATGCTCGAGACTACATATTTGAATTAGATCGCAACGAAGTTTACTATGCAACAAAAATTAAAACAGCAGGTGCACCAGCAGATGTAAATGCTAGACTTACAACAGACTTACCATTTTACTATGACCAATCTTGGAAAGGGCATTACTGGTCTGAAACCGCTGTAGAAGAAATTGCAATGAAATTGTTGGAAAGATACAATGGCTGAGCTATACGCACTATACAACGTTAGAGCAAACAAGTTCATAATCACAGACCGTAGCTATGAGCTACTAAAACAGATACAGTTCTTGTTTAGTCATCGTATACTTTTCTATGCTGTTCGTATCAGTGACGTTAAAAATTATAGAGATGGTCTATTAGGCAAAGGCAGATATAAAAAACTAGGATTTGCAGATGCTAATAGAATACAGCTCAGTACTGACATACACCCTAAAAGCGACGATAACTTAAAAATTGTTAGCAGTCCAGGAGACAACGAAGAACACGAACGTTTTTGCAACCTTGCTGAATTTTATAGAGATTTCATACGAGAGTTTAACAAAGAGTTTGGATTCTTTGCAGATGTGTCACGCACACGTAGCCGCACTCAAAAAGTTTCGTTAGAACAACTCAGTGAGTTCTGCAAACTAATTATGCCCAACGACAAAGCTATACAAGATATGGTTCAATTTGAAATAGATTTTAACTTTAGTATGATGAAGTACTTACGTGAATACAAAGGTTTAGTATTTGATATGATCTACAATGTAAACATTGAACAGCCATTGCCAGAGATCAAAAAAGCAATTACAGAAGGTTTTAAAGAAATACCAGTGAAAGTGCATCCACAGCGTTGGATCACACCAAAGATTGTGGAGTGGCTCAATGCGAACAGTTGAAGAACACATTGATGAAATCAAAAACCGTGCAGACATGGTTGACAATCAACTAATTGAATTAGTTGAATGTGAGAATCCATATGGTAAACACTGGCAACGCTATACAAGACTAAACATTGGTGTTAAAGATATTCGTCCAAGATTTGGAAAGTTTACTACACCTTGGAACACTCCTAATAGAAAAGATCTATGGCCGTTTCCAAAACTACGCTATATCGGTGATAGTTTAGAAGATGTACTAAATGATCGTGCGCTAGAACTGTTCCAAAAAGCTCGTGACACGGATAGAGATATCTACATTATGTGGAGTGGCGGAATTGATAGCTCGGGTGTATTAGCCGCATTTATACAAACACTTAGCGAAGCAGATAGAGAAATACTAACTGTTGTTATGAGTACAGATTGTGTTCTCGAAAACCCAGACTTTTACAAACGTCATATCAGTGGTAAATTAAAAATAATTCAAGTTAACCAAGTTGACGTCAGCAACGAGTTTTTAGAAAAACACATGCTACTACATGGCGACCCAGGTGATTGTTTATATGGTCCTAGTATTGGTGCATTTGCTCACCTAATAGAAAGCAAGCAACATCTGTTGCCAGCAAATGAAAACAGGCACATTATTAAAACCTTTTATGACCGTCAACAAAGCAAATGGGCACACCCAGATTTTGGCGAGTGGTATGTTAACAAAGTTGCAGATAACTTTGCCGAAGCCAATCTAGAAAACGCATATACTATTGCAGACTATTGGTGGTGGCACTATTTCAATCTCAAGTATCAATTCTCAATGCAACGTCCTCTACAGCATATGGTTAAAGACTACAAGCGTGGTCTCAGAGAAGACATTTATGCTAGATTTATAAACGAAGTGTTTTTCCATACCGAACGTATGCAACAATGGAGTTATAGTAATCTCCAAACATTCTACGAAAAGGTGCATTTAGGTGAACGTGGAACCAAATGGCAAGCAAGAGACTATCTACACAAGTTTGACGGCAATGATCGCTACTATTATCACAAAGCTAAAATTGCCAGCAATGCTACAGATAGAGAACGACGCCAATTGGAAATTTCACCATTCTACTATGACCATACTAACTGTGGTTGGTATCCATGGGAGACAGGTGTCACAGAAGCCATACGTTACTTTTTGGAAAATTATGAGGGTTGACTAAACCTCAAAACCCAAGTATACTAGATGAATATAAAGGAGTTCAAATATGTCTATGTTTAGTGCTGAACAAAAAGCCAAGCTCACTCAGCTAATCAATGAAGGTATTCAAGTCAAGCAAGAAGTTGAAGATCTCAATGCTGGTCTTAATGATACCGTAAAAGCGATTGCTGAAGAGTTTGAAATCAAACCAAGCGTTCTAAAGAAAGCTATCTCTATTGCTCACAAGAGCAAACTAGCTGATACCAACGAAGAGCATGAAGTTCTAAATGATATTCTGGAGACTGTAGGTCGAACATTATAATGCAAGCTAAACCATACCAATGGCTGGCTTGGGTCGGCACCGCAGGATTGATCCTTGCGTCGTTACTAGCAAGCTTCGTTCCACATCTTTTACTGCATCACTTTTTATTCATATTCAGTAATGCAGTATGGACCGCAGTGGGTATACTCTGGAAAGAAAAGAGCTTGATTGTTCTTAACTTTTGTCTTACAATAGTTTATATAGTTGGATTGGTGTATAATGAGTTATATTGATGCATTGTTTGATAGAGAACGTGATCAGATTCATGTGGTGGAACGGGTAGATGGTAAACGTGAATACCATACCTATCCTGCCAGCTATGTGTTTTACTATGATGATCCGCGAGGCAAGTACAAGACTATCTATGGTACACCTTGCACACGTTTTGCTACACGCAACAGCAAAGAGTTCCACAAAGAACTAAAGATCAACTCAGGCAAACAACTGCATGAAAGTGACATCAATCCTGTACTGCGTTGTCTAGCAGAAAACTACTTGGGCAAAGAATCGCCCAAGTTACAGACATGCTTTTTTGATATTGAGGTGGACTTTGATCCAGACCGAGGATATAGTTCACCTGATGATCCATTTAACAAAGTAACTTCAATCACACTTTATCTTGATTGGATGGAACAGCTAATCACACTGGCTATTCCTCCCAAGAGTATGAGCATGGAAACTGCACAGGATCTATGCAAAAACTTTGACAACACCTATATGTTTGATAGAGAAGAAGACCTTATCTCAGCGTTCTTGGATTTAATCGAAGACGCAGACGTGCTGAGTGGATGGAACTCAGAAGGTTATGATATTCCCTATCTTGTTATGCGTACCAACCGTGTACTCAGCAAAGATGATACACGCAAGTTTTGCTTGTGGGGTCAATATCCCAAGAAGCGTACATTTGAACGTTTTGGTGCTGAGAACATTACATTTGATCTAATTGGTCGTGTGCATATGGACTATATGCAACTCTATCGCAAGTATACCTATGAAGAACGTCACAGCTATAGCTTGGATGCTATTGGCGAGTATGAACTTGACGAACGTAAGGTTGCATACGAAGGCACACTGGATCAACTCTACAACAGAGACTTTGAAACATTTATTGACTACAACAGACAAGACGTTATGCTGTTGGTTAAGATGGACAAGAAGCTACGCTTTCTTGATCTAGCCAACGAACTTGCACACGACAATACTGTGCTACTGCCAACCACAATGGGTGCGGTTGCTGTTACAGAACAAGCAATCATCAACGAAGCACACGAACGTGGCATGGTTGTGCCCAGTCGCAGTAGAAAACAAGACGGTGTAGAAACACAAGCCGCAGGTGCGTATGTTGCGTATCCTAAACGAGGCACACACGAATACATTGGTGCTATTGACTTAAACAGTCTATACCCTAGTTGCATTCGTGCGCTAAACATGGGTCCAGAAACTGTGGTTGGTCAGATACGCCCAACGATGACCAACAACAAGATTAACACTAGGATGAACGAAGGCAAGAGCTTTGCGGATGCTTGGGAAAACATGTTTGGCACACTTGAATACAATGCTGTGATGGACATGGATCCAAGTGTAGAGCTTACTATTGATTGGGAAGATGGTACAGAGGACACAACGTCTGCGGCTAACGTATGGCGATTGATCTTTGATAGCAATCAACCTTGGACATTGAGTGCAAACGGAACCATCTTCCGTTACGACTTTAAAGGTATTATTCCAGGCTTGTTGGAACGTTGGTATGCAGAACGTAAAGAGCTACAGGCTAAAATGCGTGAATGTACTGACAAAGAAGAACGAGCGTTCTGGGACAAGCGACAGCTGGTTAAGAAGATTAACTTGAATAGTTTATATGGCGCTATTCTTAATCCCCACTGTCGTTTCTTTGACCATCGTATTGGTCAAAGTACTACACTTACCGGGCGTGTGATTGCAAAACACATGGATGCATTCGTTAATGAATGTATCACTGGTAAGTATGACCACGTAGGTGAATCAATCATCTACGGAGACACAGACTCCGTTTACTTTAGTGCATGGCCCATGCTAAAGCAAGAAGTAGAGTCTGGTAGCATGGAATGGAATCGTGATATTTGTGTCCAACTCTACGACACCATAGCGGACCAAGTCAACGATTCATTCCCTGCTTTTATGGAAAGGGCGTGTCATTGTCCGCGAGAGATGGGCGAGATCATCAGAGCAGGTCGTGAACTTGTAGCCAGCAAGGGTTTGTTTATTAAGAAGAAACGCTATGCTGTATTGATCTACGACATGGAAGGCACACGACTGGACACTCATGGTAGTGTTGGTAAAGTGAAGGCTATGGGACTTGACCTCAAGCGCAGTGACACGCCCAAAGTAGTACAGGACTTTCTCAGTGAGATTCTACTTACTACATTAACTCAGGACGAAGCAAAAGATCACGTTATCAAAGCAGTGCGTGATTTTAAGATTCTGTTTGCTGAACGTCCTGCATGGGAGAAAGGTACACCCAAGCGTGTTAACAACTTGACCATGTACACCGCCAAAGAAAAGCGTGAAGGTAAAGCCAACATGCCTGGACATGTACGTGCGGCAATGAACTGGAACAATCTCAAAAAGATGCACAGTGACAAATACTCGCAAGAGATTATGGATGGCATGAAAGTTATTGTGTGTAAGCTCAAACCAAATCCGTTAGGGTATACTAGTGTAGCATATCCCACAGACGAAAGTCATATTCCAAATTGGTACAAAGAACTTCCGTTTGATGACAGCAATATGGAATCTACTATTGTGGATCAGAAAGTAGAAAACTTGCTAGGTGGACTGGAGTGGAACATTGCAGAAGAGACTAATATCAAAACAACTATTAGCAACCTGTTCGAATGGGAAGATTAAATACTAGCAGTTAATTCATCAAGGATCTGTTATGAAACTAAGTGATCTAGTTAATTTCAAGAATCGTCTCAACAAGGACTTCCATGTTCGTGGCATTCAAGGCAATATCCAGGATCTTTGTAATACACTTACTGCTAACCACAGCAACGCAGTTGATGACAACTATAACCAATATCTACAGGATACTGTAAATCGTTTAATGGGTATAGCAGATGAACTTGAACGCATACAAGAAACACTAGCACATACCAATCATAACATTGATGAAGACATTGGTGTACTAAGCAAAAAGTTCTATGCACAGAACTATGATCTAGAACTTGCTTATGATACAGCACAAAGCATTAGAGAAGTTCGTCAACTATATGTGCCTAAAGAAGCAGTTGAACCTTTCCTGAGTCGTATTGGACGCTATGTGGATTGGAGATATCCTGTGCTTGAGTTTGGGTGCAGAGATGGTGAAATGACCAAACACCTTGTAGCAGGCGATCCACTATACATCACCGACAACTATCAAGAGTTCTTAGACAACACCATAAATCAATTTGACGAACAATACAGAAACCGTATTCGTTCTTATCTAATACATGATTTTGCGGTGAACTCAACCAACACAGTACAAATTGATTTTAGTATGTTACCACAAGAACAGTTTGGTTTCGTATTCAGCTTCAACTACTTTAACTATCGCAGTATCCAAGGATTCAAAGACTACTTAACTGAAATCTTTAAATTGTTGCGCCCAGGCGGAGTTATGATGTTTACCTATAACAACGCCGATCTAGGACAGGCAGCGGCTTATGCTGAAAACTACTTCATGAGTTACATGCCTAAGAGTCTGTTGATTCCGTTGGTCTCTAGTTTAGGATTTGATGTAGTTGCTGACTTTGACTATACCACACTAAGTTGGCTTGAAATTAGGAAGCCAGGCGAACTAAAAACTATCAAAGCACACCAAGCATTGGCGGAGATTAAAACTATAAAAAATTCTCCAAAAAGTTTGACAGCCTAAATAATTTATGTTACATTTACTTTATAATCTAGAACAAAGGATCTACGAATGAAAGACTATCTATTAGACATTGTCCAACACACCTACGGCTTGGGCGGAATTGATATTGCTAAAATTACTGGCACCAAAGATTCAATGAAATTGAATAGTATCAGTGAAGATAAATCTAGCGTGGTTATTGAAGCGCACTTTAAGAACGTAGTTGCAGACTTTATGGGCACATTTGGTATGCCTAACTTGGGCAGACTTAACACTCTGCTTAATCTTCCTGTTTACAAAGAAGATGCTAAGATTAGTGTACAACAAGACAACGGTGTTGCTACTAGTTTGCATTTAGAAAACAAAGAAGGCGACTTCCACAACGATTATCGCTTTATGGGCGAAAATGTTGTTAACACTATTGTTAAGAACTTTAAGTTTGCGAATGTTAATTGGAATGTTGATATTGTTCCTACAGTTACAAGTATTCAGCGTCTAAAGTTTATGAGTCAAGCACATCCAGATGAAACTACATTTAGTGTGCGTGTTGACGACAGCAAGCTCAAGATTTACTTTGGTGATCCCAGCAGTCACAGTGGTGAGTTTGTGTTTGAGCAAGGCGTAAGCGGTACACTTAAAAATTCATGGAGTTATCCTGTTGCATATGTTAATGCAATCTTGAGTTTGCCAGGTGACAAGACATTTAAGATCAGTGACGACGGTGCAGGTATGATTACTGTAGACAGCGGACTTATCGACTACAACTATATCTTGCCAGCACAAACAAAATAGTATGCCTATAGAAAACGAATCTGTTGGATCTGTTCCTTTTACATTTTATTCTAACAGTGTAGCATCTGATCTTTCTACAAAATGGAATGCCAAAGATCATTCAATGACTGAAGTTATGGCAGCAATGCCTAGCAGAAAATTGATCTATGTTAACATTCCAAAAGTTGCTAGTACCAGCATTAAAAATGCATTGAGCAAAACCAAACGCTGGGAGGTGTTTAGCCGTACAGAGTTAGAACAAGATGCATTGCCTATGCATAAAGAAGAACGTGGATATAATCTAACATATCTAGTTGTATGGCGTGAACCTAAGGAACGTTGGATCAGTGGTATTGTAGAATACTTGTTGATGTATCACAGAAATATTGTAGTGCCTTTAGCAGACGATCCTATGGATTTAGGCATTGGCAAACTATATGCTAATGACCTAGCTGTTAGCATGATTTTTGATCGTTTGGTGTTTGACGATCACACTGATTTGCAATGCAGTTTCATTGAAGACATTCCGTTTTCAAACTGCCAATTCTTTCATATGGAAGATGAACAACTGGTAGACAAACTCAACACAGTGATGCGAGAATTTGAGTTACCAGAACTTACATTGCATAGACTAAACTCTACTGAGTACAATTCTGATGCTCCGCGTATGATTCAAACAGTAAAATTACAAAACACTATTAGACGGTTAATAGATACTAATGAAGAGTATGATTTCAAACTAAGACAGTATTTGAAACCAGATTATGAGTTAATAAAGAAAGTGAGTTTTAAGTAATGGATAACCTAACAAACAAACAGCGCAAAGACTATGCAATGTTTTTGCCTGCTACATCTAGCTTTTATTCCAGTTTTATTGGATATCAGCGGATGCGTTATCCATACATTGATCCCACACGTATTCCTGCACACCTTACCAATGACGTAGAAAGCATTAACTTTTTAGATCCTAATAATCCTTTGTTCTACTACAAATGGTGTTTGTATAGTGCAGGACATGCTAATCTAGATCTTAATAAAAAAGACGATAGAGAAGAACTATTTCGTAAACGTCCAAGAGACGGAAGCAGTTGGGTACTTGGAGACTCAGGAGGTTTCCAGATTGCAAAAGGACTATGGGAAGGAGATTGGAAGGCCAATTCTGGCTGTGAGAAAGCACAGAAAAAACGAGAGCAGGTACTTACATGGCTAGATAGTCTCATGGACTATGGTATGGGATTAGATATTCCATCATGGGTAATACATGATAAAAAGGCAAGCAAAGCCTGTCAAATTACTACACTTGACGAAGCAGTTGCGGCTACAAAATTTAACAACGAATACTTTATGACACACCGCAAAGGTAAAAACAACGGTGGTGCAAAGTTTTTAAATGTATTGCAAGGCGATAACCATACAAGTGCCGAGAATTGGTACCAAGAAATGAAAGACTATTGTGATCCAAACAAGTACCCTGACAACCATCTTGATGGTTGGGGTATGGGTGGTCAGAATATGTGTGATGTACATTTGATTCTAAAACGTATTGTCGCATTACACTATGACGGACTACTACTTCCAGGCATACACGATTGGATGCACTTCCTGGGTACTAGTAAACTTGAATGGGCGGTACTGTTATCAGCCATCCAACGTGCAGTGCAACGACACTATAACGAAAACTTCCAAATCAGCTTTGACTGTGCTAGTCCGTTTCTTGGCACTGCTAACGGGCAGGTTTACTTTGAGAATGTCTTTCCACACAACGGCAAATGGAGTTACAGAATGGGCTCATTTGTTGACAACAAGAATCTAGCACATGATACACGCCTAGTTCATGATGCTGTTATCCAAGAAGGCGCATATAATAATTGGGAAGATTCTCCTATCAGTAAGGATCTAAAACTTGGAGATATCTGTGTTTACGGTCCAGGTGATACTAACAGAGTAGGCAAAGAAGGCAAAACGTCATGGGATAGTTTTAGCTATTGTCTACTAATGAATCATAATGTATGGATGCACTTGACAGCGGTGCAAGAAGCAAACAGGCGTTATGATGCTGGTGAACATCCAGCAATGATGTGGAACCAAAGAGGTGACTATGCATACTTCAAAGATATTGTTGATGATATCTTTGCGGCACCAAGCAAAGACGCAAGTATGAAGTTAATTAACAAATACGACAAGTATTGGATGGATATTCAAGGAACTCGCGGTTTCACTGGCAAGAAAGCTAAAAACGCAAACACAATGTTTAACGCATTGTTCACAGAGGAGGAATAAATGACTGCTAGCAAGACAAAACTTAAAGTTAGATTAGAAAGTTTAGAAAGAACACACTCCTTGTTAAACAACGAAGTAGACAGAATACAAAACGAAGCAACAGTTGATGCAAATAGAATTGGAGCTCTCAAAGTCAAAAAACTACAACTCAAAGATCAAATGACTAAGATTCGAAAGCAAATAGGCGAATTAGATGGATAAAATAACCAAAGAAAATGCAGATTTTATCTTCGGCAGAGAACATCGAAAAACACCTGCAAATGGAATGCAAACAGTAAAGTTTACTAAACCATATCCATTTAAACTTATTAATGCTGTCAGACCTGAACATTGTAGACACCTGTGTTTTGGTCCTGTATCTGCTAACGAAGTCAGTAAAGAAGAAATATTGAGATGGGAATCAACTATTAGATTTTTCTTAGATGCAAATTACTGGTGTACGTTGGAAATTTATCCTTCGCATTGGGAAATTGTCCAAAAATCTACTTTAGTTAAATATTCACGTTTCATACTTTTGGTAAAATTACCACTTGCAAACACTGATAATTTAAACTATAATACATGTATAGTGCTTGAGGATAAGGAAAGTATCGGAGTATGGACACATGAATTACACAACCTACGCCAACGACAATACTTCACCCACGACGACGAGTACTTCGGCGATGCATATCGCAAGTTTGACAGAAGTAAGTTCACAGCAAACAAATTCCAAAAAGACTCAGAATGAGGATAGCATGACTATTGTACAAATGGAACGAGAGAAGATTGATACTGCAATCCAAAACTCTCACAAAATGATTTGGGTAACTTTTCGCAAGGAAGGTTTACACAAATATCCAGCGGCGCTGGATGACCCCAAACTAGCAACTGGTAAAGCAGATGATGTAAGTTTCTTA
>Ga0181571_10003922_pt1 | contig 11162 bp, 4 predicted proteins | sample 101ome_17_FD_132440 | JGI IMG/M metagenome (GOLD analysis project Ga0181571, IMG submission 132440) | Coastal salt marsh microbial communities from the Groves Creek Marsh, Skidaway Island, Georgia - 101407AT metaG (megahit assembly) | ecosystem: Environmental > Aquatic > Marine > Intertidal zone...
CCTTCGCCTTGCTCTGCAACCCGACGACGAAGGAATCGAGCATCTCGTCCGCGAAGCTGTGCTCCTTCGCCTCCACCACCTTCGCGCCCGTGGTGACCACCGCCGCGCGCGCCGAGGTGGACGCCATCGCCAACACCGCCAGGGCCGCCACCGCGGCGCGAACCGCGACCATCGCGCGAAAGACGCGCGACGCGACTCTGCGGACGCGTCCAGGCGCGAGATCCGCGGCACGAGTGAGAGTTTCGGTGGCTGGCTTGGACGAATCTTTACTCAAGTGATGATTCAGTGTGTTCCAGTACTTGCGCGCGTTTCGTCGACGACGGCTTGCACCTCTCATCGTTCCTCGCGTCGTCTCGGGTCCCTCCCCCTCCTCTCCCCTCGCGCCCTCTTCTCCGCCTCAGTACTCCCTGTTCATCTCCCCCTCCGTCTCCTCGAGGTACTTTTTCAGCTTCTCGCACTGCTCCAGGACGCTCCTCCTGCTCGACCCTCCCTCGGTGTCCCTGCTCTCCGCGCTCTTCTCGTAGCTCCACACGGCGGCGACGTCCTCCTCGAACGCGTCGCATAGGGGCTTCAGGTCTTCGCAGGTGAGATCCGACAGCGCCACGCCCCGGTCCTCCGCCATCTTCACCGCCGCGCCGGAGATGTGGTGCGTCTCCCGGAACGGCACCCCCTTCCGCACGAGGTACTCCGCCAGGTCCGTCGCGAGCATGTCCGCGCTGAGGCCCCGTCGCATCGCCTCCGGGTCGATCTTGAGCGTCGCCAGGCACCCCGACGCGATCTGCAGACAGTCGCTCATCGTATCCACCGTGTCGAACAGACCCTCCCACGCCTCCTGGAAGTCCTTGTTGTACGTCGTGGGCGCGCCCTTCATGACGGCCATGAAGCCGGTCAGGATGCCCATCAGCCGCCCGGCTTTGCCGCGCAGAAGCTCGAGCGCGTCGGGGTTCTTCTTCTGCGGCATGAGGCTGGACCCCGTGCTGTACGCGTCGGAGAGCTTCACCATCCCGAACTGCCCCGAGCTGTAGATGATCAGGTCCTCGCTCCACCGGCTCAGGTGCACCATCGTCGCGGAGGCCCAGAACATCGTCTCCATGACGTAATCGCGATCGCTCACCGCGTCCATGGAGTTGGGGCACACGCGCTCGAACCCGAGGTCGTCGGCGAGCGCCCGGCGATCGACGCCGAAGGGATTCCCGGCAAGCGCGCCCGAGCCCAGCGGAAGGGTGTTCACCCTCGGCATGAGGTCGGCGATGCGCATGTCGTCCCTCTGCCACGCCGCGGCGTGGGAGAGGAGCCAGTGCGACCAACGCACGGTCTGTGCGGACTGCAGGTGTGTGAACCCGGGCATGACGACGTCCACCTCGCGCTCAGCGCGGTCGACGGCGACGGCGATGAGCTCGCGGAGGTAGCCGCGGAGGAGGAGGAGCTGGGCGCGCAGCCACATCCGGGTGTCCGTGGCGACCTGGTCGTTGCGGCTGCGGCCGGTGTGGAGCTTACCCGCGACGGAGCCGATGAGCTCGCCGAGCCTGCGCTCGTTCGCGGTGTGGATGTCCTCGTCGCCGTCCTTAACCTCGAATGCGTCCGCCGCCCACTCCGCGGCGACGGCGTCGAGGCCGGCGACGAGCTCGTCGCGCTCCGCGTCGGTGATGATGCCCGTCTTGGCGAGCGCCGCGGCGTAGCCCTTGCTGCCGCGGACGTCCTCCTGCGCCATGCGCCGGTCGAAGGACAGGGACTCGTTGAACTTCTCCATCAGAGGGTCGATGTCCTCGCTGAAGCGACCGCCCCAGAGCTTCTTCTTCTCCGCCATGGCGACGACGCGCGAGCGGCGCGAGCCGGGGGCGGCGCGGACGCGCGGCGGGGTGCGAGTGGGGGAGGGGACCGCGCGACCGCTCCGGGCTGTGGGCGCGCGAGCGCGGACCGAAACCGTCGAGGGCGTCGCGATGAGAGGCGCGAGGGACATCGCCATCGATCCCGCGATCGGGGCGACGCGAAGAGTGCGGCGGGGGGCGCGGGACGGGCGCGCGCGCCGGAGCGAGCGCGATCGGACCGAGGCCCTCAAACCCTGAAGCCGACGCTCGTTCGGGGTGCACACGCGGGTGTTCCGCGCGCGCGCCCAGTCGCGCAGATCTCGATCAAAAGGCACACCCGGGGCGCCGTTTCGTTGCGCTGGGGGGCGGGAGGTAATCCGGAGGAAATATCTTGAGGCGACGCCGCGCGCGCGCTCCGCGCCACAGAGCGTCGCGCTCGGGGGCGAACGAGTCTTCGCCTCGCGAACGTTCCGGAGCGTCACCGAACGCGCGCGCTCGCGCCGCACGTCCCCACGCCCGCGCCCGGTCCGCGAGCGCGTTCGCGCGAAAAGGAACAAAAGGAAAGCGCGGAAAGCGCGATCCGCCTCGTGCTCGGCTCCCCTCGGGCGCCATGCCGAAGAACTTGCTCACCGATGACGAGCTCAAGGGCCTCGTGAACGGGTCGGAGTACCTATCCGGTGCGTAACCGCCCGACCGCGACGAGCGTCGCGCGAACGCGCGCGGAGACGCGCCCGCGCGCCTCCCGGAGACGTGACGACCGGCGCGCCCGTCGGGACGGCTCCGCGATCCGACTGTTGATTGATTCCCTCCCTCCCCTCGCGTCGTCCCCGCTCCGCGTCCTTTCTCCCGGCGTTCGCTCACCCTCGACCCGTCGTTCGCGCCTCGATCTCCACTTCCCCCCCCTCCCTCGTCGTAGGCACGGGCGAGAAGAAGGACTTCGACCACCACGTCGTGCTTCAGGAGTCCGACGACCTGCTCCGCACGCTGTTTTTCAGCATCGTGAAGGAGACGACCGGGACGGAATTCTACGAGTCACTCACCGCCGTGTACGAGCTGAGCGAGAAGTTCCACGAGACGCAGTCCGAGGCCGACTTCGCGAGCCTGAGCGCGAAGCTCGACACGCTGACGAACGAGGAGAGCATGATGCTCGCCTCGGCGTTTTCGAACGTCCTCAACCTTCACAACGTCAGCGAGCACGTCGCGAGCGCCATGGAGGAACGCCACGCGCGCCTCGACGACATCCCGCGCGGGCCCGCGAAGACGACGAACGGCGCCATCAAGGGACTGGTCGCTAAGGGAACCACCCCTCAAGAGATTTACGACGCGCTGTGCGAGCAGGAGGTGGACCTGGTCCTCACCGCGCACCCGACGCAGGCGCTCAGGCGGTCGATGCTGAAAAACTTTGGCAAGATTCGCCAGTGCCTCCTCGACTTGCAGCGCTCCCGCCTCTCCGGGTACGAGCGCGCTGAGCTCCTGGACGGAATGACGGGCGCGATCCAGGCGGCGTGGCGCACGGACGAGATCCGGCGGAACCCCCCGAAGCCGCAGGACGAGATGCGCGCGGGTCTGTCGTACTTCAACGACACCATCTTCCACGGCTACCCGAAGTTCTGCAAGCGCATCGACACGGCGCTGAAGAACCAGGGCTTGGACCGCATCCCCTTCGACCGATCGATTGTGCGCTTCTCGTCTTGGATGGGCGGCGACCGCGACGGGAACCCGAACGTCACCGCGACGTGCACGAACGACGTCGTGTACCTCGCGCGCGTCACCGCCTCGAACCTCTACTTCAACGCCATCCAGAACCTCATCTTCTCCCTCTCGATGTGGCGGTGCACGCCCGAGTTTAAGCAGAGGGCGCTGGAGATTCAGAGCCTGGAGAAGTCCGACGACGTGTACGAGATGCGCAAGCGCCGCAACTACAGCGACTTCTGGAGGTCGATCCCGATGGAGGAGCCCTACCGCGTCATCCTCGCCGAGGTGCGGGATAAGCTGTACAACACGCGCGAGGCGCTGCAGGAGGTGATCAGCGGCAAGCGCGAGGCCCTGGACCCCGAGGACGATTCCGTGTTCACGAGCAAGGAGCAGCTGCTCGAGCCGCTCATGGCGTGCTACCAGAGCCTCAAAGCCGTCGGCGACGCGTCCGTCGCGGACGGATTCCTGCTGGACCTCATCCGCCAGGTCAACTGCTTCGGCCTGAGCCTGGTCAAGCTGGACATTCGCCAGGAGTCCGACCGCCACGCGGACGCGATGGACGCGATCACGCGGCACATCGGTCTGGGGTCGTACAACGAGTGGGACGAGGAGAAGCGCACCGCGTTCCTCGCGAGCGAGCTCGAGGGCAAGCGCCCGCTCATCGCCAACGACCTCGAGTGCAGCGCCGAGGTCAGGGAGGTGTTGGACACGTTCAAGATGATCGCGCACCTGCAGAAGGTCACCCCGGGCTCGCTCGGGACGTACGTCATCTCGATGGCGACCGTCGCGAGCGACGTGTTGGCGGTGGTGTTACTGCAGCGCGAGTGCGGCGGCGACGCCAAGAACTTGCTCCGCGTGGCGCCGTTGTTTGAGCGCCTGGACGATCTTCGCGACGGCCCCTCGCAGCTGCGCCGGCTGTTCAGCGTCCCCTGGTACCTCGACCACATCGCGGGGTTCCAGGAGGTGATGATCGGGTACTCGGACAGCGGCAAGGACGCGGGGCGCCTGGCCGCGGCGTGGGCGCTGTACGAGGGCCAGGAGATGGCGACGGCAGTTGGGAACGAGTTCGGGGTGAAGCTGACGCTGTTCCACGGCCGCGGCGGCACCGTCGGCCGCGGCGGCGGGCCGAGCCACCTCGCGATCATGTCCCAGCCCCCCGCGACGATCAACGGGCGGCTCAGGGTGACCGTCCAGGGCGAGGTCATCGAGCAGAACTTCGGCGAGCACGAGAACTGCTTCCACACGCTGGACCTGTACACGGCGGCGACACTCGAGCACACGCTCAAGCCCCCCGACGGGCCGCAGGACGAGTGGCGAGGGGTCATGGCGGAGATGGAGCGCGTCTCCTGCGCCCGGTACCGGGAGATCGTGTTCCAGACCCCGCAGTTCAACCCGTACTTCATCCAGGCCACCCCCGGGCAGGAGCTCGGGAGCCTCAACATCGGCTCGCGGCCGTCGAAGCGCAAGTCCAACGCCGGCGTCGTGGCGCTGCGCGCCATCCCGTGGATCTTCGCGTGGACGCAGTCGCGGTTCCACCTCCCCGTGTGGCTCGGCATGGCGGAGGCGTTCGACAAGATGAAGGCGGACGGGAAGCTGCCGACGCTCAGGGCGATGTACCAGAAGTGGCCGTTCTTCAAGGTCACGATGGATCTGATCGAGATGGTCCTCGCCAAGGCGGACCCGAGCGTGGCGGCGTTCTACGAGAAGGAGCTCGTCGAGCCGGGGTTGCACGCGTTCGGCGCGGAGCTCCGGGCGAAGCTTCTCGAGACGGTCCGCGCGGTGCTCGAGATCACCGAGCACCCGGACCTGCTCACGCCGCAGACGGACAACGGGGGGCAGGGGACGTACACGACGCTCGCGGATAAGCTCGCGATGCGGTCGCTGTACATCACCCCGCTCAACATCATCCAGGTGGCGAACCTGAAGCGCCTGCGAGAGATCGAAGCCGGCGGCGCCAAGAGCGACTGGAAGCCGAAGATGCAGTGGGCGCAGGAGATGCTCTCGCTGCACGAATCCAAGGATTACTACCACGCCGCCGTGTCCGACACGCTGATCATCACCATGAAAGGAATCGCCGCGGGCATGCAAAACACCGGCTGAGCCTTGGGTGCGAACGGCGAGACGAGATCGAGCGGCGGACGAGACGAGCGACGAGGCGAGCGACGCGAGCGAGAGAACCAAAAAGGTGAATGTGTGATGAGATGCTCGAATATTTCGGAAACCGGGACGATGCGCACCGTTCCACGCCGCGACCGCTCCGCTCTCACCCAACCCTCTCCGCGCTACACCCGGTGTCCCGCGGCCTCCGCCCTGAGCTTTTTGAGCTCCTCCTCCACGTCCCCGTCGTCCCTGTACGCGAACACGGTGATCACGACGACGAAGCATCCGATCATGATGGACCCGTTGAGCGGCGCGTCGAAGAAGGCGTTGCCGAGCACCGTCGTCAACACGAGGCTCGCGCACACCGCCACCGTCTTCGTGACGCTCGACGTGTACAGCACGCTGAGCGCGACCAGGATGCCCCCCGCGGCGTGCAGACACGCGATCCCCCACACGAGCGGCGTCCACCCTGCCAGGAGGTCGCCCCCGGTTTCAACCCACGCCATCGGCATGTAGATGGCGATCGAGTACAGCGCGAGCTGAATGTTCCGATCCCACACCGAGAACCCCTCGCCGCCGCCCGCGGCCCCCCCGCCGCCTCCACGCTTCAGGACCATCTCGAAGTAAATGCTCCCGAAGCCGCTCAGCATCGTCTGCGTCGCCGCGCACGCGATCCCGACGGCGTAATCCACCCCGCCGCGATCGCCCCGCTCGGCGTCGTCCGCGTGGCCTCCGGGCGCAGACTCCACGGACACGAGGGTCACGCCGAGGACCATCAGGACCAGAGTGCGCCACTTGCGACCGCTGATCGGCGTGCCCAACATGACCACGGCGAAGAACGCGGTCGCCAGGACCTTGAGCTGGGAGATGGCGGTGAACACGGAGGCGTTGACGCGCGCCAACGCGGGGTAGCTGATGAGATTGACGACGAGGTACACCACGGCGGGGACCGCCATCCTCGGGGAGTGTTTCGCGCATCGGCGCAGGTGCGCGCTCAGGGAGGCGCCGGAGTCGACCCCGTGCCGCCCGAAGGTCGCGCCGCGAGGGCTCAGCCCCTGCGCCTTCTGCTCCCTGACCTGCGCCGCGACCATGGCGACGCTGAACGCGAGCTTCATGAGCTCGTTCACCGCGAGCACCGCGTTCTTGCTGAACTGCAGCTTGATCACCCCGACCGCGTACCGCCGGGCCAGCATCGAGGCGGTGTTCTCGCACGCGAGGATCGCGAGGAACAGAGACGCGAGCATCGCGTGGCCCGTCGCGGACGTCGCCCCCCCGGCGGACAGCGGACCGCTCATCGCGCCGGGGCCCGCGGTACCGGTGCCCGCCGCGGTGCCGAAAATGAGGATGATGCGACGGGGAATTCCGACAGAGTTATTCGGGACGGGCCGCGCCCCTCCTCGATGATGATGCGTCGCGTGAATGCGTCGGGGGAGACCCATTGCATTATAATGAATATGGGTTATGGGCCCATTTATTAATGTGGGTGACGGTCTATTAACTCAAGAAGGTAAAAGAGGATATATTTTTTAAAATCGGCATTTGTGGCATCGAAACCTTTTTGTTCCGCCGAGGAACGAAAACTGCCATCCAGCCCCACGTCGAGGTGGGAGAAGTGATCGAAAGATTGCGGGTTCGATCCCCGCTGGAGATAAAAAAAAAATTCGCCGCGGCTGAGTGTTCTCGGTCACGGCTCGTCTCCATGGCGAAATGGATATCGCGTTCGACTTCTACGCGCTCCTCTTTTTTGCGTCGGGGGGTGGTGCGCGCGCGCCCGGCGCGGCGTTGCCGACGCGCACGCACGCCGAGCCCGCCGCACGATCGCCGAAAACCGAGGGAAGGGCGCTCTGAACGCGGTCGCGTCTGATTTTGTATGCGCATGCGTTGGTAAAAAAAATCGCGCCGCGACGCCTCCCCACGCCTCCTCCTTCCTCCTCCCTCTCAGAGCGAGAAGGTCCCCGCGGCGGGATCGTTCGGGTCCGCCATGGCCTCTCCCGTGTTCATCTTGACGGGCGCCTTGGGAATCTCGGTAATGACCGCCTGGGTGGTGAGCACCATGCCCGCGATGGAGCACGAGTTCATGAGCCCGGACCTGGTCACCTTCTTCGGGTCGATGACGCCGCACTCGATCATGTTGATGAACTCCCCGGACATGGCGTTGTACCCCATCTCCCAATCGCTCTTCATCACCTTCTCGACGATGACGTCGCCCTCGACGCCGGCGTTGTTTCCGATGATGCGGCAGGGCGCGAGGAGCGCCTTCTGGACGATCTCCGCGCCGAGCCGCTCCTCGGGGTCCTCCAGCGTCTCCTTGAAGTCGTCAATCATCAGTGAGAGGTGCACGAACGCTGCGCCACCGCCGGGCACGATCCCCTCCTCGATCGCCGCGAACGTCGCGTTCTTCGCGTCCTCGATGCGGAGCTTGCGGTCCTCGAGCTCCGTCTCCGTCGCGGCGCCGACCTTGATCACCGCCACGCCGCCCGCGAGCTTCGCGATGCGCTCCGAGAGCTTCTGCGTGTCGTAGAGGGAGTCCGTGTTCGCGAGCTCCTGCTTGAGCTGCGCGACGCGGATGTCGATCTCCTCGCGCGACGCGCTGTCGGCGATGATCGTCGTGTTGTTGTTCGTGATGTTCACCTTCCTCGCGTACCCCAGCGCGTCGAGCGTCGCCGACGCTGCGCCCATGCCGAGATCCTTCGCCAGAAACGTCGACCCGGTGACGATGGCGATGTCCTGGAGGAGGGACTTGCGGCGCTCGCCGAACCCGGGGGCCTTGATCGCGGCGACGTTGAGGACACCGCGGAGCTTGTTGACGACGAGCGTCGCGAGGGCCTCGCCGGTGATGTCCTCGGCGATGATCAGGAGCGGGTCGCCGCCGTCCTGGCTCACCTGCTCGAGGATGGGGACGAGGTCCTTCACCTGCTCAATCTTCTCGTCCGTGATCAAAACCCGGCACCCGTCGAACTCCACAGTGAGCTTCTCGTTGTTCGTCACGAACTGGGGGGAGATGTACCCGCGGTCGATCTCCATGCCCTCCTCCACCTCGACGACGGTGTCGAGGCCGCTGCCGTTCTCGATGGAGAGCACGCCGTCCGCGCCCACCTTCTCGATGGCGTCGGCGATCATCTCGCCAATCTCGTCGTTGTTGCCCGCGGAGATGCTCGCGACCGCCTTGATGTCCGCGGAGCCGTTGATGGGCTTCGTGAGCTCCTCGAGCTTCTCGGTCAGGTGCACGCGCGTCTTGTTGATGCCCTTGTTGATGGAGATCGGGTTCGCGCCCGCGGTGACGGACTGGAGGCCGAGGCGGATCATCTCGCGGGCGAGCACGCTCGCCGTCGTCGTGCCGTCGCCGGCCGAGTCGTTCGTGCGGCCGGCCACCTCCTTGATGAGCTGCGCGCCCGCGTTCTGGACGGGGTCGGTGAGCTCGATCGCGCGGGCGATCGTGACGCCGTCGTTGATGACCTGAGGGAGGAAGGGGGAGGAGGAGGGATCAGAAACACGTTCGGGATCGCGAAAAAACGCGCGTTAAAATACGGGGCGAACGGCGACGGATGGGAGGAACGATGCCCTAAACCCTGTGAATCGAGGCGGTGGGGGTGGGGGAGGTCGGGGGCGGTCGCGCGCGTACCTGGGGCATGCCGGTCTTCTCGGAGAGGACAACGTTACGGCCTGTGGGTTGGAGAGCTCGGGGGGGGGCGTCTCAGGACCGCGCTGGGGGGACGGGCGCGGGGAGGGAGGCGGCGACGCGAGGATCGTCGCGTGCTCGATTTCGCAAGGAGACGTCTCGAGACGCACCACGGGGGCCGAGGGTGACGGCGACGGCGTCGGCGAGCATGTCGATGCCCTGCTGAATCTTGATGCGGGACTTCATGTCGAAGGTGAGTTCCTTCGCGTCCGCGCGAACCCTGAGGCCGGAGCGGGCGCCCGCGGCGCGCGCGGTGCGCGCGGTGACCTTGGGGCCCGAGAGAGCCTGCGATGGAAGCGGATGGAAGGATGGGTGAGCCTCGAGCCGCCGGCGCGCTTTTTCCCGAAGCGGCGGTGAACGATTCGGCCGGGAACGGGAGCGTACCGTGCGCGCGGCGAGGGGGGAGGCCTGCATGACGCCGTGCATCGTGCTACGACGTGTGCTGAAGCGGACTGTGAGCGGACGTCACGGGCCGGTGGCGCGTGGAGTGAGGCGCGCGGCGGCGAACACCGGAACGACCCGCGAGCGGCGGGCAAAAGCGAGAGCTCTATCCTTTCTCCCTTTCTCCCCACACGCGGGTGCTCTTCACGCGTCCGGAAGTGACATGACATTATTCGGCCTCGTTCGTTCTTCTTTTTGCAGATTCCTCGACCCGGCGCGCCACCGCCGCCGCCGCCGCCAGAGCTTCGGCGTCGGCACGGACGTCGCGCGTTCGCGATGGGGGGCAAAGGCCGAGGCGGCGGGGGTAAGGGAGGCGGCCCCCGCGGCGGCGGCGGGTCGCGCGCTCGCGGCCCCCGTTCTCTCCAGCCCGACTGGGCGCGCGGGTTCGGCCGCGGCGCGTTTCTGTGCTCGTGCACGTCCGAGACGTGCGAGCGCCCGCACGAGGGCGACGAGGACCCCGACGCGGCGAACGCCGCCGCGAGCGTCGCCTTCCCCGTCCCCCTCGCGATGTGGGACCTGGAGCAGTGCGACCCGAAGCGGTGCAGCGGCCGCAAGCTCGCCCGCCTGGGGTGCCTTCGCGAGCTCCGCATCCAGCAGCGCTTCCCCGGCGTCGCCCTCACGCCCTCCGCGACGGACTGCATCTCCCCCGGGGACTACCACCTCGTGCACAGCGACGGCCTCGCGGTCGTGGACTGCAGCTGGAACCGCCTGGACGACGTCCCGTTCGCGCGCATCCGCTCGGCCGCCCCGAGGCTCCTCCCGTGGCTGGTCGCCGCCAACCCGGTGAACTACGGCAAGCCGTGCAAGCTCACGTGCGCGGAGGCGCTGGCGGCGGGCCTCTACATCGCGGGGTACAGGGACGCCGCGGAGCTCCTCATGAACAAGTTCAAGTGGGGCCACGGGTTCATATCCCTCAACAGAGACGTCCTGGAGAGCTACCTGCGGTGCACCACGGGGGAGGAGGTCATCGAGACGCAGAACCGATGGCTCACGGAGGGCGCGCCGAAGCCCGGCTTGGGGGCCCCAGGCGTCGACGGCGACGAAGACGCGTCGAGCGACGAGGACTCCGGGGACTCCGGGGACTCCGGGGACTCCGACTCGGCCTCGTCCGACGGGTTGCCTCCGCTGGAACCGAACCGGAACCGCGCCGCGGGGACGCGCATCGGCGGCGGGTCGCGTCGCGCGGCGTTCCCGGGGCAGATGCCGAGTAGTTCCGAGGGCGAGACCGAATCGGAATCCGAAGCCGGATCCGAGGAGGGAGCGGAGAGGGGAGGGGCGGGGGGGCGGGGGACGGCGGCGGCGAAGGAGGAGGAGGAGGAGGAGGAGGAGGAGGACGTCGCGCGGCGGCGTGGGTGTCATCTCGCGTCGCGTAACGCGCACGCGTACGCCTTTGCGATTTTCGGTGGGGTTTTGTTCGGGTACGATGTGGCTTTGATTAG
>Ga0181571_10003929_pt1 | contig 11153 bp, 4 predicted proteins | sample 101ome_17_FD_132440 | JGI IMG/M metagenome (GOLD analysis project Ga0181571, IMG submission 132440) | Coastal salt marsh microbial communities from the Groves Creek Marsh, Skidaway Island, Georgia - 101407AT metaG (megahit assembly) | ecosystem: Environmental > Aquatic > Marine > Intertidal zone...
CCCTTCGCGATCGTGTCCGTCTCGATGTCCGTGCTGAACCCGGCCTTGTACGGCTTCGCGAGCATCTTCTGGATCTTATCCACCTGGGAAACGACGCGTCGGGGTGGCGGGGAGGGAAGAAAAGACGCGCGTCAGCGAAAACGAGGAAGGCGCGACACGCGCGGGGAGGAGAGGCGAACCCGCGCGTGCTCGGGGGAGCGGAAAGAATGTCCCAAAGGAAGCGAAGAGAAAGGCGTCTCGGTGACGTCACGTGGAGCTCCGAGATCGCCACGACGAGCGGGGGAACGCGCTCGGGCAGGGGTCGTACCTCCTCAGCCTTTGCGTCCTTCTCCTCCTCGCGCGTGTCGCGCCTTCCTCGTTTTCGCTGACGCGCGTCTTGTCTTCCCTCCACGCCACCCCGACGCGTCGTTTCCCAGGTGGATAAGATCCAGAAGATGCTCGCGAAGCCGTACAAGGCCGGGTTCAGCACGGACATCGAGACGGACACGATCGCGAAGGGTCTGAGCGAGGAGACGGTTCGCATCATCAGCGCGAAGAAGAACGAGCCGGAGTGGATGCTCGAGTTCCGGCTCAAGGCGTTCCGGAAGTGGTTGACGATGGAGGAGCCGGACTGGAGCGACAACCGGTACCCCGACATCGACTACCAGGCGGTGTCGTACTACAGCGCGCCGAAGGTGATGGAGAAGAAGAAGTCGCTCGACGAGGTGGATCCCGAGCTCCTCAAGACGTTCGACAAGCTCGGCATCCCTCTGAGCGAGCAGAAGCGCCTCTCCAACGTCGCCGTCGACGCGGTCTTCGACTCCGTGTCCATCGCGACGACGTTTCGCGAGGACCTCGCCAAGGCTGGCGTCATCTTCTGCAGCATCTCCGAGGCGATCAAGGAGTACCCCGACTTGATCAAGAAGCATCTCGGAAGCGTCGTGCCCGTCGGCGACAACTACTTCTCCGCGCTCAACGCGGCGGTGTTCAGCGACGGCTCCTTCTGTTACATCCCCAAGGGCGTCCGGTCGCCCATGGAGCTCAGCACGTACTTTCGCATCAACGCCGAGAGCAGCGGACAGTTCGAGCGCACGCTGATCGTCGCCGAGGAGGGGTCGTACGTGTCGTACCTCGAGGGGTGCACGGCGCCCGCGTACGACGAGAACCAGCTCCACGCCGCCGTCGTGGAGATCAGCGCGGACAAAGACGCGGAGGTGAAGTACAGCACGGTGCAGAACTGGTACGCCGGGGACGAGAACGGCAAGGGAGGCATCTACAACTTCGTCACCAAGCGCGGGCTGTGCAAGGGCGACAACGCCAAGATTTCGTGGACGCAGGTGGAGACGGGGTCGAGCATCACGTGGAAGTACCCCAGCGTCGTGCTCAAGGGCGACAACAGCGTCGGCGAGTTCTTCAGCGTCGCGCTGACGAACAACTGCCAGCAGGCGGACACGGGGACGAAGATGATCCACGTGGGGAAAAACACCCGCAGCCGGATCGTGAGCAAGGGCATCAGCGCGGGGCAGAGCCGCAACTGCTACCGAGGCTTGGTGCAGGTGGCGCCCACCGCCGACGGGGCGAGGAACTACAGCCAGTGCGACTCGATGCTCATCGGCGACAGGGCGGGCGCGAACACGTACCCGTACATCGCCGTGCGCGAGCCGAGCGCGCGGGTGGAGCACGAGGCGTCCACGTCCAAGATCGGCGAGGACCAGCTCTTCTACTTCCAGCAGCGCGGCATCGACCCCGAGACGGCGGTGGGGATCATCATCTCGGGATTCTGCAACGAGGTCTTCAACGAGCTGCCCCTGGAGTTTGCGGCGGAGGTGAACCAGCTCATGAGCCTCAAGCTCGAGGGCAGCGTGGGCTGATGCCCTCGAAGGGAGCGCGCGTTCGCGGTAGAGGCGAGTGATCGACTGAAAGACTTCTTCGTTCAAAGATGGTATGAACAACGCGCGCTCGTTCGTCTCGCTCGTCGCTTTTTTTTTTTTCGCCCTACAAACACCCTCAAAAGTCACTGCTGCTGCCCCGGGGGCGGCGCAGGATGAAACGGAGGCTCCGCCTGCTGTTGCGGCACCTGCGCCGGCACCGGCACCGGCACCGTCGCGTCGTGCACTTGTGCCACTTGTGACTGCACGCCGGTGGGCGGTGGGACGTCTCCGTTGTACGCCACCGTCGTGTCCGACATCGTCGAACCCACCCCCCCCGCGTACACCGTCGGCTTCACGCAGTGCCCCGTGTCGGCGGTCAACAGCGCGCCGCCGTTCATCGCCTGCCCTCCCCCCGAACTCGAACTCGGCTTCATCGCCTGCCCCCCTCCCGAACTCGCCGCCGCGCCCGCGCCCACGCCGACCGCGCTCGCGGCGGCGTTCTGTTGCTGTTGCTGTTCCGAGTCCTTCTTCTTTTTCGACTCGCCCATGCTGCTATCCTTTGGTTTCCCGTCCTTGGGCTTCCCGCCGAAGCCGTCGAGGTTGAGAAGCGCCGACGCCTCCATCATCATCAGCTTCTCCGCCGCCGCCTTCTGCTTCGCCGCCTTGTCCTTCGCCGGCTTCCCCGCCCCCTCGTCCCCGCTCGCGTTCCCGCTGCCCAGCCCGCTGTGGGTCGAGCCCCCGCCGCCGTGGTGCGCGGGTCCCATCGAGTTCCCGCTCGCAGAGCGGCTCATCGGCTGGCCCGCCGCGAGCTGCTGCACCGGCGTCGGGTGCATCGCCTGCTGCGTCGCCGTGGGATTCTGCGGCGCGACGTGCTGCTGCGCCGCGCTCGCGTTCGCGTTCGCGTTCGCGTTGATCGGATGCGTTTGAGCGGGCGCGTGCGGCTGCGGGTGGGCGAGATGCGCCGCGGGTTCGGGCGCGTGGTGGTACGCCTGGTGGTGCATCCCGGCGACGTGCGTCCCGGCGAGGTGCGTCCCCGCGGCGACGCCTGGGGAACCCGGGGGGGTCGCCCCGGGCGGCGCCGGTCCCTGGAGCGGCGCCGGTCCGCCCGCCCCTCCGGCCGCGTGCGCCGCCAGGCCCTGGTGCGACGCCGGCTTGGGCGGGCGCCCGGTGGCGACGAACGCGCCGTGCTGCGACACCGCGCCCTGGGCGTGCCCCCCGTCGATGCTCGCCCGCCCGGAGGACGGCCCGTGGTCGCCGAGCGAGCTCATGGACGAGGCGCTCCCCATCCCGAGCGACCCGCCCAGCGCGCTCTGCTTCCGCTCGAGCTTCCGCCGAGTCATCGCCTCGCGCTTCTCCTGCATCTGCTGGTTGTGTCGCCGCTGCATGTCGAGGGTTTCCCTCTGCTGCGCCGCCATCAGCTCCTCCATCTCGCGCTCCAGCCCCGCGTCCTCCTCATCCACGGCGCTCAGGTCCTCGCTCATCACCGAGCTCGCGCGCGAACTCGGCGCGCCGGGGCGCCAGTGCGGCCCGGGCCCGACGTGGTGCACGCCGAAGCCCCCCATCCCCGGGTGGTGCGCCGACGGGTGGTGAGGCCCCAGGTGCGCGTGCTGCATCTGCTGCTCGAGGTTCGCGACGGGCGCCGGCGCGCCCGGGACGTGCGCCGCGGCGGGGAGGCCCTGCGCCGCGCCGTACCCCGCGGAAACCTGAGGGGGAATCGGCGTCGGCGAGCGAATCTGCGGCGCGTGCATCTGCTGCGCCTGCGCCTGAGCCTGCGCGTGAGCCTGCGCCTGAGCCTGAGCCTGAGCCTGCGCCTGGTCGCGCTGTTTCTGCTGCGCCACCATCGCTTCCATCGCCGCCTCGATCACCGCCGGCGCGGGGGGCGGCGGCGGCTCCGCGTGGTGCGCGCTCGGTTCGCGGTGCGCCGGGGCGGGAGATCCCGCGCGGGGCGGCGACCGGATATCGATCGAGGCTCTTCCGCCGGCGGACGCCGCGCCGTCGCCGCTCGCGTACCCGCTCCCGGGCTGCCTCGGCTGCGAGGAGGCGTCGTCCGTCGCGCCCGCGGCGTCGGCCATCCCGGCGGCGCTCGAGGTCCCCTCCGCGCCGCCCTCCATCGCCTTCTTCTTCTTGCCCTCGTTGAGGAACTTCACCTCGTTCTCAATCTCCTTCATGATCGTCCGGACGTCCGACTGCGCGAGCTGGAGCTCGTCCACCATCTCGCTCGCGACGCTGTACGAGCTGTCCGTGTCCGTGTCGAACGGGAACTCCACCGTGCGCGTGTGCCCAGACGCGTCGCCGATCTTGAGCCTCAGCCGAAGCGTCTTATCCTCGAGGATGCGACCCTTGACGCGAAAGTCGAGCGACCCGCCCTTGCGGCGGTCCTGGCCCTCGGCCTCCGTCGCGTCGCCTCCCGCGGGCGCCTCCGCCGGTTTGGGCGCCTCCTGCGCGAGGCCCGCGATGTTGTCGACGCTCGCCGACCTCGACGTGGACTGCGCGAGCCGGCTCTTCGGTTTGCCGGGCGCGTTGGCGCCCATCACGTCCGCGTGCTCCCCCGCGAGGTTCTCCTTCGAGCCCGCCCTGGAGGGTTTGCGCGAGTCCCCGGACCCGTCGTACCCGCCCTCGCTCGTCCCGGCGCCCTCGCTCTCCGCGGCGAGGCTGTCCTGGTACGACGGCGGGCGCGCCTGCGCCTCCGCCGTCGGGGACGTCGCCTCGGACCCGGCTTTGCTCCCCGCGTCGCTGCCGGGCCGCGAACCCGCGGGCGCGTGCTCCCCCCCCGCGTCGCTCCCCGCGCGGGAACCCTGCGCCTCGCCCGCGCCTCTCTCGCTCCCGCCGTGGTCCCCCCTCTCGCTCCCGCCGCCGTCCGCGCTTCCCGGCGCCGGCACCGCCTCCCGCGCGCCGTCGGACTCCGCGGCGGATTCGCGGGGCTCGCGCCGATGCGCCTCCGCCTCCGCCTGGTGGTCCCTCTCCCCGTCCTCCTTCTTCTCCTTCACCTTGGCGAACTGCTTCGTCCCGCCCGGGCGCGCCGCCTCGGGCTCCTCCTCCGCGGTGGACCGCTTCTCCACCACCTTGGGCTTGTTCAGGCTCTTATCCAAGAAAGGGTCGTTCATGAGCTCCTTCGCCGTGAGCCTCTTCTCAATCGGGGAGATGCACTTGAGGATGAAAGACCGCAAGTCGCTGTCGATGATCTTCTCCAGCGCCGCGGGTTTGACCCCGCCCGTGACGCGCTTGTAAATCTGCGCCGGGTTCGTGCACTCGCTGTACGGGCACTCGTGCGTGACGAGCTCGATGAGGCACATCCCGAACGAGTAAATGTCCACGCGCTCGTCGTAGTCCTCGTCGTAGAGCTCGGGCGCCATGAACTCGGGCGTGCCGATGACGGATTTCGTTCGTTGGTTATCCAACGCCGCGGCGAGGCCGAGGTCGCCGATCTTCACCTCGCCCTGGTTCTGGTTGACGAAGATGTTGTCGCACTTCAGGTCGCGGTGCACGATCGGCGGGTCGTGGCTGTGCAGGTAGTCAAGCCCGCGCAGGATCTGGCGGCTCCACGACTTCACCGCGCGAAGGTCGAGATTCGTCTTGAGCTTGGCGGCGTACTTCTTCAGCGTCTGCGCGCACGCCTCGGTGATGAAGTTCACGCTCACCTCGTCCTTCTCCGTCACGATCCAGCTGTGGTAGAGCTTGATGATATTCTTATGGTCCAGCTCCTTCAGAATCTCCACCTCGCTCAGCAAGCGCTGCTTCTCCTCTCGAGGCAAGCCGCTCACCTTGACCTGATTCCACGCCACATCCATGCCCTCCTCCTCGTCAAACGCCATGTACACGTTCTTGTACGTCCCGCGCCCGAGAAGAGTGGGCGTCTGCGAATCGCGATGGAGGAGCGAAGAGGAAGAGAGAGACGATGGTCAGTCGCTGAATGAGGTCGGCGAAGTATGACGCGAACGAGGGAGAGCCGCGCGGCGAAGCACGATCGAAGCAGTCGCAGGAAAAACAGGGGAAACAATCCCGGTCCCGCTTTAGGGGGGGGGGCGGATCTCGCACCCTTCCGAACCGCCCGGTGGGGTCCCACTCCACGAACTTGGTCTCATCTTCGTCCTTGTCGCTGCCGGCGGCCCCGTCGCTACCGTCGCTGCCCTGCGGCAGCGACTCGGCCGCGACCGGTTCGGGCCTCTCATCGAGAGCAGCGGGCGCCATCCTGGGAAGTGTGTGCGAGTCCTCTCGCAAATCTCCCCCGCCCCTTCAATGTGTGGTTGGTCGCTTTACCGCGCTAGCGGATGGTCGTCGAACGCGCGATATACGACGGCGTCGCCGCGAAAGAGGCGGTCCTGACCATGCAAAGTCCGACTTGACGAGTCTACCCTTCGAATGAAACCTCGCAAACCCTCGACGGAGGTCGGAAGGCGCCGGGAGAGGTCGTTCCCGGGCGGTGGGTGGGGTCCTCTAGGGCTTCCTCCGAACCACGACGCCTCGCGGCGAGCGGGTGGTGTTGACGGCCGATTTGCCGGTCTCCAACTCTAGTCGGAAGTTCGACGCTCGAGCCGCAACGCGTCGAGAGTCGGGGCCTAAAAACGACGACGGCGCGTATCGAGCGATACCGCGCGCGCGCGTGGGTCGGTTGACACCTCAAACACGGCGAGGCGCGCGTGAACTGTGCGTCGCGGGAGGGTACATGCGAGGCCGGAGCGGAAAAGCAGCCAGAAACGGGGGCGGTATAAAAAGCCGTCGGTCGCCCCCCTATCATCTCTTCGTCCGAGCCGAACGGTCGGCTTTTCCCGGCCTTTCAACTCGATCGTTGGATCGCTCAAGGAGTTTTCGACCGCGCGGCTTGGTCCACGAACCGTCGTTTTCGGCGTCTCGCGCGATGTTTTGACGGCTCGGCTTGCCCGAAGGCGCATCGCGGAACGGGAAGATCTTCCCTCGGCGGCGGTTCCGCGAGCGCCAACCGGGTCGATTCAGATAACACACGCGCGCGATCGTCGATGTCACCGACGATGGCGATGACCACCTCCGGGGCGGCGGGCGCCGCCTCGAGGATGCCGACCCGGGTCGCCGGCGCGCGCGAGGTTTCGCGCGCGCCTCGCGGGCGCGCGGCGACCGCCTCCTCTCGCGCGCCTCGCGGCGTCGTCGTCTCCGCGCGCGCGATCGGCGCGCGCGGCGACGACGCCTCGCGCGCCTCCGTCGATCGCGACGCCGCGGAGCGCTCTCGCCGCCGCATGATGGCGGACGCGGCCGCGGTTTTGGCGGCGACCGCGTCGCTCCCCGCGCTCGCAGAGGGCGAGGCGGTGGAGGAGGTCGCCCCCGCGCCCGCCCCCGCGCCCCCCGCGCCCCCCGCGCCGCCCGCGCCTAAGAAGGCTGTCCCGCTCGTGTCGGTCGCGCAGCCCGTCATGGCGTACGAGCTCTCGTACCCGAGCGAGACGTCCGAGGGGACGCCGATCAAGTGGGCGACGTCGCGCCAGCGCGACACGTACTCGAGCGCGGAGCCGATGAGCCCCGACGCGCGGCAGAGGATCGTGTACGAGCTCATCTCGTTCAAGGGCCCGATGACGGCGACGGTGACGGTGGGCCCCTTCCCGCCGAAGCTCCGGGGGAAGAAACCCGAGGAATGGAAGCCCAAGCAAGTCGCGGAGGCGGTGCTCGCGGACAGGGCGACCGGCCGGATCGCGACCGGGCAGAAGGTGAGCCTGGCGGAGGTGGAGTACGCGCGGGGTGAGAAGATCGGCGACGTCGATTACGTGTACTACGAGTACATCTCGCAGGGGTCTCCCAACCTCGCCGAGAGGGAGTCGACGACGTTTCGGCACTCGTTCGGCGTCACCGCCGCGCGGGGCGAGTACCTCTACACGTACACCATCTCCGCGCCGGAGACGCTGTGGGACGTCAACGCCGCCGGGTTCGAGCAGGGGATCAGGGCGTTCAAGCTCGTCGAGCCGAACAAGAAGAAGTTCAGAGAGCCGGGGAACGAGGGGATCTTGCCGCCGCTGCCGTTTTAATTTACGACGCGCCCCGTTCGTCTCTCGCGCGCGCCGAATGCGTCGTCGTCCTCGCGTCAGCAGCGCGTCCACGCCTCGTCGTGAATATCCGCGTCCTCGTCGCTTCCCGGATCATCCGGCTCCTCCCCCTCGCTCTGGTTCGCCTCCGCCTCCGCGGCGAGCCTTCGCGCCTCGAGCGCGCGGCACGCGGCGACGATCTCCCTCGCCGCTCGATTCGCGCTCGCCGACTTCCCCGCGCCTCTCTCCTCTTTCCTCCCCCTCCTCTCTCCCTCCCTCCCCCCCTCGTCCCCGCCCGCGGACTCCCCCGCGACCCCGCCGGTCACGACCACCCGCCTCTCCGCGCGCGCGACGGCGGCGGCGACGTCCTCGAGCTCGGCTTCGGCGACGGCGCCCGGCGTTTGGAGCCCCGCGCTCCACAGCGCCCTCGCGCGCGCCGTCGTCATGACCCACCCGCTGTCCGGGTCGTCGGCGACGGCGACCAACGCGCCGAGCTCCCTCGTCACCCCCGCGTCGAGGTCCTTCGCGAGCGCGGAGAGCATCTCGGCGGCGCCCCTCCACCCCGCGGTTTCCGCGAGGTTTGCGGTCATCGCCGCCGACGCCGCGACGTCCGCGCGGAGTCTGAGCAGCGTCCCGACGGAGACGTCGCGGTCTCCCCGCGCGGCGACGCGCGCCCACGCGGCGGCGAGGCCGGGGGTGGCGTCGCCGAGCTCGAGGACGTCGCGGAGCGCGAGGGCGGCGGCGAACCGCGCGTGGCGGTCGCGCTCGAGCGCCGATTTCGCGGAGCCGCCGGCCCCGCCGCCGCCCGCGCGGCGCACGCGCGACGCGAACGCGACGCGGACGCCGAGCCGAGCCTCCCCGAGCTCAAACACCGCGCGCGCGTTCCGCGGGTGGCACAGGAGGTCGTACCACGCCGACCAGTCGAGGTCCGCGAGCGGGTTCGAAGCCTCCCTCGCGGAACCCTCTCTCGTCCGGGGCACGCACAGGAACAGCAGGTGGAGGTGGCCGAACGACGTCCCGTCCTTCGCGTTGAGCGCGATGCCGTTTCGCGCCGCCTCGAGGAGGTCGTCGTACGCGTCGCACGCTCGGTCGATCGGAAGGGCGCTCCGGTGCGCCGCCTCCCCGCGCGGGGTGGGCGCCCACTCGACCCTGCCCTCGCGGTCGTACACCGTGCGCGCCAAGTGCAGGTCGTCCCTGAGGTGCCTGAGCGCCGCCGCGAGCGTCGCGCGCAGCCGCGCGCGATCCGCGACGCGACCGAACGCGAACGTGCTCCGCAGGAGATGCGACGCGTCGCGCTCCGTCTTGAACGTCCCGGCGGCGACGCACTGCAACGCGAGCGCGGCGACGCGCTGCACGTCCTCGCGCGAAGGGTTTCGATCCGGTTCTGCATTCGGGGCGTCGCCCCGAGTGCTCGCGTCGCGCGCCTCCAAGAGTCGCGAGCGGAGCTCGGGGAGGCGCGACGCGACGAGACCGAACGCGGCGGCGGAGGCGTCGTCGAGCGCGTTTCCAAAACGCGATTCGTCATTCGCCGCGTCGAGCGGCGCGGCGTGTGAGCGCGCGCCATGGTTCGCGCTCGGGCCCGGGACGACGAACGCTTCCCCCGCGTTCGCGAGGCCCGCTCGCCCGGCGCGGCCGGCCATCTGACGGTAGGTTCCGGTCTCGGACGGGCGGAATCCCTCGAGGATGACGACGCGTTTCGCGGGGAGGTTCACCCCCGCCGCCAGTGTCGTTGTGCACGCCAGGACGCGAACGGCGCCGCGCCTGAACCCGTCCTCGATCGCCTCCTTCTCCCGCGCTCGCAGCCTCGCGTGGTGGAACCCCACGCCCGTCTTCGCCGCGGCGAGTAGGACCCGGTCCGGGAACCCGTCGGCGGCGGCGATGAGTCGGCGCTCGAGGAGTTGCCTCGCGGCGGCGGTTTTCTTCGCCTCGGCGGGCGAACCCGGGAGGGCGAACCGCCCGAGCGCCGCGGCGAGCGCCTCCGCGAGGTCCTCGGCTTTTTTTCGCGACGGGCAGAACACCAAACACGAGTCCCCGCGGAAGAACGCCTCCGCGGCGAGCCTCGCGGCGACGCCGTCCGGCCCCGAGGCGCGGTCGCGGCCCCAGCCGACGAGCGCGTCGGGCGCGAGGCTCGCGGGCGTCGGGCCGACCGCGTAGAAGCGCGCGCGCGGATCCGAGGCGCGCCGACCCGGAGCCTTCGACGGCGCGACGTTCTCCTTCGGCGTCGCCGCCTCCTGGTTCGCGCGCGGCGTTTCGAGCGCGGCGTTTTCCCGAAGCCTGTAGATGACCCCGCGCGAGGCGACGTGTTCGCGCAAGGGCACGGGGCGAAAGTTGGTCACGAAGAGGCGCGCGTCGAGCCATCCGGCGAGACGCTCGAGGCTTGCGTGCGACACCGTGGCGCTCATGGCGACGATCTGGGGCGGGTCCTCGAGCGCCCCCGTCCTCGCCGCGAACCGAATCTTCGCCAGCGTCTCCTCGAGTTTCGCGCCTCGCCCTTCCTCGCCGACCATGTGCAGCTCGTCGACGACGACGGCGCAGAGCTCGTGCAGCCGTCCCTCCTGCGCGAGCCTGGAGACGGTGATGGAGGCTTTCTCGATCGTCGTCACCGCCACGGCTTCCTGGCCGGGGCCGGGCGGGCGCGCCAGCGGCGCGCCTTCGCTCTCGCCCGCGAACCCGCGGACGGGCTCGAGGCCGCGCGCGCCGTCGCGGCCGCGCTTCCTCGGATACATCGGCGCGAGGATCGTCTTGAGGTCCTCCACTTTCTCGTTCACGAGGGAATGGAACGGGAGGACGACGAGAGCGCGAGCGGGGCGGCCCGACCGCATCCGTCGCACGAGGCGTCGAACGAGGAGCACGTTCGCGACGAGGCTCTTCCCGCCGCTCGTGGGGGCGCAGTACACGAGGCTCGAGCCGTCCGCGCCCTCGTCGATGGCGGCGCGCTGCCACGGATACACGAGGCCGGACTTCACACCGCTCGCCACGAAGCGGTCGACGACGGGCGCGGGGATCCCGAGGTCGGCGAGGCGCAGGCTGGCTGGAGCCGCCCGGCGCGGGGGCGAGGACGCGCGGTCCGAAATATCGACCAGGCGCGCGTCCTCCTCGGGCGTCCGCGCAGGCGGTCCGACCCGGGGGGCGTCGCGAGAGCGAGGCGTGTCCACCCTCGCGGCGCCTGCGACGACGGGCATTTCTCGCGAGTCGTTGACCCCCGCCGCGCCGAGCGAGGGCGCGCCGCCAGCCTCCTCGCGCGCGAGACGCGCCAAACCGGGCGCGCGCGAGGATATCGTCGCCATCCGACGAGCTCCCCGCGCGCCACCACGCAGCGGAC
>Ga0181571_10003931_pt1 | contig 11151 bp, 6 predicted proteins | sample 101ome_17_FD_132440 | JGI IMG/M metagenome (GOLD analysis project Ga0181571, IMG submission 132440) | Coastal salt marsh microbial communities from the Groves Creek Marsh, Skidaway Island, Georgia - 101407AT metaG (megahit assembly) | ecosystem: Environmental > Aquatic > Marine > Intertidal zone...
ATTCGTAGGCTGCAAAGCAGATCCAACCCGAAGTCGGACGCGAATCAACGAGCTCGTCAAAATGAGCAAGAAACAAGCGGCCAAGGAGGAGCGCGCCGCCGCTCTCCGTAAGGATGTCGACTTTGTCGAACACACCTGGGAAGAGGACAGGCTGTACGCGCACTTTGGCTGTACTTTGGAACAAGGTTTGACCTCGGCGCAAGTTCTCGAGAACCGCGCCAAGTACGGCGAAAACCGATTGACTCCGCCGGAAGTCACGCCGTGGTACATCAAGTTCTTGTTGCAATTCGCCAACTTTTTCGCGCTTTTGCTCCTCGGTGGTGGTGTCCTTTGCTTTGTCGGTTACGCCATCGATAGCGAAAAGGACCAAACCAACTTGTACCTCGGCGTCGTGCTTTTCACCGTCGTCATGATCACCGCGACTTTCTCCTTCTTGCAAGAAGCCAAGTCCGAGGCCATCATGGAAGGTTTCAAGAGCATGATTCCGAAGAAGTGCAAGGCGATTCGTGACGGCAAGGGTGTCGTCATCGACGCCTGGGAGCTCGTCCCGGGTGACGTCGTCGACCTCAACGACGGCGACCAAGTGCCGGCGGACATTCGTGTGATGCGTAGTAACGAACTCAAGGTTGACAACTCGTCTTTGACGGGTGAGTCCGAACCGCAAGATCGTACTCCGGCGCTCACTCGTGACGCCGCGGGTAACCTTGTCACCCAGCCGCTCGAAGCCACCAACTTGTGCTTCTACACGACCATCATCAACTCTGGTTCCGGCCGCGGTGTCGTCATCGGTAGCGGTGACCGCACCGTCATGGGTCAAATCGCCGGTCTCGCCACGGAAACGTCGGGCGAAGCGTCGCCGATCAACAAGGAAATCGCCAGATTCATCGGTCTCATCTCTTACGTCGCCATCACCCTCGGCGTCGTCTTCTTCGTCGTCGGTTTGACCAACGGTACTGACATCATCCAGAACGTCGTGTTCATGATCGGTATCATCGTCGCGAACGTTCCGGAAGGTTTGCTCGCCACTGTGACCGTGTCTTTGGCTTTGACCGCCAAGCGCATGCACGCCAAGAACGTTCTCGTGAAGAACCTCGAAGCCGTCGAAACGCTCGGCTCTACGACGGTCATCGCTTCCGATAAGACGGGTACGCTCACGCAAAACCGTATGACTGTGCAACACGCATGGTACGATGACGAAGTCTACTTCTGCCCGGCGGGTAAGAACATTCCGGATCTCAAGGTTATCTCTGAACCAGGTCAAACGCCGGATGGTGAACCGTTCTACGACTCCAAGTCTGAAGCGTTCCAACGCCTTCTCCAAGTCGCCACTTTGTGTAACAACGCCGAGTACTTGACGAAGCAAGACGACGGTTCCTTCATCGACCTCAAGGCTGAGATGATGAACCCGAACTTCAACATTCTTAAGCAACCGGCGACGGGCGACGCCTCGGAGCAAGGTTTGCTCAAGTTGGTGCAACCCCTCAACGACGCTCTCGAGACGCGCGCTGCGTACCCGAAGTTGTTCGAGATCAAGTTCAACTCCACCAACAAGTGGCAGCTCTCTATCCACGCGCAACCGGGCGGCAAGCCGCCGCTTCTTGTGCTCAAGGGTGCCCCGGAACGCGTCTTGGCCAAGTGCACCTCGTACTTCTCCAAGGGTAAGGTGAGCTCCAAGGATGCCGCCTTCGAGTCCAAGTACACGACTTCTTACGAAGAGCTCGGTGGCCGCGGTGAGCGCGTCCTCGGTTTCGCCTACAAGGAACTTTCTGGCTTCAAGAACGACTTCAAGTTTTCGCAAAAGCCGAAGCCGAACTTCCCGATTGATGACCTCACCTTCGTCGGTCTCCTCTCTCTCATTGATCCGCCGCGCGAAGGTGTTCCAGAAGCCGTGATGAAGTGCAACCGCGCTCGCATCAAGGTGTACATGGTTACCGGTGACCACCCGATCACCGCCGCCGCCATCGCCAAGCAAGTGAACATCATCAGCCAAGAGAACATCGACAATGGCTCCGCTATTGTCGTCAAGGGTGACGACATTCGTGAATGGACTGAGATTGAAGATCCGGTCGCTCAACGCGCTAAGTGGGATGCCGCTCTCGATCACAAGCAAATCGTCTGGGCGCGCGTGTCTCCGGCTCATAAGCTTCTCATCGTTGAAAACTGCCAACGCCGCGGTGAAATCGTCGCCGTCACTGGCGATGGTGTCAACGATGCGCCGGCCCTCAAGAAGGGTGACATCGGCGTTGCCATGGGTATCGCCGGTAAGGACGTCTCCAAGGAAGCTGCCGATATGATTCTCATGGATGACAACTTCGCGTCCATCGTTAACGGCGTCGAGGAAGGTCGTCTCATCTTCGACAACCTCAAGAAGTCCATTGCGTACACGCTTTCCTCCAACATTCCGGAAATCGCTCCGTTCTTGTGCTACATCACGATGAAGATTCCGTCTCCGTTGACGACTGTGCTCATCCTGTGCGTTGATCTCGGTACGGACATGGTTCCTGCCATTTCCATGGCGTACGAAACCAAGGAAGCTGACATTATGGATCGCCCGCCGCGCAACGCGCGCACCGATCGCTTGGTCAACTTCCGCTTGATCTCCTTCGCCTACTTGCAAATCGGTATCATTCAAGCTTTGGCTGGTTTCTTCACCTACATGCTCGTGCTCAACGACTACGGTTACACGCCGAGCATCTTGATGGGCAACGGTTTGGAATGGACTGAGAGTTCGCTTCTCTGTACGCTCAACGGTGACAGCCTCGTCGACACCAATCAAATGAAGGGCTACTACCGTCCGTTGAAGTGTGGCTTCGGTTGTGCCGACGACAATCGCGCGGCCATGGCCAACGTGTGCACGGGCGGTTGCTCCATTCCGCCGAACTACGTCCCGCGCATCGTCGAGACGACGACCTCGCCGTTCCTCTCCACTCTCGCCACGTCGTCGGGAATCACCAACGCGTTCGATCCGTTCCTCGAGTTCGATGGAAATGGATTCCGTGGCGAAGGCAACACGTGCAGCCGTTCTTGCGCCGACTTCGCCGCCAACCCGGCCAACTATGGCGCCACGACCTCTGACGAGTACAAAATGATGAACTACATGTGCGGTCTCCCCAACTCGGCGGACTGGGGTTTCTCTCGCTCGTACGTCGACAAGGCTGCGATCGCGCCGAAGGGTGCCTACTACTGGTGGAACGGTGCGCCTCAAACGCACCCGAACCCCGATTATCAAACCGCCGCGCTCGAGTACGCTCAAACGGCGTATTTCATCACGATTATCATCGTCCAGTGGGCTGATTTGATGATTGCCAAGACGCGCAAACTGTCCATCTTCGAGCAAGGCATGGGTAACGACTTCATGAACTTTGGTTTGATCTTCGAAACCGTCCTCGGTGCGACGTTGTGCTACACGCCCATCTTCAACCAAGTGTTCGGCACGCGTCCGTTGCACATACTTCACTGGTTCTCTGGTTTGCCGTGGTCAATCTTGATTTTCTCGTACGATGAGCTGCGCAAATCCTTCATTCGCGCCAACCCGAAGGGCTGGCTCGACCGATGGACGTATTGGTAAACGCCACGCAAGTTGGCTAGACATTTCTACTAGCATAAAAATATCATGTTTTATATGACGAATGTTCTCTGTTCATCGTTTTCTACTCATTTTTACAAATCTACCGCGCTTCTAAGCGTCGAAAAACCGTCGCCTCAGACTATGTCGTGCTTCAACTCCAACGCATTGCATATCTTTCCGATGCAACACGCCGCGCTCAGCGGATACTGCGACACGGAGATGAAATCATCCGTATACGCCACGTCCACTTTCCCGTGCGCCATCGCTCCCACCGTGAACACCACCGTCGCGTCATCCGGCAACGATTTGACGTAGTCGGGTAACTTTTTCACCTCGGGCGCGCTAAACGAAAATCCCACGCGCCTCGCCCCCGCGGGAAAATATCTCGTCACCGGCTGTTTCACCACCTGCATAAGCTTCTCTGGCCCATTGCTCGCCCGCACGCTCAGCTTTTGCAACAACTGTGCGATGAGTCCACAAAACCGTTTAAACGTCCGCGGCACGCGCGTCTTCGGCGACACGCGAAACAACACGTTCTTTTGCGTGTTGACGTAAATCGCCTTCACCCGACCCGCCTTGTTCAGCGGCGAGTCCAGGATGGCCAACAACGCCTGATGACAAATGTCCGGTCGATGATCCCCGGGTTGTTTCCCGTGTCGACGGATGAAATTCGCGTGGTCGTCGCAGTTGAGGATGGCGTACCCTTTCCCAACCTTGGCCGTCTCGAGCGTGGCGAGTTCGAGGACGAAGACGTACCCACCGCCGTCGAGCGCGGACGCGGGCGTCTCAGGATCGGGCGGGGGCGGCTCCATCCCGTCGTGCGTCGCGTCGAGCGGTCGATCGATCCGTCGTCGCGTCGTGAGAGTGGCGGGTACGCGCGGACGTCCCGGCGGCGGGATTTCGTTCGAGTGGGCGCGTGACATGTTGACGAGTCATGAACCGTCAATAGTCCATCCTGGAAAGAATGTTGGGCGCGCGACGCGTCGAGAGTGCGCGACGCGAGGGGCGCGGTGGTGGCGATGTCGTCATCGTTCGCGTGTTCGTGTTCGTCGTCGTCGGCGGCGGCGAGGCGGAGTGAAGACGCGACGCGAGGACGATGGGCGTCGCAGCCTCGTCGTCCTCATCATCTTCACTATCATCGTCATCAGCGCGGTGATCGAGACGCGCGCGCGAGAGGAAGAGGCGACACCGTGATTCGACGCGCGGGGGCGTTTACGAAATTGATTGAGATTCCCGCGGCGCGCGCGGTGGCGAAAGGGTTGATGGTACCGGCGAGACATTTCGTGGACGGCGCGAACGGCGGCGAGCTCGTGCTCGACGACGTGCGGGCGAGGATACCGGACGTCGACGTCGTCCCGGCGGACGAGGCGGAGATGCAACCGTTGAGCGGGTACGATGTGGGTGAGGTACCGTTCGTCATGCAGGCGGTGTGTTATTACGAAAAGACGCTGGACGTGGGGACGTTGGAGACGGCGCTGCGAAAGGCGCTGCGCAAGTATCCGATGTTGTCGGGACGGTTGGATTTAAGACGCGAGGGTTGGCAGAATAAAGGGGTGAAACTCACCAACGACGGCGTGCCCCTGCGCGTGGTGAGAGACAATGATCAGCGGTTCGAGGATTTGCCGCAGGATTACGCCGACGCGACGCGACGGTTTTTGGATTTCGCGCCGTGGGTAGACTTGATGTTGGGCGACGCGCCCGTGTTCACGGCGAAAGTGACGCAGTGCGCGGGAGGAGGGAGCGTGTTGGGGGTGTGCATGTCGCACGCAGTGAGCGATGGGCAAGGATTTATTGAATTTTTAGTGACGTGGGCCAAGGCGGCGAACGACGAAGAACATCCGCTGGGCGATCCGGTGTTTGATCGAAGTCTCGTGGCGCAACCCGCCGCGGACGCCACCGTGGAGGAGATGCGCGCGATGCTTTCAAAGGAAGGATTCGATAACATCAACTCTGGGGCAATGCTCGCGAACGCGCTCATGGCGGGTCGCCGCATCGTGCCCGATTTCTTGCGGTTTCCGGCGGGAAATCGCATGATGGTGAGCGTCTCCGAGGAGAACATGCGGCGCCTGCGCGACGCGTCGGGCGCCGCGAACGATAACGAGGCTCTGAGTGCGCACTCGTGGCTCGCGTTGGCAGACTTGTGCGGTTTGCCGAACGGCACGCCTCTCGAACACGTCACCGTCGTCAGCGGACGCGGCGGTCGCACGGGTTTACCGGACATGTACTTTGGCAACGCCGCCATCGGCGTGTGCACCGGCAGAGTGAGCGTCGGCGACTATTCGACGTTGGCGGAAGTGCGCGACGGCTTACGACCCGGTTTCACGAAGGCGATGATGCGTCGCAACAAGTATTTGATGCTCACCGAAGCGGCGTTTCGCGCAGGCGTCAATGGATTCGATTTCGACATCATGGCTTTTATGCAAGGACAGATGGTGTGGTGCAACAATTTGGTTGAAATTTATAAAAAGTTGTACGATTTGGATTTCGGCACGGGTGGACCCACGCTCGCGCTCCCGCCCGAGCTCAACGATATCGTGCAGATTCAGTGCTCGAGACCGGATCGAGCGACGGGAGCGCCGGCAGGGGCGAACGGCGTGGAGATGTTCATCAATCTACCTCCGACGATGATGAACACGTTGCGTCGTCCGGAATCCATAGAGCGCCTGGCGGGGAGGCGAGGGATTCGATAGATGTGTAAAAAACAATCTGCTGCTACATTATATTCACATTGCGTCTACTACCGTTAGAATCCGTCTGGAACGGAAAAATCGTTTTCAGTCACGTCTAGCGCGCCGAGCTCGGTGGCGGCGTCGGCATCCGCTTGCAACGCCTTCTTCGTCGGCGGCGAAGGGGGCGGGTACGGCGCCGGCGGGGGCGGGGGCGGCGGGGGCGGTGGGACATCTTTGCTCCGGTCGATCAGTGAATCGACAGACCCGTCGTCTATCGATTTACGCTTTTTGTGACGCTTGGGCGTCGCCGTCGAGTTGCTTGTCCGAGGCACCGTCGCGTTGACAGCGGGCGGCGGCGGCGGCGACGGTGTCACGTCCGCTCTGATTGGGTCTCCCGCGGGTCCCATTCTCACAGTCTCACCATTTTTCGCGCGTCGAACGATGACAATCTCTCTGTCGTCGTCGTCGTCATCGACGTACGCGTCCGTATCGATCAAGCTCTTCAGTTTTGAGCTCGCCTTGAGATAATCCTCCGCGGCTTCGGCGGCGGTGCGGTCGTCGTCGTCTTCGGGTTTATTCGTTCGCCCTCCGTGCGACGATCCGTGCCCGCTCTCGCCCACCGCTGCCGTTGACTGCTGATTTCCTTTTGCCACCTCGCTGAGTAACTTTAACACATCCTTCGTTTGAATCTTCACCGTGTCCCCGTCGTCGTCATCGCCGTCGTTTTTCGCCGCGGCGGGAAATTGACTGTACGCTCGAATCAGTCTGTCCCTATCCTCTCGCGTCGAACCTTCGGGTAACTCGAGAGTATCCTCCAGCGCGTACCCGTGCGGCACGAGCGCGTGCTCTCGATGTTCACCCTTCGGCATGCCGTCCAAGTAATCCTTGAGCGACCACGCCTTGACGTGCGATCCGCCGTGCGGCATCTTCCATCCCCAAAAGTATCCCTGAATTCCCGCCCCGCGATACGCCTGCTCTTGATGTTCAAACATGATGTCCAACACCTCTCTGTTTGAGCACGAACGCGACGAATCCGAAAACGTCGCGAGCGACCACTCCGACACAGCGAGATGTTGCACGCCGTATGTAGTCGCCGCCGCGCGCAACGTCCCCGCCCACTCGCCCGCACGCTCGCCGACGCGTCGCGCGATGACGGATGGTTTGTCCGCGCAACTGAACGCACACCCGGTGTTTGACCCACCCATGCACCCGGTGTACGACCACGCAAAGTAGTGATGGACGTCCAACACCGCCCACGTCTCGAGCTCTTTCACCGTAAACTGCGATCGCATCCACGCCGCCATGTCGGCGACGTTGAGATCCAGCGTCTCGATCAAGTTGACGTACAGAAACGGGACGCGTTCGCCGTCCGGCACGCCACCGTCGACGATTTCATCCCTGTACGTCTGCACCGCGTTCGCGAGCCAGTGCAACACCTCGGTGCGCTTATTCGGGAGTTTATGTCCGGGTTCGTTGAGGAGTGTGACGCCGTGCACCGCCGCGCGCGACTCGGGCGGAAGCGCCTTGAACCATCTGAGCATGGTGCGCACGACGCCCAATCCCGTGCGCGCGAGGTCCTCGCGAGAGAACATCATCGGTGGGTGCGGGAACACGCCGTTGTACGTCCCCACCGAAGCACCTCCGGGCATGTTGTGTAAATCTATGAGCACTTTGAGTCCGGCGTTTCGAATGCGCTCGACGACGGCGTCCAAGTCGGCGCCCGCCATGTTCACGAAGAGTCTGTCTGGATACACCGGATCTACGAGCACGCGCTCGCCGCCGCGAGGCACCTTGGATGGATCTCGCGCGAACACGCTCCACGACACGGGCAAACGCACGAACTCGATGCCTCGAGACGCGATGTCTAACAAGTCTTCGTCGGTGACGTATTGCGCGCGATGGGCGGCGAAACTCGACGTCGCCACCTTGGCGCCGTACTTCTTGACGAGTTTATTCACCAAATCACCCTCCGACGCCCACGCGAACCCGAGACTTTTCGCATCCGGGAACATGGGTGGAAAACACACACCGTTTTCGTCGCGTCTCCCGGCGTCTACGGCGTGCGATGCGCCCTGCGCGAAGAACCACTCCTCGAGTTGTAACCAACCGCTCAGCGCCACGCCCGTCGTCCTTCCCGCATCGAATTTCGTCGCCGGGTGCGCCGTCGACTCCACTCCGCGAAACTCACCGAACGACGACGACGATGTCAACGACGATGATGTCTCTCTCCCACTCGTCGGCCTCGTCGTCGCTAATCGCGTCGAATCCTCCGGCGTCGCGTCCTTCGCTTTAAAGACATTCCAGCTCCGCCTCGGCGACGCGGGCGGTTCCGCCCTCGACGCCGTCACGTTCCCGCTCGCGCGATGTCGCGCGGTGACTAATCCACGCACACCCTCCTGCACCGCCGCCGTCGCCCCCAAGTACGCCCGCACGCCCACGAGCGCGCCCAACGCCAGCAACGGCGCCGCGCACAGCGCCGCGCTCGCCGCGCCCCATCGCCTCGACCGTCGCCCCGACGCCTCCGCCGTCCACGCCGCGCCCTCGCCGGGAACGCCACCACCACCCCCGACGATGGAACCGCCCGAAAACGGGCCGTAAAACTTCCCGCGCGCGCGCGTCGACCGCCCGCGCGACGCCTCGGCGCCAACACCATGCGCGAGAGGGTCGAGGATCAATCTCGACCGCTCGGTCGGCATCGCGCGCGAGCTCGTCCCCGCGCGCGACGACGATGACGACGACGACGACGCGATCGAGAGCCTCTCTCGTCGCGCGTCGTCGCCTCTCTCGACGCCGTCGCTCGCGCGACTCTGTCGCCACGAGCGACGGAAAAACGATTGACGACCGATGTCCGCGGGGGGACTCTCGACCGGTCACGACTCAGACGCGTGTGTTCACGGGTCATGACTCGACATACTCGAGGGACTCCATTCTCACATCCATCCGCCGCCACTTTTCGTCATCCATCCGACGCGTCGTCGACGTCGTTCGTCGCCTCGCGTCGCGAGGAGAGAGTCGCGTGGATAGAATCGCGCGTCATGGACTGTGAATTCTGGGGCGCCGTCATTCCCGCCGGGAAATCGCTGCGCGTGGACGTCGTCACGGATGAGGAGTACATTCACGTCAGTCAGGTGGCGCTGGGCGCGAACGCGACGTCCGGACGCACGACGCTCACGCTCGCGGTCGCGGACGACGCCGAGGAGAGCGGGGCGAGAGCGGGGGAAAAGCCGCAGACGCTGTGCACGCTGACGCCGAGCGTGTGCGATCAGATTGGATTGGACGTGGTGGTGGACGCGGCGTTCGTGCTCAGGGCGGAGGGGGCGAACGACGTGCACGTGTCGGGATGGAGACAGGCGAACGATGGGATCGATGAGGAGGAGGAGGCGAGAGTGTTGGAGGAATTGGCGCTGGAGATGTCGTCAGACGAGGAGAGCGATGAGGATGAGGATGAGAGCGATGACGACGACGACGACGACGACGACGACGACGACATGGACGTGGACGACGAAGACGAAGACGCGTCGTTGGACGCGGTGAGCGACGAAGACGAAGAAGCCGTCGATGCGGATTCGAGCGACGACGACGATGACGACGACGATGACGACGACGATGATTTCGAGACCCCGTATGAGCTCGATGATTTGCCGAGTGATGGCGATTTGTTCAGCGATAGCGAGAGCGATGACGACAGAGCGTTCGCGAAGGCTATGGGCGTGGACAGCGAAGATAGCGACAGCGACGACGATGAGGACGAGCCCGCCGTGCCCGCGGAGGAAGCCGTCGTGAAGGTTGTCGGGGGAAGCGAGTCCGAATCGGAGTCCGAATCGGACTCTGAGTCGGAGGAATCGGCGCCGTCTGCGAAGAAGGCGACGCCAGCGAAATCTACGCCGGCGAAGCAAGCGACGCCGAAATCAGCGAAGAAGTCCGTCAAGGAAGTGTCGAGCGAATCCGAATCTAGCGATGAAGAGTCCGAGTCCAAGTCCAGCGACGAATCGGAAAGTGAGGAGGAAGACGTGAAAGCGCCGGCGGAGGCTTCTTCCGATTCCGAATCCGAGTCGGACAAGGAAGAATCGGACAGCGACAAATCGGAGAGCGAACAGCCCGCCGCTAGCGCGAAGAAGGCGCAACAAAAGAAGGCCGACTCCGAATCTGAGGAAGAATCTGACTCCGAATCTGACTCCGAATCTAAGGAAGAAAAGAACGATGATGATGACGATGATGATGACGAGGATTCTTCCGACGATTCTTCCGACGAGGACGAATCCGACAGTGATGCTGGTCCTAGAGCTGGTTCCTCCGATTCATCCGATTCATCTGACTCTGAAGACTCTGACGATTCATCTGATTCCGACGTTTCTGAAGATATTAACGTGATCCGATCCGCGACGAAGCGTCTGGCGGAATCGACGCCTGGCTCCTCGGCGAAGAAACAAAAAATGACGACACCGGTCTCTAAAAAGACGCCGGTAACGCCGAAGACGCCGACCACCGACAAGAAGTTGAACAGTGATGAGTACGCCAACGCCATCGTCGACTTTCTCAAAGAAAATCCCAACACGATGATGTCGGCGCTCGGTGGAAGAGTCAAGAAGCCGAAAAACTTCCCTTTGAAACTCGGCGAGTTCATCAAGTCTCGTTCAGATTTGTTCAAAATCGACGGCGCTTATGTTCGTCTCGTATGATCAATTTGCAAAACGTGATAGGCTATCGAAGATACTAGGTATGTCATGTCTTGAGATGAAAAGAAAAAGAAAAGAAAATGACTGGTTCAAATCAGCTTTACGCATCGTACGAAACAAAACTCCAATCATCCGGTTCGCTCTCGCCTCGCACTTCTTCGCATTCGTGACTACCGAGCACGTCGTACTCTTCATTCGTCTTCGTTTTCGAGGTTAATGCATCTTTCTGGTCGACGTC
>Ga0181571_10003932_pt1 | contig 11151 bp, 8 predicted proteins | sample 101ome_17_FD_132440 | JGI IMG/M metagenome (GOLD analysis project Ga0181571, IMG submission 132440) | Coastal salt marsh microbial communities from the Groves Creek Marsh, Skidaway Island, Georgia - 101407AT metaG (megahit assembly) | ecosystem: Environmental > Aquatic > Marine > Intertidal zone...
CCGGAGAGGTAATATCCGTGCTGCTTGTTGGCGCACGAATAGCTGCCACCTGTGACTCAGAGACAGGCAAGGTCGCTGTCGCGCCGTTAGCAAAAGGATAGATAGATTCTGAAGCGGCACCTTCCAGCCCGGCGCCGTGGTTGGTAGGCATTGGCGTAGAGTGTTTGGCTACATCGCGTGCTAAGCCGCGTGACCCCGGCAACGTTGACGGCTGGACACTATCTGAAACGCCGGCAGCTACAAGCTCAATATCATGCTCGGCTAGCAATGTCCTAATGGGCGTCTCTAACTGGGGCCACTTAATCAGTGCAAGCATACCCAGACACAAGCCTAGAATTAGGCCAATGAGCGTAGAGCCACCCCGTTGACCTCTAAACATATTTACTTTCTTTTGCATTGCTCACCTATCACGCTGCGCCAATCGATAACTTGATCTTTGACTACAGGGACAGTGTTTACGCTGGCAGCTGAACAGTTGCTGAATGCAGGGGATTTTTATAGCGCGACGCTTATTCTGGCACCACCTAGAGGAGATTGATCAATACGCAGTTGCCCCGCGTGAGCGGTCACAATGTCTCGCACAATGCTCAAACCGAGACCAAATCCATCGGGTGAGGGCTGTGAATGTATTTTTTCAGCGATCAGATGCTGGAGCTGCTCTTGGCTGAAACCCGGCCCATCGTCTTCTAGCGTAAGGACGACTTTAGCGTTTGGTTCACTCGGTTGGCCAAGCGTAAAGCGGATGGTGGTGTTGGCGAATCGGATGGCGTTTTCTAACAACGTGCCATAGAGATCTTGCAGGTCCTGCTGATTACCTGGAAACCTGGCCGAGGGAGTTTGGAATTCAAGCTGGAATGTCAGCGGCGCTTGCTTGGCACCAGCGCGTGGTAATAGCTGATACGCGTTGGTAATGCGCTCAATGACCGGTTTGATGAGCGTAGACTCAGTCAGCACGCCAGTTGTTTGTTCACTGAGGGTGAGTTTACGCAATTCTGATTCCACAATGTGCATCATACGCTCTGACTGCTCGGTCACCGCCAGACGGTCTTCGGGGTGTTGAAATGGTCGTGAACTCAATACCGCAAGGGGCGTGCGTAACACATGCGCGAGTCGCTCAAGAGAGTGACGCAAGCGCTGCTGCCTGTTCTGCTCATGCGCAATCAAGGCATTAAAACTGCCTACCAGCCCATTGAGCTCTTTTGGGTAGCTACCCTGAATATTTGCCTGCTCCCCACCTATCACTTTGTTTACGCCTGCCTGCACTTTTTTTAAAGGGCGTAACACCCATGACAGTGCTAAGGCTTGAAGTACGATAAGAACAATACCTAGTGCCAGTAAGACCAGCAGCAACGTGGTTTGTAGCTGTCTTAGATAATCTTGAGCGTCAGTGTTTTGCCAAATCAGTGCCAACTGGGTAGCCGGTTGCCCAGACATGGTATTGAATGCCTGTCGCGTGCATATAATACCCCGGTCAATACCGCACAGTGTTCCGTCAGCCCACGTGGTTGCTCTGATTGTAGGGTTGGCGTTATCTATCGATTGGCGTAAGTCTACATCCACGATCGAAGGTGATTGCCACAGTACAGTGTTATCACCAGCCAGTAATAAAGCTTTGAGAGGACTACCGCTGGTAAATGGGACTACCGATTGTAGTGCTAGCACCGGCTTGACCGACGCGACAACATCTGAAGAGAGCCAAAGTCCGGCCTGAGGTTTACCGGGGGTGGCCGCCTTTACAGATGCGCCGAAATCCTGAGGTGCAAATTGTCTCTTTGGTTGAAAAATCCACTCGCCGTCTTGCCACACAAGTGACTCCACAAGGAATGGTGCAAAATCTGCAAGTGTTGCTTGATAAGCGGTTTCAAGGCGCTTGTGTAACTCGGCGCGTGCGACAAATAGCAGAAGTGCGATAACCGCGGAGGTAACGATGACGGACGTCAACACCACGGTACTGCGCATAGAAGCGACACCGCTCACTCGTCACTACCTTCAAAGCGATACCCTTCACCGCGAACGGTAACGATTGGCAAGCTGGTCTGTTTCACGTCGGTGCCAGACTTGCGTTTTAGCCGCCCAATGAGCGCTTCCACACTGTTTGCCGACATTTCTATGTCTGGATCTCGCTGATAACACTGGGCAATCTCGCGCTTAGAGACCACCGCGCCATCTTTGGCCCACAGCAATTCAAGAATGGCATATTCGGAGGCTGTCAACGCAACTAGATCACCGTCTCGTAGCAGTCGCCTGCCCTTAGTGTCCAGGGTAAAGCCGCTAAAGTGCCACTCCACCTGAGCTAATCGCTCGGGATTCCCGTAACGCCGCAACACGGCTGCCACGTGGGCCAGTAACTCGTCGGCATCGACGGGTTTTTTAAGATAGTCATCGGCGCCCGCCTCGAGTGCCTCTACGACTTGTTGCACACGCGTGCGCGCAGTAAGTACAACAATGGGTGTTTTATTCCCTTGCTTGCGGCAATGCTTGATGACATCTAGCCCACCAAACCCGGGCAGTCCCAAGTCAAGAATAGCGATAGAGTACTGGAACTCCTCAATCTGAAACAGCGCCTCGGGGCCGTTATCAACCGCGTCAACGGTATATCCGGCCGCGCGTAGCTCGCTCGCTAACTGCTCCCTAAGCTGCGGCTCGTCTTCGGCGATTAAGCAACGCATTCGCTAAACATAACTTGAGTGGGAGACGTCTAGTATGGCTCGCAATAACGACTTAGCGCGGCTTCTAAAGCCTGCCTCGGTGTGCTTAGCACCTTAACAAATCGTTTGCGCGTTCGATCATTATGAACCATCTGCATTGGCAAGCCCGTCACTTTTATCGATTGATCGGGACGTACACGAGTGTTTGCAGCACGACAGATTTCACTGGTAAGCGCTTTAAGTTGCGCGGTAAACAATGCAGCGGTCTCAATGGCGATAGACTGTTGTAGGTCGTCATCGGTCGCTTTTGGGTTCAACTCGACACCCAAAGGAAACATCTGAAATCCATCTACCGCTAGAGATTGCTCACTGGCCAAAATTGCATCTTTATGCTCGGCAAACGCTGCAAAAGACTCGAGTACTGACGGGCTAGACAAACAGACAGACGGCAATAGGACAAAAAAAACACCGGCCAGAATAGGTCGGTGTTTTTTTAACTTGCGTTGCATCATATTTATTTCTACGCCGCTAGAGCTTAGAAATCGTCCTCAACATCCGTATCGTCAATAAAAGTACCCGACTGGGTTTGTCCCGTAGCTGTTGGCGCAGGTGCGGGTGCAGGACGCCGAGCTTCAGGTGCAGGTGCTGCCGCTTCTCGGTTAGCTGCGTCGGTGGCTTCAACACCTGCTTTCCCTTCTTGATAGCCCTGAGCGTATGCCTTGGGGTCATTTTTAGTTGCATCGGCAGCCGCTTTGCGACCGGCTTCACGCCCGCGACGTGCTGACTGATCCTCATTGATCCAACGTTTTAGAGCATACGTTTCTTCACGGAAGGCTTCAGATTTTGCCGCAATGTCACTATTGATGTATGCATATCCGACAAAAATGGGCTTTCCTGATGGTGCATGCATAGCTCTGCGGGGACTAGGTGACACTAGCCCACTGACAGCTACCGCACCCTCTGTGCTTTGCATCATTTCCTCTGACATATTTTTAAACGTGAAATCCTCTCGTCCTTCTGCGGTATCAACGCCAAACGACTTGGTTTCGGCGAGTCGCGTCACCTCAACATCGGACTTCATAGACAGAACAGCCATACCTTTTGCCTGTTGGCTCACAAAGGACCGTACTTCAGCTTCACGCCCCACATCGTTCGGGTCATATTCGGCCGCCGCGAAACCCACAAAGTTCACACTACCATCGGCCGCTAGATAACGTCGCGTGCCAATCATAGTTGACATATCAAGTGCATTTACCCATTCCGTAAAAGTTTGCTTGTTCGGTCGAGGCTTTAGCTTTGCATTCCCCAGCATCAAGGCTGCTGCATCCTCCTGCAGCTTTGGACTCCATGCTAGAACGCCTGCCATACTATAATCTCGCTTGCCATCGTATGACTCGGCCGTCTTGAGCATAACTGCGCCGAGTAGTGGCATGGCTGAAAACGATTTAACAGAGGTTTCTTGCGATTTTGCAAAGTCACCCTTGATTGCTTTGAGCTCTGCATCGGCTTGTTTTTCAACTTCTGCCTTCAGATCGGCTGCACGTGCAACACGTTGCCCAGCCTCGTCCAGTTGCGCCTTCAATTCCGCAGCACGATCTTTTTTGGCTTGCTCTATGTCGGCACTGCTATAAGTCTCGTCCAGTCGCTTAGCAATGCCGTCTAGTATGGCATTCCAGCGATCAAGCGTGGTTACACCCTCAAGGGCTTCGAGTGAAGCAACTTCCTCAGCAGCTAGAACATCCTCGTAATCATCAATTGCCGCATACAGGGCCTCATCTGCGGCAGCTAGCGCATTATCATACTCCGCTTTGAGCGCTTTGAACTGCGCTTCCAATGGATTTCCAGGAACTTTGATAATGACCGACGCATCTACTTCCTGAAAAAGTGATTCAATAATCTTTGCCTTGAGACGCAACTCTAATTCCGTATACAAAGCAGCGCGCTTATCAAGAAAGTTTCGTTGGGTAGGTCGTATTCTTCCGCTCACTTCGCCAACCATGACGAAACGATTTTTTGAGCTATCCCAGCCCTCAACCCAGCCTTTACTTGCCACCCAGTCAGACAGCACTTCCTGCGGATATGGGGATGACTGAACTGGCGCAGCATCGGTCTGTGCCGCTAAAACGACATCGGCACCACCGTCTTCTTGGGCGGCAGACAATCCACTGAAACTCCATCCGGCAATAATCACTGCCAGATAAGCGCTGGTCTTTAATTTGTTAAACATTATGGTGCTCCTCTCGCTATTCACTTAGCGTAATGCCGATTTCCTGAATGAACGCTGAATAGTACCTACCCGCTCACCAATCATCATCCGTTGCTTTTTTCTTGTCTTCAATGCTCTTTTTCGCACGCGCGGTTGCCTGACGTTTTTGTGCCACTTCGGGCGTATCACCGCGGGACTTCATGCGTAACACGAGGCTTTTGGGCTTAAAGGTGGTTGCCAAATCTTCATTGGTCGCCGACAGCCGGCCCAACGCGGTTTTTGGATTTACCCGCTCCACAGTCAGCACACCAACCAACGTTTCAGATCGACCGAGCGATTCACGCGAATACGGATCAATCATTTTTTCTCCGTAGCGGTAGACCTCATACGCGCTACCCACTTTTATGGTATCGCCTCCCTGATTAATCGTTGCCACATCACCGTTGATACTGACGATAAGCAATGGGTAGATAGCATCGATCATAGCCTCGATAATTCTGTCGGCCGCCAAATCTAAAACTCGGGTTCCCACGGCGACGGGGCCACCTGTGCCGGGTACCTCAGCGTCACGAAACGTAAAGACCTCGGTGCCCGCATACTTGACTTGGTCAGAACCCACATCGATTACCCTAAAAGTAATAGTGACCGTTGCCGTGGTCTGGGTAATCTCACGCTTGATGGTTTCAACGTAGGTGCTGCTTTTTTGCACTGACAGGCTTTCAAGCTGACCCACTATCATGTACTCGGCCACCAACCGGTTGGCAAGCTCCATGAGCGTGGTCATAGGCGTCAGCGGGTTATCCACCCTTAGACTGGCTTCCTGCTGCGTAACTGCAACAAATTCACGGTCGATCACAGAGAACCGACGGGTGCTGGTGACTTTGTCCACCAGGGTTTGTGTCAGCAATCGCGCAGCGTCGTTGGCATCCCACGCGTCGCCAAAGATGTTCACGCCTCCACGGCCCGCAGAGAAAGGAATAATAGCTAGGGGCTTGCGTTTACTCGTGCCTTTAACCAACTTGGCTACATTCGCTCGCACTTTTACTTCCCAACCGCTGCCGTCAGGCGTCTCCGATAAGATGCTGTAGCTGTCTACAACCCCACGTAGTGCGTCGCTCACCTCACTCTGCAGCTCTTTTCGCCACTCGTAAGATGACTCGTCGTCATTACCGCTCTCGACGGATGCGCTCTTCATTGAGTTTGCCGCTGCAACCGCTCGACCATTTACCTGTGCAATGGCCTCACCCAAGGCGGCCAAGGTTGCGGCACGCTTGGTCTCACCCCAGGCTGACGCCTCAACCTCAACCAATACGACTTTGTCTTTTGCCCACAAACTGTTGGGCAACAATATCGCCCACACAACAAGCAAGGCTGGCAGCCACTTGATAGCTGCCGGCCGTTGGTTGTTATACGTGGTATCAAACATCGCCGAAATCGAACTCGTCGGCACCCGAGGTGTCGAGTTCTTGCTCTTTACCGTAGGTGAGTAGGCCTTTTGCAAGTTTGCCCCAATCAACGATAAGCGGAATGCCCTTGGTCACCACCAGCTTACCGGGCGCAAGCAATTCAGCAAGCTTACCTGACATGGCTTCCATGGCTGCGTTGGCCTCGGCTACCTGAGCTTGCTGGGCCTCGCCCAAAGCCGCTTTTTCTTCCTCGCTCATCGTGGTCGCCGTTAATTCAGCTTGCAAACTCGATGTGGCCGCATTCATCGCACCGGTAATACCTGCGCTCGTCTCCTCGGCAACCGCATTAAGGGCTTTCGGGCCCCATTCGGCGGCTACGGGCACCACGAGTAATGCGTTCACTGTACCCAGAGCAAAGTCACCCCAGGCCTTGTTGTAACTGGCCTTACCTTCCTCGGTCATCTGCTCTTGGTTGTCAGTAAGCTCACTGATGAGCTCTGTGGAACTTGCGGATTGCTCAATCACACCCTCTAGACAGGCGGTATCGCAGTCTGCCGCGGCAAGTGCGGCACTGGCCTCTAGCGCGGCGGCTTCATCATTGCGGTTAAAAGCGCGCAACAATTTACTCTGCCCTTGGGCAACCTCTATCGTGGCCGCTTTGAATACCTTAACCAGCGCCTCTTGCTCAGAAGCCAGCGCGTAACGGATGCGGCTTTGAGAATCGAGTGCTAAATACACCGCGAGCTTTTCATCGTTGAGACCACGAATGAGTTCGCCCTCATCGACCTCTCCGCCGCCGCCCAGCATACTGGAAGCACCCTTCAAGAAGCCCATGGCACCGGATTCTTCTTCCTTCGCTGCCGCGGCTTCGGCCGCTTCTTTACTGCCAATGGGTGGGTTCTCTGGGTAGGTTTCTCGTAGCTCAGCCACATAAGCCGTCTGCGCTTCTTCGTCCATGGCTAGCCAAGCAGCAGCCGGAATTAGCGTGGGCTCAGCCTCGGCTTCCTCGGCTTCGTCGTTACCACCACCTAGTAAGCTGCCAAAGGGGCTGCTCTTTTTGGCACTGCTATCGCCGCTATCTTTGCTTTCTTCTTTCTTAGAACCGCCAAGTAATCCGCCAAATTGCGCATAAGAAATGCTGGGTAATGCAAGGCAGGCTGTACTGAGTAATACCGCTAATAATTTAAGGTTCATTAGTAAATCCCCTGAGCATAAAGTTGATTAATAATTTCTTCACTGGCTTGTTGAGCGGCCTTAATAAGGGCACTGGTTTCTGCTGACGTCTGGCTTCGCCCTTCGGCGGTCACTTGCGTAGGCGCCACCGACGCCACAACCTCGTAAAACAAACCGTCATCTTGATACACGGTACCTTTTACCTTCACTGTGCTAACAACATTACCCTCAGCACTTTGAGAAGCCATACCCACTTCGACGTCAACGGTAGCAATAACGAGTAGCGGTATCTTTCCTGCAATAGCGTTAAATGCCGCATTTTTTGTCTCGGGGCTTAAATCATCACCCACCGCAAATTCTGCCCGCAATGCATTCAAATCGAAACCCGGGAAGCGGCCTGCTACCTGAGATGCATCAATAGCCCGATACCCAGAAGAAGCAAACGTTTGGTTTACTGCGGCATCCAGGCCGTCGGCTTGGAAAACATCGTAGGCAATTTTGTCAGCCTTTCTTTCTGTACTACCACCAGTGGTGTTAACGGTGCGCGTAGAGCTCATGCCCGATGCTGACATAGAAGCACCCGATACATCGGCAGTTTGCTCCGCCTCAGAAAATTCCTTCTGCTCGGAAATTTTGGTGACTTTAGCGTCGTAAGATTTAACCGATGCCTGACGGCGCGCCACAAAAACGGCAGTCATACGCGACCGAGGCCCTTGCACGGCAGTGCGTTTACTCGCCATGAGTTGCGAGATAGCCCCTTCATTTACTTCGCCACGTACAGCAATTTGCAGTTCTTTGCCCTTGCACTTTTGCTTTACATTGGGATTCAGCAAATAGCGATCTATATCTGCCATGACATCATCTTCAGCGCGAGCAAATAAATCCGAGAAGGCAATACTTTTCTGAGCCGCCCAAGCACGCAGGGCGCTCGCTTTCGCTGAATTCAGCACAGCCATATATTCATCGTTGTCCGTTGCCTGCTCGCCTTTACAAGCTTTCGAGAGCCAGCGACCGCTTACCGCTTGGCTGGCCATCCCTTTTGCATATTGCGTACCGACAGCGGTTTCGCTTTCTCCATCATCATCTTGACCCCAAGCGGGGTTGTAGAGGGTACAAGCAAAGAGGCAGAACAACGTTAAACGAGTTAGCTTATTATGCATCGATTGAATCACTATTAGTCTCCTCGGATATTGGCAAATATTTCTTTATCCACCGTTTCAAAATTCTTTTGAAGGGCCTTCCACTTGGCTTTGGTTTTAACATGTTTCGTTACCCAAGATTTATCCGGCTTGGGAAATTGTGAAAGAAACTCACTCACCAGCACCGAGGTGATCTCCTCATAAATCTGAACCACATCGATACTATCGGTCTTGGCGTATTCGCCCGTTCTCGCAATATTCATATTTTCATTTAGGTAATGGTCCCCGAAATCTGGATCATAAAAATCCACGCCCAAACTGAAAATATGTGATTTCGCGACTCGACTCTTGGACTCGTCTAAAATTTTCTCTACGTAACCACGCGCTGTTAATTTAATGGCGTAGTCCTCGGGCGGTAACGCAATATTAAAAGCTTCGCTGTCACCAAAGCGCAACGGCATGGCACCGGCTATAGCACCACCTAAACTGTAAGGCAGAACAGGAATCCGTTGCTGATCAGACATGGCTGCGGCAAAGGTAGCCGCTAGCCACCTGCGGTAAGCGGCTTCACTCCAGGCACTCTCTGCGAGCATCTCCTTGGTGAACTTACCTAACGCAACTTCTGTCACCTTAATATTGGCCTGCCAGCCGGAATGAAATTGTTGGTCTGCTAATTGACGCTCAAAGGCTGAAAGTATGCTTCTAGAGACATCCTCAAAAAGTAGCTGACGCACAAGGGCTCGTTTTTTGTCTTCAGGAAAGACGGTGACGTCACGCTCACAGCTATTAGGTGTCTCAACACGCAAAGGGAAAGCGCCGATCAACTTTTTCTCCGAAAAGTCGAATACCAGCACTTGAGCCCAAAGTCGCCCAAAGGCACAGACATTACCGCGAACCACACTCTCCTGAAACTGCTCAAAGTCCAACGCAAGAGCCAGGGCAATGGCATCGCCCGAGGTTGATTCTCCCATCGCTTGACTAAACCGAATATCGCCTCGCTTGACGCGCTGAATGCCTTCCCAGGCTAGTGTATTGAGTTTGACGAGGCCGACTTCATCGACCACTGACTTGGTCAACGGCAGCAACTCAGCGGTGTCGGCAACATTCCCTCTAAACGCAATACCTGCCCATAAAATAGTTTGGGCATCGTCTTGCCCGTACGCCAAGGACGAAGATATGCCTAGGGCAAGCATTAACGCTAGCCGTAGGGTTAGCCCATGCGCAAATCGAAAAAAACTATTCACCACCTACTCCTTTAACCTCTTCCAACAAATCCAGCGAAGCCTGTAACGTGACCTGACTAATGGCGCTACGTATCGCATCTTCATCGGTGACGTTACTTATATACGACACGGTAATGCCATGGCGAGCATCGAGCGCCCGCAAATCGGCATCATCCTGCGCTGGGTCTAGCAGTAGCAATAGTCGAACCGGCTCCAAAAAGTCCGCCGCTATACTTGCGCCCGAGAACAAATTATCAATGGGGTAAACCCGCTTTGCGCCAAACCGCTTCTGAAACACGCCCGAGGCAGTTTCAAAGGCATCATCAAGGTCGTAGAAGGCAATTGCACAGATACGCGACGTACTAAGCCAAGGCCGCGAGGCAAAAAAGCGTCGCGTTGCCCGCTTAGAGCCCGTGGCCGGCATTTCATAAACAAACGCCACCGTAAAAAAAGCCATGGCGGTTAAAACGACATAGGAGAGGTCCACCGCGTAACGCGTAAAACTAATGGAACCAAGGGTAATAAAGACAGCAATACTCTCGTAAATCACGAACCCTAGGTCAATAAGCTCTTCGTCCACGCCGTTGAGGTAGCACCAAGCCAACCCCCAAAACGTAGCAATGGCTAGCGCCATGATTAACCACCAGGGCAGCGTGAGTAATCCAGTGTCCGACAGCAAGTCATCTAAGGCTGTTGCAATAATCAAATTGTCGTCGGTTGCGGGCCCCAAGGCCGTGCCTTTGAGAACAGCAAGTCCAGGCGCTGTTAGACCCACAACAATGAATTTGCCGGCCAGCTCGGCAGCAATCGTCTCCTTCCCCTCGAGCAACGCGTTGTAGACGTCTACAAAGGAAAGTCGGGTGTAATCATTTTGCTTGTTGCGCCAGTTGAGCAGGTATTCGGGGTGCAAGAGTGAATTGTCTGTGGCTATCGCGCCACCCAACCTAGCCATTTGATACGCAATGGAGGGCAGTGTGAAGCCGTCATCGAGCCAATGCGGTTGCTGGCGTCTTACCACGCCGTCATCATCGAGCACCAGATTGTTGAGTCCCATGTTGGCATGAGCTTCGGGGAAGAGTGTATACAACACGGATAAGGTACGTTGTGGGTCTTGCCCATCAGCCACTGCCGCGCCGGGTATTTGCCCTACTACAACCTCACTCAGGCTATCGTTTTCCGGTGACAACCGCGTCATTGGAAAAGTAACGTTGGGCAAGTAGCCAATAATCTCGCCTAGGAGTGCATCGCCATCGGGGTCATTGAGATCGGCATCGCTATACATAACATTGACACCGATGGCAGCAGGTTCGTGCTCGCTTAACAAGGCTAGGAAATCGCCCATAACCGAACGGGGCC
>Ga0181571_10003944_pt1 | contig 11131 bp, 7 predicted proteins | sample 101ome_17_FD_132440 | JGI IMG/M metagenome (GOLD analysis project Ga0181571, IMG submission 132440) | Coastal salt marsh microbial communities from the Groves Creek Marsh, Skidaway Island, Georgia - 101407AT metaG (megahit assembly) | ecosystem: Environmental > Aquatic > Marine > Intertidal zone...
ATTACCTTTCCGTATCTGTTGCTGATTTCGTTAACCGGCTTCGCCGGGGGCATCCTCAATACCTACGGTCGCTTTGCCGTGCCGGCGTTTACACCGGTGCTACTAAATATCAGTCTCATTGTCGCGGCCGCCTGGGTAGCGCCGACCATGGTAGAGCCGGTGTATGCCCTAGCCTTGGGTGTGCTGGCAGCGGGTATGCTGCAGCTGTTATTCCAATTGCCGGCGTTATACGGCCTCGATCTGTTGCCTCGTCCGCGCTGGCAGCCAACTGACCCCGGTGTACGGCGCATCCTCACGCTGATGGTGCCGGCGCTGTTTGGTGTGTCCGTGAGCCAAATCAACCTGCTTTTAGATACGGTGTTGGCGTCGCTATTGCCCTCGGGCAGTGTGTCGTGGCTGTATTACTCAGACAGGCTCACGGAACTACCCTTGGGCGTATTCGCCGTGGCCATCGCCACGGTCATCTTGCCCGCACTATCGGCCCAACGCGCCGCCGGCAAGGATAGTCAGGCGTTCTCGGCCACGCTGAACTGGGCCTTGCGCAATGTGCTGCTGATCGCCGTGCCGGCAACGTTTGCGTTACTGCTGCTGGCAGGGCCCATACTGACCACGCTTTTTCAGTACGGCGAATTTGCTGCAAGCGACGTCGCCAAATCCCAGGCGTCCTTGTTGGCTTACAGCGCGGGGTTATCAGCCTTTATGTTGATCAAGGTTTTAGCCCCCGGTTACTACGCTCGCCAAGACATGAAGACACCCGTGCGTATTGGCATTATCGCGATGGTGGCTAATATGGTCTTGAATCCGCTGTTTATCTATCCGCTCTACACCGTCTGCGATTTGGGCCATGTCGGTTTGGCGCTCGCCACCAGTGCCTCGGCCTGGCTAAATGCGGGCTTACTCTACCGAGGACTCAAGCAAAAAGCGGTACTGCAAACCGATGGTTTGTGGCGGGTTTTCTCTATTCGTCTGGGGGTCAGTGTGGCGGTGATGTCTGGCGTGTTATGGGCGCTTCAACCCGATTCGACCTGGTGGGCGAGTGCACTGCTCTGGGACCGGGTGTTTGGCTTGGGCGGACTGGTGGCGGCTGGCGGTGTGAGCTATTTACTGAGTTTGTGGCTAATGGGTGTGCGCTGGTCGGATCTGCGCGAACCGCGTACGTCATAGTGGAGGTTCTTGCTATTAGCCGGGCGTGAAAATACCACTGTGACTATTCAGCCAGTTTGCGACACCTGAAGATCGGTATTCTATGATCATCTGAAGACGCGCTGATACTTTAGAGCTCATCGTCCGTTGGTGTGTGAGTATTCTTTATGCCGTTTTTAAGAGTGTTGTATTTCTGGCGCTATAGATACGTGGTAGCGTTTAAGCCTCCGAAAGGCAAGGAAAAAAATTTATGAAACCAGAGACAATTGCTTTACACGAGGGCTATGACGGGGACCCTTCCACTCACGCGGCCACCACTCCCATTTATCAGACGACGTCTTACACTTTTGATAACACCCAACACGGTGCTGATCTGTTCAATCTGGCTGTGCCTGGCAACATTTATTCGCGCATCATGAATCCAACCAACGCGGTATTAGAGGCGCGCCTCACTGCGCTCGAGGGCGGCGTAGGTGCATTGGCACTTGCTTCGGGTATGGCAGCGATTCGTTATGCTATCGAGACAATTGCTGGGCAGGGCGACAACATTATCTCAACCAGTCAGTTGTATGGTGGTACCTACAATCTCTTCGCCCATACCTTCCCCCGGCAGGGAATCGAGGTGCGTATGGCTGCAGCGGATGATCTCGAAAAGGTGAAAAGCCTAATCGACGACAACACGAAAGCCTTGTATTGCGAATCTATTGGTAATCCGGCAGGCAACATCGTTGATATAAGCGCTTGGGCTGATATTGCACACGAAGCCGGTATTCCTTTAATGGTGGATAACACTGTAGCGACACCCCTGTTATGCCGAGTGTTCGATTACGGAGCTGACATATCTATCCATTCGTTGACGAAATATATTGGAGGTCACGGTACCACCATCGGCGGTGCCATTATTGATTCCGGTAAGTTTGATTGGGCCGCCCACAAGGCGCGTTTTCCTATCATGAATACCCCTGATCCCAGTTACCACGGGGTGGTTTATACCGAAGCATTGGGCGAGGCGGCGTTTATTGGTCGAGCTCGGGTGGTGCCCCTGCGTAATACCGGTGCTGCGTTATCTGCACAGAGTGCGTTCCAAATTATGCAGGGTTTGGAGACCCTGGCATTGAGGATGGAGCGTCACTGTGAAAATACGGAGCACGTTGCAGCTTACCTTGCAAATCACGAGGCGGTTAATTGGGTCAATTATGCGGCATTACCCGATAGCCCCTATAAAGCGACCTGTGAAAAGATCTGCGGCGGTAAAGCGTCAGGCATTCTCAGTTTTGGCATTAAGGGTGGGGCAGAGGCTGGTGCTAAATTTATCGATGCTCTGCAATTGATACTGCGGTTAGTCAATATTGGCGACGCCAAATCATTGGCGTGTCACCCCGCTACCACAACACACCGTCAATTAAATGCAGCCGAGCTTGCCAGCGCTGGAGTTTCTGAAGATTTAGTGCGGCTCTCAATTGGTATCGAGCATATTGACGATATCCTTGCTGACGTTTCTCAAGCGCTGTTGGCCAGTCAGACCTGATTGTCTCGGCATGAGCCGAAACACAAAAAGGTCTGCTAAATCGGCAGGCTAGGAAATATTTTGTGGGGGTGAGTCCCCTCGCTTTCCTATATACTCAAACCTTTCCAAATCAATAGATTCACCGCCATGGAGCTCATTCGCGGCTTGCACAATTTGCGCCCAGAACACCGCGGCAGTGTGGTCACCGTGGGGGCATTTGACGGCATTCACCGCGGACACCTGGGGGTGCTTGAGCAGTTGCGCCGTTGCGGTGAGGAATTGGCTTTGCCTACCACAGCCGTGGTGTTCGAACCGCTACCGCGCGAATATTTTCAGCCGCTGGAAGCACCACCGCGGATCACCAATTTACGCGAGCGGTTGCAGGCACTGGCCGCGACTGGAATAGACCGGGTTTTGGTGATGGTCTTTAACGAGGCGCTGCAAGCATGGAGCGCTGATGACTTCATTGAGCGGGTCTTTGTGGGTGGTTTGGGTGCGCGTCATATAGTGTTGGGCGATGACTTCCGTTTTGGCAACGCTCGGGAGGGTGACTTCAGTTATGCCCAAGCAGCCGCCCAGCGCCATGGTTACAGCGTGGAAAAAATGGATACGGTGCTCATTGACGGCGAGCGTGTTAGCTCAACGCGGTTGCGTGCGGCACTCATGGCCGGCGATTTTGTAGAGGCCGAGCATTTACTCGGTCGTCCCTATACCATGACGGGGCGCGTGGAGTACGGGCGTCAGCTCGGGCGTACCTTGGATACGCCCACAGCCAACGTGCGGCTTGATAGAATTCGCAGTCCGTTGGCAGGGGTCTTTACGGTGCGAGTAAGTGGTGCCGGACTCGACAATGTCGATGGCGTGGCTAACGTGGGGACTCGGCCCACGGTGGATGACAGTCTAACGGCCTCGCTTGAGGTGCATTTATTAGATCGCAAAGTCGATCTGTACGGCCGGCGTTTAACGGTAACGTTTTTGCATAAACTCCGGGACGAACAAAAGTTCGACTCACTAGAGGCGTTAAAAGACAATATAGAGCAGGATAAAACCCATGCGCGGGTGTGGCACAAGGCCCACCCGGCAATCTGAAATAACTGCGCTGCGGATACAGCGCCGGTTTAACTGAGTAAGTGATGAGCGATTACAAGGACACTCTGAATCTGCCGACCACGGCGTTTCCCATGAAGGCTAATCTGGCGCAGCGCGAGCCCGAGCGGTTGAAACAGTGGCAGGCTATGGATTTGTATGGTCAGCAGCGTGCAGCCTTCGCCGGCAAGCCCAAGTTTATTCTGCACGACGGCCCTCCCTACGCTAATGGTGAACTCCACATTGGCCACGCGGTTAACAAAATCCTTAAAGACATCATCAACAAGTCTCGATCACTTTCGGGTTTCGACGCCCCCTATGTGCCGGGATGGGACTGCCACGGCTTACCCATTGAACTGAACGTGGAGAAAAAGGTGGGCAAGCCCGGGCAAAAAGTGACGGCTGGCGAATTTCGGCAGCGCTGTCGTGACTATGCCACCACGCAGGTAGAGGGCCAGAAAGCCGATTTTGTCCGCATGGGCGTGCTGGGCGATTGGGAAGACCCCTATCTCACAATGAACTTTGCCTTTGAGGCCAATATCGTGCGCACCTTGGGGCGCATCATTGCCAATGACCATTTGCATAAGGGCTTTAAGCCCGTGCATTGGTGCCTCGATTGCGGTTCAGCGCTGGCCGAGGCGGAAGTGGAATACCAAGATAAGACCTCTTCTGCCATTGATGTGGCCTTTGATGTGGTTGACAGCACGGCCTTCTTGGCGCCCTTCAACAGTTCCTGGCAGGGGCCGGTAGCAGTGGCCATCTGGACCACCACGCCCTGGACGCTGGCCGCGAATCGGGCAGTGAGCATTAATCCTGACCTCACCTACGTGCTGGCCGAACTGGATGGTCGAGCCATCATGATCGCGGAGGCGCTATTGGAAAGCTGTGCTCAACGTTACGGTGCAGCAGAGCCCACCGTATTGGGGCGCTGTCAGGGCAGCGATCTTGAAGGGCAGCAGCTGCACCACCCCTTTGCGGACATTACCGTACCGGTGATCTTGGGAGATCACGTGACCACCGATGCCGGTACCGGTTGTGTGCACACGGCGCCTGCACACGGGGTTGAAGATTTTGAGGTGGGATCACGTTACGACATTGAGGTTTATAACCCTGTCGGCGGCAATGGTGTGTACTTACCGGGCACGCCCTTGTTTGAGGGGCAGCACATTTTCAAGGCCAACGATGCCATTATCGAAGCACTTGAGTCGCGCCAGCGGCTGTTGTGTCACAAGCCTTTTGAGCACAGCTATCCGCACTGTTGGCGCCACAAAACGCCCATCATTTTTCGGGCGACACCCCAGTGGTTCGTCGCCATGCACAAAAATGGCTTGCTCGATGCTGCCAAGACCGCTGTAGATGGGGTGAGCTGGGTGCCCGACTGGGGACGTGCCCGCATTGACAGCATGCTCGAGCAGCGACCCGATTGGTGTATCTCGCGCCAACGCACCTGGGGCGTACCCATTACATTATTTGTTGATCGCCAGACTGGCGATTTGCATCCCGATACGGCAGCACTTATTGAGGCGGTAGCCGAGCGCATTGAGCACAGTGGTATCGATGCTTGGTTCGATCTGGAGCCCGCCGAGCTTCTGGGTGAGGATGCCGAGCGCTATGAGAAAGTCACCGACACTCTGGATGTATGGTTCGACTCCGGTGTGACCCACGCCTGTGTATTACGTCAGCGCGATGGCCTTGAGAGCCCAGCTGATCTGTATCTCGAGGGCTCGGACCAGCACCGCGGATGGTTCCAGTCATCGTTACTGACCGGTATTGGTGCCTACGGCGCAGCGCCCTATAAGGCTGTGCTCACCCATGGCTTCACCGTGGACGGTGAAGGCCGCAAGATGTCGAAGTCGCTGGGCAATATTATCACCGCGAAAAAAGCTATGAACGACTTGGGTGCCGACGTGTTGCGCCTGTGGGTGGCTTCCACCGACTACCGTGGGGATCTGGCGGCTTCGGACGAAATTTTTAAACGCACCGGTGATGCTTATCGGCGTATTCGTAACACGGCGCGTTTTTTGTTAGCCAACCTCGCGGGTTTTGATCCCGCAGCAGATGCGGTGGCCGATGCCGAGCTATTGCCTCTAGATCGCTGGATTTGCAGTCGCGCAGCTGGGCTTCAGGAAGAGCTGACGCAGGCCTATGAGCAGTATCAGTTCCACCAGATTTATCACAAGGTACATAACTTCTGTGGCGGTGAACTCGGCGGTTTCTACCTCGATATCATCAAGGATCGTCAGTACACCACGCAGACCGATTCGCGGGCTCGACGCTCAGCCCAAACGGCACTTTGGCATTTGGCTGAGGCGCTGTGCCGCTGGATTGCACCGATCCTCAGTTTTACCGCGGATGAGATTTGGGAGAACTTACCGGGACAGCGTGCCGCTTCGGTGTTCCTCAGTGAGTGGTACACGGGCTTACCCCGAGCCACTGACAGCGATGGCTTAGGTGATGCGTTCTGGTCACAGATGCTTGAGGTGCGCCAAGGCGTCAACAAGGCATTGGAAGCCCGCCGTGCTGCGGGTGAATTGAAAGGCTCCTTAGACGCCGCGGTCACGTTGTACGCCTCACCTGAATTGCAAGCGCAGTTGTTGCAGTTGGGAGACGAATTGCGCTTTGTCTTGATCTCCTCCGAGGCGGAGGTGGCTGATCTGGAAGCAGCACCCGCTGAGGCGTTTGACACCGAACTCGAGGGTCTGCGGGTCGTTGTAGCGGCTTCCTCAGAAGAGAAATGTGAGCGCTGCTGGCATCGCCGCGCTGATGTAGGCTCCGTGGCGAGCCACCCGACCTTATGTCAGCGCTGTGTTGATAATGTGGAAGGCGATGGCGAGCGACGCTACTATGCCTGAGCGGCCACAAGAGGCCATTGTTATTAATCGATCCCGCGCGCCGCTGATAGTCGGTCTGGCCGTCGCTGTCGTGGTGATTGCTTTAGACCAATGGACCAAGGCCTTGGCCTCGGCAAACTTGAGTTACGCGAGCCCAGTGGTGCTGACATCGTGGTTTAATCTCACGCTGGCCCACAACACTGGCGCCGCCTTCAGTTTTTTAGCCGATGCCGGCGGCTGGCAGCGGACCTTTTTTATCGCTGTGGCGGTAACGGTATGTGCCGCACTGGTGATATGGCTGGCGCGCCTGCGAAACCCTGTTTGGTGGCAAGTGCTGGCATTGGGATTGGTTCTTGGCGGTGGCTTGGGTAACCTGTGGGACCGCGCTGTACTGGGCCATGTCGTTGATTTCATCTCACTGCACTATGATGGCTGGTATTGGCCGGCGTTTAATATTGCGGATTCGGCCATTTCAGTCGGCGCCGTGTTGCTGGTGTTTGACAGCTTTCGAGCCCAATAGCCCAATAGCCCAATCTAAACCCCAAAAGGACAGTTTCATGACCGATTTGGTAATCAGCGAGAATACGCGGGTAACCCTAAATTTTGCCCTTTATCTTTCTGATGGTTCAGAGGTCGATTCCAATTTTGACAGTGAACCGGTGTCTTTTGCTGTGGGTGACGGCTCGCTATTGCCTGGGTTTGAGCGAGCGCTGTTCGGCTTAACGGCAGGAGAAGAGGGCGAGTTTCAGATTACGCCCGAGAACGCCTTTGGACAGCCCAATGAACTCAATATCCAAACCCTGCCCCGACACCAGTTTGAGGGTGATGAGGGCTTGGAGCGCGGTATGGTGTTCTCTTTTGCCGATGCCTCGGGTGCCGAGTTGCCCGGAATGGTGGTGGCGGTGACTGATGATGAGGTCACCGTGGACTTCAATCATCCGCTGGCGGGGCGTACTATCACCTTTAAAGTATTTATCCACCACGTAGAGGCGGCCGAGCTGCACTAGTCATGGACGTTTTACTCGCCAATCCCCGCGGCTTTTGTGCCGGCGTTGATCGCGCTATCGACATTGTAAATCGGGCGCTAGAGGTGTTTGGGGCGCCAGTCTATGTGCGTCACGAAGTGGTGCATAACCGCCACGTGGTCGACGATTTACGCCAACGCGGTGCGGTCTTCGTGGAGGAGCTCGATGAGATTCCCGACGATGCCATCGTGATTTTCAGTGCCCATGGCGTCTCCAAAGCGGTGCAGCAGCAGGCCGATCAACGAGGGTTAAAGGTCTTTGACGCCACCTGCCCTCTGGTGACCAAGGTCCACGTTGAGGTCACCGGTTTCAGCCGTAAGGGTCAGGAATGTATTTTGATTGGCCATGCCGGCCACCCCGAAGTCGAAGGCACTATGGGCCAGTATGACGGCGATCAGGGTGGTCGCATGTACCTGGTGGAAGACGAATATCAAGTTGCCGACTTGGTAGTAGAGGACCCCGATAATCTCGCCTACGTGACACAGACCACGCTGTCGGTTGATGACACCGCCAAGGTAATTGACGCCTTGCGTGCGCGCTTTCCCAATATTCAAGGCCCGCGCAAAGACGATATTTGCTACGCCACCCAGAATCGTCAAGACGCGGTAAAACAGCTATCTGACGTGGCCGACGTGGTGCTCGTAGTGGGCTCGGTGAACAGCTCAAACTCCAATCGATTGCGTGAGTTGGCCGAGCGCTGTGGTGCCAAAGCCTACCTCATTGATGACGCCAGCATGCTGGAAAACAGCTGGTTCGACGGTGCCAGCTCCGTGGGTATCACGGCAGGGGCGTCCGCGCCTGAATTATTGGTAGAACAGGTGATCGACGCCCTCAAGACGCGCGGTGCCAAATCGGTGGCGGACCTCAGCGGTCGCGAAGAAAACATCACCTTTTCCCTACCCAAAGAACTGAAGATTCCAATCACGCAGCTCTAGTTCTCATTGGCGGTTTTATTAAGCAGTGGCATTGGCATTAGTGGCCCGGCTATTCCTGTACCTGTGCCACCTTTATTCGGGTTGCTTCCTTTGATCGGTACGATTGCACTGCTCGGTTCAAATAGACTTTTGAAGTACTAGGTAGGCTTTTTAAGTGGAGGCACGCGGATTAGTTGCTAGACGGACCAACCGCGCCCTGAGTCGCGTCTGTCTAACAGTGGCTTTTACCCAAACCTACGTCTACAAACGGTAAGCCTTCACGATGGCAAGGGTTTGCAATTTGTTAGCGTAATCCCCCCGAAACCCCATGCCGCCATTGGTCGTCAGTTCTGGCCACTGATGACGGTGTAGAGCCCCTGTTCGTTCAACATTCGGCCCAGTTAATCAACAAATTGAGAGGGCCGTCGGTGATTCGCATCACAGAACCCCTTGGTTGGCTATGCAGCTTCCGTTTTTGGCGCGCGTCTCGGCTGCGTACTTCCGATACGTCTGTCCGGTGCGCTCATAGGGAGCAGCGCACGCTGGGCAGCAGTAATCTAAATGGGTCTTCGGCACGACAGCGGTGTTGTAAGGGCGTTACCTTGATCGAATTATTACTGGCTCTGGGGCTCCTATCTATTTTAGTGACAGCATCAGCGCAGTCGTTTTCGCACTGGCATCGACAATCTCAACTCGAGGCACAAGCCCAAAACCTGCTGGCTGCGGTCTATCGCGCGCGAACATTGGCGGTGGCACTGGATGAACCGATTACACTGTGTCCGAGTGGCGGGGAGGGCGCTTGTGGTGGCAATTATAGTGACGGTTTTTCACTGATTAGTGCGTCTCGCGGTCTTATACGGACATGGTCTGGACGTAACACCGTGTCCGTTTTTAATCGTGATGGGAGTGCTGCTGTCAGCCATGCCGTGACCTGGAATCCACGGGGTCTAGCTAACAGAAATCTCACTTGGTCGCTTTGCGCGGCGGGCGTTACGAATCAATCGGTTGTGCTTAATCGCCTGGGTCGACCCAGTCTTCGTCAGGGTTGGGGCACGTGTCCGCAATGAGATAATGCCAGGCGGGTGGGTCGCCGCAGCATGGAGTGTAGTCATGCTATGCATGCGAAGCGAATCGAGAACTCAAATCGTCAATTGCACCGTTTTGTAAGGCGAAAACGCAGCACTCCGATATACGGCTTCGGTACGGCAGGGCCTGTTTCGAGTCACACGGTGTTTGATAAGTCTTCATCGCTTTACCGACATGGAATTGAGAGCCCTTCCTGAAATGTTCGAGGTGGTGAAGCGGTCGGTTGCTTAAAAAGTTATCGTGCCTTCGGTGTGAGCAGTGGAAAGCGGCTCGCGTCTGAAGCCGCTACCTAGTCGTCTAACCCTAATTTTTTTAATCGATAGCGCAAGCTTCTAAAGCTCACTCCTAAGCCTTTCGCGGCCGCCGTTTTATTCCAGCGGTAATACTGTAGGGCTTGCTCCAATACCTGTCGCTCAATATTAGCCAGGTAGCCCTCGAGATCCCCGTCAACGCTCGCTAACAGGTCTGCAGGTAGCTCCCTTGTTGCCGCGGGAGCAGTTGCGACTTGAGTGATTGGAGACGGTGTCTCGCCACGCGGCTCTGCCGCAGCAGGTGTTGAACGGGCGGGACCATCAAATTGCAGATCGGCTTTTGATAGTAGCTCGCTGTCGCTGAGAGCTAACGCCCGAATGAGAATGTTATCGAGCTCGCGAATATTGCCTGGGTAGTCATAGGCAAGAAGCGCCTGTTGCGCCTCTGCCGATAACGTTTTTATCGCCTCATCCTGATCAGAGCCGTGTTTGCTCAATAGATGCTCAGCGATGGGTAGGATGTCGTCGGTACGCTCACGCAGTGGCGGAACCTCTACTCCCAACACATTAATTCGATAAAACAGATCATCGCGAAAACGGCCCTCGGCGACTTCGGCCGCTAAATTTTTGTGGGTGGCACTCAATAGTCGTACATCTGTTGCAACCTCGGTATCGCTACCAACAGGCCGCACGGCCTTTTCCTGAATGACCCGCAGCAGTTTGACTTGTACCGGCAGGGGTAAATCGGCGACTTCATCAAGCAGTAATGTGCCCCCAGCGGCCGCTTGGAATAGCCCCGGATTGTCCCGGGCGGCACCTGTGAATGCGCCCTTTTTGTGGCCAAACAGCTCGCTTTCCACCAGCTCGGGCGGAATCGCACCGCAGTTTACTGCTATAAAAGGCTTGTCCTCTCGGGGACCCAACCGATGGATTAGGCGAGCTACCACTTCTTTGCCCACCCCCGATTCACCCGAAATGTGAACCGGCGCTTGGCTGCGCGCAACTCGCAAGACTTGTTGGCGCAGAGCGCGTGTCGCCTCCGATCGGCCTACGAGTTCGGGGGTGTCGGGTTCAGTAGGTCTGCGGTCAACTTCCAACGCATTGCTTACCAGCGACCTGAGGCGATCCAATGCAATCGGTTTGGTGACGAAATCAAACGCGCCCAGCTTCAGTGCCTCAATGGCACTTTCGACTGTGCCGTGGGCGGTAATCATGGCCACGGGTACGTCCGGGTATTGGCTCTGCAGTGCCTCAATAAGGCTCAAGCCGCTGCCGTCGGGCAAACGCA
>Ga0181571_10003945_pt1 | contig 11131 bp, 5 predicted proteins | sample 101ome_17_FD_132440 | JGI IMG/M metagenome (GOLD analysis project Ga0181571, IMG submission 132440) | Coastal salt marsh microbial communities from the Groves Creek Marsh, Skidaway Island, Georgia - 101407AT metaG (megahit assembly) | ecosystem: Environmental > Aquatic > Marine > Intertidal zone...
CTCGAAAAGTACGATTTCCCGCCGCCCCCGCCTCCCCCCCCCGCGACCCCGTCCCCGCCCGCCTTCGGGACCCCGTCGTCGCTCGAATCCTCCTCGCTCGAGTCGCTGAGCGACGAGCTCGAGTCGTCGCTCGAGTCATCGTCCGAGCTCGAGCTCCACCCCCCGCCCCGGCGCGTCGACGCCCGCGAGCCCCCCGCGCCCCGCGCGAGATCGCTCGCGCCGTCGCCGCGGACGTCGCCCTCCTCGTCGAACTGCGCCTCGTACCCCGTCTCGCCGTACTCCCACCGGTTCCGGAACCCCGAGCGCTCCTCCGGGTACCCGTCGCTCCGCAGACCGTGCCGCGACGCGCGCCCGACGAGCTCCCCGCCGCGCTCGCGGCGTTCCACCGCGCTCCGGTGCTCGGCGTCGCACCGAGCGCATCGGCACAGGAATCCCCACGCGCGCGCGAGCCTCGCGCGGCGCATCTGCAGCGGGAGCCAGAGCAGGGAGGCGGCGTACGACACCGTCACCTCCTCCCCCGGCGCGATCGCGCGGAGGGAGTACAGCGTCACGAGGTCATCGCTCACGGAGACCGCCGCGTTGGGCTCGCACGAGTGGTTGCACACGCTGACGTGGGGGAAGAGGCGCGCGACGAATCCCGCGGAGGCCCCGCGGGGCGATCGCGACGGAGGCGGGGATTTCGATTTCGACTCGGAAGACGGGGCTCGACCCGACCCCCCCCCCTCGTCACGGCTCGCGACGCGCACGACGGCGTCCGCGCGCACGCGCCGGAGGGCTCGGTTCCACGTCTCGTCGTCGACGCCCTCGTCGACCATCGGGGACGGTTCCGAGTCGGCGTCGGCGCGGCGGCCGCCTCCGCCGCCTCCGCCGCGGGAGGAGGGGCTCGTCGCCGCGCTCGACGAGGCGCCGTCGCCGAGCAGAGCGTCGTGCCTTCGGTCCGAGACGAGGAGCTTCGCGAGCGCGCGCTGGGCGTCCTTCGCGGACGGGAAGTCGCCGGCGACGCGGAGCGGGCGCTCCTGCAGGAGCATCGCGCTCGCGGGGACGTGGGCGACGGCGGCGTAGCCTCGGCCTTTGCCCTCGAAGCGCGCGATCGCGAGCGAGCGGTGCAGCGGCTGGACGAGGCCGGGGGGCGTCTTCGGGGGCTTCGGGCGGCGCTTGCTCCCGCGCCGGTACCGCGGGGCGTCGTCGGAGGACGTCAGGCCGCTCCGCTTGTCGGGCGGCGGGGGGGACTCGAGGCGCGTCCACGCCACGCCCGGGGGGGCGTCGTCGCGACCGCGCGCGCGAGGAGCGGACATGACGACGTCGCGCGTCGTCGAGCGCTCCGAGGGCGGACGCGCGACGAGGACGCGGTCGCGACCCGGGCGCGTCGACGCGCTCGCGGGCGCCGGCCTCCGGGTGCTCGGCCGCTCGCGAACGTGCAGGGATCGCGCGCGCGTCGCGCCGAGGTCTGAGCGTCGCGGGGAGGAGAACGCGCGACGGAGGTCCCCGGGGGCGGTCGATCGAACGCGTAATGCGGAGAGAGCCGAAAGGAATTTTCGCGCCCGTCACGCGTTCGGTAAAAGTTTCGACCGCGCGACGGTCGTTTCCGGGGTGAATCGCACCGGTCGAACCCGCGAATCGATCGGAACGCCGTCGCACGCGCCGATCACCCTCGGGTTCGAAGCTTTCGAACGCGCGCGCCGTCCGACCTGGCGCGCGTTTGGGGTGTTGACGCGGGCGTTCGACGGTCACTGTTGGACGCCGCGACGCGACGCCGCGGCGCGCGCGCCTCCCACCCTCGGGGCGTCGGCGAGGTCCCCATGGCGACGCGCTTGACCGAGCGCTCGCCGCTCGTTCCGGTCCCGGCGCCCGACGACCCGCCCCCCGCGGCGTACCGCCCGCGTCTCACCACCGCGCGCCTCATCGCGCTCGCGGCGACGGGCGCGCTCGCGGCGTGCGCGACGATCGCGCGCGCGGGTCACCCGGTGACCTCGGCGCCGCGCGGCGCCCTCGCGTCCGCGCGCCGCCTGCCCGACGCCCCGGCCACGCCGACGGAGGAGACGTTCCGGATCTTCGACGACGCCCCCGAGCGCCGCGCGAGCGTCGCGGTCGGCGCGGACGGCCACCGCCTCACCCTCCCGTGGCAGCCCGTCAGCCTCGGCGCCTCGGACGATGATCCGTCCGCCTCCCCCGCCTCCCCCGTCGTCGGCGCGGTCGTCGGCCACGGCCTGCACTGCGGCCTTCGTGCGATGCCGTGGCTCGTCGCGGACGTCCACCCCTCGATCCCGACCGCGGTCTTCGGCGCGCGCGCGGGCGCCGAGTCCGACACCAAGTTCGCCGCCGGCGCCGATCGATGGCTCGCGCCCGCCTTCGAAGCCGCGCGCGGGATGAACGACGACGGGACCGCCTTAAACCCCCCCCCCGTCCCGATCGAGGACGCCCTCGAGGCGATCGTCGGGTTCAAGGCGCAGGCCGGGGACTTCGCCGCGGTCGCCGAAGCCGCGGGGTACGACCGGTTCATCGCCGTCGGGGAGAGTCAGAGCACCGCCGCCGCGCTGTGGGCCGCCGTGGAGTACGCGGAGACGATTTCGCCGCGGGAGACGAAGCGAGCGACGACCGAAGCGAGCGAAGAGCGCGCGACGACGACGAGCACTCCAACGCTGGGAGGAAAAGGATCCCCTAGGCCGGTCGTCAAAGGATCCCCCGGGCCGGTCCTCGCGGCTTTGGTCCTCACGCTCGTTCCCACGATGCACGAGCAGCGGGCGGAGATGTTCGAGAAGACGCGGCGGGAGGCGTCGGCGACGTACGGGAGTTTGGAGAATGCGACGCTGGCGCTTCGGGACGCCGAGGACTGTTCGCTCGGGTACGGGTGCGTGCCGTTCGCGAAGTACGTCGGGGTGAAACGCTCGGACCTGCCCTCGATGGAGCGGCTCGCGGCGATCGAAAAGGCCGGGATCCCGACGCTCGTGCTCGCGAACTACGAGGACGAGCCCGCGCACCCCGTGGAGAACGCGCGCGTCGTCGCGAGGGCGACGGGGGGGGAGCTGCACGTCGTCAGGACCCACGAGCAGAGAGCCGCGGAGTGGCCGAAGCTCGTCGCGGCGTTCATCGAGAAACACGCGCGCGAGTCCCGACCGGGGGGGGAAACCCCGGTGGAACCCCACCGCGCGGGTTCGCTCGGACGTCGATCGGGCAACGCGGACGATTACGAGCCGACGGATTATCGCGCGGCGGAGGAGGAGCGCGCGGCGGAGCGCGCGTCGACGGCTCGCTCGGACGCGTACGACGCGGCGTCGAGCGCCCTGACGCTGACGCGCTCCGAGCTCCAGCGAAGCTCGCGCCTGTGCGAGGGGAACCCGAACGCGACGCCGAGGCTGGTGGAGCGGTGTCTGAGCTACCTCCCGAGCGAAGGCGGCGAGGAGGAGGCGTTTTCGCCGTTTTACGCGAGGACGGGGCTGGACGTGGAGGAGTGCGAGGAGAGCGGGCTGGCGGTCAGGGCGCCGGGGGAGGTGGAGAGGGTTCTGGAGGTGAACAGGCTCACGCCGGAGGCGAAGCGGTTCGTCAGGGAGTGGGGGCAGAGGGGGGCGAGGTAGTTTTGCGAAAAGATCCGAACGCGTCGTCGGGCTCTCGGAGCGTCCGGGGGCGATTAGTTTCACCCGTCGTCGCCGGAACTCGAGTCGGATCCCGTCGAGTCGGAACTCGCGTCGCGCCGCCTCTCGCGCTTCTTCGCCTCCTTCTTCGCCGCCTTCTTCGCCGCCTTCTTCGCGCGCTTCGCCTCCTTCTTCGCCGCCTTCTTCTCGCGCCGCGCGGCTTTCTTCACGAGGCGACGCGCCTCGCGATCGTCGCGCGCGCTCGACCCGGCGAGGTCACCGCCGCCGTCTCCATCTCGCCCGCGCTTCTCGCCGACGCCCGGCGCGGGGACTCCGACGCCGGCCATGACCTCGCGCGCGGGGGCGCGGAACGCCTCGGCGGCGTCCGCGCCGGACCCCAGACCTCTGACGCGCGTCGCCTCGTCCGCTTCCGCGTCCGCGCGGCCGCGGCGCAGGAGGTCGTCGAGCTCGCGCTGGGTGAGACGCGGGCGCGCGCTCGGCGCCGAGGGAGGCGGGGCGAGGCCCAGCGCCTCCGCCATCGCGCGCTCCTCGGCCGCCTTCACCGCCGCGATCTCGTCCGCGGGGCCGCCGGGGCCGTCCCCGCTCCCGCGCGTGTACCACAGGAGGTCCTTGCCCTTCTGCCAGCGCCCCACCGACGCCTTCACGGAGTGGCCGAGGTAGTACTCGCGATCTTTGTCGCCCTTGACGCTCTCCCACGAGAACTGGTCCTTGCCTCCGCGCGTGCCGCCGCGCGCGGGGCCGTCGCGCATCGCGAGCGAAGCGACGAGGACGGGCGCGGGGGCGAGCGCGCGAGCGCGGGGCCGGCGCGGACGGGAAAGGGGCGAAGGCGGGAGGAAGAGGAGAGGAGGCGCCCCCAGAGCGGAGGGGTGGGCGAACCTGCGTCGTGGCGTAAAAGTCAGTGCTCGCGATCGCAGTTCACGAAGCGCGGGCGCCCGGCGCTCGCGGAAAATGAATCAGCCGCCGCTCCGCCGGTCGTCCCGCGCCGATACGTCGATTTGTGGATAGAGCCTCCCCTCCGCCTCCCCCTCGCTCCACACCCTCGAGCGCCCGCTCGTTCCGGTGCACGCACGCCCGTCGCTCGCGCCGGTCGGATGTCCTCGGCGCTCGCGCCTCGTCCCGTTCGCGGCGCCGTCTCCCGTCGCGGCACTCCCTCGCCCGCCTCCCCTCGCGCGTCTTCGCGTCGCCGCGCGACCGATCGTCCGATCGTCGCCGCCTCGGCGTCGTCCGCGGCGTCCGCCCCGATGCCCACGATCGCGCCGTTCGAGTTCGCGACCGCGGCGCGCGTCGTGTTCGGGTGCGGCACGGTCTCCCGCGTCCCCGCCCTGGTCAAGGAGCTCTGCGAGCTGGAGCGGTGCGCGGACAAGCCCGCGATCGTCGTCGCGGGCGCGTCCGACCGCTTCAGCGCGCCCCTCGTCGCCGCGCTCGAAGCCGCCGGCGTCGCGTCGGTCGTGTACCACTGCCCCGGCGGCGAGCCCACGACCGCGACCGCGGAGGCCGCCATCGCGCTCGCCGCGAAGCACGGGTGCGGCTCCGTCGTCGCCGTCGGCGGCGGCACCCCCGTGGACACGGGCAAGTGCGTCGCCGCGGTGTTGACAAACGGCGGAGCCGACCCGGACCTGTACGACTTCCTCGAGGTCGTCGGCCGCGCCCAGCCGCTCACCGAGCGCTGCGCGCCCTTCGTCGCCGTGCCCACGACCGCGGGCCCCGGCGCGGAGGTCACGAAGAACAGCGTCCTTGAGGCTGGAGACCGGAAAGTCTCCATGCGCCACCCGTACATGCTCCCGGACGTCGCCGTCATCGACCCCGAGCTCACGCTGTCGATGCCCCCCGACGTCACCGCGCACACCGGCCTCGACGCGCTCACGCAGTGCGTCGAGCCGTACGTCTCCAACGCCGCGAATCCGCTCACGGACGCGCTGACGCTCGCCGGGATCGCGGCCGGGGCGCGGAGCCTGAAGGCGGCGTTCGACGACGGCTCGAACCTGAGCGCGCGCGAGGACATGTGCCTGTGCTCGTACTACGGCGGTTTGAGCCTCGCAAACGCCAAGCTCGGCGCGGTGCACGGATTCTCGGGCACGCTCGGCGGCCTGCTCCACGCCCCGCACGGCGCCATCTGCGCCGCGCTCTTACCCCACTGCTGCGTCACGAACGTCGAGGCGCTGAAAGGCCGCGTCGCGAAGGAGGACCCGGAGATGGCGGCGAAGTACCTGAAGAGGTACGAGGACGTCGCGCGCGTCGTGACGGGGAAACCCGACGCGACGGTGGAGGAGGGCGTGGCGTGGATGGTGAAGCTCGTGAAGGACTGCGGCGTCCCGGGGCTGGGGTCGTTCGGGCTGAAGGAGGAGGACTTCGCGGACGTCATCGCGAAGAGCAAGGAGAGCTCGAGCATGAAGGGGAACCCGGTCGCGCTCACGGACGAGGAGCTCGCGGGGATGCTCAGAGCCGCGCTGTGACGAAACCGGTCATCTTTATTTTTTCCTCGAGGCTGGTGTTTTGGCTGGTGAATTTTTTAACACCGATGATGCGGTATGATTAATCAGTCTGCATTTTCCCCGTCGAGATAGCCGTTACTTCCAGCTCGAGCCTCTCACGGGAAAGCCATCGTCGTCCCCCGGCGCGGTGGCCCTCGCGCGCGCTCGTCGGGGCGCAGACGCCGTCGCGCACCGCGCGCGCACCGCTCATCGCGATGGGGGACCACGTCGATGCCGAATTCACGGAGACGGTGCGTTCGCTCGCGGCTCCGCGGCGCTCGCGAGCGACGAACCCGCGCCCCCGGCGAGCCGCTCTTCGCGCGGAGGCACCCGCCTCGGACGACGCGCTCGGGTTCAAATCCCCCGGCGACGACCCCGCCGCCCTCGCGGACCGCCGGCTGACCGTCTTCCCTCTCGGTCGCTCCTTCCATCGCCCCCCCCTCGATCGTGCTCGCAGGCGCACCTCGCCTTCCACGGCGCGGAGTACATCGTCACCGTCACGAGCCTTCGCGGGGACACGCTGACCGTGGAGGTACGCGCCGAAATCGCGGACCGTCGTCGCCCGCCGCGAGGTGATCGTTGGGTCCCGCCGCGATGTTCCCTCGCCCCCGCGCGACGCCTCCGCTGACGCCTCCATCCCTCCTCCCGGGTATCGACCCTCCCCGCGCGCCCCTCCCCCCCTCCCCGCGCTCACCCTGCCCCCCACCAGGTCGAGAAGAAGGACGACGGCGCGCGTTGGCGCGGCGATTTCACCGCGCGCTACGTCGAGGACATCACGACCAAGACCGGGAGCTTCAAGAAGTACGCCGTGTTCGCGAAGATGCTCGTCTCCGCGTGCGTCGAGGATTCCGAGTCCGTGTTCGTGGACCTCCTGACGTACGCCGACCTCGAGGCGCTCAAGGCGAAGCGTCAGGGCGCCAAGCCTCCCGCGGCCCCCGTCGGCGGCGACGCGCGGCCCGGTCGCGGCGGGGATAAGCGGTACCTCATCCTCACGTACGCGGCGGCGTTTGACCGCGTGCATTACCCCCTCCCGCTCCGCCGCGAGGAGGCGCCGAGCGCGGACGCGCTCCAGGCGACGGTCGCCAGGCTCAAGCGCGAGAACGCCTTACTCGCCGCCGGGCAGGCGGTGGAGGGCGGCGCGATGACGGGCGCGGGCGAGGCGGCGCGTTTGATCGGGGAGGAGAATGCGCGGCTTCGCGAGGAGAACGAGCGACTCAAGCTCGAGTCGCGCAGGCTCGCGCGAGAACTCCGCGCCGCGCGGGAGCTCCCGCGAGCCCACGGGGGTCGCCGGAGCTCCGGGCACGCGTCCGAGGACGACGCCGAGGTCTCCGCCCTGGACGTCACCGCGCCGCTCCGAGCGCGCGGCGCGAAGAACGCCAAGGCGCACGCGGCGTCGGAGCGCGAGGCGGGACTCAAGGAGGAGCTGAGGCTGTTGGCGAACGAGCTACGAGTGGCGCGGCGCGAGCGCGACGAAGCCGACCGCGCGACGCAGGCGGCGCAGACCGAGGCGGGGAACGCGGAGGCGTCCAAGCGGCGCATGCTCCAGCGGAAGCAGCGCGAGCTGGACGCCGCGCTGGCGGAGACCCAGGCGCGGCGCGAGACGGAGCGCGAGCTCAGGGTGAAGATCAAGAACATCGCGACGCAGCGCGACGGGCTCGAGAAGCGCCTGCGCGCGCTCAGCGATCGCGGCGCCGACGCCGCCGCCTTCCCCAGGAGCTCACGCGCGGACGCCGGCCCCGGCTCGCGCCCCGGCTCGCGCGCGGCGTCGCCCTCCGCGCGGCTTTACGACCCTCGCGCGGGGGGCTCCCGCGGCGCGTCGCCGAGGAGGCCCGGCGGGTACGGGGGGACTTCTTTCGGGTCGCGCGCGCCGCCGCCGCCGCGAGGGTACGACGCCGGGGGGTTCCGCACGCCCACGAACCGGTCGCCGTCCCCGGCCCCGCGCGGGCGGAGCCCGACGCCGAGGCGCGCGGGCTCGGCGTCGCCCGGGGGTCGGTTCGACCCGACGGCGTACGTCCGCGAGAAGAAGGCTCGCGACGAGGCGCGGTTCCGCGCATCCGCGCGCGGGCTCGCGAGCGGCGCGGCGTCGCCGAGGACGAGCGCCGGGTCCGCGCACTGGAGCGGCGGGACCCCGGGGGGAAGCCGCGGCGCGAGCCCCGCGCGGTATCGCTCGCCGTCGCCGGGGGACGCGCGCGGGCGCCGCGCGGGGCCCGGGGGGAGGGCGGCGAGAAGCGCCGCGGGCGGCGGCGGCGGCGGAGGCGGCGGACCGGGGGCGTCGCCCGGGCGGATCTTGCGGGACGTCAAGCAGCGGCTGAACGATTTCGCCGCGAAGGAGAACGAGGGGGAGGAGGGTGGCCGGGCGAGGGGGGCGGCGAGCGGCGCGAAGGCGGCGCCGTTGGCGGAGCGGCGCGGCGGAGGCGGCGGGAACGCGGCGGGGAACTCGAATCGCCGCGAGGACGGCGGCGGCGGCGGCGTTTCGACGAAAGCCGCCGACGCGTGCGCCGCGTCGACGCCGCCGAGCGCGTCGCGCGCGGAGGCGTCGGCGGAGATTGCGGACATCGACTCGCGGCTCGCGGCGCTGCAGAACTTCCTGAAGGAGGCGAAGGCGGGGGGCAGCCCCGCCGCGGGAGGGACGGCGCGGGAGGCGGAGGCGTGAGCGGCGAGCGAGGCGAAGGCGGCGCGCGCGAAAAATTTGTTTCAGATGCGATCGTACGGGCGCAGGTATACATATACACACAGTTTGCCTGGTATTATTATACACACGACGTCTCTCGACCGACTCGAGAAGGCGACGTGGGATATTCACACGCGGGGATAATACACGCGGGAGTCCTCGCCGGATGGAACGCCGTCGCTCGTCGGATTCGGCGGCGGCGGCGGCGCGGAGTTGCGACGAAAGAGACAAAAGGACTCAAACGGCCCGAGGGCGATTTCGAACTCGTCTCCGTGGGAGAGCGTGTCGGGGACACATCTCGGGATACCGAACCCGTCGCCTCTCGAGTCCGCCACCGTTCTCAAATCTAGAACGGCGCTGCCGTCGTCCGAACGACTCTTGAGGATTTCCCATTTCAAGCCCCAGCCCTTGGGGCAAACCAGGATGAACTCCTTTTTTGAGCGCAAGGCGGCGTACAGGTTCTGCGGGAAAGGCTGGTACCAGCTGGAAAAGTACTTGAAGCAACGGATCGCGAAGAGCACGGCGAAGTCGAACGCGGCGGATGCGATGGCTATGGGAAAGCACAAGACCAGAGCGATTTTCTGCTTGGTATCCAACGGTGGACGTCCTTCCGGTTCGCCTCCCTCCGCGTCGGGCGAAGGGGCATTGGTGACCATCCGCATAGCCCCGCTGGAACGTAAGTTACGCCACGCGTGGTCGACGACGCATGGCAAGATCAAAACGCTTAAACACGAGTACATCATGGTCCCGTAAGGGCGGATATCTTCGCTCGGAGTCAGAAACGTGGCGTCAAACACGCGGATGTGGTATTTCACCCTTCTGATGCTTGTTGTGTGATTGCCCTCGACCCGACCGTGCATGCCGGAATTATCTCCGTGGAACTCATCTTCGCCATGAAAAGTGGGTTTGACCTCAGTCACTCGACATCTCCTGAAGCTCATCCTCACACGGGGTATTCCTCTTCGTCAACCTCGAGGAAGAGCGAGTCGTGGTATCGCTCGGGGCAGCGCTACGCGCGCGGAGTACTTTGAGAATTCGTGCACGTTCGATTCAACAACGAACGCAATCGATGCTCAAAAAGAAAAATGACACGAAGGTAAATACAAACCCAAAAACTTCGTGAAATTAGATTCAATTGTGTACCAGTATACGTACCAGGTAGTCTACCAGTAGAGTTTATGCTGCTTGTAGCAGTGCCGTCCAGCGCTGCTGAGTCAATCCCGTCCCCCCCCCTCGGTCGTCGCGTCCGCCTCGCGCTCCCTCCGCGCCACTCCCCGCGGTCGCGGTCCCGATGTCCGGCGGACCGGGGGTGGCCTCTGGCGTGCTCGCCGCGCGGAGCACGGACGCGGAGGCGTCCGAGCGCGCGCGGCTCGCCGCGGAGCTCCGCGCGGTTCTTCGGCTGAAGCGCGGGGCTGAGGATCCCGGCAGCGTCGTCGGGGCGACGATCGCGACGTACGCCCTCGTCGTGGACGCGGTCATCGCCGACGTCGCGGTGGAGGCGCACCGGGCCCTGACCGTCGGCCTCGAGAATGTGGACAGCGCGGAGACGCGCGTCCCCCCGCCCGAGCGCGTTCTCGCGCGCTTCCGCGCGGCCGCGGAGGCGCAGGCGCGGCACGCGGCCGCGTCCTCCGGCGCGACGAAACCCGTCGTCGTCCCGGGGCGGACGCCGATGGACGCGTCGGGTTCGCCCCCCCCACCGGCGCCGTCCTCCTCGACCCCGGCGGCGGAAGCGTCGGCGTCGAACGTCGACGTGTACGGTCGCGCGTACGGCGCGTGTAAGGCGACGGCGGAGTGCCCCATCTGCGTGCAGAAGACGGCGGCGTCGCGGTTCGCGCAGCACCTCGAGCGGTGCATGGGGAAGGGCCGCGTCGCCGCGCGCGCCGCCGCCGTCGCCGGCGCGGGGACCGGGTTCTACCCCGGCGGCATCCTCAGCCGAATCGCGCGGAGGGACGCGGTCCGCCGCGAGGAGGCGATGAAGATGGAGACGGAGCGACGGACGGCGGCGGAGAAGGAGCGCGCGGAGAAGGAGCGCGCGGTCAGGACGGCCGCCAAGCGCGCCAAGACGGCGGAGCGAGTGCGACGAGCGGAGGAAAAAAACGCGTCGGGGAGAACCGGCAAGCCGAAGACGAAGACGATGGCCGAGCTCCTCGGGGACGACGGAAGGGACGACGTCCCGCTCGCGGCGATGAGGGCGTCCGCGCTCGCCGCGAAGGGGACGAAGACGTCCCGGGGCGCCGGCGCGGGTCCCGGGGGGCGCGGACCCAAAGCCGCCGCCGCCGGACGAGGCGGCGCCAAGCGAGCGGCGGCGACGGCGTCGCACGCGGGCAAACGCATCGTCATCACCGGTCCGAGAGCGCCGCCGCCGAGCGGAGCGGACCCGAGCGGATCGCGATCCGTCC
>Ga0181571_10003949_pt1 | contig 11125 bp, 13 predicted proteins | sample 101ome_17_FD_132440 | JGI IMG/M metagenome (GOLD analysis project Ga0181571, IMG submission 132440) | Coastal salt marsh microbial communities from the Groves Creek Marsh, Skidaway Island, Georgia - 101407AT metaG (megahit assembly) | ecosystem: Environmental > Aquatic > Marine > Intertidal...
ATTGCCAAGGCCGTGCATTTTCTCAAAAATCAGTTCCATGATGCCGATATACGCCGTTTTTGCGTGATTGCAAAGCCAGCGATACCCTCAAAAGGCAAAATTGATTACCACGGGCGCATGATCCGATGGCTTCTCCCAGCCTCGCGCGGATGTGATGACCTCTGCTCCAGCAAGGTTTTGCCGCAAGGGTGGGGTTACCCAAATATGATCAAGCCTGCGCCCACGATCTGCCGCCAGCCAATCCCTTGCTCGATAAGACCACCATGAATACAGCTGGCCTTCAGGGATCATTTCGCGCACTGCGTCATGCCATTTGCCTTTTGCCATAATGCGATTAAGCGCCTCAACCTCAATCGGGGTGTGGCTTACCACCTTGAGCAGTTGTTTATGCGACCAGACATCATCCTCACGCGGGGCGATATTAAGGTCTCCTACCAGAATGGCTGGCTGATTAGCATCAAGGCGATCAGACCACTCTGCCAGCTCATCCTGAAACTGCAATTTATGAGCGAACTTATCATTGCTCTCTGGGTCTGGCACATCACCGCCAGCCGGAATATAAAAGTTATGCAAGGTGGTTTGATTTTCCAGCATAACGGAAAGATGCCGACAATCTTGTTTTTCTGCCCAAAGGATATGATCAGGGGTATGAAGCGGCACCCGAGCAATCATGGCAACGCCGTTATAGCCCTTTTCCCCCCGATAGGCGAGATGCGGATAGCCTGCCGCCTGAAAATCCGCAACAGGAAAGGCATCATCCGGACATTTGGTTTCTTGCAGGCATAAAACATCTGGCTGTTGTTCTGAAAGCAAGCGCAACACCAGCGGAAGACGAAGCCTGACCGAATTAATATTCCAAGTGATAATTTTCATAACGCGCTTTCAGTCAGTTTTGATAGTGGCTTGGGACAAAAAGATTGGCTGGCAAATCCACCCCCATTTCAATATTTTGAAAGGTGACTTTGGTGGTAATCCCTGCGCTATCGGTGATCGTCCATCGGCGCAAGACAAAGGGTTTTTCCGTAAACTCAAGCTCTAGGACACCGGCATCACTGCCTGTACGTTTTTCCATCCTCACCACCACAACACCATCCTGACTGGCGGCGGTGGTAATGATCCCCTCATAACTTAGCCGCACCGTTTCATCAAAAAGGATTTTCAATGGGGTTTCGCTAATCGGATAACTGGTCACAGTCTGGCGTTCCGGATCATCAACATGAAGCCAAATTTTAGTTGTGATCAACACCGTTTTGATAGGGTCATCATAATCAAAGCGAGACCGAAAGGGTCGCCGCAAAGAAAAATCCCCTTCTGCGTAAGTGCCATCATCCGACACTTGGATAAACCGCGCCTTCATGGTTGTGATTTGATTAAACCAGTTTTCTGCCTCTGTGATAGGGTCAGCGCGTGAGGCCGTCATTCCTCCTGATAAGACCATTGCCGCAGACAATAAGACCATCATGAAATGGTGCCATCTGGTCACTATTCTACTGATCATTATCAATCAAAACCTCGCGCTTTCCTGCATGATTAGCCGGACTAACAACACCGTTGCGTTCCATATCTTCAATAATGGTCGCGGCGCGGTTATAGCCAATCCGCAAATGCCGCTGAATAAATGAGGTTGAGGCTTTGCCCTCTCGACGAATTAACTCAACCGCTTGGTCATAAAGACTGCCATCACCATCACCTATGCCGCTGTCACCCATGCTGGCATCACCTTGTGAGGCGTCGGCTTCAACCGTCACGCTGTCGTCATATTCGGGCTCACCCTGTTGACGCAGAAAGGCGGTGACGCTTTCCACCTCTTTGTCACTAACAAATGGGCCGTGAACGCGGACAATGCGCCCCCCACCTTCCATAAACAGCATATCCCCACGGCCTAGCAAATGTTCTGCCCCTTGTTCTCCAAGAATGGTGCGGCTGTCGATACGCGAGGTCACCTGAAAGGATATTCGCGTCGGGAAGTTCGCCTTAATCGTGCCGGTGATCACATCTACCGAAGGCCGCTGGGTTGCCATAATGACATGGATACCTGCGGCACGCGCCATTTGTGCCAAACGCTGAACCGCGGCCTCGATATCTTTGCCTGCTACCAGCATCAGGTCTGCTACCTCATCAATCACAACAACGATATAAGGCAACACATTCAGATCAAGCTGTTCTTCTTCAAAGACAGGTTGGCCACTTTCTTCATCAAATCCGGTTTGCACGCGCCGTGACAGGGTTTCCCCTTTGCGCTTAGCTTCTTGGATATGCTTATTAAAGCCATCAATATTGCGCACTCCAAGCTTTGCCATATTGCGGTAGCGGTTTTCCATTTCTCTCACCGCCCATTTAAGCGCCACCACCGCCTTACTAGGATCGGTTACCACTGGCGTCAGCAAATGTGGAATCCCGTCATAAACCGACAATTCCAACATTTTCGGATCAATCATAATTAAGCGGCAGGTTTCCGGCGTATGGGTATAAAGCAATGATAGGATCATGCCGTTGATCCCTACGGATTTCCCTGATCCTGTCGTTCCAGCAACCAAAAGATGCGGCATCCGCGTCATATCTGCGACCACGGGATTGCCAGCGATATCCATGCCCAAGGCGAGGGGCAAGGTTGCGGTGCTGGTACCCCAATTATCATGATCCAGAATATCCCGGATCAACACCGTCTGGCGGTTCTGGTTTGGCAGTTCAATACCAATAGTATTCTGACCCGGCACTACGGCGACCCGAACGGAAAGTGCTGACATTGATCTTGCGATATCATCCGATAAACTGATCACCCGTTGGGTTTTGGTTCCGGGGGCTGGATTTAATTCATAGCGCGTCACCACAGGGCCAAAACGCGCGCGTTCAATACTGCCGCCAATACCAAATTCAGATAACACCCCTTCAAGCATCCGCGAAGTGTTGTCTAAGGCTTCTGCATCAGGGGCCACCAATTCTTCATTGGGCTCTGCCAGCAAATCCACTGGCGGCAAGCGATATCCGCCGGGGGTTTGCAAATCCAGTGAAGCCTGTTTTCGGGAGCTCACGGCTTTGCGTTTTTTGGGGGCGCTAGAAATCGTAGCCGCCTCGGTCTCATCTTCAGCGGCAACAATAATCGGCTCACGCCGTGGGGATGGTGTCTTGCGCTTGGTTTTACGGCTAGTTTTGCGGTGTTCTGATGCCGCTTTCCCTGCCTTGGACGCGCCAGCAAAAATCACCATGACAAGGGTTTTGATAAGCCCTGCGATACGCGGCACGATCTGAATCTCTTTACGGCCAACCGTTGCCACAACAACATATCCGCCAATTGCTGTGATAGTTATGACCAATGCTAAAATATGCTGACCCGTGATGACAATCGGCGAGGCCAATAAGGGCGGGGTCAGAATGCTGTAATCAAAAAGCAGATGATAAACCACCTCGCCACTAGCCCCATAACTAAGGCCAGACTCGAAGAAAAGATGCGAGGCTTTAAGGGAAGTGGACAACAGGATCAACACAAAAGGAAGGAAATATAACCGCATCAGAAGCCGTCCCTTCCAGCGGTTTTGCCACATGCGAAATGACCAGATCAAAGGCATCACCGCCAGCGCCATTGAAACCCAAAATCCAAAGGCGTTGATCAGAATAGATGCCACATTAGCGCCAAATCCCCCCAGCAGATTTTTCAATACAGCAGCATCCGCGTCAGCGGCACTATTAAACGACGGATCAGAGGGATGATAACTTAACAAAATGGCAAATAAACCCATGCCCATCACAGCAAGCCCAAGCGCGGCGATTTTAAAAACCATACGCCTTAGCCATGCGGTCATCATGGGTGAAATAATCGGGGTCTTGTCGTCTTGTTCCGCCATGAGGCAATGTTACCTTATCTTGCTTTGATATTGCTATTGAAATTTAGGGCTGATCCCGGTTAGTTTAGCGTTATGCCTGAGCCTCGCCCTGCCCTTTTTTTGGATCGTGATGGTGTTATTAACATTGATCATGGCTACCCTTATCGGGTGGAAGATTTTGACTTTATGCCAGATGCTGCCGAAGCGATCAAGTTTGCCCATGAGTCCGGCATCCCCATTTTTGTTGTCACCAATCAGGGCGGCATAGGGCTTGGCTATTTTGATGAGGCCGCCGTTCATCGTTTTCATGCTCATATGCTGGACTGCATATCGACAAAAGGTGGCCAGATTATGGATATTGCTTTCTGCTCGCATCATCCCAACGCTATTGATCCGGCCATGAGGGATTGTTCCTGCCGCAAGCCAAAGCCGGGGATGATCTTTGATCTGGCAAGCCGACATCAGATTGATCTTAACCGCAGCGTCATGATTGGTGACCGTGACACCGATATGGCGGCGGCAAACGCGGCGGGTTGTCATGGACTTCTCTATTCTGGCGGTAGCTTGTTGCCCATTATGATGGAGGCCGTCAAACGCCTTAGTTTCACGGATGGGTCTTATTCATGACCGTGAGCTGTCAACATTCTCGCTCATCCGGAAAGCATGGTATCCATGTGGTTGGTGGGGGTTTAACCGGCTATGCCGCGGCCTTGGCCCTTGCTGATCATGGTTATTCTGTCCGGCTTTATCACCGCGATGAGGAAAGCGCCGATCCACTTCGCACCACCACAATTAACCCTGTGGCTTACGGCTTTCTGAAATCCCTTGGGGTCATGGACGCTGCCGCAGGTGATACCCCTTTGGCGGAAACATTAGCGCCTATTGACCGTATTTTGGTAACAGATGATATCCCTCGCGAAAAGCCGCTGGATACGGTGATCAATTGGGATAAACCTGAAACTGGCCCTTTGGCTTGGGTGGTTAGAAACCATGATCTGACCATGGCTTTACACGCTTTGGTTGAGGCATCACCATTAATTGAGTGTATAGCCGCGCGTATCACTGATTATCACCCCCAGCACCCTGACTACGGTCATGCCGCCGCCGGCCTGATCACGGATCAGGGGGAAACCATACCAGCAGGGTTGATCCTCGCCGCTGATGGCCGCAATAGTGCGTTGCGCCAAGCCGCCTCGCTTCGCGTGATTACCCGTAATCTGCATCAGACCGCGATTGTGGCTATCCTTTCCCTCGATGCGCCGCATCAGAATATGGCATGGCAAAAATTCCTACCCGGCGGGCCAATGGCACTCATGCCGATGCCAGAGCCGCAACTAGCCTCGCTTGTCTGGAGCATGAAAACCGAAGACGCCGCGCAACTGATGGAAGTGGATGATGACCGCTTTGCCATGGCTCTTGATGATGCTAGCGGAAAGGTGTTTGGCGGATTGCGCCTAGCCAGCCCAAAGCAAGCGTTTCCCATCATTCCGCAACACGCGGTTTGGCCTGTGGCGACGCGGCTAGCGTTGCTTGGTGATGCCGGTCATGCGATCAATCCACTAGCTGGTCAAGGCTATAATCTGGCGCTTGGGGATATTATGACACTTAGGGATGTCCTCAACACCGCAGGGGATACCGGGGGTGATATTGGTGGGGCGACTGTGCTTAAAACCTATGCGAGGCGGCGCTGGCCCGAAGTCGTCATGATGACAATGGCAACCGATGGACTAAATATGCTGTTTTCTTTTGGAAAACGCCGGCGGCGATTAGCAGGAATGGGGATGGCGGTTGCTAATCTCCCCCCTATCAAAGCCTTAGCAGAAAAACTAGCCAGCGGCAGGATGTTTAATCGCGGCTAAGTCCTTTATCCTTTAGGCGGTCAAGATAATCACGCATCATGTCATCCTGTTCGGTGGCAAACCGATAGAGCACCGCCCATGAATAAATTCCTGTGTTATGACCATCATCAAAGATGAGACGCACAGCATATTGCCCAACGGTTTCGATTGCAGTGACGGTAACATTGCGTTTGCCAGTTAGGGTTTTCTTTTGACCGCTACCATGCCCCTGCACTTCTGCTGATGGGGATTCCACGCGCAACAGTTCAGCCGGAATCTGGGCACTAACCCCATCATCAAAATGGACACTTAACACCCTTTTGTCTTGTGATAATTGGATTTCTGTTGGCCAAGCTTGGCTAATCATCATGCCGCATCCAGACGCCGCGCCTGATCCACCAGCATGATCGGAATACCATCACGAACCGGATAAGCGAGACCACTTTGCTCACTGATCAATTCATTGTTCGCTTGATCATAAATCAATGGCCCGTGGCAAACGGGACAAACCAGCACTTCTAAGAGAGCTGGATCAAGCGTCCGTGATGTGTTTTCAGTGTCTGACATGGCCTTGTTGTTTATTACTAGATGACGACATCTGGCTTTCCATATCCAGCATGGTCGCCAACATTTCGCCTCGCGAAGGCACATCCAGTGCTTCAAGAAGCATTTGTTTTTCCGCGATGGGCAAAGGGCAAATCATTGACAGCGTTGTGATGAGCTTTTCGTTAGCACAGGCCTCAATTGATTCCCAATCTGCCGAAAACCCCTTAATGTTAAAATACCGCTTCAATACTATCATTAACCGGCTACGATCAAAAGGCTTCTCATTCACATGAAGATCATCAGCAAATCCCTGATAATCAACATGGCATTGGCGGTAATCTGACCGCCCCTCCGCCTCCGCGGTCACCTTAAACCGGATCATCCCATCAAGCGAGATAAGATAGCGGCCGTCTAAGGTTTCCTCAAAAGACGAAATCCGCCCCGCACAACCCACAGAGTATAGCATGGGTGACATTTCATCCTGAGTTGTGCTGGAGTTGGTTTGAATCATACCGATTAATCGGTGCGGTGTTGAGAGCGCATCTGATATCATAGCTAGATAACGCGGCTCAAAAATATTAAGTGGCAACCTGCCCCCAGGGAGGAGCAAAGCACCATCAAGAGGGAATATCGGGATTAGATCCGGTAAATCCTCTAGGTTTGGATCAAGCGAATTCCGTTTCATGTTATTAGCCTTCCATGGGATGGACTTGTTAAACTTTTAAAACGTCTTCACGAAAACAGAATCGATGATAGTTGTTTTCGACCTTCCTTGACTTCAGGAGCGGTTGGCCCCAACGCGGCAAATATTTCAAGCAACTGGAGTCGTGCCGCATCCCCGTTCCAGTTTCTGTTTTTGCGGATCATATCCAGCAAATGATTAATCGCATCTTCTGACCTTCCTGCCCCAAATTGGGCCGTGGCAAGGTCATAGCGTTTCTGCATATTTTCTGGCTCTGCCTCAACGGCCGCCTGTAATTCTGTAAGTTCACCAGCGTGTTCAGCCGCCTTTTCTGAAAACGCCAACCGCTTTGCCACTTCTTCGATCGCGGCGCTGGCGGCCAATTCCTCAGACAGGCTGTCCAACATTTGCCGCGCGCCTTCAAGATCATTCAGCCCCATAAGACAACGCAGCAACCCTGCCACCGCAACCTCATTGGTTTCTTCCATCTGAAGCACGGCCTGAAATGCGCCAATGGCGGTGCCGAAATCTTTGGCTGTGATAGCCTGTTCGGCTTCTTCGAGGAAGGTCTGAACAGAGCCTTCGCCTCCTGCCTGTTGCATCAATTGGTTAACTAAGGCTTGCAATTCGGATTCTGGCTTTGCCCCAACAAAACCATCAATGGGCTGACCATTTACAAACACATAAACCGTTGGAACAGATTGCACCCGAAGCTGTTGAGCGATATCCTGATTTTCATCAATATTGACTTTGGCTAGCTTAACTTTGCCATGGGTTGAGGCCACGACTTTTTCCAAAGCTGGCATCATCTGTTTGCAAGGCCCGCACCATGGTGCCCAGAAATCAACAATAACAGGCTGGTGCTGTGAGGCTTCGACAACCTCACTCATGAATGTTGAAGTAGTGACATCAACACCCGTTCCAGAAATATCTCTATTATTGGCTTGATCTAAAGAAACCATGTTTTACCAAATTAATAATTGACTTTAATTTCCGGAAAAGAGCTTATTATTTTTTACCGGCCTTAACCTTAGAATAGTATTTCTTTTCAAAATGACAAGACATGAAATGAAAGAATTATTTCATCAGTTTCTGAAGCGGCAGTACAGATACCGAATGCCCCGTATGGGAAAAAAACCGCATCAAATCTGATATGGCAATCGTCACCGTTTGGTCATTTACAAGCGGATGAAAATTAGCCTTTTCCATTTCCGCTAATGTCTCATCTAGGAAAACTGTTACTTCACCTGCCTGATCATTGATCACTGAAAATGGGGTTACTGCGCCGGGGATCACACCCAGATATTGCATCAGCCGGTCTGGACTGCCAAAGGTGAGCCGATCTGCCTGCATCGCCGTTGCCAGCAGTTTAAGATCAATCGGCTGGTTTTCTTCGGCAACAACAAGATAATTGCGTTTTTTCCGGTCTCGCAGATAGAGGTTTTTAGCATGACCACCCTGCATCCCTTGACGATGGGCTTGCGAATCTTCCACTGTCCGCAGTGGAGGATGAGAAAACTTTTCCACAACGATACCCAATTCTGCGAACACAGCCATCAGATCATCCGGTTGATAGGGTAAAGAGGGCGTCATATGGGGTTCCTGCTTTCCTTGCGCGTTGATATCATAAATATCAGCGTATGAGATTTTAGTGATGTGAATTTAGAAATAATAACAATGGATTGTGCCATCGCCTTTGTGGCGGTTTGTCGCACAGATTGCCGTCATTGCCCTTAGATTCACGGAATATAACAAAATGCAACGATTGACCACGCCCAAAAGTTGCGTGATAGCAAAGGGGAACATCGCAAAAACGGGATATATCATGCCGAAACAACCCAACGATACCCCTGCTATCGCCCTTATCGGCACAGGAATGTGGGGGCAAAACATCGCTCGCAATCTTGCGCATCTTGGGGTTCTGGTTGGCATCTGCGATAGTCATTCTGAACGCGCCAAGCATATCGCCGATCAGCATGGGGTATCGGTGATGGCCTTTGACGATATTCTGGCAAACTCTGATATCGCTGGGGTGGCGTTAGCGACACCTGCCCCTAGCCATCATGATTTGGCTGTTGCCGCACTTGAGGCAGGAAAACATATTTATGTCGAAAAACCTCTCGCCCTCACTTTGGCAGATGCGGAATCCATCGCCAAGGCCGCTAGCGCCGCTAAACGGCATGTTATGCTTGGGCATTTGCTGCGCTATCATTCAGCATTTCTTGCCTGCGCTCAGGCGGTTGAACAAGGCAAGATTGGCAAAATGCGCCATATCCGTGCCAGTCGGCTAGCCCCCGGCCGGGTGCGCGCCACGGAATCTGCGCTTTATGATCTTTGCCCTCATGATTTGGCAATGATTTATCATCTTGTCAAAGGCGCGGAAGCAGAGCAGGTGTCCTGCCATATGATCAGCCATATTACCCCAGGAATTGATGATATCGTCACTGCGCAAATCGATTTTGCTAATGGAGTATCTGCTACTGTTCAGGCCAATTGGATGAACCCGGTGAAAGTGCATAATCTGACCATAGTTGGTGACGAAGCCTCGCTGGTGTTTGATGACACTAAGCCTTGGGACAGCAAATTGACGCGTTATCCTATGCGTATCCAAAGAGATCCGCTTAACCCTAATCTTGAACGCGGAGAGCCAGAAGTCATAGCATTACCAGCGTCTGAGCCGCTTAAAGACGAAATGCAGGCATTTGTGAATATGGTGAAAACGAACCAAGCCGCGCCAACAGACCTCACCGAAGCGCTATATGTCCAAAACTTACTAGCTCGGATGGAAAAACAGGCCAGCCAAAACCTAACCAACCATGATCAGAAATGACAGGCCGCATCAGAAGATGACAATTTAAGGAAAGCATTATGACCGCTACATCATCGCCTCATTATTCCGCTGATAATATGATCCCCTTTATTGATCTTGGGGCACAACAAGCACAGATACGGCCAAAGATTGATGAAGCCCTGCAAAAGGTGCTCAACCATGGTCAATATATTATGGGGCCTGAGATAGCTGAACTAGAAACCCAGCTAGCCCAATTCACCAACACCAACCATGCGATCAGCACCTCAAGCGGCACAGATGCCCTGTTGCTTTGCCTGATGGCGCTTGGTCTCAACCCAGGTGATGGCGTGATTGTTCCAAGTTTCAGTTTTGCCGCTAGCGCCGAGGTCATGCCGTGTCTAGGTGCAGTTCCCATTTTTGCCGAAGTGGATCATGAAACCTTTACCCTTGATCCCCATAAGCTAGAGGATGCGATGGCGGCGGCGAAAACCGCAGGGGTTCGTGTGGTTGGTGTTATCGCCGTTGGGCTATTTGGACAGGCGGCGGATATGGCGACGATCACTGATTTTGCAGATAGCCATGGGCTATGGGTTCTTGATGATGCCGCCCAATCCTTAGGGGCTCAGCGCGATGGTAAGGTGGCAGGGCAGATGGCAAAAATGACCGCCACCAGTTTTTTCCCTGCGAAACCTCTTGGCTGCTATGGTGATGGTGGCGCAGTTTTCACAGATGACGATGAATTAGCTGACATCACCAAATCTGCCAGAGTGCATGGCATGGGCAAAAACCGTTATCAATATGATCGGATTGGCATGACCGCACGGATGGATACGGTGCAAGCGGCGGTATTGCTTGAAAAATTAGCGATATTTCCAGATGAGCTTCAGCGCAGACAGAGCCTAGCAGATCGGTATCACAATGGGCTATCAGGGCTTGTGACGCCGCAAAAATTAACAAATGGCGCCACCTCTAGCTGGGCGCAATATTGCGTGCTTCTGCCCAATGGCACTGATCGAAACGCCATACAAGCGGCACTTAAAGAAAAAGGGATTCCGACGGTGATTTATTACACCCAAGGCATTCACCAGCATCCGCCTTACGCCGCGTATCCGATTGAAACCGGCGGCCTTAAAGTCACCGCTGAGCTTTGTGAGCGCATTTTGGCCTTGCCGTTTCATGCGTGGCTAGATGACGCCACCCAAGATTATATCATCACTGGCGTTCAAGCCGCGCTTAGCGCATAACCGCTATTGTTGCCGCGTTCTGGTGATCCCTCAACACGGCCATCAGGCATGACAAAACGCTCGCGCAAGCGGCGGATCATTTTTCGCTTGCGTCCATCCTGACTTGCATTATATTGCAGGGCTCGGATGCGGGTGTAGCTCAGGGGTAGAGCATTACCTTGCCAAGGTAAGGGTCGTGAGTTCGAATCTCATCACCCGCTCCA
>Ga0181571_10003955_pt1 | contig 11114 bp, 10 predicted proteins | sample 101ome_17_FD_132440 | JGI IMG/M metagenome (GOLD analysis project Ga0181571, IMG submission 132440) | Coastal salt marsh microbial communities from the Groves Creek Marsh, Skidaway Island, Georgia - 101407AT metaG (megahit assembly) | ecosystem: Environmental > Aquatic > Marine > Intertidal...
GCCCCGGGCACCCAAGACGACCATTTTGAATATTGGCGCGAGGAACGTTGGAACTGGTTCCGCAGTATTGGTTTACCCGAGAGAAAGCTGAGCTGGCACGAGCATCAGGGCGATGAATTGGCTCATTACGCCAGCGCGGCCTTCGATATTCAGTATGAATTCCCCTTCGGTCCCGGCGAAATTGAAGGCATACACAATCGCTCAAACTTTGACCTATCACAGCACGAACAGTACTCCGGCAAGAAGCTGCAGTATTTCGACGAAGAGAGTCGGGAAAAATTTGTTCCCTACGTGATAGAGACTTCGATCGGAGCCAGTCGCACAACCATGGCATGCCTGGTCAACGCGTACCACGAGGAAGAAGTTAAAGGGGACACGCGCGTTGTCATGCGCTTCCATCCCCGTATGGCACCCATCAAAGCCGCGATTCTGCCGCTGGTCAAACGCGACGGCATGCCAGAGATCGCCCGCACGATCACCGAAGATTTACGCAAGCACTTCCGCGTCGAATACGACGAGGGCGGCGCTGTTGGCAGACGCTATCGCCGCATGGATGAGGTGGGCACTCCTTTTTGTATCACCGTCGATTCTGAAACGCTAGAAAACGATACCGTAACTGTGCGCGACCGCGATTCCATGGAGCAGCAGCGCGTGCCCATTGCCGAATTGCGCACGCATCTCGATAAATCTATGGATGCTTGGGAAGCCGTCTGATAACCTTGCTTATAGAGCGAAATACTATATTATTATGATGGTTCAAAACCGGGCGTGGTCCCGCGTAATGGACGTGTAATGCGAAAGTGGCGAAATTGGTATACGCGCTAGATTTAGGATCTAGTGCCCGAGAGGGCGTGGGGGTTCGAGTCCCCCCTTTCGCACCATATAAAGAGCAACTACTGAGCGCCGCGCCGTCCGCATCTGTCGGGCGGCGCGCGCTTTCTGTTTCACAATTCTTGCAAGGCTGAAGCACGTGAAGACCAATGTCGTAGAGAAGAGCCAGTGGGGCCGTGAGCTAGAAGTCGAGATTGAAGCCGACCGAATAGAAAAAGAGCTCAATCGGGCCTATCGCACCTATCAGAAACGCGTCGAGATACCCGGCTTCCGCAAGGGCAAGGTGCCTCTGCGCCTTATCATCTCGCGCTATGGCGCATCCATTCGCAGCGAGGTTATCAGCGACATGCTGCCTACCTTCCTCGAGGAAGCCACTCGAGAGGCCGGCTTGGTTCCTGCGGCGCCGCCGCAGATTTCCAAGTTAGATCATGAACCCGGTGCTGCGCTCACGTTCACGGCAACTCTGGATATTTGGCCCGAGGTTGAGTTGGAAACGTACGAAGGACTCGAGATTACTCGCATGGTGCACGAAGTGACGGACGATGAAATCGACAGCCAACTCAGCGAGCTGCAAAACCGCCAAGCCGCGGAGCGAGCGGTTGAGCGACCCCTAGAAAAGGGCGATGTGCTGATTGCCGACCTTCAGCGACTCGACGAGGAGGGCGCACCGGTAGAGGGCGAAAAATTTGAAGAACGTCACTTTCTCATCGGTGATGAGAACGCGCCCAGCCCGGAGTTTGAAGAGGCCCTCGTTGGCATAAACCCAGGCGAAGAGCGCAAGGTTCAGTTTGCCTATCGCGAAGACTTACCCAACGAAGAACTCGCCGGTAAAACCGAGCATTTCGAAGTGAAGGCGCGCGAAGTGCGCGAACGCACATTGCCTGAGTTAGATGATGAGTTTGCCAAAGATCTCGGCGAGCAGTTCCAGACGCTGGAAGACCTGCGCAACAACATTAAGGAGCAGGTTGTAGGACGCTGGGACTATATGAGTAAGCAGCGCGAACGCAGCGAGTTGGTCGGTCAGCTGATCGAGAAAAACGCCTTTGAACTACCCGATAGCATGGTAGAAAACTACCTTCAGTCCATGCGTCAACAAAATCAAAATCACGACCACAGTCATGATCACGACCATGACCACGACCACGAACCCAGCGAAGAAGAGCGCGAAAATGCCGTGCGCCGTCTTAAGAGCTATCTGCTAACAGAAGCGGTGCGCAAAAAGGCGGATATTTCCGTGAGCGACGAGGAGTTCGAAGCGCATTTGGAAGACAGAGCCAGTGCTGCGGGCGTCAAAGTAGAAGATGTGAAGCGCAGCGGCCGTGCGGACGACTTGCGCCGCGAACTGGAAGAAGACAAGGTCTTTGCACTCCTCGGCGAAAAAGCGAAGGTAACCGAAGAAAAAGTATAGCGCCGTCAACGACGATAAGGAGCAATATGTCTCTGATACCCATGGTTATAGAGCAGACGGGACGCGGCGAGCGTTCCTACGATATATACTCGCGTCTGCTCAAGGATCGCATCATCTTTGTGGGTACCCCCATAAACGATCAAATCGCCAACCTGATCATAGCACAGATGCTCTTTTTGGCTTCGGAAGATCCCAAAAAAGACATAGCCCTCTATCTGAATACGCCGGGCGGCATCATTACGGCTGGGATGGCCATTTACGACACCATGCAGTACATACCTGCCGATGTTGCAACCATTTGTATTGGACAGGCTTCAAGCATGGGCGCAGTGCTGCTGGCCGGTGGAGCTAAAGGCAAACGTCAGGCCTTGCCCAACGCACGCGTGATGCTTCACCAACCCATGGGCGGCATCACAGGGCAGGCGTCGGATATGGAGATTCACGCACGAGAAATTATCAAGATGCGCGAGCAGATTAACGCCGTCCTAGTCGAATGCACAGGACAGTCGCTCGAACGCATTGCCCGTGACACTGAGCGCGACTTTTTTATGACGGCCGATGAAGCCGCGGAGTTTGGCGTAATTGATGAGATCATCTCTTCGTCAAACGTCGCTTCAACAGCCGAAGTTAGCAGTTAGATAGAGCACTTTCTGAGGAGTATATTCCTTGCGTAGACGGCCAACAAAAGGTGATCCGCGCTGTTCCTTCTGCGGACGCAGCCACAACCAGGTAGAGAAGATTATAACGGGGCCCTCGGTGCACATTTGTAACGAGTGCGTCAAGTTGTGTAATGAGGTACTGGTCGAAGAGAAAAAGGAAACCCTCACTTGGGAAAATGACAATATCCCAAAACCCAATCAGATAAAAGACTTTCTAGACGAATACGTCATCGCCCAGGAGCGCGCCAAAAAGATACTGTCGGTAGCGGTGTACAACCACTACAAGCGCGTCCGTAGCGACGTTGAGCTCGACGATGTTGAACTCGAGAAGAGTAACGTCATGCTGATCGGGCCAACGGGAACGGGTAAGACAGAGCTGGCAAAAACGCTGGCAAAGATTTTACAGGTCCCCTTTTCCATTGCGGATGCGACGATATTGACCGAGGCTGGCTACGTAGGTGAGGACGTAGAGAATATTCTCGTCGGCTTGCTTCAGGCATGCGATTACGACGTCGCCCGCGCGGAGAAGGGCATTCTCTACTTGGACGAAGTAGACAAAGTGGCGCGCAAAAGCGCCGCACCTGCCGTCAGCAGAGACGTTTCGGGAGAAGGTGTCCAACAGGCACTACTAAAAATCCTCGAGGGCACTACGGCGAATATTCCTCCTAAGGGAGGCCGTAAGCATCCCGAGCAGCCCATGATTCAAATGGATACGAGCAACATATTGTTCATATGCGGCGGCGCCTTTGAAGGCCTGGACAAGGTCATCAGCCAACGAGTAGGCGAGCGCACCATGGGCTTTGGCGCGACCCCCGAAGAACGCATCGAAGACGACGCTAGCCAGCTGCTTGCTCAAGTCCAACCCGAAGACCTACTCTCGTACGGTATGATTCCCGAGTTTGTAGGACGCGTGCCCGTCATCACAACGATGGACTCGCTCGGAGAGGAAGACCTGCTGCGCATCCTAGTCGAACCGCGCGACGCCATCATAAAACAGTCCAAAAAGCTCTTCGAAATGGACGATATTGAGGTCGAATTTACCGAAGAAGCGCTGCGTACGATTGTCGCCTTAACCGTCAGCAAAGGAACGGGCGCGCGGGGTCTGCGCTCGGTATTGGAACAGGCCATGATGGACATCATGTATGATCTCCCCTCACAAACCGACGTAAAATCGCTGCAAATTACAGCTGAGATGATAGAGAAAGGTATCGACCAGTTCGACCACGAAGACGATGAGGAGATGCAGCTCAAGCGCGCTTGAACTGCACTGTGGGATGCTGTTTCGCTCTGCTGAATTTACGATTGGCGCCGTGCGCGCTGCGGACCTGCCAACCAATGGCCAACCTGAAATCGCCTTTTCGGGCCGCTCTAATGTCGGCAAGTCATCGCTCATAAATCGTCTCGTACAGCGTAAAAAGCTGGCGCGCACTTCGTCGACTCCGGGAAAAACGCAGCAGCTAAACTACTACTGGATAAACGGCGACTTCTACTTTGTAGACCTACCTGGCTACGGCTTTGTTCAGGGCGGCGTTGGCTTACGCGAGAAGTTGGGGCGCATGGTTCAAGGGTACGTCGAGAAACGCGAACCCCTGCGCGCAGTGCTGCAGTTAATCGACATGCGTCACGGCCCAACCGAATCGGATCGCGTGATGATTGACTGGCTCAAAGGAGTTAATACGCCTTTTTTACTTGTATTTACCAAGGCGGATAAACTCTCTCGCAACAAGCAAAAAGGACTTTTTGACCGGCTAGAGTCCGAAGGGACACTCGCCGGTATTTCTTTTGTTCCCTTTTCTGCCGTGAGCGGTCAGGGAAGAGATGATATCGTAGAATGGATAGAAGATACCCTGCGGGGTGACGTCGATTAAAATATAGAGGACCGTATTTGTGAAAGTGTTAATAAGCGATAAAATGGATGCTCGCTGCGTTGAGATCCTGCAAGAAAATCCCGGCGTTGAGGTCGATGTCCAAACGGGACTAGACGAGGCGGGCCTCATCGACATCATAGGTGAATACGACGCACTCATAGTGCGCAGCGGAACGCAAGTGACGCCCCCCGTCCTAGAGGCAGCTCACAGGCTCAAGGTTGTCGGACGTGCCGGAGCAGGCGTGGACAATATAGACACAGCTGCAGCTACGCGCGGGGGGGTTATCGTCATGAACACTCCCGGGGGCAATTCCGTCTCTACTGCAGAACACTCTTTCGCCATGATCATGTCACTAGCGCGCAACATTCCTCAGGGCACGGCCTCGCTAAAAGACGGGCGTTGGGAACGTAGCCAACTAACGGGCGTTGAACTGCGCGGAAAAACCATTGGAATACTCGGCTTGGGGAAAGTCGGCAGCGAAGTCGCCCTGCGAGCGAACGCCTTTGGTATGAAGGTGATGGCCTACGATCCCGTCGTTTCTAGCGAGGTAGCCGAAACTTTTGGCGCACAGCTGTCCGAACCGGAAGAAATTTACGCAGCGGCAGATTTTATCACCGTTCATCTACCTCTCATAGAACAAACGCGCCACATGATATCGGATGCGCAAATGGCGTCCTGTAAACAAGGTGTTTTTCTGATCAACTGCGCGCGCGGAGGCATCATAGACGAAGCCGCTTTACTGAGGAACCTCGAGTCGGGACAGGTAGCAGGAGCGGCTCTCGACGTCTTTGAAGAAGAGCCACCGACGGGTAGCCAACTGCTGGCACACGATCGCGTTATCTGCACACCGCATCTGGGCGCATCAACGGTGGAGGCCCAAGAAAGCGTCGCGCTACAGGTCGCCGGACAGGTCGGCGACGTGCTGATGGGCCGCGTTATTCGCAATGCAATCAATGCACCGTCCGTCGAACCTGAGATCTATGCCAAGATGCGACCCTACTTGGAGCTGGCTGAGCGTTTGGGTAAACTACAGGCCCAGCTCAGTGAGGGACGTCTAGAGCGCGTAACGGTCGAGTATCACGGCGACGTAACGTACCCGACATCAGTCATGACTTCTGCCGTTTTACAGGGGATCATGTCAAGCGTTACGGGTCAGCCCGTCAACGCGGTTAACGCCCCCGTCTTTGCGCAAGAGCGGGGCGTGCACGTCGACGAGTTGCGCAGCAGCGAACACGAAGACTATGCCGCACTGATTACAGTCGTCTACCAGACGGATAAAGGGCGACGTTTGCTCGCTGGCACGCTCTTTGGGAAAAGCGATCCACGCTTGGTCCGCCTTGACGAATACACGTTTGATGCGGTGCCGCAGGGTCACATGCTATTTTATGTCAACAGAGATATACCCGGAATTATTGGTCATATCGGCACGGCAATGGGCGACCACGAGATCAATATCGCTCAAATGTCCTGCGGTCGCCACGAAGTGGGCGGCAGCGCGCTGACCGTTCTCAATGTCGATGGACCCATTCCCCAAACAGTGCTCGACGACGTGCGCTCGCGCGACTACATTTCCTGGGCCAAGAGCGCCAGTCTATAAAAGGACAGACCAATATGCCAACAAAAATTGCATTGGGCGCCCAATGGGGCGATGAAGGCAAGGCAAAAATAGTTGATTACCTAACGTTAGAAGCCGATATCGTGGTCCGCTATCAGGGCGGAGCCAACGCTGGCCATACGGTTAAAGTCGACGATACGGAGTTCGTATTTCACATGATTCCATCCGGAATCATGCACGAAGAAAAAGCCTGTGTCGTTGGAAACGGGGTAGTCGTTGACCCCGAAGCACTGCTCGGCGAAATCGCCGAACTGAGCGAGAAGGGCTTTTCCTGTGAGGGGCGACTTTTTATCAGTCAAAGCGCACACTTAGTCATGCCGTACCACAAGGCCCTCGACAAGGCTGGAGAAGAGAGCAAAACAGGCGTGACGATCGGTACGACGGGACGCGGCATCGGACCCGCCTATCGAGACAAGGTCGAACGCACGTTTGGCGTGCGCGTTATGGACCTACTCGACCCCAACACGCTGGGTGAAAAGCTGCGGTCGGCTATCCGCGCTAAAAACGAAATTCTAAACAAAATTTACGGCGCTGAAGCGCTCGATGAATCCGCCATCATCGACGACTATATCGCCTACGGAGAGCGCATGCGTCCCTACGTGCGCGACATTTCACTCTACATAAATGAGGAAATAGACAAAGGACGTAATGTGCTGTTTGAAGGCGCTCAGGGCACGCTGCTCGACGTCGATCACGGTACGTATCCCTATGTGACCTCTTCTAATACCACAGCCGGTGCAGCCTGCACGGGCAGCGGCGTTGGACCGACCCGCATCGACGAAGTAATAGGCGTTACCAAAGCCTATACCACGCGCGTGGGCAACGGACCTTTTCCGACAGAGATGCTGGGCGATGAAGGCGACCATCTTCGGCAGTTGGGCAATGAATTCGGTGCAACTACGGGGCGTCCACGACGCTGCGGCTGGTTTGATGGACCCATCGTGCGAGCAGCAACCCGCATCAATGGTCTGACGAGCATCGCCCTGACCCGCTTGGATACGCTAGATACCCTAGATCACCTCAAGGTCTGCGTAGCATATGAGTGCGAAGGTCAAACGCTACAACAATTCCCTTCGGATCCGCGCGTCTTAGAAAAGTGCAAGCCCATCTATGAAGAGTTCGCAGGGTGGCAAGAACCCACGCACGAAATTCGGCGTTTCGAAGACTTACCGGCCAAGGCACGCGCCTATGTAGATCGCATCGCCGAGCTCAGCCACGCCCCGGCTTCAATTGTCTCCGTAGGCCCAGAGCGCGACGCCACAATTAGAGTAGACTAGCCCAGCGCGGTAGACCACTGTTGAGCGCGCAGCCATTGACGTCTGCGCAGCAAGAATCGCTGCACGTCATCGCGCTGGTAGTCTAAGTAAGTCCACGGGAGCGGCCGGTATGCTCTCTTCTGATAGAGCAGCGTCGTCTCGGCCCAAATGCCCTCTCCAATGCTTATCCGATGCCCCACTCTCTTTGTCGTGCTTAGCACCAGGCTCTCAATAGAGAGTAGACCCGGATCAATATTAGCGCTGCGACAGCGCTTCCCGTCTCGCGTTTCCGCCAACGCATATTCCATATCTATCGACGCCATTTTATGGGCATAGAGCGTATCGGGTGCAACCCGCTCGGTAAAGCATAGAAGCTGTTTCATAAGATCACCTCCCATCTCTGACGCATAGTATCCCCCCTCGTCCAATGCGTACGGCTCGCTCTGATCTACAATCGACCCAAAACGCGCGCAAAGTCGATCGATCGCCTCCCGATAGACGCGTTCACCATTCGTAGTCAGCGCACACACGAGAGCGACCTGCGGCGCGTTTTGCAATTCCATAGGCATAGTAGAAATGAGCAAACGACACCCCGTTTGCACAAGACCTGAGCACGTTCCTTCCGACTGGTTGACAGGAGATATAGCAGCTACGTACCCTATGTCTGCACTGGAAAGGAAAACACATGCGCATAGAAGAACTAGATACGCCGGCCCTGATCGTTGATCTGGAAGGCTTAGAGGATAATCTCGACCGCTACCAGCGCTATTTCGACCAACACGGGATCGGTCTACGACCCCATATAAAAACGCACAAGTGTGTAGCCATAGCGCATATGCAGATGCGCCGAGGCGCCATTGGCATCACCTGTCAGAAACTGGGCGAAGCCGAAATTATGGCGGCGGGCGGTATCGACGGCGACATACTCATCCCCTTCAATATAATTGGCCGACAGAAGTTAGAGCGCCTAACCGCCCTAGCTCGACGCACCCGCTTAACGGTAGCCGCTGACTCGCGCTACACGATTGACGGGCTGTCAACCGCCGCAGTTGCCCGGGATGTCGAAGTGGGAGTCGTGATTGAACTGGACCAGGGACGAACAGGGGTCCCAGACGCAGAGACAGCCGTCGAATTGGGCAAGGCCGTAGATAGTGCTCCAGGGCTGGCTCTACGCGGCGTCATGATTATGCCCGCCCCGCCGACGGCGCGCCCTTTTCTGCGCGAAGTGCTCGACGCCTTTGATAGGGCGGGCCTCCCCCACCCCACTGTGAGTGGGGGCAGCACACCCAGCGCATTTACCGCACACGAGATCCCCGAACTGACGGAGTTCCGCGCCGGCGAATACCCCGTCGGCGGCGTCAAACACTTAGACATCGGCACGCACACGGTTGCCCAATGTGCGGGTCGCGTGCTAGCCACAGTCGTCAGTCGTCCAAGCAGTGATCGCGCCGTTGTAGATGCAGGCAGTAAGTCACTGAGCGCCGCCACGGCTAGCCTAAACGGGCAGACCGTCATGGGATACGTGGTCGAATACCCGCAGGCCATTCTGGGTGGCGCCTCGGAAGAGCACGGGCAGATTGATCTGAGCAACTGTGATCGCAAACCCGAAATCGGCGAGCGCGTCCAGATCATCCTGGCCCATCCGTGTCCCTGCTTTAACGAACACGACGAGATCTATGCACTGCGCAATGGTCAAGTAGAAGCCATTTGGTCCGTCGATGCGCGCGGTGCGATCCGATAAACTTAGCCGGGAGAAATTCACATGGCCGTAGACGTTTCAAAAGCCGTTTGCCAGCAGCTCATGGAATCGAGCACCGCAACGCTCACCTCAGTCCTGCGTTTACACGGACTCAAAAATACGTTTATGCACGGCGTCGCTCCCCTAGGCGCGGGCATGAAAATGGCGGGACCCGCCTTTACACTCCGCTATATCCCCGCGCGTGAAGACCTCGATGAAATTCCGATGGACAATTTAAAAGACGTGCAGCGCGTGGGCATCGAGCAGGTGCCAGACGGAGCGGTATTTGTCATCGACGCGCGCGGCCAGACCAGTGCCGGCACGATGGGATCTATCCTCGCCAAACGACTCCAGGTGCGAGGCGCGGTCGGCATCGTCACCGACGGAGCCTATCGCGATACGCCGACTATTGTTGCCAGTGGGCTGCCCGCCTACGCGGCGGCCATGAATGCCCATACCAACAAGACCATCCATCATCCCAGCGAGATTCAGGTCGCTGTTTCCTGCGGTGAAGTGGCCGTTTTCCCGGGTGATATTATCGTTGGAGACGAGGAGGGCGTAGTCGTCGTCCCTGCACATCTAGCCGCTGAGGTCGCCGAAGCGGCAGCTGAGATGGAACTCAAGGAGGCTTTCCTGCTCGAAAAGATCAGTGCCGGCGCGAGCATCGTGGGAACGTACCCGCCAGACGAGGCCACCTTGGCCGAGTATGAAGCTTGGAAAAGCCATCGCTAAGCCACGAGCATCGCCGCGCCAAAGACGCCCGCACTATCGCCCAACTCATGGCGCACGATGCGCGTATCTAAGCGATGGTTAAAAACAAACTGCTCAACCTCTTCAACGCCGCGCGTGTATAGCGCATCGACGTTACTCACACCTCCGCCCAAAACGACGACGTGAGGATCCACGATATTGATGACGGCGGCAATGGCCATGCCAAAGTATGTAACGAGGCGGTCAATGGTCGCTGTAGCATGGGGATCTTGGCCACCCTCAGCCCGCTCCGCTACTTCTGCCAGCGACCGCTGCTGGCCTGAGAGCGCGGCATAATGCCGTTCCAAAAAAGGACCAGCCAGGATCGTTTCGACGCATCCCGTCCGACCGCAATAGCAGTCTGGCCCGTCCGCAGCGAGTAGATTATGGCCCCATTCGCCGGCAATGCCCTGTCCTCCATAGAGAGCTTGGTTCCCTACGACAATCCCACCGCCTACGCCCGATCCAAGAATGACGCCAAATACGGACTCGGCGCCGCGTGCTGCGCCCAGCCGCGCTTCGGCCAGTGCAAAGCAGTTGGCATCGTTTGAAGTGACGACCTGCATCTGCAAGGCGCTCTGCAAGTCGCTGGCTAAGGGCTGACCGTTTAGGCTAGTCGCATTGCAGTTTTTCAATCTCTGCGTGTGCGGATCGATCACTCCAGGCGTGCATATTCCGACCCGATCAGGCCGTGCCCCCACTTCACTTTCCATTCTATCAATCAGCGTGCGAAACTGACCGATCACATGCTCGTATCCCCGATCTGCTTCCGTAGGTACGCGCAGGCGCAGCAGCGGCGTCGGCTCTTCCGTAGAAGAGAGAACAACGCCTTCAATTTTAGTGCCCCCCAAATCGATACCCCAGTAATGCTGACTCATCGTATACTCTGCTCCGTTTCGATCTAAACCCGCTTTTGCAGGCGGGTCACGCTCGCTTTATTCGTGCTGCAGATTCGCAATTAACCGCCCTCTTGTCAAGACAAAGAGGAA
>Ga0181571_10003961_pt1 | contig 11100 bp, 4 predicted proteins | sample 101ome_17_FD_132440 | JGI IMG/M metagenome (GOLD analysis project Ga0181571, IMG submission 132440) | Coastal salt marsh microbial communities from the Groves Creek Marsh, Skidaway Island, Georgia - 101407AT metaG (megahit assembly) | ecosystem: Environmental > Aquatic > Marine > Intertidal zone...
ACCCCGGGGTAGGCGTCGGTGGCGCGGCCCATTCCCCTCCATCCTGATCGGCGTTCAACACGGGATTCTCGCTCACCGCCTTGATCCGGGATGCGTCAAATCTGTACCACGTTCCATCCGCGGCCAACCCGACGAATTCCCCCAAGGGGTACATCGCGGAGGCCACACCAGTGGAATCATACGCCTCTACCACCGCCACCGGGGTGAGATCCACCTTGCTCGTGGCCACCGGCACTGTATCTCCGCTATCGTTGTCGTCGTCGTCACCAGCGGTGTCGTCGTCATCGGAGAAGATCTCGTCGAGGTTAGACGCTACGTCGTCGTCGTTATCACCCTCACGTGCGGCGGAGGACATCGACCAAGACCCATCCGGCATAAGCGCGACGGTGGGAGATTCCTTTTCCGCCTGTATCTGCGCTGCCTTGATCGCACGGTTGGTGGTGGTGAACTCCTCGCGGCTGCTCATTTCGCTGGACCGCCGAACGTCGATGCCCACCACCACAGCCCCGCCGAGTACCTCGAGAGCGTCCCTGACGTTCGCGCGAGCCATCTCTGCCATGGCATCATCCGTTTGCCTCGAGATGATCTTCAGCAGCCGACGCTCCTCTTTCAACCTCTCATCCAGCTTGATGAATCTCGCCCACTCCTCCGGCTCGACGCCACAGTCGCCCGTCGCAATCTGTTCGCGAAGCGCATCTGACTGCTCCCTGATCCGCCTCAGCTCTCTCACCTGCTCCCGCCTCGCCCGTCCGCCCAGGTAGTTTCCGAACGATCGTTCCACAATTGATCGCACAGAGGACAGGGGTCGACCGGCTCTGAGCAGGTTCAGCACCATCCCGTAGGAGATGGAAAACTGTGACTTGAGGTTCTCCGGCGGCGCGGTGACAAGCCCGAACGCCTCCTCGCATCCCTCGAAGGGAGACTGGCAGCATACGACGTGACCGACAGTATCATACCCGCGTCGACCGGCCCTGCCGCACATCTGCATGAACTCATTGGAGGTGAGCATCCTCGGACCCTCATCGCCGCGCTTGCTCAGCGCCGATAACACTGAGCATCTTGCCGGCATGTTCACGCCAGCCGCGAGCGTCTCCGTGGCGAACACAACCTTGAGCAGACCGCGCTGGAACAGGTTCTCCACTAGGCCCTTCCATCCCGGCAGCAGACCCGCGTGGTGGGAAGCAATGCCCATCAGGAGCGGAATCACTGCCTCGGGTCGCATCGCATCCGGGTTGGATTTCTCAAACTCTTCCAGTGCTGCCGCAATCTGTGCCTCCTCCTTCGGCGTCACCAGCTTGGCGCCGCAGTCAGAGAGATAAAACGCGGCTTGGTCGCACCCTTTCCTACTGAATATGAACCACACCGCCGGGAGCATGGACGCGGCGACGAGCTGACCCACGGTTGTCTCGACGTGGGGCACGAGCCTGCGCCGCGCCTGTCGATCGGTGGCGGGGGATGGCGGCGCTGATCCGCCAAAATATCGGCCCCTGGAGCCGTACCTGCCCCCTTCTCGATCGCCTCCCCTATTACCACGCTCATTGTTGCCCCTGCCACGCGCGGACCCGCGGAATTTTCCTCGTCCCCCACCGGCGCCGCCTTTCCTGCCGCCGTCAAACTTGGGGAACTCCTGTGCTGATTTTTTGCGAAAGAAACCCCCTTCGTATTCCCCGTCGTCGCTGTCGTCGTATTCGCCCCATTGATTGAACCCTGCGCCCCCATTCGCTGCCGCCCACTCTCTGGCACCCTCCTTGGTGAACGGGAACAGCTCGTAGTTCAGCTTAGTGCCGTTGCGGTTCAACAGGGGGCCGAGTCCTGGCCACATCCTCCCGGGCCTCATGCTAAAGTGCCAGTTCAGCGGCACGGGCCTGTAGTCGGACACTATCGTCTGGCACCTCTGACTGGATGCTCCAGCGCAATGAACCTCCTCGATCCACCCAGCCAGATCGTCAGGATTCCCCACCGTCGCGGACAAGCACAGCAGCTGCACTCGGGGTGGGCAGTAGATGATGGTCTCCTCCCACACCGTTCCCCTGCTCGCGTCGGATAGGTAGTGCACCTCGTCAAGAACCACCACCCCGACGTCGTCCAGCCTACCGTCACTGACACCCCCCAACTCTCCTATCGTCGCACCCGCGCTCGTCGGGTCCGTTCCTTCCTCCCCCGTGGCCTGCGGGTAGAGCATGTTGCGCAGGATCTCAGTCGTCATCACGACGACGTCGGCATCCGCGGTGTTGATGTCCACGTCTCCCGTCTTCAGCCCGACCCTTCGCACCCCGAACAGCGCCTGGAACTCCCTCAGCTTCTGGTTGGACAGAGCCTTGAGCGGGGTTGTGTATATGGCCTTCTGCCCTCGCGCTAACGCGGTCATGATGGCGGTCTCGCCCACGAGGGTCTTGCCGCTGCCCGTGGGGGCAGATACCACCACGCTGTCGCCCCGAACCAGCGCCGCGGTGGCCTCCTTCTGGAAGCCGTCCAAAGGGAAGTCGTACACCGCCGCTATGGCATCCACGGTGACCTTCTCGCCGGTCTCGCTCGGAAACCGGCTGAGGAAAGCCTCGAGCGACGGCTCCCCGTCGCTCGCCGCAACCGCGATCGCCGACGTCGAAACGTCATCGTCGAAGGAACCGTCGGGCGGGGACGCGCTCAGCGCTGATATCGTCTGCGACGGCACCCTACGAACGCGTGGGAACGGCCTCGGGGTGAGACGCGCCCTGCGACGCCCCGAGTCGATGAACCGAGTCGACTTACCCCACCCGCCCCTGTTGGCGTATTGGGCACCCCCGTGTCCACCGCATCCCGCCATGGCCGACGGTGCGGGGCACGCCATCGTCGGGCCCGTTCGCCTCTCCTCCTCCGCGCGTTCGCGACCTGACGAATCGTCTCGCGGATTCTATCCGCGCCCGTCCCTCGCTAAACTCGCGGTTCGCGACCTCGCGTGTGCGTCCACCGCTTCACTTTACAAGATGAAAACCCAGGCAGGGAAACGCCGGACTCGCGAAATTTGTGATCTCCGAACGTCGCGCGGCCTGACTAAATGCCCGTGCAGCTTTTTCCAACAGGCGCCTGCACCACGCACGGCGGTTCGGGCAGATAAGTTGGGGCATTTTCTTTCCCAAACGCGGCTGCTTTTGTCTACTCGCTGACTATGATCCCAGAACACCCGCGGGTGTTGTCAGGAGATTTTTTTTCCTCGGTGGAAAGCCAATTTTGAGTTTCAAAGCCTTTTTTTTTCAAACAGTTCAAAGGCACTGCTGACGAGGCTCGGTGTGTTTTCAAAGGTGATTCGGCAAATCTTTGCACGGTCAGCTTCCAATTGGACGTGCTTAACCACAAATAACTCGTATCGCGGATACACGTGCGTCATTTGTACTGGTTCGTTTTTCCAACGTGTACGGTGCCCGACGGTTCAAAAATAAACGACGGTTCGTACACCGCGTATATCGCTCACATATCTTACGATTTACAGGAAGTCAGTGATTGCCCAACGGTCATATTTGTCATTTCATCGACTCCCCAAGAAATTTCGTGGACTTGCCACATCGGCGCGTTCTGATTGGCTGAGCCGAATGTTCATGCAGCCAAAATTTTCGCGACGCACAACTCAGCAATAGACCTAGAAACCGAGTCAGAACCAAATCCAAGATGTGCTGAACTGGCGAACAGATCATCAAAAAAGCACCCCTCTTTCGCATCGTGAACCAATCAAATCACAGATCTGCGTAGCCGTTTCGGCACCCGCTTAACGCCCGATCTTTTGTCCCCCCGCTTTTCGACTCCACCCGATCCGCTTCGTGGCTGCGTTCCCGTATGCAAATCAGTGTGAGCACGGCTGCGGTTCGCCGCGCCAAACTCGGCGTATTTCTCGCCAAGCGTTGTTTCGGCACTACGTCGACGGCCGCCGTCCCGGGTGTTGCCGATCAGAACTCGACGCGCGAGACGACGGGACAATCGCCAACGCGGTCGCCCCAGTTCGATTTCCCCGCGCGAGACAAGCACCCAGGTCGCCCAGGTACCGCGCGTACACCGCGCGTCGTCCGCAAGGTGAGCGCGCGCGCCGCATCCGCCCCGCCCCGCACACGCGGAAAAAAACCAGGGGGAGAAGATGGCTCCGGGACGCTTTTTACCAGCCCTCCGCGCGCGCCCGACGCGCAATTCCCACGTTGTTTTTCTCCCCAACGCCGTTCGACGGCATCCCCGGCATGTTTCCTCGCGTCTGTGCGGTGCGCGTCTCGTACGTGCGCGTACTGGCCGCGCGGGGCGCCCGTTCCCGCGATCGATCCCCATCCCGGTTTCCGACCCCTCGAGGGGAACTTTTTGGTAAACGTTTGGTGGGTTTTTTCCGAGAGATTCCGGGCGACGGGCGCGCGGGGTGTTCGACCCGCGCGCGAGCTCATTTTGACCCCGGTTTATTCCGGATGAGCCCCCCGCGGGGTCTCCACACGACTGTGCGATTTTTGGCGTATTATACACGACATTCGCGCGTTCGCTGCGGTGCGAACGATCACCCCTCCTGACGAGCCCCTCGCACCCGCGATCTCATCGCCCCCTCTCAGGCGAGCACCACTTGAAAAAAGCCCCGGAGGAGGCTAAAAGGCGGGAAGAACCCCTGCCCGCAATCAGACGCGACCGGGAGCCGTTCGCAGTACTTTTAGGCGTTTTCGAGTGATCTGACCATGTCAGGGCAGCTCATGACTGGAGGCGTCGTGGCGCGACCCATGCGCGCGCCAGGGGCGGCGCGCGCCCTGGGGGCCGCGGTCAAATCCAACTCAGCATTCGCCCCGAGGAGGCCGGCGCGACGTTCGCTCAGGTTCGCCGTCAGGGCGGCGGTCAAGGGCCCCACGTTCATCCCGGACCAAGGGAAGGATCCAGATCCCGTGCCCGTGGCGAAGACGGCTGCGTCCGCGGTGCAGGGGGTGGTTGCCGAGCCGCCCGCCCCCACGAACTACAAGAACAACCTGAAGCAGCGGATCTTGGCGCGTGGGCCTCGGGAGACGTTCTTCGAGGAGGACTACAGCATCACAATCCGCGAGTACGTCCCGACTCAGGTCAAGGTTACCGTGGAGTGCAACGGCCCGCGTTTTAGGGTCCGCGTCGAGACGGACAGCGAGGCAGAGCTCATCCTGCACTGGGGTGTGGCGACGGCCAAGGCGCCCGACACCTGGGTGATGCCCCACAGATCCATCATGCCAGCTGGCACGAAGGAGCTCGCGGAGGTGTGCCAGACCCCGCTCACGGTGGAGGACGTAGAGGATGGTAAGTTGGCGTATACCGTCATCGAGGGCGACATCGAGCACGCGCCGAGCACCCTGAACTTTGTGCTCCACGACCCCAAGTACAACCAATGGTACAACATGCAGAGTGGTGACTCGTTCCGCATCAAGTGCCCGTGCCTTCCCGAGCCCGAGCCCGAGCCCGAGCCCGAGCCCGAGGTTCAGGCCGAGCCCGTGGCTGATGCGACCGCTGTCGCCGTGGAGGCGTCGCCGCCGACGAGCCCGAGTAAGCCCAAGGGCATGTCCTCGCTCCTCGGCACCCTCAACTCTTTCAAGCGCAACCCCGCGAGCCCCCCCGCCAAGAAGGCCAAGGAGGAGAAGGCGACCAAGGCGGGGAAGAAGCGCAGGGGTAAGAAGGCGTCCGCAAAAGCTAAGGTCGAGGACGTGGAGACCGAAGACGATGACGACTACGAGATCGAGGAGTCGAAGAAGAGTGGCGTGGCAGAGCTACTCATGTCCAAGGCCAAGGGTGCAAAGAAGGAGGAACCCGCCAAGGCGGAGGTTGTCGCTGAGGTGGAAACCCCCCCGGCCCCCGAGCCTCTCAAGGCTGGACCCTGGGAGCCTTTCTTCGACCTCACCGAGCGCGTGTTCACCGAGGTTGACAAGGTGACACGAGTTGGAGTCAAGGTTGACGTTGAGGCTGGCATGCCCCCTGGATCCTCTGCAAGGGTCAGGGTCGAGACGGACCTCCCTGGGGACCTTCTCCTTCACTGGGGTGTCGTGCCCCGCGGCGCGCGCGCCGATATGTGGACCGTTCCCCCTCCCCCCATGCGCCCCGAGGGTACCAAGGTGTACGGCGACCGCGCGGTTCAGTCCCCCCTGAAGAAGGTTAGCGGGGGACTCGCAGGTGACTTTGCGTACTGCGAGGTGGACCTTGGCTCCGCTCCCGGCGGTCTCCGCTTCGTCATCAAGGAGTCTGGCGGTCGCGATCGCTGGTTCGACAACTACGGCGCCGATTTCGTCGTGCCCCTGCCCGAGCAGGCTGTCTCCACCTCCCTGACTGGCAACGTTCGCAGCAACGCGCAGGTTGCCACCGCGAGCCCCACCAAGACCCCGCCCGCGGGTGCGACGGGTGCCTCCATGGAGGCCGCGCAGATGGCCCTCGGAGGAGCAGCCGCGGCCACCTTCAGCGGCCTGAAGACCAACGTCGACGCGTCCATCGAGGAGGCGATCAAGGAGGCCGCCATCGCCATGGAGGCGGCCAAGGTTGCGAGGGAGGTTGCCGAGCAGGCCACCGCCGCGGCAAAGGATCTGCCCGAGGATGCCGGCGCCAACACAAAGGCCAGGAGGCTCATCGCTCAGGCGAACGCCGCTGCCGAGCGTGCTGCCGTCGCCGCGCGTTCCGCTGAAGCTGCGGCCATCCGCGCAAAGGCTGCGAAGGATGCATCCTTCAACGACCTCAGTGGCACCGCCGCCGCCGCCAACCTGATCAAGAAGGTCGAGGAGGTTGAGAAGATGGCAGAGGAGACCTGGGCCGGGGCGGACGTCGAGATCTCCGAGGATACCCTCAAGCGCTGGCGCGATGAGATGGAGCTCGCGGTGACCAAGGAGGCTGAGGCGAGGGCGGCTGAGGCTGAGGCTGCGGCGAGGGAGCTCCTGGAGCAGCGCAGGAAGGAGGCTGAGCAGGAGATGATCGAGGCTGAGCAGAGGAGGCTTGAGGCCGAGGCCAAGGCTAAGGTTGAGGCCGAGCTCGTCGCGAAACTTGAGGCTGAGGCTGCTGAGGCGGCGAAGGCTGCTGCCGAGGCGCAGGCCCAGGCTGAGGCTGCGCTGGAGGCTGAGATTGAAAAGTCCATCCAGGATAACATGTCCGCTGCCGTGGAGGAGGGCAACAGCAGGCTGGCAGAGATTGAGCGCGAGCTGAAGGAACGCATGGATGCCCTCGAGGAGATGAAGCGCGCCGCCTTGGACCCCACCATCGAGCGGACCTCAGACAAGCCCTCGTGGCTCACCGATCCGTCGGCTACGATCGTGATGCCGGACCCGGTTGAGATCTCTGAGCCCCCGCGCACCTTTGCGGAGCCTGTGATTCCCCAGTTTGAGCCCAAGCCCGCGGTTGTCACCCCGGTGGTTCCCGTCGACCCCTCCAAGAGGATCCAGACCCCTACCGGCACCGGTCAGGAGATGCTCCTTCAGGGTTTCAACTGGGAGTCCTCCCGCATCGAAGGTGGCGGCGCGTGGTACCGCAAGATGACGGAGATGGCGCCGCGACTTGCCGAGCTTGGCTTCACCGTGGTGTGGCTCCCTCCCCCCACGGATTCTGTCTCCCAGGAGGGTTACATGCCCAGGGACCTGTACAACCTAAACTGCAAGTACGGCACCAAGGAGGAGCTTAAGCAGTGCATCGAGGCTCTGCACAGGCACGGCATCAAGTGCCTTGGTGACGCCGTCCTCAATCACAGGTGCGCCCAGTTCCAGGGACCCGACGGGCTCTGGAACCAGTACGGCGGCAAGCTTGACTGGGACGCGCGCGCCATCGTCTCTGACGATCCCCACTTCGGCGGGCAGGGCAACCAGAGCAGCGGGGACTTTTTCCACGCCGCGCCAAACATCGACCACTCCCAGGATTTCGTCAAGCGCGACATCACTGAGTGGATGCAGTGGCTTCAGTCTGAGGTTGGCTATGACGGGTGGAGGCTCGACTACGTGCGCGGCTTCTCCGGCAAGCACGTCAAGACCTACATGGAATCCACCAACGTGAGCTTCGCGGTGGGTGAGTTTTGGGACACCCTCGAGTACGATTACGACTCCCCCAAGTACAACCAGGATGCGCACAGGCAGAGGATCATCAAGTGGATCGACGACGCGGGTGGCCTCGCGGGTGCCTTTGACGTCACCACCAAGGGTATCCTACATGCCGTGTTCGAGCGGTGTGAGTACTGGAGGCTCTCCGACGAGGACGGTCAGCCACCCGGCGTGCTCGGCAGGTGGCCGTCGCGTGCGGTGACCTTCATCGAGAACCACGACACCGGATCCACCCAGGGACACTGGAGGTTCCCCGAGGGTGCTGAGGCACAGGGCTACGTGTACATTCTCACGCACCCGGGCACCCCCACCGTGTTCTGGGATCACGTGTACGATTGGCACGACGGCAGCCTGGTGCAGGACATCCGCAAGCTCATCGCGTTTAGGAAGGAGTGCGGGATCCACTGTAGGTCCAAGGTGAACATCCTCAAGGCTGAGGCTGGGGTGTATGCGGCGCAGATTGACGACCGTGTTGTGATGAAGATTGGGCCCGACGCGTTTGCGCCGGATGAGACGGAGTGGCAGTACGCCATGCACGGAGATAACTGGTGCGTGTGGAAGCACCGGTAAAAGTGACGTGGTGCGACACGAAAGGGAAGGGTTTAGATGACGTCGAGCTGTCTGGTATCACATTCGGACTGGACTCCGTCAGGGAAGATAACATCAAGGGATTTCAGCGAGGGGATTTGGTTATGTATGAGTATTGGGCGACGCAACATCAGGCGTTCTAATATCACTGAATTCTCTACGACACCTCCTGCGTTTCCGCGTCCACTTGTTTCTCCTTAGGCTTCTGCTTCTTCGCTTGTCCTTTTTTCTCCCTCTCCTGGGCTACCGTTAGTATCATGTGTGAAGGACCTACCATCTTCCCCTCAACCTCCACCCTATGTGGGTTTAGCATCGCACAGAACTCCTCGTACAGTATCGCGCCCGCGTCGGGTCGCATATTGGCTTTTACGCCATCGTTCGACTTGAACTCTATCCGAGCCGTCACCTTGTGCCCCTGCTCCAAGAAACGGTTTGCCTGGTCCGCCTTGGTCCTGAGGTCATTGGTGCTAATCCTCGCGCTGAGCCTGAGCTCCTTGACCTGATCGTGCCGCCTCCTCTCCACGGCCTTTTTCCGCGCCTCCCTCTCCTTCACGCGAAGCTCATACCTGAACGCGTCATAGTCGAGCATGCGACAGACGGGGGGAACCGCCTTGGCGTTCATCTCCACCAGGTCCAGGCCGGCATCCCTGGCGCGCTTGCGGGCGACGATGGTGGGTATCACCTCGTGCGATTTGGTGTCGCCCTCGCCGTCTCCCCCCATCACGAGCCTGATATGACGAGCGGTGATCTGTTCGTTAATCCTGTGCGCAGCTACTGAGTTCTTCTTCGTCACGTCCTCCGTCCGATCGCGTCTCCTATCTATCGACATGCCCCTCGCCTGGCTCCTCCACGACTCGTCGAAGACTGAGCCCGACGCGGTGACCCACCTACGCCACCCGCTGCCCACGCACGACAACATGAGGGAAACGGCAGCCGAATCCCTCGACGTCGATACTAGCGTCCTCGATGTGACTGCAAAGCCTGCGAGAGCTCGCAGCATCGCTCGAGTTCCCCCCATCTCTGCCGCGCCCCTCTCGAAATGACGATGAATTTTTCCGCGTGCCGGGTGAAGAGCCTCAAAAAAAACAGCGACTCAGTGTGCATTGCGCGTCTTGTTGGGTTCGGCATGGTAAAGATCGTGGAGCTCGAGCAAGACTCCACGAGCTGGAAGAGCAGTGCTGGTGTTGGCCTGGCCGGGAGCGAGCTGCCCCGGAAGCGCCCGAAGAAGAAGAAGTCCAACGCCGACCTCACGGGCTTGGCTGGGGGATCGGGGGGGACCACAGCAGGGGACGACAATCCCGCGGCTGTGGTCGGGGAGGCCATTGGCAGTCCAGGTGGGGACGCGCCGATCGGCAAGGGCACGGGTTTCAGGTTGAAACGGTACAATCAGACGTTGGTGCTCATCCCAATCCTCTTTCAAGCCATCGTAGTCGCGGTTGGGTTCTCCGCCGGTCTCTACTTCATTTTCAGGGCGATGAAGCACTGGGGGTTGTTTTGATGTGGTGTAGCGTTAGCCAATAGCCAGCTAGCCGCGAGTAACACTTAGGGATGTATGAACAGCCGAGGCTGATTTCGTATTCACAGGAATAATATGATGATAATCGATGTCGCGCGCAAAGAATAGAATCAGCAGCCGCCCAGCACCATCTGCCAGGCTCTCAGTTGGACAAGCCCTCGAGCTCCTCGACGAGCTCCTTCTCCTTGCCGCTGACGCTCTTGGGGATGGTCACCTTGACGGTGACGTACTGGTCTCCCCTCACGTTGGGCTGCCCGAGCTTGGGCACACCGCGCTTCGCCATGAGCAGGGTTGCGCCCGGCTGCACCCCCGCGGGGATCTTCAGGTCCACGGTCCCGTCGACGGTGCGCACCTTCTGCGTGGTGCCGAGGATAGCCTTGGTGTAAGGGATGGTCACCGTGGAGGACACGTTGATGGACTCGAACCTCTTCAGGTCCGGGTCGTCCTTGACGCCGACGAACACGTAGAGATCGCCCGGGGGACCGCCCTTCCTGCCCGCGTTGCCCTCGCCCCTGACGCGGAGCCTGCTGCCCGAGTCCACGCCGGCGGGGACGCGAAGGGAGATGCGCTTGGAGCGCCTGACGCGGCCGTCGCCGCCGCACGCCGAGCACGGAGTGAAGGTCTGGCCGCTGCCGCCGCACGCGTTGCACGCGGTCACCTGCTGAAAGTTACCCAGCGGGGTCCTGACCGTCGCCACGACCTGACCCTGCCCGCCGCAGGTGCCGCAGGTCTTGGGCGAGGTGCCCGCCTTGACGCCGGAGCCTGTGCACTCGCCGCACTCCTCCAGGCGCATGCAGTCGAGCTCCTTCTCACAGCCGAACACCGCCTCGAGGAACTCGATCTGGAGGTCGAACCTCTCGTCGTCGCCCTGGGTGGGTCGGTTACGTTGGGACTGGCGACCGCCCATGCCCCCCATACCTCCCATGCCGCCGCCGAAGAAGGACTCGAACAGGTCAAAGGGATTCGAGAAGGGATCGCCGCCCA
>Ga0181571_10003966_pt1 | contig 11097 bp, 8 predicted proteins | sample 101ome_17_FD_132440 | JGI IMG/M metagenome (GOLD analysis project Ga0181571, IMG submission 132440) | Coastal salt marsh microbial communities from the Groves Creek Marsh, Skidaway Island, Georgia - 101407AT metaG (megahit assembly) | ecosystem: Environmental > Aquatic > Marine > Intertidal zone...
CGGGACGCGCGGGTCGCCGCGCACGACTCGTCCGAGGCGTTGAGGCGCGAGCGTTCGGAGTTTGACCTGTGGAGGGAGCGCGCGCGGGGTCTGATGGAGGAGAAGGACGCCGAGCTCGACGCGCTCAGGCGTCGGCTCTTCGGCGGCGACGGGCATCATCTCGAAACGTCATCGTTTCGCGAAACAAACGGAACAACACACGCGATGTCCGCCGAGGATTTCGAGCACTTCAAGGGCGCGATGCTCCGGTTCCTGCTCGCCGAGGATTACGCGACGCAGCAGGCGATGATGCCGGTGCTCGCGGCGCTTCTACGCTTCGAAGAAGACGAAGCCGCGAAGGTTACCGCCGCGCGGGAGAGATGGGAGCCGGTGGATGTCGCAATCGGGAAGCAGCTGCCGGAGAGCTTCGAGCAGGCGGCCAACTCGCTGACGGACACGTTGGGTCTGGGGAAGCTCTTTTAGCGGATGGGGGTTTAGTCGGAACAACGTCGACACGATACATTACACCACGCGCCCCTCGGGGTCTACTCCTTGACAAACGCGGAGCCCGGGTTTTGCAAAACCACGAGGATGTAGTTTTCGTCGGGCGCGATGAGGATCTCGTGCTTCTTGGAGCGAACCCTCAGGAACGTCACCTCGTTATCCGGATCGAGCTGCTTGATCACGCCCTTCGCCTTTTGCGTGAAGTGCGTGATGAGCGCGGCGTGCTGCACCGTCTCCGCCGCCTCCATGCTGGTCTTGATCGGCACGCCGTCGTAGTTGACCACCAGGACCCCCATGACGCCCTTATGCGAGTTTATGCGCTTCACCGCCTCCTCAACCTCATTGCTAGCCATGGCTCCCTACCGCACCTGAGTTACGGCGACTCGTCCCTGAGAGCTTAACGCGTCCTCCCGCGTCGCGAAAGTGTGACCGTGTGAGGTCGCCCCCTCGCGCGGCGGAATGGGAGCCTATTTTGGAATTTCGACACGCAGTCAGGCAGTTTGGTGGCTGCGAGTCGGGTTGGTCTGCAAGTCGAGCTGTGAGAACTGTACCAGTTGCACAAACCAACCTGGTGACGAAGGTCTCGCTCATCGGAGCAAACGCGAGACCCTCCGGGGTTCGGGATGGCGTCGCGCGTCGTACGTGCGGTATCCTATGACGTGCTATGGTATTACAGTGCGCCGATGGCGCGCCCCTCTCGGGCAACCCCGCCCTCGTCGCGCGTCTTCCCCTCCCCGCCGATGCGTGACTGGCGCCTCAACGCCCCGACGCCTCAGTTCCCGTCCCCTTCGCCCGCGATCGCCGCGGTCGTCTCCAGCTGCTGCTTCAGGGTGGCGCGCAGATCCTGAAACTCCTTCCTGAGCGCGCCCACCTCGGTGTTCAGCGTCTTGCGAAGGTCCCCGAGCTCGCTCCTGTAGCTCTTCACCTGGTTGTCGAGCTTGAACCTCCAGTCCTGAAGGTCCCTCTTCAGGTTGGACACGCGCGACAGCAGCTCGTTGCGGCTCTCCTGCAGCTCGCCGAGCTGCTTCATCTCGAGCTCGAGCGAAAACTTCTCGGCGGCGTCCTCATCCTCCTGCGCGGAACGGCGGGGCGAGAGTGATGAGCGACGCGGGCGACGAGGAAAGGCTGCGGGGGAACGAGAGGCGAGATGGCGAACGGCGAAGTCGCGAGCCTCAGGGGGACCAGGGCGAGAGGTGGAGGCGCGTGATCGAGGGCCGAATGAAGGACGTACCTCCAGCGCGGGGTTCATCGTTCGTGATCGAACGTCACGCGCGCGGCTGTGCTGGCGTGTGTGCCCGGGGCGCCGGGAGCGCGGGCAGCCTTCTTGTTTTGTCTCTCTGGCTGGCTGGAGCCATTTTTGGGGGGACTCGATTTTGAAAAATTCAACGGCGGATTTTGAGGGTTTGTGAACCAAGCTTTCGTTGGCCAATCCGCTTCCGCCAGAGTAGCGCGATCGAACCCACTCATCACACAGACTGGCCGAGGCGCAATCCCCGCCTTCATAGATGGCGACCGCGACGACGACGAGCGCGGTGCTGGTCGGAGGGTCCGGGGGTGGGGTCGGTAGATCCACCCCCGGATTTTCCGCGGCGGCATCCGCGGCCCCGAGAGCACAACATCGGCAGGTTCCGCGCGCCCGGGCGAGTCTCGCGCTTCATCGTCAGTGCAAGCGGGGGGTGTGGACTTTGGGTTTGGTGACCCGCTCGTCTTGCGTCGACCGTCAGCGTCGCGAGCGGCCGTCCTCGGTGATCCGAGCGACCGCGTCGGGGCTCGATGGGAGGTTCGAATCGAGTCGCGGGATCGGGCGCCGGAATGGCGAAGCGGCGCGCGGCGCGAGGGTGAGAATCGTCGCCGCGGCCGCCGAGGAAGCGAACAAGGAGGGTGCCGCCGAGGTCGGGGGCGGTGGAAACGACGACGGGGCTGGTAATGGCGGAGGCGACGGAAAGGGCGGCGGAGGAGGTGGGGGCGGTAACGGCGGTGACGGTAACGAGGAAGAGGACGACAGGGAGGGCAGGCTGAGCAGAGACGAGGTGAGCGCCCGCGATCAACCCCGACCCGATCAAAACCGATCGCGTCATATCCACCCTGGCTGGACCCACGATCCGTGCAGTGTGTTTTTTGAATGCGCCGTCCCCTCCCGCCCCGGTTTGCAGGCGAACAAGGCGTGCGAGAGCGCCGGCATCAAGCTCCCGAACGACATGGCCGAGATCGCCGCCGCCGAGGGCATCCGACCGGAGGCTATGAACGCGTTCGTCGAGCTCATGACGAAGAAGGCGTGGCTCGGTTGGCTCTTTGCGGCGATCCCCGCGGTGCGCGATCGCGCCCTCGCCGACCCCGCCTTTCTCTTCAAGCTCGGCGTCGAGGTTCTCGGGGACGTCGCGCTTTCCGTCGCTTCCGAGATGACGGGCAGAAACGAGCACTTCTGGGACGAGGCGGAGTACTTCTTCTCGGACGTCGCGGCGACGGTGTGCCTCAACGGCGCGGTGCTCACGATGCTGTCACCAGTCGTCACCCTGGGCAAGTCCCACGGCGGCGGCAGGGCGCTGGTGCACAACAAGAAGGTGGGCGGGAAGCTCAACCACTTCATCCGACTCGTGGGTGGCAAGTACCCGAGGAACCTTCCCAAGCACGTGTTTCAGAAGGGTAACTACACGACGACGTACCGCGCGTACGCGTTTGTCAGCCAAGGCTTTCGCATCGGCATCATGTCGTCAGCCGTGGGTTTGGCGGGCCAGGGCACCGCGAACCTGATCTGCACCATCAGGCGTAAGTACATGTCCAACGGATACAGCGAGAAGTACGCGTCCACCGTGCACCCGGAGGCGCCGCCCCTGCTCGAGCCCGCGATGGAATGGGGCGCGTTCATGGGCACCTCTGGAAACGCCCGCCAACAGCTCATCGCCGGCGTCGAGCGTGTCATGCGGGACGCCAACGCGAAGATGCCGGCGCTGAACCTTCTCGCGACGCTCGTGCTTCGCGTCGGTAATAACGTGTGGGGCGGCGAGCAGTTCGCCACGAAGATGCGTGAGATGGAGGATTCCGTGTGGGAGGAGTATTCTTCGAAGGTGGCGGAGGTGTCAACGACCAAAAGCGGAGGAAAGCGGTGAGGGGTCTCGGCGGATTCCTACAACCTTCGTACTAGACAGATTGGCCTGTTGATACGACGTCGATCATCACATCACGCGCGCTGCCACGACAATCACTGAACCCCGAAAATGCGGCTCGGGTCGTTGCTGTAGTCCTCCCGTCCCTCCCCAACCTGCTTCTTCGGCTTGCGCTTCTCCCCCTCCGGTTTTATGTTCGGGTTTGGCCTCCACTCCGCCTCCGTCGGGACGTAGTAGAACGGCGCCTCGTACCCCGGCGGCGCGGGCGCTGGCAGCGTCCCGGCGCGATCGACCTGGCGCCTCAGACCGACGGGCGGCCTGGCGGGCCTGGGAAGCCCGTCTGGAAATTTGTGAGGCTTGAGCAGCGCGCGAAAGCCCAGCTTGTTGTAGTGGACCCTGGTCACGCCGCCTCCGAGGGACTCGATGATCTCCTTGGCCTCCCTGCTCACCCGCGACACCTCGACGTTGACGGTGTGACGAAACGGCACGTACAAGGCGTTACCCTCCTCGTCGAACGCGAAGTTGCCGAACTCGTCCCTCACGCGCTCCAGCTTGGCGAGTAACTTCACCCCGTTCTTCACCCTCGGGTCGATGAGGCGCGCGTCGACAAAGTCCTTCATCGTCAGCGTCTTGGACGGATCCAAACGCCCGGCGTCGATGAATTCCTGCAGCCTACCGAGGTTCACCGGCGTGAAAACCATCCTGTGTTTGTTGACGAACCCCCTCTTGGGTAAAGTCCTCGCCAGAGGCGTCTGCCCGCCCTCGAATCCCAGCGGTGCACCGCCCCCCGATCGCGAGTTCTGCCCACCGTGGCCCCTGCCCGCGGTCTTGCCCTTGCCCGAGCCGTTGCCGCGCCCCACTCGCACTTTGTCGTACTTTGCGTGCGGATTATCCCTAAGATTATTCAGCGCCATGACCCCCTCGGGAGGTATCGGGGTGCCGGGCTCGACGTGCGTGCCGTACCCGCCGTCCTTGCGCCGTCCATTGCCCCGGTATCCTCGAGATAGGAGAAGCAGCGACGACATCACCCGCGCCACGCCGTCGATGGACGTGCTAGCCGTACCCACAGGGTTCGGATCGAGCCCGCGGGTCAATGCCGACGCCGAGCGCCTCAGCGCGGCTCCGCAGAGCTCCAGCGCCGATCGTCGAAGCATCGTCGCGCGCTACTCGTTGTGGACGGGTCGTGGGCACGATTTCCTCGGATGGAACCGAACCCTAAAAATCCGGAGCCGGGCGGGGCTCCCACTTTCGATTTCAGTTTTCCGCGAGGGTTCGTCCTTCAGGGTACGCTTGAGGGTTGCATCTTGCCGCGCATCTCGGTACCTTGTAGGATCTCGGGTCTTCTTTGTGTTCAGTTCCGCATAATCCTCGTCAGCTCCAAGGAGAGCGGGCGGACTTGAGGGCGAATGGCGACGCTCGCCGTCGCCGTCGCCGGTCGCGCGCCGCCAAAGTGTCGCGGGAGACTGTCGCAGAGCAACCCGCGCCCACGCGCCCGCCTCAGGATACGCGTCAAAAACGCTCCGTCCCCGCCTTCCCTGCACGAGGGCTCGACAAACAACCGTAACGGCACCGTCGGGTTCGACGCCCGGGTGAGGTTCGGTGGCACGCTCGGGTCGCCGGGACATCGGACCGCGGTCGTCCCTCGCGCGACGTTACTACTACCGACAGACACGTGGGAGATATGGGCCTGCCTCCTGGCCTCGGCCGCCACCGGCTACCATCTCAACAAGACGCCCGTCGGAGGAGCGCTGTCGGGGCCGGTCTGCGCGATGCTCTGCGGCGCCTTTCTAGCAAACGCGGGCGTGCTCCCTCCTCCGGGTCCCCACTTCACCGTCATCCAGACCGGGGTGGTGAGCCTCGCGACGCCCCTCTTACTCCTCGGCGCGGACCTTCGCGTCGTGTTCACGCGGACGCGTCGTTTGGTGGGCGCGTTCGGCGTCGGCTCGATGGTGACGGCCATTGGAGCGGTGTGCGCATTCGCGGCGTTGGAGTCGACGACGCACTGCATGACGGAACTCGGCGTCAACGGCGACGGTTGGAAGGTGGCGGCGGCGCTGGCGGCGAAGAACATCGGCGGCGGGATAAACTACGTCGCGGTGGCGAACACGCTCGGACTCTCCCCGGAGGCGCTGGCGGCGGGCATCACGGCTGATAACTTCTTCGCGCTCGTGTACTTCCCGATCGCGTCGTGGCTCGGGGGCGAACCGAGGACGCTGGGGGACGGAACCGGCGGGCTGGCCACCGCGGGCGCGGTCAGCGAGGATGACGACGCGCCCCCGTCCGCTCGAAGGGCGACTTGGAGGAGCGTGGACGAGGCGGACGAGATCGAGACGTGGATGACGATGGACGAGGCAAACGACGACGACGCGCAAACGAATCCAAACGAGACCAAACGAATCCGGACACCGCACGAGACGTCGCCCGCACCGTCCGTCGGGGACATGGCGACGGTGCTCGCGACGTCTTGCGCGGTGGTCGCCATCGCGCGCAGGATCGCCCCGCCGGAGCTCGGAATTCTTCCCACGGAGACTCTCATCGCGGTTGCGTTTGCGACGTTCTGTCCGAGGAGCTGGAACGAAAGGCTTCAACCCGCGGGGGACGCGATGGGCAACCTGCTCCTCTTCGTGTTCTTCGCATCCGCGGGAGCCGCGGGCGGGGCGATCACGTCGGTGTTCGCGTATCCCGCGCTCTTCGCGTTCCTGGCGATCCTGTACGTCGTGCACATTTCGCTGATGCTCGCGGTGAGCGAGTGGAAAAGTCTCGGGCTGACGAGGGAGGAGATTTTGGTGGCGAGCAACGCCAACGTCGGGGGACCGGCGACTGCCGGCGCGCTGGCGGCGGGGAAGAACTGGACGGAACTCATCGTGCCCGCCATGCTGGTGGGGAACTTTGGCAACGCGATAGGGACGTTCCTCGGGCTTGGACTGTCCAAGGTATTCTACGCTTTGAGCTGGTAACGCGACGAAAGGTGGACGATGTTTTTCGCCTCGTTCGCCGAGTCTCCTAAGGGGTGAAGGCTGCGCGGATGTATCGAGCCGCCTCCTCCACCGCGCGCTTCGCGGCTGCGTCCGAGCCGTTTCGCACCGCCTCGGCGCTCTCCGCCTTTCGGGTCTTTTCGTACGCCTTCTGCCACTCTGGAAAGTCCGGGAATCTCTCCGAGAACTCCGCGGCGGAGAGGGTCACCGCGCGAATCTCCGAGTTTATCTTCCTCTCCCCGAGCTTCGTGCTCCCCGATCCCCCGTTGCCGCCGAAACCTCCCCCGAAACTCCCGCCGGACACAACCTCGAAATCGACCACGGACGAGGGCGACCCCACCTCTCCGGTCCTCACCTCCGAGCTCACCTTACCCTCCGCGACGACATCTTCGGAGCGCGTCAGCCTGAGGTAGGCTATGCGATCGATGCTTCGCTCCGACGCGCACAGCAGCCTGGCCAGCGTGGCGGGTTTATCCGAGTACCTCCTGAACGTCCCGGGCGATACCTTCTCGATCTGTTCCAGACGCCTTCGAATCGTCCCGGTGACGTCCGAAGTCAGCAGCCTCGGCGAGTACGCCACCATCAGCTCCACCGCCGTCTCGACCACGCCAGCCGTCTTCATCAGCGCCTTGAGGTTGGCCAGGTTCTCCGCCACCTTCCCGCCGACGTTGATGGACAGCACCTTCGGATGCAGCTCGATGAGCCGGATGACATCGGTGTGAGGGAGAAGGACGGAGAGCTCGCGCATCTTCGCGGGGAGCGTGCACGTCGCGTCCATGGACAGTATCTGCGGGTTCCTCTCGATGACCCGTCGGAGGTTCACCCCGGGGAGCAGATCCCGCATCAGCCGCAGCTTCTCCACCAAAAAGTCGGGTTCGAAGTACAGCACCCTGGGAAACCGGCCCACCAGGACGCCCATGTCGATGTCCTGGATGTTCACCGCCCTCCACAGCGAGTCCTCGAGCTCGACGATCCGCTCGATGAGGCGCTCGGGGTCGCGGTAGAGCCCCCTGGTGAACGCCGTCTTGACGAGATTCTTTCTCTGCGTCGCGCTCTTCACCCCGTTGGCGCTCCAGAACTTGTCCAGCTTCGCCATCTGCTCGTCCGTCAGGGCGACACCCCCGCCGGGCATGACCTGCGACTCGTTGTCCACGTCCAGAGCGTACGCCGAGACGTCGTCGAATGCGTCGCCCTCGTCGTAGGTATGGTCGAATTTGGTGTTGCTCGCGGGTTTTCCGGGAGGCGGTTTAGCCGGGGGCGCGATGGGACGCCACTGGTTTCCTTGGCGCTGCACCACCCGACCGTTCGAGCCGGACGAGGGTTTCCCCGGGGGGCCAGAGCTCAGCCCGACGAAGCCGTCAGGTCTCTCGCTGTCGGAAGCCCTGGTGGACCTTCGAGGAATTCTACTACCGGTCGGCATACGCCAGCGGACCAAGGAGGGTTTAGGAGCGCGACGCGGAGCGGATACGAGGCACCGCGCCGCGCGCGCGCATCGCGCCTCAAACATCGTGCCGCGTTCCTACCCTGACACCCGCGCGCTCGAGCCGGACCACGCGCTGGAGTTGTGACGAACGAACCTGGATAACGTCTTGGATAATAAATGGGCTAGCTTTTACTTTTCGCCTACGGATTGCTGCTGCGCGGCAAGCGACCTCTTCATCTCCCTATCCTTCAGGTACGCGTAAAGGATGCATCCCGTGAACGCGAGTCCCACACCGAAGAGCGACGCCGCGCTCGCATCCGAGTCGAAGAACATGTAACCCCCGCCGAGCACCAGCACAGTCTTGAGGTGCCCCATCACTTGGTAGCTCACCGGGCTCGTCTTACCGATGAGGAAAAAGGTGGCGCCGTTGACGAGCACCGCCAGCGCGCACGTTCCCAGCACCGCCTTGAACGCCTCGGACGTCCACTCGTAGTCCACGTACGCGTTCTTACCAACCACCCATTGGTCCCAGATGGGGCCCAAAACGAGTAGCATCAGTCCCTCCATCGGCGCGACGTTGAGGAGCATCTGGAAAGAGTTGACGTCGTGAGCCTTCTGCATGGTGTTGGTCAGGATGGACACTACGCAGACCATGCCGGTGGACATCACCCCGAAGAAGGTTCCGAGGGGATTGAGCTGGACGTCCGTGACCGTGGCAAAACCGATGCCGGTGAGGAGAACGAGCAGCGAGAGCATGACGGAGGGCGAGGGGAGCTTCTCGCCGAAGAACACCCTCTGTATCGCGACGGTGCACGGAGCCACCAGGAGCTTGCACATCTGGTAGAACGACACGCTGTTGTTGCCCAGGCTCAGGTTTTGGAATCCCATCGTCACGGAGTCGAGCAGGGAGAAGTAAAAGTTCGCCCTGAGCGGCATCTTCTTGTACTCGATCACCTTGAGCTTGCACGCAGTCCACAGCGTGGCGGAGGTGAAGACCATGTGCCAGCCCGTGAGGGTCACCGGGAAGGTGAAGCCGTAGGTGGCGAAGAGCGCCTTGTTGAGGAGCACGATGAACACCGCCGCGAAGATGGACGCGCCCATGCCTGCGGCGACCTCCATGCGGAAGCGCGCGAGCTCCGCTACGCTCCTTGGTTCGCCGGCCATCGTGAACTCGTGCGGGGGCGATATGATCAACCCTAGCCAGCGGCGGACAAAAACTGATCTCTAACGGAAATTTATCGGTTCTTCAACGCGAGGACTACTTGTACCTTCGTATCACTTACCAAAACACAGCTGGGTGCCTTCTCGGCCCCCAAGGCTCCCCGGCCCTCACATGCCCATCGTGGGGTGCGCCTTCTTTATGTGCAGTTTCACGCTCTCCGCGCTGAGACCGCACCTGGCGCCGCACTTTGGACAGCTTCGCATCTGCGGCTTGCCCCGCCCGCGCACCTTCTTCTCCGACACGGAGCTCTCCTCCAGCCCGAACAGAGCCTTCTCCTTCGCCATGAGGAGCCGCATGAACCCCTCGTTGGGTTTGGTGTCGGGGTGCGCGGCTTTCATCCCCTTGAGCGTGTCGCTCAGGTTGGCGCGCGTCGATTCCATCAGGTACTGCGCGACGATCGTGGCGCTGCGGCTCTTACCCTCGAAGCAGTGCACGAGAACCGAGTTGGCCGGGTCGCTCAGCGCGCCCCTGATGAAGGCGTTGGCGCCCTCGAAATGGACGCTGAGGTCCTCCTCCGCGACGTCCTTGGCGGGAAGTCTGTGGTACTCGAAGGACCCGACGTGCGCATCCTCGAGATCGTCGGTGCAGTTCAGCACGTGCGTCACGCCGAGAGCCTTCAGCGTGTGCGCCGCATTTGCCGCGAGAGCTCCGCCGAGGAACAGCCGATCCCCAACCTCGCTCGCGCACCTCGTCTCGCTCGCCTGGACGATCCCGGCGCCCCTGTGAATCAGGTGCGAGAGCCGGACCCAGAGCTCGTAGCAATCCACGATGTCGCGCCCGGTGCTGCAGTCGAGGAAGCCCGTGTGCATGTCCGCGTTGAGGCCCCGCCGCGCGGCCCACTCGCCGCATCGAACCTTGAGCTGCGCCTTGTCGTCCCTCATGACGTCCTCCCAGTCGACCAGCCACTCGCCCATAGCCTCCGAACCCTTCGCCTCCTTCTGCGCCTTGCGAAGCTTCATGGTACCCTGCCGGGCGAGGGGCGCGGGCGCGGCGTCGGCGGAAGAGGACGACTTCGCGGGCGTCTCTATCCCGCCGCCGACGAGCTTGTCGACGTCTCCGAGCCCGGCGTTGTGCTCGGGGCGAGCCGCGAGGCCCGTTGGCGGGTGCTGCTCGACACCGCCGGGGAGCCGCGGGGAGCCGGACGACGCCCGCGCGAGGGTCTTCGGAACCATCGCGCCCCCGCCGACGCCTGGGAAGTCTAACGCCTTCACCTGAGCCGCCTGCTTTCGGGGAGGCGACGCGTCGGCGGCGGCTAAAGCCGCGGCGGCTCTGCGCTCCTCGAGGAGAACCTTCACGGGGGACGGACCTTCATCGGGCGCGTCGACCGCCCCTCCGCCCGCCCGCGCGGACCTCGCCTCCTTCTGCATGTCGTCGAGGTCCTCGAAGAGCATCTTGAGCGTCTCGTAAAGTCCCCTCGCGAGCGAGTCGAAGAGCCCTTTGAGCTTAGCCGCGGCGTCGACCGCATCCTCTACGCCGCGGCGGAAGCTATCCGTGAGCCCGTCAGCCACCTCGTTAGGGTCCAATCCCGCAGCCTCGAGCGACTCCGCGCCGCCCAGCGACTCGATGAACACCTCCCGCGCCGTGGGGGAGTGGTTGCGCAGCAGTTCGGTCAGCGGCGGGACCTCCTTGGCGTCCTGCCTGGCTCGCATCGCGGGAGGTCGACGGGGCACCGCCTGATCGATGACCACCACCGACTTTTCCCCACCCTTAACCGCCGCGCCGTCGCCGTCGCCGGTTCCCGCCCGGCCGTAGAGCAGGTTCCCCGGGTTCCCGCGCCACATCAAACGCGAGCAGGGCAGCCGGTCGGGGTTGGCGAGGAGCATGTCGAGCACGAAGACGCGGCCGAGTGCGCGCGCGTTATCCTACGCGTGCTTCGAATCCGGCGAAAGA